>Ga0187827_10000108_pt1 | contig 126769 bp, 118 predicted proteins | sample ETNtaG_39_FD_167969 | JGI IMG/M metagenome (GOLD analysis project Ga0187827, IMG submission 167969) | Marine microbial and viral communities from oxygen minimum zone, Eastern Pacific Ocean - ETNP2014_SV_150_PacBio MetaG (Illumina Assembly) | ecosystem: Environmental > Aquatic > Marine >... | reverse complement strand
ATCTGCATTTGATTTATAAGTCACAGCTTTGCAGAGACAACTACCAGTGAAACCGGCCATATCAAGCTCCTTCTCAGGCCTCAAATTAACTCAGATTTTACAGTATCGCTGATGGCAAATACTGTTACAAGCTTCCAACCGCCTTCCCACTATGAACGGGCGATGAAGTGGAAGAAGGGCTATGGGTTGGAGCGCCTTGGGGAAGCCCTAAACGAGTTGGCCGAGCATAAGGGCCGCAATACGGTTTAAAGCCGAAAATTTTTTCGCGGGGCTGCCTATACGTTACGCGCGGGGATGGGGTGGACCATGCCCGCCCCTCAAAGCCCGAAAGGATTTATCTCGCTCTGTGTCGTTAGCCTCTATGGCGGCTTTGCAGCTAGCTACAAAATTTCATTTTTAGCACGCAATCTCTGGCGGTATTTATAGGGTTAAATGAAGGTGTGGTGCCCCCTCCCGGACTCGAACCGGGACGACTGTTAAGTCTCGGGATTTTAAGTCCCGTGCGTCTGCCAATTCCGCCAAGGGGGCACGGTAACACAGGCTCTGCATTCGCGCGCACCATGCCGTGATGCGGAGCGCGGGGCAAGGCTGGATTTACGCCCGCGCACCGGTTTTGCGAATTATTTCAGGGCCGAGGTGTGGCTGATGCCCAACTGTACGTATTCCTCCACCATCTCCACATGCATGGCCAGCTCCTCCGAGCGCAAATCACGCATGTATTTTGCCGGGCTACCGCCCCAGAGCTGACCCGAGGGGATGCGCTTGCCAGGCGTCAAGGTGGCGCCGGCGGCCAGCATGGCCTGGGACTCGATCACCGCATGATCCAGTACAATCGAACCCATGCCGACGAAGGAGCGATCCTCGAGCCGGCAGCCATGCAACAGACACATATGGCCAACCAGCACATTTTCGCCGATCCAGGTGTCAGCGATGCCTTTCGAGGTGTGGACGGTGGAGCCGTCCTGGATATTGCTGCGGGCGCCGATGTGGATCGGCTCTTCATCACCACGGACGACGCAATTGTACCAGACCGAGGCTTGCGCGCCGAGGCTGACCGTGCCGATGACATGGGCACCTGGTGCCACAAAGGCCGTCGGATCAATGTCGGGCGTGACGCCCTCAAAAGTCATGATATGACCTTTGCTCATGGTCTCGTACTCCTGATTTTGGTTTCGGCTGCCGGTAAGAAACTACCGTTAGGGAAATAGTGCCTCTTGCTCCAACCCCGTGGTTTCGGGCAGGCCATACATCAGGTTCATGTTCTGCACCGCCTGGCCCGATGAGCCCTTGACCAGGTTGTCGATTACCGAAATCACGATGGCCCGGCCCGGCAACCGGTCGGCGAATACACCAAGCAGGCAATGGTTGGAACCGCGCACATGCCGCGTCGCCGGCGCCACGCCTTCCCCAACCACGCGCATGAAGGGCTCGTCCGCATAACGCTCCGCCAGACAGTTACGCAGATTGTCCACTGTTGCCTCGCCGGCCAGCCGGACATAGCTGGTGGCCAGTATACCGCGGTTCATCGGCGCCAGATGCGGCGTGAAGTTAACTATTAGATTATCGCCATAAGCTTTTGATAATTCTTGTTCAATTTCTGGTCCATGACGGTGAGATGCGATGCCGTAAGCGTGCAACCCCTCCGACACTTCCGAGAATAGATTTGCCGCCTTCGCGGCCCGCCCGGCGCCTGTGATGCCGGATTTGGCATCGATGATAATGTCCTCCGGCGCGATCTTACCCGCCGAGAGCAAAGGCGCCAGGGACAGGATCGCCGCCGTGGGATAGCAGCCGGGACAGGCGACCAGACGGGCGCCGGGCAGTTTGTCACGGGCATATTCGGTCAGGCCGTAGACAGCCTCGGGCTGCAGGTGGGGGGCGTAATGTTCATGGCCGTACCATTCGGCATAGGTATCGGTGCTGTCGAGACGGAAATCCGCCGACAAATCGATCACCCGTGGTTGCCCCTTGATTGCAGCGGCGGCATCACCCGGCCCCGCGTGCATGACCTCGTCAATGACGCTGTGCCGGGTATCGTGCAACAGACCGGCAATAATTTCCTGGGTCGTACCGTGGGGCAGACCACAAAAGACCACATCAACCTCGACCCCGGCCCACTCCACTTCCTCGACCTTGATCAGGCCGGGTAGATCCAGGCCGCCCAGGTGAGGATAGACCTGCTCGTAAGGCTCACCGGCATGGCTGTCCGCGGTCATGATGACGATTTCGGCATTGGGATGGCGGGCCAACAAGCGCACGGCTTCGGCCCCGGTGTAACCGGATGCGCCTAGTATGCCAATTCTGATTTTCTTAGCCAAAGCCGCCGTCATTTTCCGTCTCCTACTTTGCAGCGTCTATATATAGCATTTGGCGGGCTTGTACGAAAAATGCGCGAAAAATTACGCCTCACGAAAATCTCGCTTTACAGCTTCCAATTCATAGGTTCCAGTTCACCCAGACCCCGCGCCTGCCCTTGCGCTGGCTGCGCAAGATCAAGTCTTCGATGTCATAGCCGTTATTTTCGAGCCACTGCAGGGACGGACCGGGCCAGGCGACGGCTGCCAGGTCGACCCGGCCCTGGCGGTCGAACCGTACGCCCTCCAACCGAAGGCGATACTTCTGTTCCGGATCGGGGCCGCCGTCACGCCGGATGGCAATCTTGCCTTGGCTATTGATGACGCGGTGCCAGGGCACATCAGAGTCCACCGGCAGCATGGCCATAGCGCGCGCCACCCGTCGCGCCGAATTAGCCTCAGCAACCAGGGCGATCTGGCCATAGGTCCCCACCTGACCAGCCCGGATCTGCCGCGTCACCTGATGGATGCGCGCCTCAAGCTCCCGCAACGCCATTTTGATATTCCTGAAAGATACTCGCGACAATCCAGTGCCAGGATTAGCCCAGCGTTTCTTCATTACATAAAACCTGCTTGATCAAAATCACAGATTCTGACCTGTATCCATGCTGTTGTGAAGGATACGAACGATCAAAATACTCTGGCCGTCAATTTTATAATAGATGGCGTGGGATCAGTGCTGATGACTTCGATAGCCTTTCCGTATGTCATCGACGCTTTTTCCTGGTCTGAGATTCCTTGCAAAAAGATCAAAGGTTTCAACGAGAAAATCACGATATGATCGCACCTGGTCAATTCGGAATTGCCGGATTGTATATTGGCGATGTTAGCAATATGGCCGTCGGCTGGTTTTGATAGCCTGTCTTCAGCTACGGTCGTTCAGATGGTTTCTTCCCCCTCGTCCCAAATATCTCTTACGCTTCGATTACCTTCACTGCCAAGATCTCCTTCGATCAACAACGCCTGTAGAGCTTCCAACTGCTAATTCTCCACAAAAAAAGGGCCGCCCAAAGGCAGCCCTTTTCTGTTCTTATGTTCTTGCCGTTTAGCGTTTGGAGAACTGGAAGCTGCGGCGAGCTTTTGCCTTGCCGTACTTCTTACGCTCAACGACGCGGCTGTCGCGGGTTAGGAAGCCACCTGATTTCAGCGCCGGACGCAGGCCCGGCTCGTAATTCAGCAGGGCCCGGGAGATACCATGGCGCACCGCGCCGGCCTGGCCCGAAAGGCCGCCGCCGACCACCGTGCAGACCACATCGAACTGGTCTTTGCGCTGGGCCACTTCGAACGGTTGGTTGATGATCATGCGCAGCACGGGCCGCGCAAAATAGGTCTCGAACTCCCGGCCATTGACGGTGATCCGGCCCGCCCCCGGCTTCACCCAAACCCGGGCGATGGCGTTCTTGCGCTTGCCGGTGGCATAGGCCCGGCCCAACTCGTCGATCTTGGGCTCCGCCGTTACCGCATCGCCGGCCGCTGCCGCATCGGTGCTATCGCTGCTGGCGACTGCGGCTGTACCTCCGACCATATCCTTCAAATCGGCCAGGGTGCCCGTTGCCTTCGGGGCCGTACCGGTTTCGATTGGGTCGTCGCCTGTATTTTCGTCGGCCATGATCAGGCGCTCCTTCTATTCTTGTCGTTCATCGCGGCAACATCCAGCACTTCGGGCTGCTGCGATTCGTGGGGATGATCGGCGCCGGCATAAACCTTCAACTTAGTCAGAACCTGGCGGCCCAGTGGCCCCTTGGGGATCATCCGCTGCACGGCCTTTTCGACCACGCGTTCGGGGTGCTTGCCTTCCAAGATCTTGCCGGCGGTGGTGCTTTTAATACCGCCCGGATAACCGGTGTGCCGATAATAGGTCTTGTCAGCCAGCTTGTTGCCGGTCAACTGCACCTTGTCGGCGTTGATCACCACGATATGGTCGCCGCAATCCATGTGCGGCGTGAACATGGGCTTGTGCTTGCCCCGGAGCCGGGTCGCGATGATGGAGGCCAAACGGCCCAGAACCACGCCCTCGGCATCGATCACGAACCATTTTCGCTCGATATCCCCGGGCTTAGCGGAATAGGTTTTCATAATTCTTCCTCAAATCGTATCCAGGCCGGTCGGGCAACGACCTACTCCTGGTTCAGCGGCGCGCAGTATGTCAGGAAAAATTTCAGCGTCAAGCAGAAAAAACTCAATATTTTCAATTGATTAAATATACGGTACTATAGTAGCGCGTATCGCAATGCAGTTCAACGCCGTCGTTGCGGCAGCTGGTTAAAACGATTAGGTTCTAGCGCATTCTGACGATCTTGGTAAGGAGTTAACCGGTGCCATCTTATCAACCCTCCCACAATGTCCTGTCTTCCAGACGCGCCACCGTCGGAGCGCTGTTTCATTCCAGGGTGCCCGCCAACCCAAGCCAGCGGGCGGTGGTCGAGGGCGCGCGGGTCTTGAGTTATCTGGAACTGGAGGAACGCTCCAACCGCCTAGCCAATGCCTTGCTGGATACTGGATTGGCACATGGTGACCGTATTGGCCTGCTGTCCCGAAACTGTCTGGAATATATGGAAGTGGAATTGGCCGCCGCCAAGGCGGGTTTGATCCTGGCCTGCCTGAACTGGCGTCTTGGCGACCGGGAGCTGCGGCATTGCATCACCCTGGTCGAGCCCAAGGTGATCATTGCGCAAGCGGACCTGACGGAGTCCCTGGACCGCGTTGATTTGCCTCTGCATCAGCGGATCACCATGGGCGCGGAATACGAGAACTTCATGGCGGCGGCAAGCGACAACTACCCGGACCTGGACATCGATCCCGAGGACGGCTTGGTAATCCTTTATACCTCCGGCACCACCGGCCTACCCAAGGGCGCCTTGGTCAGCCACCGGGCCATGGTGGCACGGGGGATGTGCTTTACCTCCGAGTTTGAGGTCCCCATCGGCGATAATTTCTGCGCCTGGCCGCCGTTTTATCACATGGCTTCAACCGATCAGGCGCTCGGCACCTTGTTGCGCGGCGGCGCGGTGCATGTGGTCGATGGTTATGAGCCCGACCGCCTGATCGAGGTGCTGGAGCACGAGAAAATGCACTTTTTCATCCTGATGCCCGGCATGGTCAGGCCGTTCACCGAGATTCTCAAGGCTCGCAACGTGCGGATCAAAGGCGTCAATATCTGCGGCGCCATGGCCGATCTGGTTCCGCGCGAGGACATCGCCGCCGCCACGCTGGCCTTTGATGCGCCTTACAATAATAGTTTTGGCGCCACCGAGACCGGGATGCCGCCCGCCTCTTCCAACCTGATCCCCATTGGCGTGACGCCAACCAATCTCTCCAAACGGCAATCAGCTTTTTGCGACCTGCGCCTGGTCGATCCTGACGACAACGAAGTTCCCGTGGGTACGCCGGGCGAGGTTGCCTTGCGTGGGCCGACATTGTTCAGCGGTTATTGGAATGCGGATAAGACCAACGCGGAAGACTTCCGCAACGGCTGGTTCCATATGGGCGATGTCCTCCGCCGCAACGAAGATGGCACCCTGGATTACGTGGATCGGGTAAAATACATGATCAAATCGGGCGGTGAGAACATCTATCCGGCCGAAATCGAACAGGTCATGCTGGCCGATGCCCGGGTGCATGAGGCCGTGGTGGTACGCCGCCCGGACAGAAAATGGAGCGAGGTGCCGGTGGTCTTTGTCGTGCCGGCGGATCCGGCCTTGACGGCCGATGATCTGATGGATCTGTGCAAGAAAAACCTATCATCCTACAAACGGCCCAAGGATATCTTCTTCGTGGCCGAAGCAGACCTGCCCCGTTCCACCACCGGCAAGGTGCAGCGCCACGAGCTGGAAGCCCGCGTGCCAGCAGCATAGACCGCAGTTCACCTCTGCCAAGATTTCTGTTCCACCGGCGGCCTCACAGGGTTAGGTTTCGCCAATGTTGCGTCTTATAAGAAAGTACCAGGAAAATGCCTTCTTTGTTCGAGCCCATGTCCTTTACCCGCGGCCCCGCCATGAAAAACCGTTTCATGCTCGCGCCCCTGACCAATACTCAAAGCCTTGATGATGGCTGCATCACGGAAGATGATCTGCACTGGATCGAGATGCGCGCCAACAGCGGATTTGGCTCGATCATGACCGCCGCCGCCCATGTCCAGGCCAATGGCCAGGGGTTCCCAAGACAGATGGGCACCTTCTCGGACGATCATATCGAAGGCCTGAGCCGCATGGCCGCGCTGATCAAGAAACATGACTGCGTCTCTATCTTGCAGCTGCACCACGGCGGCAACCGTGTCTCGCCGGAAGTGATCGGCGGCACCCCCGTCTGCCCCTCCGACGACCCCGAAACCGGTGCCCGGGCTTTAACCAGTGAGGAAGTCGTGGAGTTGATCGAGGCCTTTATCCTGGCCGCAAAACGGGCCGAGGATGCAGGTTTTGACGGTGTCGAACTGCATGGCGCACACGGCTATATGCTGAGCCAGTTTCTCAGCCCGGAAGTCAACAAACGGATCGACGAATACGGGGGCAGCCTGGAAAACAGAAGCCGGATCATTTTCGAGATTATCGAAGGCATCCGGGCCCGTTGCCGCCCAGACTTCAACCTCTCCATCCGCCTGTCGCCGGAACGGTTCGGTTTACGTCTGGCCGAGATTATCGAGGTAGCGCAGCGCCTGATGACCGAGAACAATATCGATTTTCTGGATATGTCCTTGTGGAATTGTTTCAAGGAGCCAGAGGAAAAGGAATTCAAGGGCCGCAGCCTGATGTCCTATTTCACCGAGCTGGAGCGGGGCAACGTCAAGCTTGGCGTGGCGGGCAAGATCAAGTCATCGAAAGCAGCGGCGGCATGTCTGGAACTAGGCGCGGATTTCATCCTGCCGGGCCGGGCCGCCATTCTGCATCACGACTTCCCTTTGCAGGTTCAAGCAGACGCGGATTTTGAGATTGCTGGTTTGCCGGTATCCGCCGACTATCTGCGCGGCCAGGGCCTAAGTGACAATTTCCTAACATATATGAACTCTAACTGGCGAGGCTTCGTGAATTTGTGATGAGAAAGAGGAGCGCAGCGCATGTTTAAGTTCGATATGTCCACGATCGAATGGACCCATTTCCAGGGCAGCCCTCGATTTGATTATCACATTGACTACGCCATCGCCGTGCTGGGCGCGCAGCCGGATATCGGTGTCATTGATCTATTGGTAAAATGGGCCCCGAACGCCTATTGCCATTATCACCGTCACCTGGCCGCCACCACCACACTAGTGCTCGGGGGAGAGCAAAACCTTTACGAGACCACGAATACGGGCGAGACCATCCACAAGGTCCGCAAGGCCGGCGACTATGCACTTAGTCCCGGCGGCGACCTGCATATGGAACAAGCCGGTCCGGACGGTGCGCTAATATTCTTCGGCTTTGTCTCCGCCGACGGCCGCCTGTTTGAAACCCTGGATAAGGATCACAATACCCTGGCTACCGCCACCGTTCAGGAATGGGCCGCCGGCAATATCGATGGCGGACGCCGCACCAGTATCGGTTAATCCAGGTGCCTATCAAACCGCATAACGGATCGGACGGGAGGTCAAGGCCGCCTGAGCCGCATCGACGATGGAATTGGTATCGATCCGGTGATGGCGGTATAGATCCGCCAGGCCGCCGCTTTGGCCGAAATGTTCAACGCCAAGGGGCTGCACCGGGTGGCCATGGACGCCGCCCAGCCAACTCAAGGTCGAAGGGTGGCCGTCGATTACTGTGACGATCCCAGCATGGCGCGGCAATGGCGCCAATAGTTCTTCCACATAGGAGGCTGCATCTCGGTCTCCTCGCTGGCGAGCCCGGCGCACCGCATGCCAACCGGCACTGAGGCGGTCGGCAGAGGTAATCGCCAACACGCCGACATCACGGCGGTCCTCGCCGATCAGCCCGGCGGCCATGATAGCTTCCGGTGCGATGGCACCTTGATAGCAGATCACCACCTCGCAATTGGGTCCGGGCGGGCGCAGCCAATAGCCGCCCTTGATGACCTCCTCGTGCAACGTCTCATCCATTGCTCGCTGGACCTGTTCAACCTTGCGGGTCGACAAGCGCAAATAAACCGAGCCTCCCGTTTCGTCGCGCAACCAGTTTTTCTCTTCATCCGAGCCATTGCCCCGTTGCACATAATCAAACGACCACCCCATGATCGCTACCAGCTCATCAACGAAGGCCGGCTCGAACGAAGCCAGGCCATCCTGGGCCATGCCGATAAGCGGCGTGCCCACGGATTGATGCGCCCCGCCTTCTGGTGACAAAGTGATGCCCGAGGGCGTACCGGCCAGAATGAACCGCGCGTCCTGATAACAGGCATAATTGAGAGCATCCAGGCCCCGCGCGATGAAGGGATCATACAGCGCGCCAATCGGTATTACCCGCTCGCCGAACAGGGAATGGCTAAGGCCCAGAGCCGCCAGGGCGGTAAACAGATTGTTCTCGGCGATCCCCAGTTCCAGGTGCTGCCCCTTGGGGCTGCGCTCCCACTTCTGCATAGAGGGGATTTTCTCGTTCCTAAAGGTATCGCCAAGAGATGACGTGGCGAACAAACCCCGGGCGTTGACCCATGGCCCAAGATTGGTAGAGACGGTAACATCGGGAGAGGCCGTTATGATCCTGTCGGCCAACTCTCCACCGGACTTGGCAATGCCGTTCAGAATATAGCCAAAGCCTTCCTGGGTTGAGATGCTGGCGCCGCTCGGCGCGGCCAGGTCATCGGGCACCGGAATATAGGCCGCATTATAGCGCCGCGCGCCTTTGGCATTGAATGCATTGGCGGTAAGAAAGGCCCGCATATCTCCGTCGGATACCTGCATGCCCTCGAACGGCTCCCACTCCCGGCCTGTCGCGATACCCATGCTATGGCGTAAAAATTCCGTCTGCTCGTCATTCATGACGCCTGCGTGATTGTCCTTGTGGCCTTGCAGGGGCAAACCATGGCCCTTGACCGTGTAGGAGAGAAAACAAACGGGACGGTCATGGTCGATGGCGTTGAAGGCATCAAGAAGAACACCCACATCATGCCCCCCCAGATTGGTCATCAGATCGGCCAGATCCGCGTCGGCGTAGCTCTCGATCAGGGCGGTTACGTCGCCCTGATCACCAAGATCATCCATCAAGGCCCGGCGCCAGGCCTCGCCGCCCTGAAAGGTCAGGGCCGAATAGCGCTGGTTGGGGCATTCATCGATCCAGTTCCTGAGCCTCTCGCCACCGGGCCGCGAGAACGCCTGTTGTTGCCGGGCACCGTATTTCAACAGCACCACCTCCCAGCCCATGGTGGCGAACAAATCCTCAATCCGTCCCGTCAGACCCTCGGTGACGACGCCATCCAAGCTTTGCCGGTTATAGTCAATCACCCACCAGGTATTGCGTAGGTCGTGCTTCCAGCCTTCCAGCAGAGCTTCGAAGATATTGCCTTCATCGAGCTCCGCATCCCCCATTAGGGCGATCATCCGCCCCTCCGGCACATCCTTGCCCCATTCCTTGGCGCGGACGTAGTCCTGGGCCAGGCTGGCGAACGAGGTCATCGCCACACCCATACCGACGGAGCCGGTGGAGAAATCAACATCGTCCGCATCCTTGGTGCGCGATGGATAGGATTGCGCGCCGCCAAAGCTGCGCAGGTTTTCGATCTTCTCCAGGGATTGATTGCCCAACAGGTATTGAATGGCATGAAAAACCGGCGCCGCGTGCGGTTTGACCGCAACCCGATCCTGCGAACGCAGGACGCCGAAATACAATGCCGTCATGATCGCCGTGATCGAGGCGCAGGAGGCCTGATGCCCCCCCACCTTCAGCCCGTCGTCATTAGGGCGCAAATTGTTGGCGTTGTGGATCATCCAGCACGCCAGCCAAAGGACCTTGCGTTCCAGTTCCCGCAACGCCGCGACTGTTTCCAGTGCCTGGTTCGCCGCGTCCTTGATGGCGTCCGCCATGATCCCGTTTCCTGAGGTAATGAATTACATATCTCGATATAGATTAGACAATTCAATGGGGAGAATCCTTGCTTTTCAACCAACTTTCCAGCAGAAATATGGAAAGTTATTCCAATATTTAGAAGAAAAATGGTGTTTTATGCCAAAACCGGACATCGATGCGACAGACTTGAAAATTCTGGCCAATATTCAAGAGAATTGCCGGCTGACCAATGTCGAGTTGGCGGAGAAGGTCAATCTTTCCCCATCGCCCTGCCTGCGCCGCGTGCGCAACCTGGAAGCGGACGGCGTCATCAAGGGATACATGGCCCTCGTCGACCAAACCGCGGTCAATCTACCGGTCAGTGTTTTTGTCCAGGTGACGTTGGAACGTCAGGTGGTCGCCGACCTGGAAACGTTTGAGGATGCCATACTTGCTCGCGCGGAGGTCATGGAATGCTATCTGATGACTGGTGATGCCGATTATCTACTGCGGGTGGTCGCCAAGGATTTGCAAGCCTACCAGGAATTCCTGCTGGCGCACCTGACGCAAATACCTGGGGTGGCCAGCATCAAGTCGAGCTTCGCCCTGAAACAGGTCGTCTTCAAGACCTCGCTGCCCTTATAACGGCGGGCTCAATTACGATTTAGATTTCGGCGAGTGGTCCCAAGGCATCGATCAACGGGCCAAGATGGTCTTGGTGGCGGCGCCAACGGCCCAGCGAGCTGGCATAGATGGGCGCGATGGCAATGGCTTTCGAAAGGCTTGCGACGGCTGCTTTCTTCCGGCCCAATTGAAAGGCCGCGACACCCAACAGATTGAGTACCATCGGATTCTGCGGTTCCGCCTTTAAGATCCTGCGGTAGAGTTTTTGCGCCCCGGCCGCATCGCCCGCATTGTGGCAGGCGACGGCGCGGTCAAAGACCTTTTGCATGTTGGCTGACCCTGTTTCGCGCCGCCTCGCCTGCCCTAACCCTGCCAGCCGACGGCTTTTTCTTCCATCAAGGCGGCTATTTCTCCCTCGCTCATACCCCACGCGGCCAAGCCGACTGCGGTATCGGCGCCCATGGCAGGAGGCGGCGACTTGATCGATGCCGGCGTGCGCGAGAAACGCGGTGCCGAGACCGGCTGCTTTACACCGTCAACCTCAACAAAGCTGCCGCGCGAAATGGCATGGGGATGCTCGAACGCCTCGTCGAAATTCAGCACCGGCGCGAAGCAAATATCGGTCCCCTCCATAATTTCGCACCATTGGTCACGGGTTTTCTCGGCGAACAGCGCCGCGAACTTCTTGGCCATGTCGGGCCAGGTGGGACGGTCCATCTGGGCCGGCAGATCGGCCGGGTCTAGGCCAAGTTTGTCCAGCAGGATAACGTAGAATTTAGCCTCGATCGAGGCGATGGAGACGAACTTGCCATCTGACGTCTCGTAACAGCGATAGAAGTGCGCGCCGCCGTCGAGGACGTTGGCGTTCCTCTCATGTTTCCAATCACCCGCCGACAGTGTGCCATATACGCCGGTGCCGAGAAACGCCGAGCCTTCGGTCATCGCAATATCAACCACCTGGCCCTTGCCCGATTGCCGGGCCTCAATCACCCCGGCCAGAATGCCGACCGCGAGAAACATCGCGCCACCGCCCATGTCCGCGACCACGTTCAGGGGCGGTACTGGGATCTCCTTGGGGCCAATGGCATGCAACACACCGGTCAGCGCCAGATAATTCAGATCATGACCCGCGGCCTGGCTCAAAGTGCCCTCCTGGCCCCAGCCGGTCATACGGCCATAAACCAGCTTCGGATTGCGCGCGATGCAATCCTCCGGACCAACACCCAATCGTTCCGTGACGCCGGGACGGAAAGGATCGATTATCGCATCCGCCTGATCTATCAAACCCTTTAGCGCGGCAATGCCGTTAGGATGTTTCATGTCGATCGAGACGGAGGGCCGGCTGCGGCGCAGCAAGTCCGTTTTCGGGGTACGCGGCGAGCCCAGACCCGAGGGCGCATTCCGGTCTATGCGCAGGATGTCGGCACCCATGTCAGCCAGCAATGTGCAACACAAAGGCGCGGGACCAATGCCAGCCAGTTCGATGATTTTCACACCCGCCAGGGGGCCGTTCTTTTCGCTATCCGTGCTCATGATTTCCTCGTTCTGTTTTAGGTGTTTGTTCTATTTCGCGGGACCGATTTGTTGTCCCATGATGGCCTCATAAACCTTCAACACAGCGGTGATGTTTTCGCCGCCGCCATCCTTGCTCCGCACCATGCGCATAACGTTGTGAACCTGCGGCCCCAACAGCAACGGCATGTCCAACTCGTCCGCCAATTCCAAGGCCAAGCGCAAATCCTTATAGGCAAGGTCCACGGTGAAAGCCGGCTTAAAGTCGCGCTCCAGAGCGGCTTTAGCGACGCCACGGTAGCTCATGGAATTGCCGGAACTGTTGCGGATCACCTGATCCAGAATAGCCGGGTCAACGCCGGCGGCAACGCCAAGCATCAGCCCTTCGGCACCCGCCATCATATTGGTAAAGGCAACCATGTTGTTGCAGATTTTGGCCACGCAGCCGCTGCCCAATTCGCCGGTGTGAATGACATTTTCGCCAAAGGAATTGAATACCGGCATACAGCGATCGAACATCGCCTTGTCGCCGCCGACCATGATGGCAATGGTGCCTTTCTCGGCCCCGGCCACGCCGCCGCTGACCGGACCGTCCAAGGTGGGGATGTCCTTCGTCGCCAGTTCCGCCGCGATTTTACGCATCATGGCCGGTGAGTTCGTAGATAAATCTACGTAAATCGTACCCGGCCTAGCGTTCTCGCCAATACCACTCGGCCCCAGGGCGACCGCTTCCACATCCTTTGGCATGGGCAGGGATGTCATCACCACCTCGACCTGGGAAGCCGCCTCCGCGATGGAACCGGCCGCGATGCCGCCAACTTCGACACATGCCTGCACCGAGGCCTCCGTAAGATCGTGGACCAACACCTCATGTCCGCCCTTGATGATATTACGGCACATGGGCCCGCCCATATGGCCGACCCCGATAAATCCAACTTTCATAGTCAATCCTCCCAAATCGCTGCTGCTATTATCCAAGGTACGGACAGGAAAGGCTATGGCCAAGATATCAAAGATCACAGTTTACTCGCTTCGCGGGAATTCGTAGTCGCTAGTTGGCGACCTTGCGGGAGTAGGCGCCGCAGATGAACTCTCTACCGGTTCTTTAGGCCCGCACGGGCAACATGATACAGCGAAAGAAAACATCTCCGAGATGCCGCTCTTTGTAGCTGCCCTCGATGGCAACGGGCCCAGCCTCTTTCAAGGATTGTTTGCAGACTTTGGCAAAATAGCCGTACGAAGCTTTCGGCAAGGTCTTTTCCAGGCAGCCATCCATGCGCTCCATATCCCACCCGGTCTACAGTGCATCATTCACCACACTGATTACACCATCGGCGCCAACGACGGATTTACCCACCATCAGATCCTAGGATGAATCATCGAAAATGCAGCGTTGGTGAAGACGATCATGCCTATTCCTCTTCCTAATTCCCCTTGGACGGCACATAGCGGCTTTGCCGGTAACCTTCCGAGATGACGTTGTTGCCGCGATCCTCGCCGGCGCGTTTGATCTCGTAGCGCGCCACGGCCCGTAGGTGCACCTCGTCGGGGCCGTCAAGGATTTGCAGCGCCCTGCCCCAGCTCCAGAGATATGGCAGCGGCGTATCGGGGGACAGTCCCATGGCGCCGAACACCTGGATGGCGCGGTTGACGATCTTGGTTTGCAAGGGCGGCACCAGGGCGGTGATCATTGAGATCTCCCGCCGCGCCTCCCTGTTACCAACCTGATCGATCATCCAGGCGGTTTTTAGCACCAACAAGCGTGCTTGCTCGATTTCGATCCGGGCCTCGGCGATCCAGTCGCCGATATTGCCGTATTCATGCAGGTATTTGCCGAACGCCTGGCGTTCCAGGGCGCGCTGGCACATCAGATCCAGCGCCACCTCGCACTGGCCTAGAGAGCGCATGCAATGATGAATACGTCCCGGTCCCAGCCGCGCCTGAGCCAGAGCAAAGCCCGCACCTTCTTCGCCCAGCAGATTCTCCACGGGCACGCGGACACCTCGAAAAACCACCTCGCAGGTGCCTTCGGGGGCAAGATGGTTCATGTACGAGATATTCCGCTCGATCTCGATGCCCGGCGTGTCCATGGGGAACATAACTTGGCTGTGCCGTTTATGGGGCGGGCCATCGGGGTCTGTCACGCCAAGCACGATGCCCACCTTAGCACGCGGGTCCAGAGCATTGGTGATGAACCATTTACGTCCATCCAGGACATATACATCGCCGTCCCGGCGAATGTTGAACTGAATATTGTTGGCATCGGAGGAGGCAACATCAGGCTCCGTCATCATGAAGCAGGAGCGGATCTCCCCCTCGAACAACGGCATCAGCCAGCGCTCTCTCTGTTGGGGCGTGGCGAACAGATTAAGCAGCTCCATATTGCCGGAATCGGGCGCATTGCAGTTGAAGACTTCTGAGGCCCAGTAGACCCGGCCCATGATCTCCGCCAGCGGAGCATAATCCAGATTACTAAGCCCAGTGCCGGGGGCATCGTCCGGCAGGGCGGGCAGAAAGAAATTCCACAGGCCCTCGTCCTTGGCCAGAGCCTTCAGATCCTCTACCACCTGCGGTGGGAAGATACCCTTGGAAACATCATCGTGATAGGCGTGCTCATGGGGCAGGACATAGTCCCGCATGAAACGGCGTACTCTGTCCTGCATTTCGATAGAGCGGTCAGAAAAAGCGAAATCCATAAGTCTACAGCCTCTTGTTACTAAGGTGATGCCCAAAAATCTATCCGCTGGTGGTCAAATCCACCATGATCCCAATCAATACGCGGCATACTACTCGGCGGCCGACGCCCGTATCGACGCAGGGCCTTGCTTCGGCGTTGCAACCGCCAGGACGAGCGCCACCAAGGAAAAAGCGCAGGCCAGCAGAAAGGCATTGGCCAGATCGCTCTCTCCCGCCAACCCGGCCATGACCGCAGCCGAGGCGGCAAAGCCTTCCATGGCCGCGAACGCCAAACCAAGGCTGGTGCCTTCCCGCCCACCGGCGTGATCAAGCGCCGCCGCCAGCAACACGGCCCGAATAGCCACCAGAACGTTCAGCGTCACGCACAGGGCAATAACGGTGAGCACTAAGTCGGTTGTCAGCCAGGCGAACAACGATGCGCCGGCCGCGATCCCGTTACCAAGAATAATCAACGGCCGCCTTCCAACGTTGTCGGATATCTTCCCCGTCCACGGCTGTGCCAGGGCGCCGACAAGCATCATCGCCGCCATGACGAGGGCCGTCTCCAGCCAACCAAGGCCGTGGTTGGCCTTGAGATACAGCGGCGTCATCGCGATAATTGCAAATAGACCCATGTTATAGGCGATAAACAGCGCGATCATCCGTAGCCCCGCCTTGGTGGTCCAAACCTGCCAAATCACCGTAAAATCCGCCCTCGTGGGCCGGCTATTAACGTGACGCGGCACATGCCGGCTGATAAAGATGAAGGCGCATCCCATGAGCAAGGTAGGGACCGCCAACACCCGCATGGCGACGTGCCAATCCCACAGGGCCAACAGCAATCCGGCAGCTGGCAGTGCGATGGTTTGTGAGAAATGACCGCCAATGGCATGCACGCCCAAGGCATAGGCGCGCCTTGCACGGTGCATCTGCGTCAGCACGCCTGTCGCGATGGGATGCCAGGCGGCGTCACCCATGCCAGCGATCGAGACCACGATGGCAAAGGCCCAAAAACCGTCAACGAACGAGGCCATCATATAACCAAAGCCAACCCAGAAAAATGTCGCCGCCAGCAGGACACCGCGATTGGCCACATGATCGGCCAATAGGCCCGCTGGTAAATAGGCGAGCGAGGCACCGAGACTGTGAAGCATGAATAACAAACCGATCTCGGCCGGCGACAGCCCCATGGCCGTGCCAAACGCTGGGATCAGGATGTACATCGCGATCGGCACCAGATCATTGGCACAATGACCGATAGAGAAAGCAACTAGGAGGTTAGGTTTCATCGGTCTTCGAGGAAGGTTTTCAGGGCGGGTGCCCACTGTTGCCAATCCTCCGTCGGCGCTAGATGGCCATAGGGGCTGTCAATCTCCACATATGAGGCATCGACGCCGCTGGCCTTTAAGTGCGCCATGGTTGGTTCCGCCAGCTCGTCCGCCGGAAAGCGTTTGTCCGTATTGGACAGCACATACAACAACGGCGCTTTGATATTAGCGGCTTTATCCCAAGCATTGAACCGCACCGCCGCCCGCCGCAGCACGATCAGGGCATTGGCATCAAATTTACCGGCCCAATCCCGGCCGCGTTTTTCCAGTTCCGCCGTTGCCGCGTCCCCGCTGCCCAGTTGATCCAGAAGGGCACGGGCGACACCATAACCTCGCAGGGTCTCAACCCGCTGCCTGGCTAGCATCGCCAGGACATCGCCATCGGGTTCCCCATCATAATAATCACCGCCGTTCCAGCCGGGACATCGGGCGAAATAATCCTCGATTTCCTTGATGCTTTCGGGTCCGCCCCGGCTCCTGTTCCAAGTAGCGACCGGAACCAGGGTACGCATGCGTTCGGGCTCGCTGACGCCCCATTGGAATGTCAGATAGCCGCCGTAGGAAAAGCCCACCACCGCCGCCAGTTGCCCGATGCCCAGATGATCCAGCAACAGCCCCTGGGCGCGCACCATGTCATCGGTTGTGACATAGGGAAATCTTGGGCCAAAGGGCCGATCGGTGGCCGGGTTCGTGCTACCCGGTCCCGTGGAGCCAAAAGCAGAGCCAATCATGTTCGAGCAGACCACGAAGAAGCGGTCGGTATCAATGGCCCGGCCCGGTCCGATCAGATTATGCCACCAGCCCGCCATATCGCCCGCCGCATGTGGATTGGAGGTATAGCCGTGACAGAGTAGAATGGCATTGCCGGCATTTGCGTTCAGCCTGCCATAGGTCTCATAAGCCAGGTGCAGCGGGGCCAGCGCGCCGCCCAACTCCAGGTCAAAATCCGGCACTTCGAAAAGCGTCGATGTCGAAAGCAGCATTATCTTCTCCAGGAAATCACGATGCTATCGTAGCATGACTAATCCTATTTGCTATGATCCCAACACGGACAGGGAGATAGCTACATGGTTTCCAAACAGCTCTCAGGCAAGATCGCGCTGGTAACCGGCGCAGGACAAAATATAGGCCGGGCCATCGCGCACAGTTTGGCCGCGGACGGTGCATTTGTCATGGTCAATGGACGGGGCAATTCGTCGGCCGTCGAATCCGTCGCGGCGGAAATCAATGATGCCGGCGGGACCGCGATTAGCCACTTGGCGGATATCTCGGATGAAGGCGCAGTAGAGGAGATGGTCGCACGCTTAGCCGCAGAAGCCGGCGGCGTAGATATCGTGGTCTCCAACGCCGGCCTGCGCCGTCAGACACCGTTCGTGGAGATGAGCTTTGCGGAATGGCGGGAAATCCTCTCAGTTGCCTTGGACGGCGCCTTTCTGCTGACCCGCCAGGCGGTGCCCCATATGCAGGCACGCGGCGGCGGCGCCTTTATCGGGCTGAGTGGTATTTCCAACCATATCGGCGCCAAGGAACGGGCCCACGTCAATGCCTCGAAGGCCGGCCTGGAAGGTTTCGTACGCGGCCTGGCGATGGAGTTGGCGGCGGACAATATCACCGCCAATATCGTTGCACCCGGTGCTATCGACACCGTGCGCGGGGCCGCCGCCGGCGCCCGGCCGCCCGGTGTCCACGATAAAATTCCACTGGGCCGGGCCGGTACGGTAGATGAGATCGCGGCCATGGTCCGCCATCTGGCCGGCCCTCAGGGCGGCTATATCACCGGGCAATGCATTCACATCAACGGTGGCATATATTTGGGCCATTAGAATAGAATTGGCCAAGCACACAAGCAAAGCCGATTGGGCCGACAAGTTGGAGGAATAGGTACCATGGCAGTAGCCAAGAAACCGAAACGCGTTAGCAAGGCCGTCATCAATAAGCTCAAGCGCGTCACGACACCGACCATCACGACACAATTGATGAGCAATCATGGCCTCAAGAACGTTTCCCTGCGCAAGGTTCTGCCTGTCGACCCCGGCCTGGGCGCTTTTGCCGGACCGGCGTATACCCTGCGCTACATTCCCCTGCGCGAAGACCTGCATGCCAAACAGTATCTCGATCATCCGGAAAATCTAATGACCCCCGCCGTGGAAGAGATACCCGCAGGGTCGGTCATGGTGATGGATGCGAATGGCCGCAATGATGTCGGCATTCTGGGCGGCAATATTCTAATGCGCCTGAAGATGCGCAAGATCGCCGGCGCCGTCACCGATGGCGGTATGCGCGACATCCCTGAGATCGCAGAACTGCGTCTGCCGGTCTGCTGCGACAGCGCCGCCCCGCCGCCCAGCTTTACCAAGCTGATGCTGGTGGAAATCCAAGGCCCGATATCCTGCGGCGGCGTGCCCATCTATCCCGGCGACATCATCGTTGGTGACAGTGAGGGCACCGTCGCCGTGCCGGCTGAATTCGCCGCCTCGGTGGCCAAGGGTGGCCTGGCCCAGGACCACATCGAGGGCTGGATCAACAAGCAGTTGGCGAAGGGCCAGCCCATGCCGGGTCTGTATCCACCCTCCCCCAAGGTCCGCGCGGCTTACGAACGCTGGGTGGCTGCCGGCGAACCGGACGACTAGGCCATGAGATTTTGATAGATTTAGCTGGAGTATAACAGTTGCGCATTGACTTGGTTTCACATGGATTTTGCCATAATTCAGGGCTAAACTTTCATAAATAGTAGCTTAAACTAGGTAGAAGTGAATTAATGAGATTCGAAACAGGCGCCGTCAATCTTCTTGATACAATTGGCAACACACCCCTGGTGTCATTGGAAAACCTGTTTTCAAAATACCGCGCCAAGGTGTTCGCTAAGCTGGAATTTTTCAACCCGACAAGCAGCATCAAGGACAGGATCGTCCATCATATCGTCGCCGATGCCGAAGCGACGGGACGGCTCAAACCCGGCGGCACCATCGTGGAAAACACTTCCGGCAACACGGGTGCAGCCATCGCCATGATTGCCGCCCTGAAGGGCTACCGCGCCGTACTGACCATGCCCGACAAGGTCTCGGCGGAGAAGCAGGCCGCGCTTACTGCCCTGGGTGCCGAGATCGTCGTCTGCCCGACCGATGCCGCCCCCGGCAGCGCCGATCATTATGTCCAGCGGGCCAGGGATATCGCGGCTGAAACGCCCAATTCATTCATGATCAACCAATACGACAATCTCATGAACGCCGATGCCCATTATCAATCCACGGGGCCGGAAATCTGGCGCCAAAGCGGCGGCGCGGTGGACTACTTCGTCGCCTCGGGCAGTACCGGCGGCACCATCAGCGGCGTCGGACGTTATCTCAAGGAGCAAAAGTCAGAGGTCAAGGTTTTGATGCCCGATCCCATCGGTTCGATTTACTACACGTATTTCAAGACCGGGAGGATCGACGAAAGCGAAATTGGCAGCTATCAGGTCGAGGGCATCGGCGAGGATCACATCGCCAAATGCATGGACTTCTCCGTAGTCGATGAAATGCTGCAATTTACCGATGACGACGCCTTTGCCATGACCCGGCGCCTGGCCGCCAGTGAGGGCATCCTGGCCGGCGGCAGCTCCGGCGCCAATCTGTTTGGCTGCATGAAATTAGCGGAACGCCTTGATGCGCCGGTTAATATCGTTACTGTCCTGCCCGATAGCGGTCTGAAATATCTATCGAAGATATTCTGAGACCATTGGCTAGCGGGCCCGGTGATCCCGATCCAATCCAGGTTTCTTCGGATGGGGATAAGGGTGATGAAAATCCAGCGGCGTATGTTCAATGGCCGATAGCTTTGCGCAGCTGTCCCGATAGACGGCGGCGATTTCATCTTCGAGGCGGTAGTTCTCAGCCAACAGATCGCGGAATTTTTCGTCTTCCTGGGGCGGATTGTCTTGGTACCAGCGCACAGTGCGCGCCATTGCCTCAAGGGGCGATACCAGATCCCTATAACCGAGCTCTGACTTGATCTTGTAGAGATCGAAAATCTGATGGTTCGAAGGTCCAAAAAACATCATCAGACTACGGGCGGGATAAGCGAAACGGTCCGGCACGCCGACAACCTCGACCTCACTAGCCATGGCACGGCCCACCACCTCGATCCATTGCGCCATAGTCAGCTGTAATTCGTCGGCGCAATTATAGACCTGTCCGGCCGCCGCTCCGGGTTTTTGCGCGGCCAGCAAAACCGCATGGGCGACGTTCTCTGAATAGCCGCGCGAGGTTAGTGTCAGGCCGCCGTCCGGCAGCACGATATGGGGGCGCTTGTCGATAAAGCGGCGCATGATCGTCCACACCGACGGCGTCAGCTGCCTGGGCCCATAGACCACTGGATAGCGAAAATGCGTGGCGCTGTAACGGCCCTGGGCATGGCCCTGCATGACGGCTTCCTCGGCCAGGCGAACCAGATAGCCGAAACGGAATTCCACCTCGTCGGGTACTTTGGACGCCTCTTCCGCCAATGGAATCCCTAGGCCCTTCGGGAACAGCGTCTCGGGCTGCAGAACGCCGCGATAGCAGGGAGCGCCACCAACCGTGATCAACCGCTCCGTATGCTCGCCGACAATCTCGGCGATATACCGGATGCGTCCATAGGTGGCGATAATCAGATCGAACTGGCGGCCGGCCAGCGCCACGCATAGGGTTTCGCGGAAATGCGGATCGCCGATGATACGCTCGACCGAAGCCGGGATAAGCTCGCTGTCATGGGTGCCGCGATGCATAATCGAAACGGCATAGCCTTGCCCGATCAAGCCGTTCACCAGATGCGGACCGGTCGGCCCGGTGCCGCCAATAACCAATGCTTTCAAGAAACTTACTCCTAGCTTGGTTTGCGCGCCGTGATCAGGCCCAGTTGATGCGGTGTGAACCAGCGGTAGTCGGCATCGACAAAGCCGGCCTCGTCAAGAAATTCGCTCCATTCGGCACCAGTATTGACGCGCCCCAAAAAACGCCCTTCCCTGATGCCGAACAAATTGACGAAGGCCGGATCAAGCGGCCCGGTCTTGTCATCCCGCAACATATAATCAACCACCAGGATGGTACCACCCGGCTCCAACGCATCGTACGCCTTCGCCAGTGCCGCGATCACTTTGTCCGGCATATAGCCCTGTAGCGGCGTGATGTAGGAGGCGAGATCGAAGCCAGTCGGGTACGCCGCGCCAAAAAAGTCCCCGGGCGTCGTATCGATACGGCCCGCCAGCCCGTGCTTGTCAATATATTCGCACGCTATGGCAATAACGTTGGCTTGATCAAGGATCGTGACCGCGACGCCATCATGGCGCTCGCAGGCCGCGATGGCATAACAGCCAGAACCGCCGCCCAGATCGAGCCAGCGTTTGAAACGTGAAAAATCAAATTCCTTGGCCAGCTTGTGACCCAGACCGATCGAGGCTTCATAACCGGCCTCGGTAAATTTACGGGCGTTTTCCGGGTCCTGCATGTAGCTGAGATAGGTTCTTTCATCGTCTTCGTTGCTTTTGGCGACGGCTGTTAGATTATCAGCGATCTCTTCCCAGGCGCTATAGTCGCGGCGCGAGATATAGTCCAGATAGTCGCCAAAATATGTCCGGCTGTCCTTGACCAGGTAGCGTTGCACATCGCTCAAATTCTCGTGCCGCCCGTCAACCTTGCGCACCAGGTCCATAGATTTGCATGCCGTCAACAAACGGTCCACCTTTTCCGCGTCGATGCCCATGGCCTCGGCCAACGCCTCCACCGTGTCGGCGCCATTTGAAATGTGGCTGAACAGATCCAATTTGATCGCCGCCAACAACGCGCCGGTCTTCTTGAACGCCAGCGCGATATCGGTCATGCGCTCGGTCTTCATACCAAGCGTGAAATCTTCCGTTGTCATGTTCCCTCCAAAAATTGATTATCTCCGCCTTTTTCCCGGCGGATATTCTATGAGTGCGCTTGCTCGTTGGGTAAGGGAAACCACTGCAGGCTCTGGGATTCCGGCGACAGCACCTGTTCGCAACAGCGGGTGTCTGGCGTTACCGCCAGCGCCGCAACGGCGTGGTCCGCCGCCGCGATCAATTCGTCCGCACCAACCGCCGTGGGTGTCTTTTTGCTGGAAACATACGCCGGCCCGCCAGCGCCGTAGGAAATATCATGTAACGACATGCCCACCGCGCCCTCGATTTTCATATGCCACCAACGACCTGTTTCCTGGTCACAACCATAGCATGGCAAAAGCCGCCAACCGTTATCGGCTATCCATTCGATGGCGCTCAATATCAGCTCAATCTCTGCCTCGGAATTGAAGTAGTTCAGGCTGAACCGGGTCCAGCCGGGTTTGATCAGCTCACAGCCGGCCAGGATCTGCTTCTCGAATTGCTTCGATGTTTCGGCGTCTATATCCAGCAGACGATGGCCATAAGGCCCCGCGCAGGAACAGCCGCCGCGGGTCTGGATACCGAAATAGTCATTCATCAAAGCGACGACAAAATTATGATGCAGATAGCGTTCGCCGCAATTGATCAGAAATGAAATGATAGGCAACCGCGCCATCGTATCGTTGCCCAAGACCTTGATATTCGGGTTCCGGCCCAGGCGGTCAACGGCGTGGCGGGCCAGCTCGATTTCATGTGCCAGTATGGCATCCGCCCCCACTGCATCCTTCAACTGAAAGACCAGCCCGGCGCGTATGGCACCAACAATATCAGGCGTGCCGCCTTCTTCGCGGTGTTCATGATCAGCCAAATACTCGTGCTCATCAGCGCTGACATAGCTCACGGTGCCGCCGCCAGGTATAACGGGGACACGGTTTTGCATCAGGGCACGCTTCATGATCAAAACGCCGGGGGTTCCCGGCCCTCCGGGGAATTTATGCGGCGAAATAAAAATTGCGTCCTTGGCCGCGTCTGCCGCGCCATCGGGATTCATTTCAATGGGCACATATGGCGCGGCGGCGGCAAAGTCCCAGGCCGAGATGGCGCCGTAGCGATGCAGTAACCGCGTAACCGCATGGGTATCGGTAAGGATACCAGTGACGTTTGAGGCGGTTGAGAAACTGCCAATTTTTAGGGGCCGGTTGGCAAAACGCAACAGCTCCGCCTGCAAATGTTCCTGGTCAACCAGGCCGGTATCGTCTTCATCGATCGCCACCACATCGGCGATGGTTTCACGCCACGACACCTCGTTGGAATGATGCTCGAACGGTCCAACGAAAACCACGGGCCGTCGGTTCGCCGGGATCTGCCGGGACAGCTCATAGTGGGCATCCAACTCATCGGGCAGGCGCAGATTGAGAATATTGACAAAGCGGTCAACCGCACCTGTGGCACCAGCGCCGCAAAAAATCACCGCATCGCCCTCGTCTCCGCCCACGGCATCGAGAATGATCCGGCGTGCGTCTTCGCGGAAACGCGTCGTCTGATAGCCGGTACCCGATGTCTCGGTATGGGTGTTGGCGTAATAGGGTAAAACCTCGTCGCGGATAAAATCCTCGATAAAACTCAACGAACGGCCCGACGCCGTGTAATCAGCATAGACGATCTTGCGCGGGCCAAGCGGGCCCCCGATCGAATGGTCGACACCAACCTGTGCCTCGCGGATGGTGGCAAGAAAACCGGCATCGCTCATGATGTTCCCATCCCCGAAAGCCGTGCGAAATATCACGTCATCAGTCTGTATAATAGAAGATACATTCTTTCGGTCCGGGCAAGCAATATCAAGCAAAACTCGCCGCCGTAGCTATTTCCTTGAACATCGTGTAACTCGCAACCAAAAGGAGGAATAACGCGAATCTGGTCTTCAGAATGGCTTCAGGGATCTTGTATGAAATTAAGCCACCCAAGAAACCGGCGCTCACGGCGATAGCGGAAAAGGTCGCCATTGGGTCCAGGTCAATGGGCACCGCGCCAGCGTAACCGGCGAAACCCGGGTACTATCTCAGTGCGATGATCGCCAACGAGATACCCATCCCCTATTTCATGGGCAGACCGGAAAGCAGAACCAGGGCCGGCACGATCAGAAACCCACCACCACCCCGACGATCAACGCAAGTATGGACATACAGAAGCCATCCCAAACACTTTACCGGCTTCCAGGATGGCGGCGTTATTCCGGCGCACAGTAGAGCCGGTGCAACAAGGCAATGATTTCCTGGGCTTCACTGCTGGAAAGAGAATATCGAATTTCCTTGGCATTGCGTTGATTCGTGACGAGCCCTTCCTTGCGCAATCGCGCCAGGTGCTGCGACAGTCTCGGCTGCGGAATGCCGGTCGCATGTTCTAGCGAGGTGACGTTCATCTCTTCCTGCACCAGCATGCACAGAATTTGCAATCTGTCCGGATTTGCAATTGCCTTGAGAATCTTGCTCGCCTCGACCGCGACCTCGGCAAGTTCAGTTGAATCCACGATCTATTTCCGTTCCCATTCCGTCAGAATTCTTTGACGCCATTCCTGAATTGACCGAGCTGCACAAGGAAGTCAAGTTTGTTGCGCAGGCATACCACCAAGGCGATCAAGGGCATCGTGTGTTGAGCCGGTCAGCCCAACTCCGACTTTTTCAAATTGTCCGCCAGGGTCCTCAAAAAGACAATAGAGGACTGGGTTTCGGGTAGTTGCCCACTAGGACTTTATTGTAGATACGGTAGCGAAGCCACGGCCAGTGCGGTGCCCACGATAATAACGGCAAAAATGACCTGGCCGCGTTTCGTGGTCCAGCTTTTCGGCAGGCCCAGCAGAATGGCGATACGGCGGGCGCCCAGCCACCAGACCAGTCCGCCAACAATGATTAGCAGTAAAAGTACGGCTTTCATTACCGCAAGCGCGTCCTAGCCCCTAGGCCGCGTCGTCCTTCAGGTTAGCGTCAAGATAATTGCCGACCTCTTTATTCACACGGTCCATCTTGCTTTGGAAGAAGTGCGTCGCGCCGGGGATCTTGCGGTAATCGATGGCGATGCCGCGCTGAGCCTGCAGGCGTTCGGCCAGGGCGGCGGCATCGGCCTCGGGTACGGTGTCGTCGCGACTGCCGTGCACGATAAGACCGGAAGCGGGACAAGGCGCCAAAAAAGTAAAATCAAAATTATTGGCCGGCGGCGCGATGGAGATGAAGCCCGCGATTTCAGGCCGGCGCATGAGCAACTGCATGGAAATCCAAGCGCCAAAGGAATAGCCGCCAATCCAGCAAGTCTTAGCGTTGGCATTGATGCTTTGCAGCCAATCCAGCGCCGAGGCGGCATCGGAGAGCTCGCCAATTCCGTTGTCATAGCTGCCCTGGCTACGCCCGACACCGCGGAAATTAAAGCGCAGGACGGAGAATTCCCGCTCTACGAACGACTGATATAGATTATAGACAACTTTGTTATTCATGGTACCGCCGAAACGGGGGTGGGGGTGCAGCACGATCGCGATCGGCGCGTTGGTCTGTTCGCTTTCATGATACCGCCCTTCCAGCCGTCCGACCGGTCCGTTGAAAATTACTTCAGGCATGTTATTGGGCACTCCTTATGGTCGATGCTTCAACCTGGCTGTTCGGCAATCCGGGCGCAGGGAGCTATCGAAAGCTTCCATTATCGTCATATAAGGCACCGGGGAGTAGAATCGCAAGCCATTGCTGAACTTTCACTGGGATTTTGCAGAATATTGTCCCAGTGCGGTGGATCTTGAACATTCATACTGGGCTAACTAGGTTAAATGGTAGCTGGGACTCATTGCACGATTAATACGGCACTTGTATGTACGGGCACCTGGAACCGACGCGAAGAACTGGTGCGAAACAGGGTGGAGATGCGTGATGTTTAAAACATTTGGCGAAGATATCGCGGCCTGCATGACGCGCGATCCTGCCGCACGCTCCAAATGGGAGGTCATTTTGGCCTATCCCGGCTTTCACGCCGTAGTCTATTACCGCATCGCGAAATGGTTCTGGGGCCGGAAATTCTTCCTCCTCGGCCGGGTCATCGCCCATATCGGGCGCATCGTGACCGGTATCGAGATCCACCCCGGCGCTACCATCGGCAGGGGCTTTTTCATTGACCATGGATTTGGCGTGGTGATTGGTGAAACGGCGGAAATCGGCGATAACGTCACTCTGTATCATGACGTCACTCTGGGCGGCATCGCACCGTCTGTGGACACGGATGCGCAACGCCAGCGCAAACGCCACCCCACGCTCGGCGATGATGTAATTGTAGGCTCCGGCGCACAGATCCTGGGGCCGATTACCGTCGGGGCCGGGGCCCGGGTCGGCGCCAACTCCGTTGCCCTGAACGATGTTCCGTCAGGCGCCACCGTGGTCGGCATTCCAGCCAAGGTCGCCCGTGGCCGCGCGCCCGAAAATACTGCTGATCACCCTGCCTTCACCGCCTATGGTACCCAGGCCGATATTCCTGATCCGGTGCAACAGGTAATCGATGCTCTGTTGGACAAAGTGCAAGGCCTGTCCATGCAGGTCGAGAATCTGGAGCGCCGTTTAGCTGATGCCGACAAGACACGATGGGATGTTGGCGATGATGACAGCGCCAAAGAGACCGATGGCAGTGGCTGTATCGATAGAAACAATTAGAGACACTTCATGAATGCAGCCGAGCCGATCTATCTGGACTATAATGCCACTGCCCCAATCCGCGAGGAGGTGATCGCGCTGATAGTGGAAATCATGGCGACGGTGGGCAATGCCTCCTCGGTGCATCAGGCGGGACGCAGGGCCCGCGCCCGCATCGACAAGGCGCGCCAGCAGGTCGCCGACATGGTCGGTGCACCGGTCAAGAACGTTATTTTCACCTCCGGAGGTACCGAATCTGACAATCTGGCCCTGCGCGGTTTCGGCCCACGGCATCTGATCGTCTCAGGCATCGAACATGGCGCCATCCTAGCCCCGGCCCTGCTGCTGGACAGGGACGCAGCGATTGTCGATGTGGATCAACAGGGCCGGGTGGACCTGGACGCCCTGAAGGCGGCCTTGGCTGCATCCGACGACCCAGCCCTAGTCTCTTTAATGCTGGCCAACAATGAAACCGGCGTTATCCAGCCGGTAGCCGAGGTGGCGGAAATCGCCCAGGCCCATGACGCTCTTTTACATTGCGACGCCATTCAGGGCGCCGGCAAGATCGCCGTCGATATCAATGAACTGGGCGCGGATCTACTCTCCCTCTCGGCCCACAAGATTGGTGGACCGCAAGGAGTCGGTGCCCTGGTAATGCACGAAGACCGCACCGTTTTGGCGCAAATGGTCGGCGGCGGCCAAGAGATGGGCCGCCGTTCGGGCACCGAGAACGTTGCTGGAATCGCCGGCTTTGGCGAGGCCGCCAGGCTGGCGTCCGAAGAATTGGCGGAATTCGCCAAACTGGCCCAGCTGCGCGATACAATGGAAGACCGCCTGGCCCAGATCGCGCCAGCCCGCAAAGTGGTCGGCGCTGAAGCCGCCCGCGTGCCGAACACCTCCTGCGTGACCATGCCCGGTGTCCGCTCGGACACTCAGGTCATGGCGCTCGATCTGGCTGGTATCGCGGTTAGTGCGGGCTCCGCCTGTTCCTCCGGCAAGGTCTCCGCCAGCCACGTGCTGGACGCCATGGGCATCGAGTTGGATGAAGCCATGACTGCTATCCGGGTCAGCCTAGGCCGGAATACCACCTCAGTCGAGATAGAGCGTTTCCTGACCGCATGGGCCGAAATCTACCGCCGCAATAGCGCCCATAGCAATGCGGCCTGAGCCGGGCTAGGTAACTTCATGCCTCGAATTATCTTTATCTCCGCCGACGGTTCTCAGCAATGGGAAGTTGAAGCACCCGTTGGTGGCTCGGTCATGGACATCGCCGTCCGCAACGATATCGATATGGAAGGTACCTGCGAGGGCAATCTAGCGTGCTCCACCTGCCATGTCATTGTGGATCCAGACTGGAATGGTAAAATCCCAGCCCCCGTGGAAGACGAGCAAGACATGTTGGACCTGGTATTTGGCCTCAAGCGCACCTCGCGCCTGTGTTGCCAGATCATTATGACTCCAGCGCTGGATGGCTTGACCCTGCGCCTGCCGGAGGCAAGCCGGAACCTGTTGGGTTAGACGGGGCGAAATTTCGGTAGTGTCACGGTTTCCGTCACCGCGTCAAAGACAGCTTCAACCGCCATATCCGCCGTCACCGCATCCGGGTCGCAATCGATGATGTTGGAAGCCATGCGCACCCCTTCCGCTAACTCGACCAAGGCCACTACATACGGCACTTCGCAGCCATAGACATCACCCGGCACCGGATGGCGCACCACGATCCAGCTGTAGACCGTACCCTTGCCGCTAACGTCCTGCCACTCACTCTCGGCGCAATGGCATTTCGGGCAGTAGCGTTCCGGCGGCAGACGTTTCGCGCCGCATCCGCTACAGCATTGCACGCTTAAACGCCCATCCCGGCAGGCGGACCAGAACGGCTCCGTATCGGCGTCGGGAACGGGAACAGGCTTGTTGTACATACCGCGTCTCAGCCCTCAATTCCGCAAGACCAAGGCCGAGCCAACGGTCATGGCACCAGCGGTGGTCAGGGCGATCTCGGCGCCCGGAACCTGTCGGGGCCCGGCATCGCCGCGCAGTTGATCCACTGCCTCCACCACATGGTTGAGGCCATGGATATAGGCCTCGGACAATAGACCGCCATGGGTATTCAGCGGCAAGGCGCCATCGCGGGCAATGCGCCCGCCCTGGACGAAATTCGGCCCCTCGCCCGGCTTGCAGAAACCAAGGCCCTCTAACTGCGCCACCACGCTATAGGTGAAGCAATCATAGATCTCCGCCACATCGATATCTTCCGGCCCGATGCCGGCGCCGCCCCACAGGTCATGGGCGATATAGGCGGAATAGTTTTCCGAATGGTCCTCCCAGCGCAGACAATCGAACAGATCATCACCCTGATTAGCGCCGCCGCCGTTGGCACCGCTCATCACGTAAACCGGGGCATGGCGCATGTCCTGGGCCCGTTCAGCCGAGGTCACTAGGACGGCGCAGGCGCCATCGCTTTCAAGGCAGATATCCAGCATACGAAACGGATCGACGATGGGTCGGGCCGACATATAATCGTCCATGGTGATAGGTTGGCGCTGCATGGCGCGTGGATTAAGTGCGGCATTGCCGCGAAAGGTCACGGCCAGTATGCCCAGCTGTTCCGATGTAGTACCGTACTTGATCATATGGCGGCGGCACCACATGGCCATGGCCTGGGGATAGGTGATCCAGCCGAACGGCGCAGTGAACTGCGTGATGCCGTGGGCATGCATATCCCTGCCCCCGCCCAGGCGGAGTCCGGACCGTCCATTCATGGCGCGAAAGCATAAGACGTTCTTGGCCAGACCAGCCTCGATCGCCGCAATGGCATTCAGCACCACAAGGTTGGCCGCGTTGCCACCGCCCGCGATATCAAGGGCATATTGCGCTGCCTCGATCCCCATGGCACCGGCCACGGACATCGCCGGCACGGAATCGTTGAACTGAAAGCTTACCAGACCATCGACGTCTTCGGGTGCCAGGCCCGCGTCATCAATCGCGTTCAAACAAGCCTCCGCCGCGAGGTTCAACACCGTGGTGCCAGAATTCTTGGAGTAGTCCGTATAGCCGGTGCCGGCGATGGCGTATTTATCCCGCAAGGTCCACATTGCGCCGTACTCCGCGTTTCAATCCTGTTCGTATTCGGGCGGCCGCTTGTCCTTGAAGGCCAGCAGTCCCTCCATGGCATCCCGCTCGGTCGTAGCATAATTATGCACGAATTCCAGCTCCATGCGCAGACCTGTTTGCAGATCACCCGCCAGGCCGCGATTGACCAAATATTTCGCGCCCTTCAATCCGACAGCGCTATGCTTCGCCATGGCCTGGCATAAAACCATCGAATCCGCCTCCAGGTGGCAATCGGGAAAGACCCGGCCAATCAGACCTATGCGTTGCGCTGCCGCTGCATCCAGAAATTCCCCGCTGAGTATCAGGAACTTGGCGCCCATGGCGCCAATGGCCCGGGGTAACCGCTGGGAGCCGCCGGCACCCGGCAATTGCCCAAAATTCAGATGCCCGTCACCGATCCGCGCGCCTTCAGCGGCAAGGGCCATATCGCAGGCCAACAGCAATTCCAAGCCACCTGCCACACAGGCGCCGTTCACTACCGCCACATAGATCTTCGTGGATTGCTCTATACGATTCAGCAGAGTATGGAAACTCTCCAGGAAATCCCGGAACGCATCCGGTGCCTGGTACAAAGATATATACCCGGCCAGATCACCACCGGCGGAAAACGCCTTGCCCGCACCCGTAAGACGCACCACGCGGGTATCCGGCCACCCGTCCAGTTCCTCCACCATCGCGCCAAGAGCCGCGATTGTATCGCCATCCAACGGGTTCAGCTTATCCGGCCGATTCAACGTCAGGGTGGCGACGGCGCCGTCGCACCGCAATAAAACAGCCGCGGCCTGGTCGCTCATCATGTCGTCTCCTCCGCTCCGGCTGGAATTATTTTTTACGCATTGAGTTGATTTGGCTATATCTTTCGGCCATCGCCAGGGTATCCGAAGCTGGTAACTTGGCCAACAGGAAGGGGACAATCATGATGGACAAACCATGGGGTAAGAATTACGAATCAGGCGTGCCGCACGAGATTGATGCGGATGCCTATCCCTCCATTTGGGCCATGTCGGCAGCGGCCATCGCAAAACATGGCGATGCCATTGCCTTTAGTAATTTCGGCGCGGATCTGAGCTTTAACGACATCGACCGCTTGTCGGAAAACCTGGCCGCCTATCTGCAGTCAGAGCTGGGGCTGAAAAAGGGCGATAGAGTGGCCATCATGTCGCCCAACATCATGGCCTTTCCCGTGACCATGTTCGCCAACATGCGGGCCGGTCTGGTGCAGGTCAACGTCAACCCGCTGTATACCCCGCGCGAGCTGCAGCATCAGTTGAACGATGCCGATACCGATACCATCATCATCTTTTCCGGCTCGACCCCAGTGCTGGCCGAGATCATCGCCGAGACCTCGATCAAGAATGTTATAGTCGCCGACTTAGGCGATTGCGGCAACGGCGCTCTGCCCAGCCCGCCCACCGATGAACGGCTCTCGGACGTGGTAAAATTCACGGACGCCATGGCGCGGAGCGAAAAACATACATTCACCCCGGTCGATATTTCAGGCGAAGATTTGTTGTATTTGCAGTACACTGGCGGCACCATGGGCCTGTCCAAGGGCGCCACCCTGACCCATCGCAATCTGGTCGCCAATATTATCCAGATCACGACATTCCTGGGCGCGTGGATCAGGGAGGGCGAGGAAGTGGTAGTCACCGCCATTCCGCTTTATCACATCTTTGCCCTGATGGTGAATTGCCTGTCCTATTTCTCCAAGGGCGGACGCAATGTTCTGATTACCAACCCGCGCGACATGCCGGGATTTGTCAAGGAATTGGGCAACTACAAGTTCTCGGTGATCACCGGCGTCAACACTCTATTCAATGGTCTGCTGCATACGCCGGGCTTCGCCGAACTGGACTTCTCCGCGCTGAAACTATCAGCGGGCGGCGGCACCGCCATTCAGGAGGCCATATCGAACAAATGGCGCGAGGTGACGGGCCTGCACATTACCGAGGGCTATGGCCTGTCGGAGACCTCCCCCGTGGTCACCTTCAACGTGGCGGGGCGTGACGAATTCACCGCCACCATCGGCATTCCCATGCCTTCGACGGACGTGACCTTGCGCGATGATGACGGCAACCAGGTCGCCATGGGCGAACCAGGCGAACTTTGCGTCATGGGCCCCCAGGTCATGACCGGCTATTGGCGTAAGCCAGAGGAGACAGCGGCAGTGACCACAGCGGACGGTTATTTCCGTACCGGTGACATCGCCATACTGACACCGGAGGGCCGACTCAAGATTGTCGACCGCAAGAAGGATATGATCCTGGTCTCGGGCTTCAACGTCTATCCCAACGAGATCGAGGCCGTGGTCGCCAATATGGACAGCGTGCTGGAAGCCGCCTGCATTGGCGTGCCGGATGCGCAAACCGACGAAGCGGTAAAATTATTCGTGGTCAAAATGCCCGAAGCGGAGGTCAGCGCCAAGGATGTGATCGCCTTTTGCCGGGAAAATCTTACAGCCTACAAAGTACCCAAGCAGATCGCCTTCATCGGCGAGTTGCCGAAATCCCCGGTTGGCAAGATCCTGCGGCGAGAGCTGCGCGGCTAAAATTCCAATGGCAGAGATAGATACCGCTCGTACATCTTGCTTCGGTGTTCCAGTAATATGGGATCAATGAACAAGGTCTCGGGCGCCGTGTAGGGCCCGCGCAAGCGTTTGGGCATGGGGTTGAGATCCTCGGCCATAGGGGCCACCAATTGCGAAAAACAAGCCCAGTACAAATCGGCGGCGGTGAATTCATCGCCCACGAAGTATTCGCTGCCTCTGCCCGCCTGGGTCTCCAACCTGGCAGCCAGCATGGCCAGAATATCGGCGCATATGCCGTTCGCCCTTGCCGCCCCCGCGCTGGTATAGCCATAGCGGCCGGCCAAGGTATTGGGCAGTTGCCGGGCCGCCGGATCGGTGATAGCGGCGCGCATGACATCTATCATCACCAGACGCCGCTGCCAGGCCAGGCCACCCTCGGATGCCATTTCAGTGATCAGGCCGAACATCTCGGCCCGTTCGGCAGAAGACACGGGCACTAGGCGGGGCTCAGGCGCCAGGCGTTCGGCCAGCATGACGATCTCGCACCAACCGACACGAGGGGTCTCATCCTCGAAGACGGCGACGGGAGCGTTGCGGTGGCCGGTCCAGGCGAATAATTCCAGATTTTCCTGAGCGCCCTTCTGGCCTACGGCAATGAAAGGATACTGCTTGTATTCAAAGAGATATTTCGCCGACTGGCTCCACGGTCCCGGCACTCCCATGGTCAGCGCCAGGCGCAATCCTGGCTGATCTTTGGCGTCATCCACATGTACGTAATTCACGGCCTTGCTCCATCCATCTCAAATTCCTCTGCCCATACTCATGAGCATGTGGCATTCTTTGTGCTGGAGAATAGCTGAATATGAGCAAAGCGTTCACAAAAGAAACCGATGGCGAAGACGACGAGCTGCCTGAGCTTGCAGCCCCCCTACCGCCAGGTACAAAAAATTACCTGACGCCCGAGGGCCATGCCCGCCTGACCGATGAGTTGCAGCAACTGCACCGGGTGGAGCGGCCACGGGTTGTCGACATCGTCTCCTGGGCGGCTGGCAATGGCGACCGTTCGGAAAACGGCGACTATCTTTATGGAAAAAAGCGCCTGCGCGAGATCGACCGCCGCGTGCGCTATCTGATGAAACGCCTGGAAATTGCGGAGGTGGTGCATCTGGAAAAACAAAAGAACCGTGAGCAGGTTTTCTTTGGTGCCACAGTGACCTATGCCGACAGCAACGACCCAGAACACACTGAACGCACAGTGCGCATCGTCGGCGCGGACGAGGCGCGCCAGGAACATGGCGAGGTAAGTTGGGTCTCTCCCATCGCCCGCGCCCTGCACAAGGCCGCGGAAGGCGATATCGTCAAGCTACGCACGCCATCGGGTATCGAGGAAATCGAGGTCGTCGAAATCAGCTTCACCGGGTCAACGCTGGCCTGACCGCTTCGCCCATTCGCGTACCACCAGAACGGAACAGTTGCCGTGGCTGACGACATGGGCCGCGTTCGGGCCTAGCAGATAGTCTTCCATGTTTGAGCGGTGCGATCCCATGACGATCAAGTCGACGCCGACTTCGCCCGCCAACCGCAAGATTTCCTCATGGGCGGTGCCGTGGCCAACGATATGCTACACGGTGACCTCCTTCGGCACATTGGCGGCGGCCCGCGCATGAAATTGATCCATGGCCAGATCGAGGACCTTTTTTTTCATACTCCTTGGGAAAGAAGGAGCCGACGACGCTCATGTCGAAATCCGGCACCACAGTCATGACATGCAGAGTTGAAGCAAAGGCCTGGGCATATTCCACGGAGGTCGGCAGTGACTTCGCCCAGGTCTTGTCATGCTCCAGATCAACGGCAAAAAGGATGTGTCTGTAAATGGTTGAATATCCCCTCAGGTTGCCGATGCGGAAACGGTTTCGGCGGCCACGCCATTGCGCCGCCGCTGCACCACGACGACAAGCCCCAACAACAACAGCGTGGTTGCCACGGGGGCCACGATGGACTGCATGGTGATCCTCAGGAGACGCTGTATTCCCTTGGCATACAGGGTCCAGATACCGCGCCAATTGATGATGCCGACAAGACGCGGTTGCAAATGGTCGGGATCGCGAGGCGGCCGTTCACCTACCCTCAAGTTCATCAATACTCAAAATGTATCGAATTTTTTGTAGGCATCGACCGGGTCCATGCCGCTCAGGATAGCGTCGCGCATGGCGGTTTCCGTGGAGGCGACGGCTTCCGTTTTGGCTACGACCTCTTCCGCCATATCTTTCGGAATAATCACCACGCCATCGATATCGGCCAGCACATAATCACCCCTGGAAATTGCCACGCCACCGATATCGATGGGTTCCCCCATGCTTTCGGCGACCCAGCGGCGGCAGATATCCTTGGGCGTGTTGAAGCGGCAGAACACCGGGAAATCATTTTGCAAAAGGAACGGCACATCACGGCAGCCACCATCGACGATATAACCGCGCACTCCGCGGTAATTCAGCGTTTCCGCCGATAATTCACCCATCAGGGCTACTTCGTACGTATTCGGCTGGCACATTAGAACCTTGCCCGAGGGCGCCTTGGACAGCACCGTGGCCCAGGCCAGCAAGGTCTCGCCCTCGTCCTTGCCCTCGCAGTAGTCGCCGTTCATGGTTTCCACCTCGCCTGCCAGGCGGTGGCTGGGATCCAGCGCATTGATGCCGTGGGGCAGTGCGCAATTGGCATGTCCCATGGCGTTCATCACATCGTACACTGCGCTGGCGTAGAGTTTTTCCAGACGTTCTGTCAAATCCATGATCACAACCCTTTAGCTGACCTTCTACCGATAAATTTGCCGATATCATAGAACTTGGGCGGCATGAAAGGAACCTATCGCCTCCGCCCGCGCTGGAGCAGCGTACCATTTCCCTAAAGACTACCTCCAGATGCCGGGCCAGACGAGGGGTATCAAACAGGGGTACCATGTCCAAATTGGCGCCAGGCGCGCCTTCAGCTCCGCCAATGCACCACGGCATCGCCAGGCCGGCCTTGCGCCAGGACAGTGTCGCCGCCCTCGAACTGCACCTGTGGGTCAATTTGTTGCATCGTACCGTTTTAGGTCCCTATGGTTAACCATCCCAAAATCCAGTGCTTGTTAAAGCGGCTTGACGGGTGGGGGGAAACTCCGATTTGATAGGCTGATTTTGTAGCTTTGGTTAGGAATGGACGGGCGTCATGAATTTTGAATTCGACGATGATCAACGCATGTTACGAGATCAGGCACGGCGGTTTTTACTGGATAAATCCCCTCCCGAAATCGTCCGTCAAACCCTGGAAGGCGATCAGCCCTTTGACCGGGATCTGTGGAAGCAATTCGGCGATATGGGCTGGATTGGCGCCGCCATCCCCGAGGAATACGGCGGCAGCGGCATGGGCCACCTGGAACTCTGCGTCCTGGCCGAAGAACTTGGCCGCTCCCTGGCACCGACGCCATTCGCCTCCTCCGTCTATCTCGGTGCCGAGGCATTGCTGACGGCGGGCACGGAGGAGCAGAAACAAGGCTATCTGCCGGATCTGGCCACGGGTCAAGCGATCTGGTGCCTAGCCATATCGGAAGGTCCGCAACCGGCCACGGAAAAGAACACCACTGTGACGGTAACGAATGGCAAGCTGTCGGGGGCGAAAATTCCCGTCGCCGACGGTGATATCGCCGACCGGGCCATTGTGGTGGCCCGCGATGGCAGCACTGCCGGCGTGTATATCGTCGATCTGAATGGCGACGGCGTCAGCCGCGAAATGGTCCAGACCATGGACCCGACGCGCAGCCAGGCCAAATTGACCTTCGCGGACGCGGCAGCAGAGAAGCTTGGCGACGAAGGCTGGCCCCTGTTGGAGCGGATCCAAGACCGGGCCGCCGTGCTGATCGCCTTCGAACAGGTCGGCGGCGCCCAGGCTTGTTTGGAAATGGCCAAGGAATATGCCATGGGCCGCTTTGCCTTTGGCCGGCCCATCGCCGGTTATCAGGCCATCAAGCACCGGTTGGCGGATATGTATATTCAGATCGAACTGGCCCGCTCGAACAGCTATTACGGCGCCTGGGCGCTCTCGACGGATGCCGCCGAACTGTCGGTGGCGGCGGCGACGGCGCGGGTCTCTGGTAACGAGGCCTATCATTTTGCGGCCAAGGAGAACATCCAGATCCATGGCGGCATGGGCTTCACCTGGGAATTTAATTGCCATCTCTACTATCGCCGCTCGCGGCAACTGACCATGGTTCTAGGCACGCAGAGGCGCTGGAAAGACCGCCTGATCAGAGCCCTGGAACGACGGAATGTAGCGTAAGGAATAGACATCATGGATTTCAACGACACCCCCGAAGAAGCTGCATTCCGCGCCAAGGCGCGCGCGTTCTTAACCGAGAATGCCGAGCCCAAGAGCGACGGCAACCTCAACATGGCCGGCGGCGCCAACAAGGACGCGATCCTGACCGCGGCCCGGGCCTGGCAGGCCAAGAAAGCGGCGGCCGGTTTTGCCGGCATCACCATGCCGAAGGAATATGGCGGGCAGGGCCTATCACCCATCATGCAAGTGATTTACAACCTCGAGGAAGGCAATTTCATTGCCCCGCGGGGGGTATACGAAATCGGCTTGGGCATGTGCATTCCGACCATGCTGGCCTATGCCACGGAAGAGCAGAAACAGCGCTATGCCGCCCCAGCGCTCCGCGGCGAGGAAATCTGGTGCCAGCTATTCTCGGAGCCTGCCGGCGGCTCCGATCTGGCCGGCCTGCGCACGCGGGCGGAAAAAGACGGCGACGACTGGATCATCAACGGACAGAAAATCTGGACCTCGGGCGCGCAGTTCTCCGACTACGCCATCCTGGTCACCCGCAGTGATTTCGACGTGCCCAAGCACAAAGGCCTGACTTTCTTTTTCCTGGACATGAAATCACCCGGTGTCGAGGTCCGTCCCATCAAACAGATGTCCGGTGCCTCCAATTTCAACGAGGTCTATTTCACCGACGTGCATATCCCCGACAGCCAGCGCCTGGGCGCCGTGGGCAACGGCTGGAAAGTATCACTGACCACGTTGATGAATGAGCGGTTTGCAGTGGGCATCGCGCCGCCGCCTGATTTCGATGAGATTTTCAATTTGGTCCGCGAAACCGAACTGGAAGACGGCCCCGCCTTGGACAATGCCATGGTCCGCGACCGGTTAGCGGATTGGTATGTGCGCCAGCAGGGACTGAAGAACTCCCATTTTCGCACAATGACCGCGATGTCGCGGGGCGAGACGCCGGGACCGGAAAGCTCCATCAACAAAGTGGTATCGGCCACCAAGTATCAGGACATTTCCTTCTTTGGTATGGAGATGCAGGAAATGGCCGGCATCATGACCGATCCCGAGGAAGTCGCCATGGACAGTCTGTTCCAGACAGGCGCCATGTCATCGCCCGGTTACCGCATCGCGGGCGGTACCGACGAGATTTTGCGTAACATCATCGCCGAACGGGTCCTGGGCCTGCCCCAGGATGTGCGCCTGGACAAGGAAGGCGCCTTCCGGGACCTGCCCACCGGGCGGGATTAGACACCATTATACTGCCCCTGGAAGAGAGAGTATGAACCAACCAATTCCCGTCCAGCCACTTCCCTTGGCAGGTATTCGGGTGATCGAATTGGGCAGTAATGTCTCTGGGCCCTATGGCACCTGGATTCTGGCCGCTTTGGGCGCCGAGGTGATCAAGGTGGAACGGCCGGATGGCGGCGATGATGCCCGGCACTGGGGCCCGCCGTTCTGGCGCGAGGCGGCGACGGTGTTTCAGGCCATCAACCGGGACAAATCCTCGATCACCGTGGATTACAAGGACGCGGAGTCCCTGGCCGCATTGCGCCGGCGGGTCAATGAAGACGCGGATGTGGTGCTGCAAAACCTGCGCCCCGGCGTGGCGGACAAGCTCGGCCTCGGCGCCGAGGATATGTGCCGGGATAATCCAGCGCTGATCTACTGCAACCTCTGGGCCTTTGGCGCCAAGGGACCATTGTCGGACCGGCCTGGTTTTGATGCCCTGATGCAGGCTTTTGGCGGCATCATGGCGGTGACGGGGGAAGAAGGCCAAGCGCCGGTCCGGGCGGGCGTTTCGATCATCGACATGGGTACGGGCATGTGGTGCGCGATCGGCATCTTGGCCGCCTTGAACCGGCGCAATCTTACCGGCAAGGGCGGCGTCATAGATACCTCGTTGTATGAAACGGCGCTGGGTTGGAGCGCCTATTACACCGTGGATGTGCAGGTCACCGGGGTATCGCCGAAACGCTGCGGCTCAGGCGTGCGCGGCATCGCGCCCTATCAGGCCTATAATTGCGCCGATGGCTATCTCATCGTCGCTGCCTCCAACGACCGGCTGTTTGCCAATCTGGCGCGGGAATTGCAGCATGACGAATGGCTGGACGATCCGCGCTTTGCCGACAATCCTTCGCGCTCCGACAACCGGGAAGCATTGAACGCCATGCTGATGCCGATTTTCAAGGCCGAGACGCGGAGCCATTGGCAGCAGCGCCTGGACCATGTCGGCGTGCCCAACGCGCCGATCCAGGATGCCGGGGAGGTTATCGCCCATCCGCAAACCAAAGCCCTGGGAATCATGCAGGATACGGGCCAGGGCATGGCCTTGACCGGCCTGCCGATTTCATTCGATGGCGAACGCCCGCCGCTGCGCAACATCGCACCGGATTTGGAGAAATAGCCTAACTCGGTTTCGGCCGCCTACGATACTCCGCGTCCTTGCCCAGCATTGGGACGGGTGGCGATCCAAATGGCGACGAGCGCCAGGGTGGCGCCGACCAGGGCGGTGATCAGCCAGTCATCGCGACAGGTGATTGCAACATAAATAAATGAGCCCAACATCATGACGATGGCCAACAGCTTGGCCCCTGTCGGGATAGCCCGGTAATAATGCCAATCACGTATAGTCCGGCCAAAGCGAGGATGGTGGAACAGCCACAGGTGCAGCCGCTCCGACGAACGGGAAAAAGCCCAGGCCGCGATTAACAGAAACACCGTGCCCGGCAACAGGGGCAGAATAAGTCCGGCAATGCCCACCGCCGTGCAGACGAAACCCAACAGGAGCATCAAATGGCGCGCCGAGCGTCCTAACACGGGCAGCACTGCCCGTTGTCGTACGGTTGGAATGGGATGATCCATTGTCATGATCCCTATAATTCGGCAATCGGATGAATAATCCGTCGACCGCCCTACGCTTCGCCGATGCCATCCAAGGGCACGCCGAATTCAACTTTCGAGCGCCGGAGCACCGGCGCGGTCTTAACGGAGGCAACATTGGGCGCCGCGATCAGTTCCGTGGTCAGAAAGCTTTGCCAGGCATCCCAGTCCTGCGCCACGACTTTCAGGATGAAATCAGCCTCGCCTGTCAGCATGTGGCATTCCCGGATCATGGGCAGTTTCGCCATGCGCGCCTCGAAGGCGGAGAGATCATCCTCGTGCTGACTGTCCAGGCCGATCCAGACGAACACTGCCAGGCCATAGCCCAGTTCCTCGCCATTCAGGTCCGCGTGGTAGCCACGGATCAGGCCGGCCTGTTCCAGGGCCCTGACCCGGCGAAGGCAGGGTGGCGCCGAGATGCCGACGCGGCGCGCCAGTTCCACATTGGTGATGCGGCCATCATCGCGCAGTTGCTCCAATATGTGGCGGTCGATTGCGTCCAGCTTTACCTTTGACACAGGCGGAATATCCTCCATCCGGACCACATGTGCTATTAGGGTGGTCCGCGCAATAATATTACCCACGCAACAATATTTCACAATACCGGTTCCAACCTGTCGCAAAGAAAGCCATGGCAACGCACAATTCCAATGATGCCCGAAACTGCTGGGTCGTAACCCCGGGCCATGCCGGCATGGAGAACCAAGCGGTTGCCTTGGCGGAGGCCGTGGGCCTGCCGTTCCAGATCAAACGGGTGCGACCACGGGTGCCTTGGACCTGGCTGCCGCCGGGCTGGTGGCCCCTGCCCTTGGCTGCTTTGGGTGATGATAGCGATGCCATTGCCGCCCCTTGGCCGGATCTGTTGATCTCCTGCGGCCGCCGCGCCGTGCCCTATGCGCTGTGGGTCAAGCGGCAAAGCGGCGGTGCCACAACAACCGTGCATGTGCAAAACCCGCAAACGCGCCTGTCCGCCTTTGACCTGGTGGCCCCGCCCCGCCATGACCATTTGCAGGGCCCCAATGTGGTGGAGAGCGAGGCCTCCCTGCACCGTATCACAGCCCTTCGTCTGGCGGAGGCGGCGGCGGAGTTTGCGCCGCAACTGGAGCATCTGCCCCGCCCCCTGGTGGCGGTGCTGATTGGCGGCAGCAATTCCTGTTATGAGCTGACGCCGGAAATCATCACGACCTTGGCCGGGCAGCTACGAAACATATGCCTTGAACACGGCGTTGGTCTAGCGGTGACCCCGTCCCGGCGCACCGGGCCGGAGAATATCAAGACCTTGCGCGCGGCACTGGCTGATCTGCCGGCGGTGGTCTGGAATTTCGAGGACGCCAACCCCTATTTTGGCTATCTGGGCCTGGCCGATTCCATCATAGTGACCTGTGATTCGGTCAATATGGTCACCGAGGCCTGCGCTACCGGCAAACCTGTGCACGTGGTTCACCTGAAAGGGGGAAACCGAAAATTTAACGAATTCCACGCCAGCATGCGGGACGCCGGCTATACCCGGCCATTTCTGGGCAAGCTGGAAGATTGGCGGTACCAGCCCGCCGATGACGTTGCTAAGATCGCAAACAAGATTCATCAATTGCTCAGGCTAAAGAGTAATTCAGTTGCCTGACTTGAAGCTGTCCGGTTGGCACTATACATAGCATGAGAACCACGCCACCAACGGGACGGTTCAATTCGTAAATTCAGTGTCGAAGAGTGAGGAGTGCGGAATGTCGCAAACCCATCATAGCCGCATCATGATATTAGGTTCCGGCCCAGCGGGCTGTACCGCTGCCATCTACGCTGCGCGCGCGGGTCTGAAGCCGATGATGGTGCATGGCCTGCAACCAGGCGGACAGATGACCATCACCACGGAAGTGGAAAACTATCCGGGTTTTGCCGAGGTCATCCAGGGCCCCTGGCTGATGCAGCAGATGGAAGAGCAGGCAAAATCGGTCGGCACCAATATCATTCACGATATCATTACCGATGTGGACCTGACGGCCCGGCCCCTACGTTGCACAGGCGATGGTGGCGATATCTATACCGCTGACACTCTGGTGATATCCACCGGCGCCCAAGCGCGCTGGCTGGGACTGGAGACGGAGCAGAAATTCCAGGGCTTCGGCGTTTCGGCCTGTGCCACCTGTGACGGTTTTTTCTACCGTGACCAGGAAGTTTGCGTGATCGGTGGTGGCAATACTGCGGTGGAAGAGGCGCTATATCTGACCAATTTCGCCTCCAAGGTCACGCTGATCCATCGCCGTGATAGTCTGCGAGCTGAAAAGATCCTGCAGGAACGCCTGCTGCACCACGAAAAGATCGAGGTGCTTTGGGATCATGTCCTGGAAGAAGTTCTGGGCGATGACATGCCCCCCGGCGTAACCGGCGCCCGGGTCCGCAACGTGAAGACCGACGCTGTCAGTGATCTGCCCGTCAACGGCGTCTTCGTCGCCATCGGCCATGTTCCCCAGACCGACCTGTTCAAGGGCAAGCTGGCCATGGATGACGAAGGTTATCTGCTGACCGCGCCCGACAGTACCGCCACCGAAGTACCCGGCGTATTCGCCGCCGGCGATGTGCAGGACAAGATTTATCGCCAGGCCGTCACCGCCGCTGGAACCGGCTGCATGGCGGCATTGGAGGTCGAACGGTTCTTGGGCGCCCAAGCGGATGGGGATGATGGAGCAGCCGAGGCGGCTGACTAGAGCATGGATTGGGATAAGCTGAGGGTTTTTCATGCCGTTGCCTTGGCCGGTAGCTTCACCCATGCCGGTGAAGATCTGAACCTCAGTCAGTCAGCAGTCAGCCGGCAGATCTCGGCCCTGGAGGAAGAGCTTGGCGTGCAGCTGTTTCACCGCCACGCCCGCGGCCTGGAATCCACCGAACATGGTGATCTGCTGTACCGTGCCGCGCACGATGTTTTCGACAAACTGGCTGCCGTCCGTGCCCGCCTGACGGATAGTAAGAATATTCCAGCCGGCGATCTGCGCATTACCACAACCGTGGGCCTGGGCTCCACCTGGCTGACACCGCGGACCCATGATTTTTTGAAACTATACCCCGATATCCGCCTCTCCATCATCTGTGATGACGGGGAACTGGACCTTGGCATGCGCGAGGCCGACGTGGCCATCCGCATAACCGAGCCACGGCAACCGGATCTGATCAAGAAGCGGCTGTTCACGGTACAGTCGCACCTCTATGCCTCGCCGAAGTATCTGGCCCGCCACGGCACGCCCCACAGCATCGACGATCTGGACGACTGCCCCTTGATCGCCTATGGCGACCATGCCCCAACCACCTTACGAAATATCAACTGGCCCTGTACGGTTGGCCTCAAGCCCCACGGACGGCCACGCAGCACGATTTTGCAAGTCAATAATATTTACGGCCTGCTTCTGGCGATTGAAAGTGGCGTGGGTATCGGCGCCCTCCCCGACTATATGATAACCCCCGATAGACCCCTGCAACGCATTCTACCGGAGGTAGATGGGCCCTCCACGGATGCTTTTTTCGTTTATCCTGAAGAAATGCGAAACACAAAGAGAATCAGTGTGTTTCGAGAATTTCTTGAAGAACAGGTCCGACAGTGGCAGTTCTGATGTCCGCTGAGCTATGCGTATGGCGCATGCCTAACATGCGGAACTTTCAATAGCAAAAATTTCCTCTAATCCTTAAATTCAATACTAGAATGTTGCGATGCAGCATTCTAGGCGAATCCGCTCACATACCCCCCGTGGAGAGTTGGTTTGCCTAGCGTCTACCAAGACGTGAATCCTCCCTGTTAGACTAGCCCGGAAATCCTAGATTTCCGGGCTTTTTTTACCTTGTACAGTCCGCTGTCGCAGTAATTCGCGATCCCAAACGACTGCCCTGTAAAAGCATCGGTCTCAATCATATGTCATCGGCGACATCTGCCGATTCGCTTCAATTCGCGCATCTCCCAAACTATTGGTCGGGAGTTTGCAAGCAGTTTCCGCGATACCAGCATCATTATTGACACCGCCACATACGAGAAGTATCAATATTCGTACTGCATACGAATATACGAAAAGCAAAATTCCGCGCTTGACGCGGTATTGAAAGAAGGCATGACGAAAGCAAATCAAGCGGCAAAATCATCTTCTCCCAACACTGGTACCAACGCACAGACCGTTGCGCGAAGCGGTCCGCAATCGGTTGGCCGCATTCTGACCATGCTCGAAACGCTGACAAAAACCGAGAACGGCGCCACGCTTTCGGATCTGGCCCTTGGTACCGGCGCACCCAAGACCAGCCTGGTTGGGTTGCTGGCGGGCCTGACCGCCGAAGGCTGTTTGGCCCGTGACCAAGCGGGGAGGTATTTCCTGGGCCCGAGATTTCTTTCCCTGGCCATGCAGGCCATCGCCGGGCGCGAATTAATCGCGCTGGCCCGGCCGATCCTGGCTGACCTGGCCACGGCAACGGAAGAAACCGCCGTGCTTGGCGCCCTCGCACCTGAAACGGACCCCGATGCGGACCCCGGCGCGGATCTGGCGATTTATCTGGACAAGGTCGAAAGCAGCAATCCAATCCGTTATGCGGTCACAGTAGGGGAACGTCGGGAGTTATATTGCACTGCACTGGGTAAGGTTCTACTCGCTCATTTCGAACCAGCACGTCTGCAGCGTTATCTGGAGACCACGCAGCGGGAACAATTCACGGCGACGACCATGACCGCAAGCTCCGAATTGGAAGCCGACTTAGCCCATATCCATGCCAGCGGCATTTCAAGGACCAACGACGAGAGGATACCGGGCGCTTCCGGCCTGGCCGCACCAGTTTTCGCTTCCGATGGCACGGTTATCGCCGTGCTGCTGATTGCCGGTCCCTCGGAACGCATGCGCGCCAACGGCGAAAGTAACGAACAGGCGGTCAGACAGGCCGCCGCTGCATGTACCCTGGCCATGGGCGGCGTACCCATGACCATCCAACCCAAGGAATAATCGAGTTATTTTCAGGAGACACCCGACCATGAGCCTAACCTTCAGCACGGAACAGCAGCAAATCAGGGACAGCGTGATGAAGCTGTGCCAACGCTTTGATGATCAATATTGGCTGGACCGCGACAGCGACGGCGTCTTCCCGGAAGATTTCTGCCAAGCCCTGGTTGATGATGGCTGGATGGGCATCGCCATGCCGCAGGAATATGGCGGCAGCGGCCTCGGTATTACGGAAGCCGCGATCATGGCCCAGGCAATCACGGAAACAGGCGCCGGTAATGCGGGCTTCGCCGCCATCGCCATTGGCATTTTCGGCCTGAATCCGGTCGTCGTATTCGGCACGGACGAGCAGAAACGGCGCTGGCTGCCACCAATTATCAAGCGCCAAGATATTGCGTGTTTCGCCGTGACCGAGCCCAACACCGGCCTGGACACCACCCGCCTGAAAACCCGCGCCGTGGACAAGGGCGATCACTATCTGGTCAACGGCGAGAAGATCTGGACCTCAACCGCCCAGGTCTCCAACAAGATGTTGATCATCGCACGCACCAAGGACGAGTCCGAGACTAAGAAGCCCATTGATGGACTGTCATTGTTCTATACAGATCTAGACCGCAACCACGTAGATATCCGGATGATCGACAAGATGGGCCGTAAGTGTGTTGATTCCAATGAGATGTTTATCGACGACCTACGCATCCCCAAGGAGGACCTGATCGGCGAGGAAGGTAAAGGGTTCCGCTATCTCCTGCACGGCCTGAACGCGGAACGCATCCTGATTTCGGCCTCCATGGTGGGGTTGGGCCGTTGCGCCCTGCGTCATGCCGCAAACTATGCCCGTGAACGCGTGGTTTTCGACCGGCCCATCGGTATGAACCAGGGCATCCAGCATCCCCTGGCTGAATCCTGGGCCGAGTTGGAAGCGGCGCATCTGATGGCATTTCAAGCCGCCGGCATGTACGACGCGGGCGAGGACTGCGGCCTGCAGGCCAACGCCGGTAAATATCTTGCCGCCGAGGCCACTTTCAAGGCCTGCACCAATGCGGTGATGACCCACGGCGGCATGGGTTATGCCAAGGAATTCCACGTAGAACGCTATCTGCGGGAGTGCCTCATCCATCGCCTGGCCCCCGTCAGCCCGCAACTGATCCTGAGCTTCCTGGCCGAAAAGGCCCTGAATCTACCAAAATCCTACTAAACGAAAACCAAACATCAAATAGGGACTAAATCATGAGACGAAGTAGCAAAGCGTATATCGCGGGGGCCTACGAACACCCCACGCGCAAGGCGGTCGACAAGACCATCCCTCAACTGCATGCCGAGGTCGCCATTGGCGCCCTGATGGACGCTGGGCTGACCATGGCTGACGTGGACGGCTATTTCTGTGCTGGCGATGCGCCTGGTCTGGGCGGCATTTCCATGGCCGAATACATGGGCTTAAATATCAAACATACGGACACAACGGAGACCGGCGGTTCGTCATACGTAATCCATGTGGGCCATGCCATGAATGCCATCGCCATGGGGAGATGTTCCGTCGCCCTGGTGACTTTGGCCGGCCGGCCTCGCGCCGAAGGTTTCGCGACCCTACCCGCGCGCGATTACGGCAGTACCTTGCCGGAGCTGGGCTTCGAAAATCCCTATGGACCGGTGATCACGAATATGTACGGCATGGCGGCCATGCGCCACATGTACCAGTACGGCACGACATCTGAACAACTGGCTTGGATCAAGGTCGCGGCCTCGTACCACGCCCAGCATAACGAACATGCCATGCTGCGGGACGTGGTCACGGTTGAGGATGTAGTCAATTCCCCCATTATCGCCGATCCCCTACATCGCCTTGATTGCTGCGTCATCAGCGACGGCGGTGGCGCACTGGTGATCGTCAGCCCGGAAGTCGCCAAGACCCTAGATGGCCGCTGCGTTAAGATCCTTGGTTATGGCGAGGCCATCAAGCATTTGAACGCCGGCGACGTGGATATTACCTATACCGGCGGCGTGGTATCGGGGCCCATGGCCTTTGAAGAGGCAAAAGTAGCGCCGGCTGACATAGATTACGTCTCGATCTATGACAGCTTCACCATCACCGTGCTTGAAACATTGGAAGATCTGGGCTTTTGCGAGAAGGGCGAAGGCGGCAAATTCGTTTCCGATGGCAATCTGATCTCCGGCGTCGGCAAGCTGCCTTTCAACACAGACGGCGGTGGGTTGTGCAACAACCATCCTTCCAACCGCGGCGGCATGACCAAGGTCATCGAAGCGACACGTCAGCTGCGTGGCGAAGCCCACCCGAAAGTACAGGTGCCCGATTGCACCATAGCCCTGGCGCACGGAACCGGTGGTTCCATCGGCACTCGCATGGGCAGTTCAACAGTTATTCTGGGAAGGAACGACGCATGAGCCCGAATGAACGCAAACTGACCGCACCCTCCATGAATATGGAATCCGAGGCTTATTGGGCCGCCGCCAACGACGGCAAGCTGCTGATGAAGAGATGTAAGGGCTGCGGCAAGACGCACTTCTATCCCCGCGCCATTTGCCCCCATTGCCAAAGCTCGGACACGGAATGGTACGAGGCCTCTGGCAAGGGTGTGATCTACAGCTATTCCGTGATGCGCCGTAGCGACACGCCCTATGCCCTTGCATACATCACCGTCGATGAAGGCATTACCATGATGTCCAACATTGTCGATTGCGACTACGACAACCTGGCGATTGGCCAGGCCGTCGAAGTGACTTTCCGCGAAGCGGATGGCGGACAATCAATTCCCGTCTTCCGTCCAGCCTAAGACTGGGTACCTGAAAGGAATTTTTAAAATGGCCGGCCTTTATTTCGAAGACTTCGAGGAGGGAATGGAATTCAACCATTCCCTGACCCGCACGGTTACGGAGATGGACAACATCATGTTCTGCGCCATGACCCATAACCCCCAGCCCTTGCATCTGGACGAGGAGTTCTCCAAGAACACCATGTTTGGCCAGCGCATCGTCAATAGCTTGTTCACCCTGGGCCTAGTGATAGGCGTCACCGTCTCTGATACCACCCTAGGCACCACATTGGGCAATCTGGGCATGACCGATGTGCGCTTCATCAATCCGGTGTTTCATGGCGATACCATTCATGTGGTCACCAAAATAACCGCCAAGCGCGAAAGCAAGTCGCGCCCGACCACGGGTATCGTAACGTTCGAGCATTACGGCTTCAATCAAGACAACAAGGAAGTCGCCTTTTGTGTCCGTACCGGCCTGATCATGAAGCGACCGGCATGATTATCCGCAGCTGGCTGTTCGTGCCGGGAGATAGCGAACGCAAACTTGCCAAGGGGGGAGAGAATCCCGCCGACGCCTTGATCTTGGATCTGGAGGACTCGGTCGCCGATGCACGTCAGGAGATCGCCCGAGACATGGTCCGCAACTATCTTCTGGCCCATTCCGACCGTAGCCATCAGCAGCTTTGGGTCCGCGTCAATCCGCTGGATACGGACCTATCGTTGCCCGATCTGGCCGCCGTCATGCCCGGTGCGCCGGACGGCATCGTCCTGCCGAAGGTCTATTCAGCCGACGATGTGAACACCATGGCGAACTATCTCTCCGCCTTGGAGGCACGCGAAGGCCTAGCGCTGGGATCGACTAAGATCCATTGCGTCTCGACCGAGACCGCCGCTTCGTTGCTGACCTTCCACACATACTTGGAAAATGTCACGGACCGCTTGGTTGCCCTGACCTGGGGCGGCGAGGACCTAGCCGCTGCCCTTGGCGCCACCGACAATCGCAATCCGCGCACAGGCGACTATGACGACCCCTATCTTATGGCCAAGTCCTTGTGCCTAGCCACAGCACGGGCCATAGACGCGCAACCGGTCGGCGTGGTCTTCGTGGACTTCCGTGATCTGGAAGGCCTGGAGGCGGAGTGTCTGCGCGACCGCCGGGCCGGTTTCTTCGGCAAAATCGCCATTCATCCAGCCCAGGCGGAAGTCATCAACCGCACCTTCACGCCGTCGGTGGAAGAGGTCGCCCATGCCCAGCGCGTAATTGATGTGTTCGAGCAAAATCCAGGCCTGGGCACGGTTGGTTTGGACGGTAAGATGTTGGATATGCCGCACCTGAAACAGGCCCGCAACGTGATGGCCGTGGTGCAACAGATCGAGGAGTTAGCATAACCTGGCTGGAGCATTGGATGGCAACCGCATTGTCGATTTGACCACCGTCATTCTGGGTCCCTGGCCACCCAGATACTGGGCGACATGGGTGCCGATATAATCAAGATCGAGACGCCGGCCGGTAACGCCACACGGAATCTGGGCCCGTGTAAGAATGAGGACTTGGCCTCCATGTATCTGGCTTCCAACCGCAACAAGTGCAGCATCATGCTCGATCTGACGCAGGAGGCCGGGCAAATAATTCCTATGAGCGCTTGGTGGCATTAGCCGCGTTCACGGGATTTCTTGAACCAAGCATCCTCCTCGGTGAAGCGGGCCGCATTCCAGCTAAGCGCAGCCTTTAGGCCATCTTTCGCCCGAATTTCGTTGAATTCGTCTATCTCGGGCGAGGATTCCTTACTCGCCAATGCCGCGGCTTCAAGTTCCATGGAACGCTCCACCACCTGGCGCACACCCATAAGTTCATAGGACATATTGATCAGTTTCTTGTTGTACTCGACGGTGACGGCGGGCAACTTGGCGATGGTCAGGGCATGGCGTTCCACCGCCGCATCCAACTCATCCGCCGGAACCACTTCGTTTACCAGATCCAGCCGTTTCGCCTCATCCGCGTCGATCAGGTTGCCGGTGTAAAGCAACTCACGTGCTTTCGACATGCCTACCACCCAGGGCCAGACGGCGGGTATGTATGGCCCGCCGGTGCGTATTTCGGGGGCGCCGAATTTGGCATCTTCCGAGCAGATTCGCAGGTCGCAAAAGGTCGCGGTGGCAAGCCCACCGGCGATACAAAATCCATGGATCTGGGCAATGATCGGCTTTGGATTGTTCCAGAACACATCCCACCAGGCCGAACCGCTGAAGGTCTTGCCCTTGAGAAAACGGGCCCGTAGCTGGACAGCGTTGGTCTTGCTTGAAGACGTGATGTCGAAGCCGGCACTGAAGGCGCGCCCTGCAGCTTTCAGCACGATGACCCGGATCCCATCATCGGCCCAACCCGCATCCTCCAGGGCTTCGCGGACTTCGAACTGCAAGTCGTCGGACAGGGCGTTTAGCTTGTCCGGCCGGTTCAAGGTGATATACGCGATTGGCCCGCGCTTCTCGTAAATGATGTTCTCGTAACTCATCCGGCCTATCCTCACTGTTGCTGAAACTTCTACAAGCTTAGCAATAGAGTCCGGCAATATGCAAAGAGCAGGCGCAGCCGACCACAAAAACGCGCCTTTGGCTTCAGGAGGCTTCGGCGTAGAGCATGACCAGTTCGCCATCGCGGTCATCCTCGAACAGGCCGCTCAAGGTCGGCAGCAGGCCCATTTCCTCTTTTTGGATATGGCTGATCTGACGTTCGACCAATTCAAGCGCCAGCTCGCAAAACTCCGCCCAGCTTTCCGCTGTAAAGCCGTTCGCGCGGGCCTTTTCCACGACGGGCAGCAGGTATTCGGAAAGATTGCGCAACAGATCATGTTCCTGGCGCAAAATATACGGGATCGCGACGTCGCCAATGGCGGTCAGAGCGGGAAAGATATTGTCTTCCTCGAAATTGAAGTGATGCCCCGTTGTCGCCTGCAATTCCGCGTTCATGTCCGCCAACAAAGCCGTCGTCGCCGCATCATCATTGGCCGGCGCCGTCTTGGTCTGGCGGCCCGTCACCGCCTCTTCCAGGCGGTTCATCAGGTCAACAGTCCGTTGATGCTCGTCGTGCAGCAATTGGGCAATCTTGCTATCTAAATACATGCGGCCATCCTAAATTCCTTATGAGCATTTGTTATGCACAGAATAATGGTAGCGCGATACCAGTATCATTGACCCTGATCAAGCGGAAACTACTGCGGCAAGGTATCTCCGAACCGCCGCCAGAAAAAACCAGGCGAACGCACCCGCACCAACAAGGCCAATCAGAGCCGCCACGACAATTATCAGGGTTTGGGACCAGATTATTCCGACGCCAAGCAATAATAGCGAGGCACAATGGCAGTACATATGGATGTTCAACGGCATCTGTGCCGTTAGCGCCGTGACTGTTGGCGGGCGGTGCTTTATAGCGATGGCGGCATGCATGGACGCCAGGAACGGGACGATCCGTTGCAGGATCGCTAACAAAAACGTCAGCAACCAGGCCAGCAGTGACAGGCTGAAAATCACCCCACCCCGCGCGCCCAGCAGATCCAGGGCCCAGGCGATGCCGGCTAGCAGGCTCAAGGGCAGCAGGCCCCAGGCCAGACGGATCAGGATAAAGGCCGGGCCCAACCGTTTGCGCATACGTTCTCGCAAGGCTTGCACCATCAGGCCCAAATGGATCATCGCGGCCAGCAGACCGACGCAGCCGCCTATTGCGGCACAGAGATCCATGCCGAACCAGGCGCCAAATAATCCTATCACCAGGCCTATCGCGCCGATGCCAAGGGAAGCCAAGGCCCATTTCTGTCCCGGTACCTGCGTCAATGCGAACATGGGCACCAGAACGTAGGAAAAACCAAACGCCAAAAGCCCCATGAAGCCATAGGCGGCGACCAACATATGGCTGACCGCGCTGCGCTGGGCGTCGGCGAAAATGCCATATTCCTGAGTGACGATCAGCGCCAGCCCCACGGCCAACAACCCCAGCAGCGCTGCCACCGCCAACCAGCCATGGGCCACCACGGCAACCAAAGCGCCGCCCCGGCGCAGATTGCCAAGCAGCAGCCATAGATAGAGCAGAATGGCCAATCCGGCCAAGGTGCCGCCCGCCGCCATTGCACGATGCCAAAAGAAGTACATGCCCAGGGCCAAAATCAAGCTGCCCAGATTGAATAGCCACCAAATGCCAGCGATCAAACGCGGCGCGGCAAAGCCCTGCAGGGTCGCCACAGGCAGCAATTGCAGGCTGGCGCCCATTGCGGACATGGTAAAGACCCCCAAGGTCAGCAAATGAATGGCGGCCAGCACCGGCCCGCCGCCGCCCGCGTAGTCCGGCAAGTCATTTGCGCCAAGCGCCAGTACGACCCAGGCAGCCATATGGAACACCACTGCCGCGGCAAAAAAACGGAACGGCAGGGACAGGGGCAGCAAACGCTCCGAGGCGCTGCCCAGGAATGCGGTCGCGCCTGATGCCATTAGCGGCTGCCGCGCCAAATACGCAAACGGAATTCACCACCCTCGGCAAGGGCATCTTCCATGACTTCATGGTTCCAGCCCCGCTCCGCCAATTCCGGATAGAGATAGATAGGCTCGCGGTGGTGATGCACGATTATGTCGCCTGTTTCCACCGTCTCCAGAAGAGCCAGAATTTGCAGCATGGGCTCGGGTGGCGGTAAATCACGGACGTCGATATGTTTGCCGTCACTGGCCTGCCAATGGGGCGCGGTCAGTTCCGCTGCCATCTCAATATCCGCTCTTTGTCCAACCGGGTTTGTCGCCCGGCCCCGGCACGCCGGCGCCACGCACGGGGGTTAGCGGCAGGGCAAAGCCCTGGTTAAAGGCGGCGCGGGCCACCACGACGAATTTCAAGCGCCAGCCGCTGGCGATGGTCACCAGCCCCGCCAAGGCGCCAAGCCAGGACCCTAAATCCGCCATAACAAGCGCCAGCAAAACCAGAACAGCGGCAGCATAATGACCCAGGCCATTGATCATCGGCGTGGCCTCGCTCAATACCGCCAGCGCCTTGACCGGCGCGCCCGCCGCCTTCAGCCCACTTAAATAACGTCGCCAGGCCAGCCAACGGCCCAGCAGCAAGAGCAGCAACAAGACCAGTGGCGAGACGGCCGCGCCGCCAAACAATGCCATCGCGAGCAATAGGAAGCCGCAGCCTTCCGCCAACCCGGTGACGAGGATCACCGGCCGTAGCGCCGCATGGCGCCAAGCGGGGATACCCTTGGAGGCAAGCAGTATGCGGGCCTGGCAATAGAGATAAGCCGCCGCCAACAATGCCGCCAACGAGATTGCGCCGGCGGCAATATCAGGCAGATAAACAAAAGGTGCCGCAGCCAACGCCGCCAGCAATGTCATGGGCAGCAACAAGGCTGAGACAAAGGCTTCCCGCGTCATCCACGAGGATTGCGGATGGAAGAACACATGCAAAGCACGCCAGGGCCGGCCAATTTCCAGCCACACGCTGAACAGCCCCATACCGACCAAAACCGCGCCGGCGAAACCAAGTGGCCAATAGGGCACCCCGCTACTCGAAGCCAGCGCCGCCAAGATCACCAGGCCGCTACCGCTACCGCCGCAGATAAAGTTGCCGGCGGCGCGCCAATCCCAGTTAATTTGATGGCGCGGTTCAATCTGGCTCATGGTTCTTGTCCCAGATGTAATAGAAGCCCGGATCAGCACCCAGTTCCTCATGCATGCGGAAGGTCTGATTCTCCGCCAACAGGGCCGAGACATTGCTGCCGGAATCATCCCGGTCACCGAAATTCAAGGCGCCGGCGATGCAGGAATTGACGCAGGCCGGCGTCACCTCAGGATCGACGCCCGGGGTTTGTCTGGTTTCCTTGGCGCTGTCGATGCGATCTTGGCAAAAATTACATTTCATGGCCACGGACATACGGCTTTCATCAAAGCGTGCCTCTTCGTGCCGCATGGCGCCCTTTTCTCCATAGGCCAGATCGCGCTTGTAGACGATATGGCGGGCCTGGTAGGGGCAGGCCACGGCGCAATAGCCACAACCGATGCAGAGATCGTAATCGATCTCAACAATGCCATCCAACCGGATCTTGGTAGCGGTTGAGGGACAGACATCCTCGCAGGGCGGATTGGCGCAGTGCATGCAGCCCACCGGCACAAAAGTACGTTGCACCTGGGGATAGCTGCCAGTCTCCATATCGAGTACTTGGCGCCACTGCACCCCTGGCGGGGTGGCGTTGGCATGCTTGCAAGCCGCCGTACAGGTTTGGCAGCCGACACAGCGCCGCAGGTCGGCGACCATCACAAAGCGGGTCATGCCCGGTCCTCTAGGCGGTTTACCGCGACCCGAACAATATCCGCGGACGAGCCGGTGGAATCCGTCAACGCCAGAGACATGGGCACCACGGTGTTCATTGACGGGGCAGGATGATCCACCGAATAGGGCGTGACCCAATGGTCGAACTGACCCTGAATTAGAATAGTGTCCGGGCGGATGCCCTGTTTCAAGACGACCCGGCCTTTGGTGCCGCGCAGGGTCGACTTGATCTCCACCAGATCGCCGTCCTCAATGCCCATCTCTACCGCCCGGCCCGCGTTCATCACCACGGCGCGGTGACCGCGCATGTTCTTGGCTACTTCGTCGATCATCTGAATGGAGCTGTTGGCGCCCCAGGCCAGCTGCATGCTGCGCGAAGTTAACAGCCAGAACGGATATTCATCCAGGTCACCGCCGGAATTCACTGTAGCCTGCTCCCAGATTCCGGGGAAATCTTTCCACGGCGGCAATGCCTCGTATTCTTTGAGCTGTTCATTCCACCATTCGATGCCTTTTTCATGCAGCCGGTTACCCAGTTGCTTGCCGATCCGGTAGAGTTGTTCCTGATAGGGCATTTCGAAGCGCAGGCCCTTTTTTCGCATTTCCGGGAACAGATACCAGATCAGGCGCGAGATCGGCTTGGTGCGGATGCCATGTTCCTTGTACCAATCCAAGCCGTCACTTTCAGCCCCGCCGGTCAACTCGGCGGAGGCTGCCTGGCACATGGCCTGCCAGATACTTTCCGTGGCGTGGTTTTGCACCGTATTCAGGCTGAAATCGTAATTACTACCCTTCAAGGGTACGCCCGCCGCGCCACGGTTGATGGCGTTATTGTAATTTTCCAGAATGCCGGCGCGCTCCGCCAGGGCGGTGGCGATATCGGTGAAGTCCATGGTATCGCCCAGGGGCTCGATGGCCGGTTGACGCAGCGCCACGCCCTCGTGATCCCAATAGGCCTCGGAAAACTTGGTGCCGCCAACGCGGATCAATTGCGTGCTTTCAAAATCCGTGCGCTCGGGCAACAGCACATCGGCCATGTGATTGGTTTCATCCCGGATATAGCAGAACGACACAATGAAGGGGAATTCGGAGATCCGCTCTGTCACCGATTTGGTATCCCAGAATGAAATAGCGGGGTTGGTGCGGTAGACGAACCACAGATCAGGGGCTGAGACCTCCGGCCAATTTTCCGGGCTCTCCTTCCGGAACATCCAGGCCAAATGGGTGGGACCCAGGGCTTGGCTCCACGGCGAGTTGGCCGACAGGGGCACCAGGGTATCATGGGCATTGCGGACCGAGGGGGTCTCGTGCCAGCCGTCCTTGTCGGTGGGATTCATGGGAAATTGCATGAAGCCGTCCGGGCCGCCGATCACCGATGCCTGACGCGTAGTGGCGGGCCGGTTCAGACGTACCGTGGTGCCCAGCGTGCCGCCGGGGACTTCCAGGGCGCCGACCAGACAGGCCAAAAGAGTGCGGCCCCAGCAACATTCGTAACCACCCCAGCCATTGTTGACGGTTTTGCCCAGAACCACCGAAACAGGGCGCAGGGGTAGGGTTTCGCCATCAATCACTGTGGTGGCACCAATCTGGGCATGGCTGACATATTCATCCGCAATACGCCGGATGCAGCCATCTGCTACCTGACAGATATCCTCGGCCCATTCCGGGGTGTACTGTGCCATCTGCTTTACCAAGGCGCTAAAAGCAGTCTCTACTTGGACGTCTTCATGCCGCCATTCTTCGTCGTCGGCACCGACTTCGATACCGGAGGCGGTAAAACTACCCTCCAGGGCCGGCACGACACCATCAGTATCGAAGGGCAATGCCGCGCCTGTACGGGTGTCCCACATCAATGGCTTGTGGCTGATGGGATCGCGCAGGAAGTAGCCGTTCGGCGCCACCAGATAGGGTGAGCCCGTGTGATCGGTCAAAAATTCCAAATCCAGCCGTTCACGTGGCATCTCGTGTAGCATGACGTGCATCAGGCCATACATAAAGGCGGGATCGGTTTTTGGGCGGATCGGCACCCATTCGGCAGAGCAGGCCCCGGTGACCGACAGATGCGGTTCGATCTGCACCCGCTTGACGCCGCGCTCCCGCGCGTTGGCATGGCGGGTCACGCCCATGACGCCGCCGGAGGCTTCCGGATTGCCCCCAAACGAGAGGATATAGTTGGTGGTTGGAGTGTCCGAGGCGACGGTAAAGGCCCGGTGCCATAGTTCGCCATACAGATGTTCCGAATGGGTGCATTTCACCCCCTGCCCCGATCCGAAGCTGAAATCCACCGCGCCCCAGGCTGACAAAAATGCCGGGAAACTGCCCATGTAATAGGTCGGCGAACCGCCACCACCAAACGATGCCGCGACCCGTGGGTAGCCCAGTTCGTCACGCTGGCCCTTGGCCTTGATCTCGTTAAGCTTGCCGCCCACCAGATCCAGCGCCTCGTCCCAGGAAATCGGCACAAAACCGGGATCCTCGTCACGGCCCTTTTTCGGATTGGTCCGCTTCATGGGCGTCAATAGACGGTTGGGATTGTAGGTTTTCTGTACCAGGCCATAGGCTTTGACGCAGGCCTTGCCGGCGCCAGGGTGAACATCGGCGAGAGCGAAGTTCGGCTCTACCTCGGTGGCGACGCCATCCTCGACCTTGACAGTTAGGAAATCCGGCCCTGCGACGCATTGATAACAATACTGCGGCACCTTGCGAGAGGTGGTCATTTCCGTCACCTAATCAATTGTTTGCCTACCCAACAATATATAAACAAAACTATTAGCCCGGACAACAAATGATATCAAAGGCCATTTTACGTCTGGAGTTCATTCCTCATCATCGTTGATGGCGTGTAGCGCGGCGACATCCTTGATGCTCACCTTATGCCCCTCGGTAGCAACGCCAATGGAGCGCAACTTCAACAGCGCGCGGGACAAGGTTTCGGGCTGCATACCCAGACGGCCGGCGATCAGCATCTTGTCCAGAGGTAGTTCGAATTCGTCGGACCCCTCGTCCACACCCACCAATTTTTCCAGGAATGAAGCCAGGCGTTGGGTTGCCGATTTCACCGTCAACTGTTCCACCTGCTGCACGAAACCGCGCAGGCGGCGGGACATAGACGCCAACATTATCAGGGCGATATCCGGATCGTCGCGCAACTGCTTCAAAATGCCGCTACGCGGGATCACCAAAAGCCGCGTATCGACGACAATTTCGGTGGTGATGGGAAAATTGCCGGAGACGAACATGGCGGCTTCCGCGAACGATTCGCCGGGGCCGAAAACGGCTATGATGCTTTCGTGACCGTCCGGGGCCTGACGAAAGCCCTTTACCCAGCCTTCCATGATGATGAAAAAACGGTCCGCCTGCTCCCCTTGCACGAATAGCGAGGTACCGCGCGGATAGCGCCGTACCGAGGCATCCAGCAACAATTTCATGGCCGCGTCATCCGCCATTCCGGCGAACAGAGGGTTCTGTTTGAGCTGATCATAATCGGACGAGCGAATCCCCGTCCGGCGCTCAAATGTTTCGCGGTTAAGATCGGCCATTAAATTTCTTCCGTGCCGCATGCTTCAGCCATGAGCATAAGCATTAGGAATTGCGGCGCAATATCCGTTATCGCCAGGCTGATCCGGTCCGCCCTAGGACAGGACGGCTTCTCCTTCAATTTCAACCATGGCGTTGGGGTCGATTAGACGGCTGACCTCGACCAGGGTCATAGCTGGAAAATGCTTGCCCAGGTGGGTTCCCCAGGCCGCACCCACGGCGGCGCCGGCGCTGTTAAAGGCATCGATATCCGTGACGAAGGCCCGCATCATGACCAGATTGGCTGGTTCCCCACCCGCCGCCCGCAGGACGGTGACCAGATTTCCCATGGCACGATCCCACTGGCCGCCGAAATCCAGGGCTGGATCTACCGCCTTGTTGCCGTCGGTGGCAGCGATCTGACCGGCTATACGCAAGATCTTTGAGCCGGTAGCAACCACCCCATAGGAAAAGCCTAGAGCCCGGTTCCACCCCTCGGGCAGGATCGCCCGATAATCAATATCGTTCATGATCTTCCCTCTTCCCTGATCTACAAGTTTTGATAGATAACCCGCCTGATGCTCCTTCACCAGCCTTGATTGAACCCGTCCAGCGCTTATGCTGAACCGATATCCTTAGCAGCCAATCTCATAGCCGCCAATCAAACGAGATCCCATTGTCGCAAACCAGCCAACCCATGATCAACGCCACGCCCGTGGTGCTTGCCCTGATCGCCGTTAACGTTGCCGTCCACGCAATACGCCTGCTATTACCCGCGCAATGGTCGGACATCGCCGCCACCTTGGGAGGCTTCTCTGCGCCGTGGTTTGTTGCAACGGTGATGGGGATGCAGCCGGATTACATTATTTTCCAGCTACTCTCGCCCCTAACCTATGCGTTTTTGCATGCGGATCTATTGCATCTGACCATCAACATGGCCTTTCTGCTGGCCTTTGGCACGGCAATAGAGCGACGTCTGGGGCGGCTGCGTTTTGTCGCCCTTTATCTGATTTGCGGTCTGGGTGCCGCTGCCGCCTCCGTCGCATTGTTCTATTACAGTCAGGAGCAGACCATCATCGTTGGTGCCTCAGGCGCCGTCTCGGGCCTGTTCGGGGCGGTTTTGCGCGTAACCACGCGCCGGGCCTGGGCCGCCATCGCCATCTTCATTCTCAGCAACATGATCATCGGCTATACCGGCCTGCCCGGTGCCGGTACCGTCCGGGCGATAGCCTGGGAGGCCCATATCGGCGGCTTCCTGACCGGCTATCTGTTGCTGCCGCTGTTCGACGGCGCGGCGCGGAAACTTGAAAGAAACCTGTCATGAAAATAACGGGACTACGCACCGAAGCGGTCCGGATTCCATTCGAAACACCGATCCGCACCGCGATTCACCATGTCGAGGCCGTCTGCTGCGTCCTGTTGCGGGTGGATACGGACGAAGGAATTGAGGGTCAAGGCCTGGTCTGGTGCATGAACGCCGCGCGTCTGCCCGTGCTCGACGCCGTGATCCACAGCCTTCGCCCCAGGGTCGTTGGCTGTGATCCGCATGAACATGCCGCCCTGTGGTCGGAAATGTGGGCCGACGTCAATTTCTTTGGCGCCAAGGGCATCAGCCTGTTCGGTATCGCCGCCATCGACATGGCGCTGTGGGATCTGGTGGGCAAAGCCCACGATATGTCCGTTTGCCATTTACTAGGGCAAAGCCGGGACCGGGTGCGGGCCTATCATTCGGGCGGCCTTTGGGTCTCGCTCACCCCGGACGAATTACAGGCCCAGGCCAAGGATTATCTGAGCCAGGGTTATCGCGCCATGAAGATGCGCCTGGGCAAATCGTCCGTGACGGAAGATATCGAACGGGTGGCCGCCGTGCGCGAGGCGATCGGACCCGATATCGACCTGATGGCCGACGCAAACCAGGGCTTCAGCGTTAATCACGCCATCCGCATGGGCCGGGCGTTGGAGCCGTACAATCTGGTCTGGTACGAAGAACCGGTGCAGGCCCATGACCTGGCCGGTTCGGCCCGGGTCGCGGCGGAGATCGACACACCCATTGCCAGCGGCGAGACCGAATATGCCCGCTATGGCTTCCGCGACATGATCGAGCGGGGCTCGGCCGATGTGCTGATGCCAGATCTGGAACGGGTCGGCGGCATCACGGAATTCGTCAAAGTGGCACATATGGCGGATGCCTTTGATATTCCCGTCTCGCCCCATGTCTATACCGAACAAAGCCTGCAGCTCTGCGGTGCCTTGAACAATATCGAATACAGCGAGATGATGCCCTGGTTCGCGCCGCTCTATAACGAGGCGACCGAGCTGGAGGACGGCGATTTGTTGATCCCCGACCGGCCGGGCCTGGGCTTCACATTCAATGCGGACGCCATCGCGCGATACCACGTGCCGAGCTAATTGGCGCGTTACCGCGTCACTGATTGAGAGGAGTATGGCCAATGAAAATCGGTAAAGTGGATACGACTATTGTGAAACTGCCTTACAGCACCGGCGGGAGAGGTAATATCGGCAATATGGATTGGTCCATGCTGGACTATGTCCTGATCCGCATAGAGACCGAAGACGGCATGGTCGGTTGGGGCGATGCCTTTGGCTATGGCGGCATCGCACCTGCCGTCAAGGCGATGGTGGATCACAGGATCGCCCCCTCGCTGATCGGCAAGAATGCCTCGGCCGTCACGCAACTGTCTTATTTCCTGCAACAGGGCAACCACCTTCTTGGACGTTATGGCGTTACGATGTTCGCCATTTCCGGGATCGATATCGCGCTTTGGGATCTGGCGGGCAAGGCCGCGGGCGTGCCGGTTTCGACCTTATTGGGTGGGGCCCGGCGGACGGAAATTCCCGCCTATGCCTCCCTGTTCAACTACACCGACCCCGATCAGGTCGCCGAACATTGCCAGCGCGCCATGAGTGAAGGCTACGGATCCGTCAAACTGCATGAAACCACCGAGCCAGCGGTCCGCGCCGCCCGCCTGGCCATGGGCGACGGCGTGCCCTTGATGGTCGATACCAACTGCCCTTGGACACCGTGGCAGGCCAAGGAAGCGGCCCTGTCGTTCAAACCTTACGATCTGCATTGGCTGGAAGAGCCGATCTTCCCGCCCGAGGATTTTAACAGCCTCAATCGCCTTGGCATAGAGGTGGATATTCCCCTGGCGGCGGGCGAAAACGCCTGCACCGCGTTCGAATTTAAGCAGATGATCGAGGCGGAGGCGGTGACCTACGTCCAACCCAGCGTCACCAAGGTTGGCGGCATAACGGAATTCCGCAAGATCATCACCCTGGGCGAGCTGGGCGGTACCACGGTGATGCCCCATGCCCCCTATTTCGCGCCGGGACTGTTGGCCACCTTGCAGCTGCTGGCAACCATGCCCGACGAATGCCTGGCCGAGACCTTCTACTTCAAGACTCTAGAAGCGAGCCTATACGGCGACGCCATCGTGGCTAAGGACGGCAACATCACAGTGCCGACGGGTCCAGGCCTAGGTTTGGATCCCAATTTGGACGTGATCAAGGATTATGCGGTGAAGGATGGTTAGCTATAAAATCGGAACAGGGCATTTATGCGGTACTCACTCATGACGTCTCACCAATGACCTGCGGCGCCGCATCTGGGCGCCTGTTAGCGGACCTGATGGAAGGATACGATAGTGTTCTACTGAGTGCCATCCTAGACATTCCGCAAGCTCGGCGTTTGCCATCGCGTCCGTTTCACGATTTAAGCGCGCAGGAAGAGGATTGGTATGAAGAGAAAAGCCGCCTCAACGCCTTTTTCAGCACCAATGTTTGAAACGATCCTGTGCAGGTTGAACACCGATACCGTGCTCATAACCCCATGTGTCCTGGCGCAAGCCGCCGTCCTTCAAGAAAGGCCACAGCTTGAAGAAGGCGCCCACATCGTGCTCGTTTCGAAAACCATGCCGCGTCCAGATGATCGGGATATCCTAGGCGGGGGCGGCGTCGAGCAATTTTATCATTGGCTCGATCACGCGCCGCAATTGGCTGATATCGATGTTGCCTTTGCCATACCAGCCGTCGGGATAGAGAAAGTCATTCTGCGCGTCGATCACCACAACCGCCGTCCGGCCCGGCACCAGGTTCCAATGGGCGTTTCAAACGGATCGATACGCTCCATGTTCAGGTATTCCGCCGCATGTGATCGAGCACCGCTTCAAGCGGTTCCACATCGCCGAACTTGGCGTCCATATCATACAGATTCCATTCTACCGCGCCGGCGATGCGGTCGCCGATGCATTCGCGCACGATGATCGGACGGAAGCCATCCGCAATAGCGTCTTCCACCGTGGCGCGAACACACGCCGAGGCCGTGGCGCCGGTGACGACCAACGTATCGACGCCACAGGCCGTGAGATAACTCTGCAGATTGGTGCCGCGAAAGGCGGAGGCCTGTTTCTTGACGATCAGCATTTCGTCGTCCCGACGTTCCAGGCGGGTATCGATTTCCACCGCTTCGGAGCCCGCGCATAGAACCTCGGCGGGGATTTTCCTGCCCCACAGGCCCATGTCGGAATGCTCACCCTCGATAATTTCATAGGCCGTGGTGGTGAAGATGATCGGCAGACCCTTGGCGCGGAATGCGGCAAGTACCTCGTTCAGGGCCGGGATCACCGTCTCCATTCCCTCGCAAGTGAAGGCATTGTCTTCCCTGGTCCAGGCATTGGCCATGTCGATCACGACCAGGGCCGCTTTCTTGCCCCATCCGACGCGCCGTTGGAAGCCGCGCTCCTGATAAAGAGCGCTGTCGTTTGTAAAAAGCTTATTGAGCGCCGCCTTGATTTCCGGATCCATTGCGTTTTCCTCCCCACCGATGCCATGTTCTTCGCTTAGCCTATCATACTCGCCTCTGGATGCGATAACAGGCTAAGCTATGATACGCACAGGCGAGTTTGAAACGAATGGGCGGGGAAATGACAGCAAGATCAGAGGCGGGTGAGATGCTGGCAGGTTCGGCATTGGAGAACGCCCGCGCGGTGGCACCGGTGCTGCGCGCCGAGGGGAGCAGGATAGAAGTCGCCCGCGCTCTTACGCCCGAGGCCCTGGCCGCTATGCATGAAGGCCAGCTGTTTCGCCTTAGCCTGCCCCGCCGGCACGGGGGGGCAGAGCTGCCTCTGCCGCAATTGGCGCAAGCGGCCGAGATTATCGGCGGTGCCGATGCCTCCGCCGCCTGGTGCCTGGGCCAGGCCCTGGGCTGCGCCATGACCGCCGCCTTCATGGATGAGAAACCGGCGCGCGAAGTGTTCGATCCAGCGGACGCGGTACTGGCCTGGGGTGCGGGCATACAAGGCAAGCTCACTGTGGCCGAAGGCGGTTATCTGGCATCCGGCACCTGGCGCTTTGCCTCCGGCAGTCACAACGCCACCTGGCTGGGCGGCCATTCAAAGGTTTTCGAGGCCGATGGCTCTCCCCGCCTGGATAAGAATGGAAAGCAGGCCAACCGCACCGCCCTGTTTCCCCGCGCCCAGGCCGAGATGGCGGACGACTGGCACGTCATGGGTCTGCGCGGCACCCGTAGCGAGGCCTACACTGTGGAAAATCTGTTCATCCCCGAGGGCCTGACCTCGGATCGCGAAACCGAAGCCGAGCGCCGGGTTGAGAGCACGTTGTTTCTTTTTCCCACCACCGCCGTCTATGCCTCCTTGTTTTCCTCCGTCGCACTGGGCATCGCGCAAAGCATGTTCGACGATCTAGTGGCCCTGGCGCGGAAAAAAACACCTCGCGGCGCCCGTAATGCCCTGCGCGACAGCCCGGTGTTCCAGACCAAGCTGGCGGAATTGGAAGCCCAGCTCGGCTCACCGAGGGCCTACAAGCACGCAATCTTGAGCGAGATCTGGGAGACGGTAGATGCCACGGGTGAATTGAGCATGGACGACCGGGCCCGCATCCGTCTGTGCACAACCTACGCCATCAACCAGGCTACGGCGGTATCCGAGCAGGTCTATCATCTGGCCGGTTCCACCGCAATTTTTGAAAACGAACCGTTCGAGCGGCGCTTCCGCGATATCCACGCGGTCTCGCAACAGGTCCAGGCCAGACATACCAACTACGAAACCGTAGGTCGCTACATGCTGGGTCATGAAGCCGACACGGTCTTTATGTGATGGGACAGCGTTCGACATACGGCTGGCGCGGCAAGCTCGGCCTGATCGTACCGACCACCAATACCGTGAACGAGGCGGAATGGAACATGGCCGCGCCCGACGGGGTCTCCATTCACGGCGCCCGTATCGTGCTGCACACCGATGTCACATCTGAGGCGGGCAAGGCGTCATCAAAGGAAGACCTGCGCCAGGCCGTTAACAGCCTGGCCCCCGCCGGCCTGGATGCCATCGCCTATGGCTGCACCGCCGGCTCGCTTATGACGCCGCGCCATGGATTGGCGGATTTCATGACGGAAGTCTGTGACCTACCCTGCGTCACCGCCGGAGCTGCAATCGTCGATGCACTGCTTTCGCTGGAGGTAACCAGCGTCTCCGTGGCCACGCCCTATGACAAGAGTTTGAACAACCATGAAGCCGAGTTCCTGAACAGCCAGGGCATAAGGGTGCGGGCTATAGAGGGCTTGGGCTTTGGCGCCAACGGCCCCCACGAATATGCGCTGATGCATAAGGTACCCAGGCGAGACGTGCTTGAGCTGGCACGCAGGGTCGATGATCCCGGCGCCAATGGCCTGTTGATCAGCTGCACCGATCTGCCGACCTTCGGCATTATCGAGGAGCTGGAGCAGACCTTGGGCAAGGCGGTGGTGACGTCCAGTCAAGCCACCCTGTGGGCCGCCATGTCAGCCGCCGGATTGAACCCAGCCCTGCCTGGCCTGGGCCGCCTGCTTCGCCAATAACGGGTCGGTCAAAGTCGGTATCCAACTTGAGCTGGCCCGGACTCTCTGGCAGGGTTGAATTTTTCGATGGAGATATCTATGGTCCGCGATAGCCGTTACGATGTTTTGTTCGAGCCGGTGAAGATCGGTCCGGTAACCGCCCGTAACCGCTTCTACCAGGTGCCCCACTGCACGGGAATGGGGCGGCATTTCCCCACTTCGTCAGCGGTGATGCGGGGGATCAAGGCGGAAGGCGGCTGGGCCGTCATTTCGACCGAACAATGCGATATTCATCCCACCGGCGATGTCCGCACACAAATCCGTCTGTGGGACGAAAAAGACATTCCGACCCATGCCCGGATGACCGAACTTGTACACCACCACGGCAGCCTGGCCGCCATCGAGCTTTGTCACCCCGGGCATTATTCGACGAGCTATTATGCCCGCGAAACACCAATTGCGCCCAGCCCGATCCCTGTCCGCGCCCCCTTCCCTGGACAGGCCAGGGCCATGGACCGCCAGGACATAGCGGATTTTCGAAAATGGCACCGCCGCGCCGCCCTGCTCTCTCGACAGGCGGGCTTTGATATTGTCTACGTCTATGCCGGGCATGCGATCACCTTGTTGATGTTCTTTCTCTCGCGCCAGTACAACCAGCGCAGCGATGAATATGGCGGCAGCCTGGAAAACCGGGCCCGGCTATTCCGTGAATGCATCGAGGATGCCCACGACGCCGTCGGTGACATCTGCGCCGTCGCCGTTCGGCTAGCGGTCGATGAACTGCTTGGTGAACACGGCATGACCGCGGGTGTCGAAGGCCGAGAACTGGTTGAAATGCTAGCTGAACTGCCGGATTTGTGGGATGTGAATATCAGCGCCTGGCAGAACGATTCGGCGACCTCTCGTTTCGCGCCGGAAGGCTTCCAGGAAGAGTATATCGACTTCGTCAAATCCGTTACCACGAAGCCGGTCGTGGGTGTTGGCCGGTTCACCTCCCCCGACAGCATGGTATCGCAAATCAAACGCGGCGTGCTTGATTTTATCGGCGCCGCGCGGCCATCTATCGCCGATCCTTTCCTGCCCAAGAAAATCGAAGAAGGACGCCTGGACGATATTCGCGAATGCATCGGCTGTAACATCTGTGCCGCCTACAACAACGCATCAGTGCCGTTGCGCTGCACGCAAAACCCAACCCAGGGAGAGGAATGGCGCAAGGGCTGGCACCCGGAGCGGATACCGGCAAAAGATACCAATGACCGCGTCTTGATCGTGGGCGCTGGCCCGGCGGGGTTGGAGGCCGCGCGTGCGCTGGGACAAAGGGGTTATCAGGTATTTGTGGCCGAGGCGAAAACTGAAATTGGCGGCCGCGTGATCCGGGAGAGCCGCCTGCCGGGGTTGGCCGTCTGGTCGCGCGTCCTTGATTACCGAGCCACGCAATTGCGGCAAATGGCCAACGTCGAGATCTATCTCGACAGCCCCATGGGCACGGCGGATGTGCTCGAGACCGATTGCTCGCTGGTTGCCATCGCGACCGGGTCAACTTGGGCTAGGGACGGCATCGGCAGAACGCACCACCAGCCGGCACCTGGGGCCAAAGGCGCAAACATCTACACCCCCGACGACATCATGGATGGCGTTGAGATTGAGGGACCTGTCGCTATCTACGACGACGATCATTACTACATGGGAAGCGTAATCGCGGAACTGCTGCGCCACAGGGACCTAGACGTCACGTTGATCACCCCATCTTCGGTGGTGTCTGAATTCAGCACCTACACCCTGGAACAGGAACATATTCAAACGAGGCTTTTGGAGTGGGGGGTACGAATTGTTCAGCAGAAAGAATTGGCGGCGGTCGGCGCCGATGGTCTCGATTTAACCTGCGTCTACACCGGCAAGGGGCGACACGTTAAAGCGGCTTCGATTGTTCTCGTGACCTCCAGGGTTCCCAATGACGAGCTGTACCTCTCATTGTCGCGGGACGAGGCCGCGCTCAAGCAATCAGGCATCAACAGGATAACCCGGATCGGCGATTGTCATGCCCCGTCAATCATTGCCGATGCGGTGTATGCGGGTCATAAGTACGCCCGTGACCTGGGCGCGGTGGCGACCGAGGCGATACCGTTCAAACGCGAGTTGATCGAGTTGAGCCCAGATTATTGACCGGTCAGCGCTAAAACGGCTTGGTCGAACCAACGAAGGCGATCAGCAGTACCACGCACCACAAGGTCACAGCGGCGCTGCCGGCGTTGATACGGTTTTTCTTCATGCGTTTTTCACCTTCGACCGCCTGTTCGCCGCCGGCGCGGACCATCTCGAATATGGGCTCCCACAGATCTGCGGCATGCAAAATCCAGGTGGCGCTCAGAACCATCAAGCCATACAGCGCTATTTTCAGGGCCAGCCAACCCTCCGGCATCAGATTGCCGGTAGCCAGGGCATAGACCCCCAGCGCCGTCATGGCGGCAGCGACAACAAACCAAAGCACCCGATTGATGCGGTTGAGGGCCCATTCCTTGGGCGTGCCAATGGTGAATTTTTCCACCCATAACATGCCCAACCAGGCTAGGCTGAGAACCCAGATCAAGACCAGCCAACCACCGGTGATTTGGCTGCCATGCTGCAAGGCAAGGGTAAAGCCGATAGGCAGGATCAACGGCGCGCAGGTGCGTGGCGCCATGTCGACCTTGCGCCGAATCGCCCGCACCCGCAGGCGTTCGTCCAGGCTCAAATCGTCACGTGTCAGTTGGCTGTCACAAAAGAACACGCCCAGGTCCGAGCCCAGCCAATAGCCAAACAATAAGACATGAATGAAGATCAAGACGTCCTGAAAGTCAATATGCATCGAAATGCTCCCTATGGATGAGCCAGCCTTTGCACTTTTGATGTCAGCAGGTCAGCCAGCTTCAGGCGAACTTGACTCGTGCCGTGCCGGGCGTGATGACATCGCCGTTTTCATTCTTGATAAAGACATCCATGTCCACTGTGCTTACGTCGGTATCGATCGCCGTAATGGTACCGCCAGAGGTCAGCGTCTCGCCAATGTATGAGGCGCGCCGGTTGGAATAATTGAACTGCACCAACGTGCCATTGTCGCCCATCCAATTGACCACCACTTGATTTAGCCAATCGCCCTGCAGGGGCCCATCGATAACCACGCCGGGATGTTTTTCCACGTTCGTTGTATAGGGCTCGTCATAATGAATGCGGTGGGGATTCCATATCGCTGCGTTGTAGCAGAACAAGGAAACATTGGTCGCTGTATGCTGACGCTCGGGCAAGGCCTCGCCCACGGACAGCTTGGAAATATCAAGACTGCTCATCGCATGATCCTCGTCTGTTTTTCTTCTAAAACCAACTCACCCGCCTCGGTCTCGACACGCAGGTTATAGACGACGAAAATCAATGGCCCGGTGCTGCCCTGTTTTTCGATCAGATCGGCCAACGAACGAGTTGCCACCAGTTTGTCGCCAGGATGGATGGAGCGGTGAAAGGTCATCTCGGTACCGCCCGCCATGACCCGCTTCAATGGCAGATCGGGCAAGAATGAATCCTTGGGCAGGCCATCCGAACCCAGTTCAGCTAGAGGCGCGATAGGCCGCAAGGCGCCGAACAGGAACATCGCGGGCGCTTCGTCGCCATTCAGGAATTTTTCCTGTTGCTGCTCCGTAGAGATGGAATATTTGATGATGTCGCTGCGGTTGACTTCAACATGAACTGGTTCGCCCTCGCGCCCGATCCAGGATCTTGCCTCCGCGCTAATTAACTCACTCACTTTTCAGCCCCTCCTACACTATGCCGCCTTACCTTGGCACTCCATAGTGGCAGACGGGGGGAGCGAGGTGAAGGGGCCGGATGAATTAGTGGAGAAAACCGGAGCAGCACACCCGTTCCATATCTCAATCCAGTTGCAGGCTACGTTCCACGATCCGGGCAAAGAAACTGGCGCCATAGACCAGAGCCTCGTCATTGAAGTCATAGCCCGGATTATGCACCGGCGTGCTATGCGCTCCATTGCCCACGTGGATATAACAACTGGGGACCTGCTCTGACATAAAGGCAAAATCCTCTGATCCAGTACCGGGCGGCAGATCCTTCCTGACCTGATCGGCACCGACCAGTTCATCGCAAACTTCCACCGCCAGTGCAGTCGGTTCCTTGGCGTTGAAAACGGGGTGAAAAATAACGCGGAAATCCATCTCGGCGCTGGCCTCATGACCCTCGGCGTTGTTCTTGACCAATAGCTCCATGCGGCCCTGGATGCGCTCCATCACGTCCATGCTCATGGTCCGCACCGTGCCCGACAACCGCGCGGTCTGCGGGATCACGTTATAAGCATCCCCGGCATGCACCTGGGTAATGGACAATACGGCAGTGGTCGATGGCGGCAGATTACGGGCCACGATAGTTTGCAGGGCGCCAATCATTTCGCCCGCGATCATGACCGGATCAATGCCGTGATCGGGATGGGCCCCATGGGCGCCCCTGCCCTGGATATCGATATCGAAAAACGCCCCGGCCGCCGTCCGTAACCCCGAGGCGGCGCCATAATGGCCCACCGCCATGCCGGGCCGATTATGCATGGCATAGAGAGTATCGCAGGGGAACTGTTCGAACAGGCCATCTGCGATCATCGCCTTGGCGCCGCCGATGCCTTCTTCCGCCGGTTGGAATATGAAGTTTACCTGGCCGCGAAAATTTTGGCTGCCGGCAAGATACTTGGCCGCCGCCAATAGCATCACCGTATGGCCGTCATGGCCGCAGGCATGCATAACACCATCCTTGGTGGAACGATGGTCAAAATCATTCCGTTCCATAATCGGCAGGGCATCCATATCTGCGCGCAAGCCTACCGCCCTGGTCTCGTTACCGACCTTGAGGACGCCAACGACTCCGGTCTTGCCAATGCCTCGGGTCACCTGAATGCCGAATTCCTCCAGCTTGGCGGCCACGAATGCAGCCGTGCGCTCTTCCTCCAGACCAAGTTCGGGATGGGCATGAATATCACGCCGCCAGGCGACAAGCTCCTCCGCCATGGTGGCGATTTCTGCAACGATGGGCATGGATTTTCCTCTTGTCTCGACAATTAAGATACCGGCCCAGGATGGCATAGCTGTTGCCGACAAAGCAAAGCATAGCCGTGACGTGGACCTGAACTCCGGCAAAATCCGGCCCATTCCTCTTGACCCTTATTTGGATGCCGATGAAATAATCCGGAACCAGGAAACACTCGAGCAAACCCTTGCCGCGATTACACGCTTCGTTCGAGAACGGTTGGCGCCTCACGAGGAGCAGGTCGACCGGGAAGGCCGCATATCCGAAGAAATTGTCAATGAAATGCGCGCCCTCGGCTTGGCGGGCCTGACGCTGCAAGAGGAATTTGTCGGCGCTGGCCTGACGATCGAGGACAAGATTTCGGTCACAATGACCATGGCTAGACCTCGACCGCGTTTAACTGCCAGCTGGCGTCGAATGCAATTCCAGGCCACGTCCTGGTTGCATCGGGCAGCGAGGAACAACGGCGCGCCTGGCTTGATAACCTGGCCACGGGCGAGGTCACAGCTTAGTTCGCCTTGACGGAGCCTGATGCGGCCTCTGTAACCGCCTCCATCCAAACCATGGCGCGCCGGATGGGGATGCCTACGTGCTGAACGACACGAAGCGCTTCATCACCAATGCGCCCTATGCGGATGTCTTTCGGGTGCTGGCGCGGACCGATCCGGACGATTGAAGTCCGCGGGCATATCGACCTTTTTCATAGCTATCCTTCGCTCCGGAAGTCCCGAATGAAATCCGCGTCCGGTATCGCGCCCAGCCCAGCGCCCGTGGGCAAGGTCATATTTCCGTCCACAATGGCGGGCAGGCCACCGGTCAGCTGTTCGCGCAGTGGATTTGGATTGGCATCGATCTCCAGCATGCCGCCGCCGCCCGCCGCCGCCAGGCAGTGGCCCGAGGCCAATAGGCCGATGGCACCGGCGAGGAAATGCGGGCAATAACTTTGTCCGGCCGCGATAATGCGCCGGGCCAGCGGCAGGGTCTTGGTGAAACCGCCCCATTTGCACATATCCGGCTGTACTACGGCCAATACCTTGGCCGCGATATAATGATCGAACTGCACATCGCCCAGAAGATTTTCGCCGGCCGCCAGCGGCGCGCCAGGAAGTGCCGCGATACGCCGCCAACTGTCCAAACCCTGATCGGCCGCGATGGGTTCCTCAATCCAGGTCAGATCGAATTGGGAATATTCGGGCCAGTTGCCGCAGGCGGTCTCCAGATCCCAGCTTTGATTGACATCGGTCATCAGGCGATACTGGCCGATCAACCGCCGTACGCCAGCAAGGGCGGCAAGATCGGTGTCCCTACCAAAGCCGATCTTGACCTTGAAGGCGGTGTAACCTTCCTCTAACTTGCCTTCGACAATGCCTTCAAAGCCGCGCGGATTAAGGCCGGAGGCATAAACCGGAATGGTATCGCCTTGCCCTCCCAGCAGGCGCCAAAGCGGCTTACCCGCGCGCCGAGCCGCCAGATCCCAGAGCGCGATATCGACACCGGCGATGGCCTGGGCGAAAGCGCCCGGCTCGCCAGTTTGGATGGTCATGATGTGCGTGGCCTGGGTCATGGCCGCGAAGGCAGCGGCGGGCGTATCCCAGCTCTCCGCCAACGTGATGGGCGCCAGATAATCCCGGATCAGATGGGCTCTGTTTTCGGCGCCATGCATGGGAAAATTTCCGAAAACCTCGCCCCAACCGACGGCGCCGTCGCCATCCTCGACCCGGACCAGCAGGACGGCGCGTTTGGTCAAGGCGCCGAATGACGTCATCACCTGCGTGTCGATGGGAGCATGCAACAAGACCGGCTCGACCTTGACGATGTTCAGATTAGGCAATTCTTTAGACATATTCGTTTACCCCGCCCCACCCCCGACGATGCCTTCGTCGTGCAATTCGCCAATTTCACCTTCGCTTAAGCTCAGGATATCGGCCAAGATCTGGTCCGTATGCTCTCCCAAGGCCGGCGCCGGTTGGACCGCTTCGCGGGGCGCGGCGCCGAAATCAAGGGGAGAACCCGGTGTCAGATAACTGCCGATGCCTGGCTGTTCCACCTCCTCGAATACCGGGTTCTGCGTGGAACAGCGCCAATCTTCCTCGAGAGCCTGCGCGACGCTCTGATATGGTCCCCACGAAACGCCTCCGGCGGTCAGAACCTTGGTCAAATCGCCGAAATCCTGGCCCGCACACCAAGGCTCCAGCAACGCAACTATCTCCGCCGTAGCTAAAAAGCGGTCGCCTTCCTGGCGCAGATTCAGGCCGCACCGAGCCTCGATCTCAGCCACGCCATCGGCAATGCCGGCAGTTTGCACCAAGGCCGGCCATTGCCGGCCCGTAATCGCGACAATCATCACCCGGCGGCCATCCCTAGTCACGAAATCCCGCCCAAAAGCGCCATAAAGCTCGTTGCCCGTGGCCGGGCGTTCGTCGCCGTTAATCTGAGTTTCGCCGATAAAGCCCAAGGTTCCCATGGTGGCAAAGGCCACGTCCGTCAGGGCCAGGGAAATGAACTGCCCCTCGCCCGTCAAACGCCGATGCCGGTCGGCAGCCAGGATGCCATTCACCGCCGCCAGGCCCGTGGCTATATCCCAGGCCGGCATGACATGGTTGACCGGGGCCTCCGCGCCCGCCGGTCCCGTCAAATTGGGAAAGCCGGTAGCGGGATTGACCGTATAGTCGACCTCGGATGATCCATCGCGGTTGCCCTTGATGTTCAGCATGATCAGGTCGTCGCGCTGGGCCTTTAGGTTGTCATAGGACATCCAGCCGGAGGTAGGGAAATTGGTCAGAAAAAAGCCGTTATTCTCACTTTTATCCATGGGCGCGCAGATTAGCTGGGTCAACAACTCGCGGCCTCTGGGATTGCGGATATCCACGGCGAAGGATTTCTTACCCTTGTTCAGGCCGGCCCAATAGAGGCTTTCACCAGTCCCGGTAACCGGCCAGCGGCGGTAGTCAAGACCACCGCCCAGAGGGTCGAAGCGGATTACCTCGGCGCCCATTTGCGCCAGGGTCATGCCCGCGCTGGGCGCCGCGATAAAGGCCGAACCTTCAATGACCCGAAGGCCGCGCAAAATACCGTTCATGATAAACTCCACATTCAGAGACTAAATTAAAACCATAATCTAACGTGTTGTATTACATAAATGGACTGGGATCGGACAAATGATGCGCCGTCAGCTCTGAGGTCAAATAGTCAAAGGCATCATCGATACTGTCGGCGCGGTGAAACAGATTCAGATCCTCTTCGTTGATGGTACCGAAATCCACCAGCGCGTCAAAATCCACCACCCGGTCCCAGAATTCCTTGCCGTACAGCACAATGGGTACTTTCTTGCGGATCTTGCTGGTCTGCATCAGGGTCATGATCTCGAACAATTCGTCCAGGGTACCGACGCCGCCGGGCATGGCAATGATCGCCTTGGAAAGATAGGCGAACCAGAATTTACGGATAAAGAAGTAATGGAATTCAAAGGCCAGGGCGCGGGTCACGAACGGATTGGCGAACTGCTCGAACGGCAGCGAGATATTCAGACCGATGTTCAGTCCCTTGGCTTCCGAGGCGCCTCGGCTGGCTGCCTCCATGATACCGGGACCACCGCCCGTGCAGATCACGAAGCGTTTGTCGTTTCGATCCAGGTTCTTTGACCAATTTGTCAGACGGGCAGAAAGTTCGCGGGCTTCTTCGTAATAGCGGGACATTTTCACCGCTTTTTCCGCCTTAGCCAGATCACCTGCCGCGCCGGCAGCCTTGGCCGTATCAAGCGCTTTGCCCGCGGCTTCAGCTGATTTAATGCGGGCAGAGCCGAAAATCACGATGGTGTCACGCACCTGCGCCTGGCGGAAACGCTCCTCGGGCTCCATATATTCGGCCATGATACGCAAGGGGCGGGCCGAACGGCCATTCAGGAAATCTTCGTCACGATAGGCCTTTACCGGATGAAACGGTTTGTCGATCATGCATATTCCCCCATGTTTACGCGGCCTTTACCCGATTTATCCTAATGTCCCAGTTCACGAACCCGCGGCGGCTGGCGCCGCTTCTATAGGAAATGTGAGAGCGATCACTGGCGAACAGCACTGAAACCACCAGATATTTAGCCAAGAGCTGGAGGGAACCGTATGTCGCATCTGACCTATGAACAAGAAGCTTCGAGCCGTCAATCTCAGATAATTGCCGCAAACATCGGCGGGCCGATCATTTCGAGCGAATTGTCCAGGTACCTGGTTGTCAGCACCGTGGCATTGGCGGCGGACGTGGGTTTTTTGTACACTCTGTCCGCAGGTCTTGGGGCTCACTACCTGTTTGCCAATCCCATTGCTTTTACCCTTGGCGCCCTGGTGGCCTATTTCGGCTCCGTTCATTGGGCTTTTCGTGGCCGCAGGTTGTCCAATACGGGCCTGGAATTGGCCATTTTCGTGGCTATCGGCGTTGGCGGTCTGGCCGTCAACGAAAGCATGATGTGGCTCGGCATCGAGTTTGCGGCACTATCGCTGCTATTTGCCAAGACGGTGGCTGCCGTGACATCCTTCGCCTTTAACTTCATCATGCGCAAATTAGTCCTGTTCTCCATCTGAGACCCGACATGACTGAAAAACAGACGGCGATCATCATCGGCGGCGGCCCCGCCGGCCTGACCACGGCGCTAGAATTGCTGGAGCGCACGAATATCAAGCCCATCGTTTACGAGGGCTCGGACAATGTAGGCGGGATTGCACGCACCTATCTGCACGCGGGCAACCGTATCGATATTGGCGGGCATCGTTTCTTTTCCAAATCCGACCGGGTCATGAACTGGTGGTCGAGGATCCTACCCCTGCAGGGCCGCGAGGAAGAGAAATCCGCATCTATCAATTTGAATTTTCAAAATAATTCCCGCTGGCTGGAGATGCCCAGCGATGGCCCAAACCCGGATCAGGTGGATGACGTCATGCTGGTCAGGGCGCGCAAATCACGCATCCTATGGAATGGCAAGCTGTTTGATTATCCGCTGTCGCTGAATATGAAAACCTTGCGCAAGATGGGTTTGGGCACCACCATGTTGGGCGGTTTCAGCTTTCTGCGTAGCCAGATCGCGCCCATCCGACCCGAAGCGTCCCTGGAAGATTTTTTCATCAACCGGTTTGGCCGCCGCCTCTACCAAACTTTCTTCAAGGATTACACAGAAAAGGTCTGGGGCGTGCCATGTGACAAGATTTCTTCCGAATGGGGCGCGCAGCGCGTTAAGGGTTTGTCCTTGCTTGGCATTGTCATACATGCCCTGGGCGCAGTTTTTCGCAGCAAGAGCGATCTGGTGCAAAAGGAAGTCGAAACCTCGTTGATCGAAAAGTTTCTCTATCCCAAACACGGTCCAGGCCAGATGTGGGAGCGGGTGACCGAGATGATCCGCGAGCGCGGTGGCGAAGTTCACATGAACTGCAAGGTCACCGGCCTACGCCACGAAAACGGCCAGGTTACCAGCGCTACCATGATGAACGGCACCGGCACGCCCGAGGCCGTGGCAGGCGATTACTACTTCTCCACCACCGATGTGCGGCAATTGATGGGGGCAATCAAGCCGTCCCCGCCAAGCACCGTCCTCGAGGTCTCGGATGGCCTGATTTACCGGGATTTCATCACTGTGGGCCTGTTGCTGGAGCGGTTGAAGCTGGGCGGTGACGCCACCGGGCAGGATATTGGCGAAAAGATGTCCGATAACTGGATCTACGTTCAGGAAACCGGCGTCAAGGTGGGCCGGTTGCAGTTTTTCAATAACTGGAGCCCCTATCTGGTCGCCAATCCCGATCATGTCTGGATTGGTCTGGAGTATTTCTGTGACGAGGGCGACGATTTGTGGCGCATGGATAACAACGCCCTGGCCGCCTTCGCAATTCAGGAATTGCAGAAAATCAATGTCATCGAACCCGATGCGGTGCTGGATTATGTGGTGATCCGAGTGCCAAAAACCTATCCGGCATATTTCGGCAGCTACGACCGATTCGCTGAGGTTCGCGACTTTACCGACGGTTTGGAGAATCTTTTTCTGTTGGGCCGCAATGGCATGCACCGCTATAACAACATGGATCATTCCATGCTGACTGCCATGGTAGCGGTGGATAACATTATTGCCGGCAAGCGCGATAAATCGAATATCTGGTCTGTCAACACCGAAGCCGAATATCATGAGGAGAAATAACTGATCCTTCAGCTTCGTTGATGCGAGATAGATGCCGCGTGCCTTAATACTGATTTTATCGATCCTTGCCTTGCCGCCTGCCCGATGGTGGATGGGTGGCCGTCGGGACGGCGCGATTTTCCGAGTTGAACTATTCGACGGCGACATGCGCCTGGTCCAGGCGCAAAAGCTGGCGGCATGGCGTCCCGACCAGGTGCGGTCGTGAGCCTGCAGCGTCTGTTACTGTTGGCAGTAGTCCCAGCCCTGATGTTGGTTGGCGTACATATTTTATTGCAATTTTTGGCCGATTGGTTCGCACTTGATGGGCGCTTTATCGGCCCAGATGCCTATATGCGGGTGCTCCGCGTGGGGGATCTTGCTTCGGGCGGGAGCTGGTATGAACCGGTAGCCGAACGTTCCAACGCACCCTATGGCGAAATTCTGCACTGGACCCGGCCACTAGACCTGTTGTTGTTGCTGGGTGGTATCCTGGGCGCGCCTTTACTGGGCTTCGATGGCGCCCTATTCGCCTGGGCGACTGTGTTCGGCCCGGTGCTTCATATTTTCACCCTCGTCGTGCTGCTGTGGGCCTGCCATCCGCTGTTGAATCAAAAAGGTCTGATGCTGCTAGGCCTGTTGTTCACAGTACAGTTTTTTGTCAGTTTTCAGTTTGCGGTGGGACGACCGGATCATCATGGGCTTAATATTCTATTTTTCATCTGGCAAATGGGCTTTGCCTTCCGTCTCTCGGCCGTAAAATGCCTGAAAAATTTACCTCTTTTTGCAGCCCTGCCGGCCGCGCTCGCGCTCTGGATTAGTATTGAGGGCGCGGTGGGCACGGCCATGATCTTGACAGCGTTGTGCACCGCGTGGATCATCCATGGCGGCGTCTATTTGCACCGGATGCGTTTGTTTCTCGTTAGCCTGAGTGTTGGTCTGATACTGGTATTGGTGGCGGAACGGCTGCCTAGTGATCTGCTGACGGTAGAGTTCGATCGCCTATCGGTGGTGCATATCGCTTTGTTCGCGATATTGACCTTGGCTGCCCTGTGCATGCCCAGGATGGCGCGTCTGGGGAACCGTCTAAGCCTCGCGGTCGCCGCCGGCGTTCTGACCCTCACCGTCTTGGGGCTGTGGGTACCGGATTTCTTCTCTGGCCCCATGGCTGCCATGGACCCACTCGTCTACGAGATTTGGTTCCGCAATAACGCCGAGGTCAGTCCGACGCTGGAACTCGACGATATGCGCCGAACCGGGCCAAAGGCCCTGGCCCATCTCGGCCTGGTCATCTACGCGGTGCCGATACTGGTGGTTCTGTTCTTTCATTATCAAGGCGAACGCCGCCGCAATTATGCAATTTTGTCTGTTTTCCTCCTCGCTGGAACGGCCCTGGCCCTGCGCGAGGCACGCTGGATGGGCTATCCCCAAATCCTGTGCCTGCCCCCTTGCATTGTGTTGCTGCAGGTTCTGTTCGCACGCAATGCCGGCCCCGGTCTGGGACGTACCGCGGTGCGCGTAGGCGCGGTTATCGTGCTTGCCACCGGGCCGTTGATCGGTGGCGGGCTGCTGCGCCATGCCATGCCCGTACCGAAACAGGAGAAATCTTGTGGACTTTCAGAGATGGCGCTGTTTCTGGGGGTGAACTATGAACACCGCCCGCAAACATTATTAAACTTCATCTATTACGGGCCGGAATTGCTCTACCGGACACACCATTTCGTGATCGCCACGCCGTATCACCGCAACACCGACGGCATCGTTGATACCATAAAATTCCTTCGCTCCACCGACGAGTTAGAGGCAATATCCCTGATTGAGGAACGGCATATCGATCTGGTGTTGATCTGCCCCTCAGATCCGGAGGCTGATAATTATCGCCAGACCGGCGATACCCCGACCTTATTCATGCGATTAGAATCTGATCAGCCACCACCCTGGCTCACGATGGTCCCGTTGCCCGCCGAACTGGGCCAGAAATTCAAATTGTTCCAGACCCAACGGTAGAACTTTTGACCCCGGTCGCTTCCGCCGTTACTTATAGATCCCAGAGAATTTTATAGTAGTTGGATTAGAGCAGAGGTTGGAACAGAAGATGCCCGAATATGACGTCATCGTGGTCGGCGGCGGCAATGCCGCGCTATGCGCGGCCCTCTCCGCGCGGGAAAACGGTGCCTCCGTCGTTGTTTTGGAGCGCGCGCCCCAGGATGAGGCGGGCGGCAACTCCGCCTTCACGGCCGGCGCCATCCGCACAGTCTATAACGGCGATGATGATATTCTGGATTTGATGCCGGATCTGTCGGCAGAGGAACGCAACTCTGATTTCGGTGCCTATACCGAGGAACAGTTCTTCGATGACATGGGCAAGGTTACCGACTACCGCACCGACCCGGATCTGACCGAATTGTTGATCACGCGCTCTTTTTCAACCCTGAAATGGCTGCAGGGCAAGGGCATGCGCTACATGCCGCTGTTCGCCAAACAGGCCTTTAAAGTTGATGGCCGGTTCAAGTTCTGGGGCGGCTTGACCGTGGAAGCCTATGGCGGTGGACCCGGCCTGATCCAGGGGCTGACGGAGGTCTGCAAGCGTGAGGGCATCGAAATCCGCTATAACGCCCGCGCCCTGTCGTTGATCCATGATGATGACGGCGTTCACGGCGTAAATCTGCGCCAGGAGAGTAAAACTTCGGCCTTAAGCGGCAAGGCGGTTATTCTCGCCTGCGGCGGTTTTGAAGCCAATGCGGAGATGCGCACCCGCTATTTGGGCCCGGGCTGGGAATTGGCGCCGGTGCGCGGCACCCGTTTCAATACCGGCGACGGCATCCAGATGGCCCTGGCGGCGGGTGCCAGCCCGCGGGGCAACTGGTCCGGCTGCCACGCCGTGGCCTGGGACCGCAACGCGCCGGAGTTCGGCGATCTGGCGGTCGGTGACGGCTTCCAAAAACACAGCTATCCCTTTGGTTTGATTATCAATGCGGATGGCAAACGCTTCGTCGATGAAGGCGCTGAATTCCGCAATTACACCTATGCCAAATACGGCCGGGAAATCCTCAACCAGCCGCGCCAGTTCGCCTATCAGGTGTTCGATCAGAAAACCGTCCATCTGCTGCGCGATGAATACCGTATCCGCGAAGTAACCAAGGCGCAGTCAGACACCTTGGAGGGGCTGGTAGCGCAAATGGAAGGCGTCAACGCGGAGCAGTTCCTGCGCGAGGTCGAGGAATATAACGCTGCCGTGCAAACCGATATACCGTTTAACCCCACGGTCAAGGATGGCCGCCGCACGAACGGGCTGGCGGTAGACAAAACCAATTGGGCCAATACTTTGGATGAACCGCCGTATATGGCGTTTGGCGTTACCTGCGGCATTACCTTCACCTTTGGCGGCGTGCGCATCGACACCGACGCCAATGTCATAGACACGGACGGCCATGGTATTCCGGGGCTTTATGCGGCGGGCGAAATGGTCGGCGGATTATTCTATTTCAATTATCCTGGCGGCACGGGTCTGATTTCAGGCTCCGTTTTCGGGCGCATCGCGGGTGCCAACGCCGCCCAGGGCTGATTGGAGGATAAGCCAGATGAATACGGATACCATTGGCTTCATCGGCCTTGGCGTTATGGGCGAGCCCATGTGCCACAATCTGCATAAAAAATCCGGGAAATCCGTTATTGCCTGCGATATCGACCCCGCCCCCCTGCACCGTGCGCGGGAGGTCGGTCTGGAGGCAAGCGACAGCCTGGAGCAGATCGCGCGGCGCTGTGGCACGATCTTTATTTCCATGCCCTCCGGCGTGCAGTTGGAACAGGTTTGCGGCAGCCTGATGCCCCATATGACGCCGGGCCAGACGATTGTCGATACCACCACCGCGCCAGTCGCCCTGACCAAGGAACTGGCAGCGAAATTTCAGGCCAAGGGCATCGATTACGCCGACGCCCCCATCGCGCGGACCCGCCAGGCGGCCCGCGACGGTACCCTGGCGGTCATGGTCGGTGCCTCGGCGGAGGTTTTCGCACGGGTGGAGCCCATGATCGCCTGTTATGCCAACGTTATCACCCTTTGTGGCGATGTGGGCAGCGGCCAAGTGGTGAAGATCCTCAACAACATGATCGTGGCTGAAACCGTCAACGCGGTGGCCGAGGCATTGACCATCGGACGGCGCGCCGGTTTAGACGGTGCCCTGTTGCTGGATACCTTGGCCAAGGGTTCCGCCGATAGCTTCGTGTTGCGCAATCATGGCGTCAACGCCATGCTGCCTGGGGTCTTTCCCCTACGTGCATTTTCTGTCAACTATATGTTGAAAGATATGGGTTATGCCATTGATCTGGCGGACGAAACCGGCGTTGAGATCAAGGGCGCCAAAACCACCGAGGATATTTTGAAAGAAGCCGCCACCAAGGGCGTGCTGGCTGATGCGTACTGGCCGGCCCTGCTGGCCGTGATCGACCCCACCATGGAACCTGAAACCCCCGACGGTGACTAATTGCAATGTCCGATCTGCCCTCCTACGAGACCATAACTTACACATCGCCTAGCGCCGGCGTGGCACGGATCACCCTGAACAGGCCCGAGATGCGCAACGCCCAGGACCTGCAGATGACCTATGATTTGAACGACGCCTTTGAACGGGCGGCAGCGAACGAAGCCATCAAGGTCATCATCCTAGCCGGCGCGGACCCGCATTTCAGCGCCGGCCATGATCTTTCGGGCAAGAGCAGCAAGACCTGGGAGGATTTTTCTCAAGTCACCGCCTGGGGCAGTTTCGATCCGCCGGGCGCCGAAGGGCGCTATGCCCGCGAGAGCGAGATTTATCTGGGCATGACGGAGCGTTGGCGCAACGTGCCCAAGCCAACCATTGCTGCCGTCCAGGGGAAATGTATCGCCGGCGGCCTAATGCTGGCCTGGGCCTGCGACATCATCATCGCCTCGGAGGATGCCGAGTTCCGCGACCCGGTGGTTGAAATGGGCGTTTGCGGCGTCGAATTCTTCGCCCACCCCTGGGAATTGGGTCCACGCAAGGCCAAGGAATTACTGTTTACCGCCGATTGGCTAAGCGCGGAGGAAGCCAAACAACTGGGTATGGTCAATCAGGTCGTGCTCCGTGAAGAGCTGTCGGACAGCGCTCTGGCCATGGCTGAACGGATCGCCAAGAAGCCTCTGTTTGCGCTCAAACTCACCAAGGAAGCGGTCAATCAGACCCAGGATGCCATGGGCCGTCCCACGGCGATGTCCGGGGTGTTTTCCCTGCATCAGCTTTGTCACAGCCATAATATGCAGGTCCATGGCATTCCCATGGATCCAAACGGGCTGCCCGAAAGCATGCGTGGCCGCTTCGTGAAAAAGCCGGACCCGGAAGCTGCGGACTGAGCCAACCATCCGAAACCGCGCCAAGATTGTCGGCCGCCCCGCAAATACAGAGTGACGGATGGAGCGCCTTGGCAAGACGCTTGAAAGCCCGCTCCCGGTTGAACTACGCAAACGTTTCGCCGAGGGCTGCCAGCGTTCCCTAAAAGAAGGCCGCCTGTCCCCGCCGAAGGCAGCTATCGCAATGAGGCTGACCGCGAGGTTCTATTTCGCTGCATCATGATGCCGGTGCGGACCATGAACGATGCGGTCGATTTCGTCTACGGCGCCTATTCTCATCGAATAGCCACCTAATTAATTTTCAACCGGCGTTGACCGCCGCCCCCCATGGGCCTAGCTTCGTTGCCTTCGTAAAGGCAGAAAAAACGGCGCCAGACATCTATGCCCACTCTAAAACCTAATCCAGATACCGTTGCGCACCAGAAAAGTCGGTGCGATGACAAGCATCCACAACAGGAAATTCCGTCACTGGACCGTCTGTTGCGCGCGCCTGAATTGCAACAATTGCAAGCACGGGCGGGCCGTCAATTGGTGCTGGAGGAGGCCCGCGCCGAGCTGACCCAACTGCGCCAGCGGTTGAGCGGCACCAACGCCAATAGTACAGAAGAGACCAGCCTGGACCATCTGGCGGCCCAGATTGAGGCCCGCGTGGGGGCGGCTCTACGGATGTCCTTGCGGCCCGTATTCAATCTAACGGGCACCGTTCTGCATACCAATCTGGGTCGCGCGCCGCTGGCGGAAGAGGCGATCGAAGCCATGGCAAAGGCAGCGCGTGGTGCCGTCAATGTGGAATTTGACCTCGCCAAAGGCCGGCGCGGCGACCGGGATGATCATGTGGAGGACTGGCTGTGCCGCCTGACCGGGGCAGAGGCCGCGACCGTGGTCAACAACAACGCAGCTGCCGTCCTGTTGCTGCTCAACACCCTGGCTAACCGCAGGGAGGTGCCTGTTTCACGCGGCGAATTGATCGAAATTGGCGGCGCCTTTCGAATTCCGAATATTATGCGCCGGGCGGGTTGCCGCCTGGTCGAAGTTGGCACCACGAACCGCACCCATTTGCGTGATTTCACCGAAGCCCTGACCTCGCGCACCGGCTGTTTGATGAAGGTTCATACCTCAAACTACATCGTGCAGGGCTTCACGGCGGAGGTCAGCGACGAAGATCTCGCCGGCCTGGCTCACGAAAATGACCTGCCCTATATGGTCGATTTAGGCGCCGGCGCGCTGATCGACATGGCGGCCCTGGGCCTGCCATACGAAACCACGGTCAGCGAAACCCTGGCAAAGGGTGCCGATTTGGTTAGCTTTTCCGGAGACAAGCTTTTGGGCGGGCCACAGGCCGGCCTAATCGCCGGACGCGCGGATTTGATCGCCAAGATCAAGAAAAACCCCATGAAACGGGCCCTTCGGGTGGATAAAGTAACCATGGCGGCCCTAGCCGCGACCCTGCGCCTGTATGCCCAACCTGACACCCTGCGGGCCAAACTGCCAACCTTGCGCTTATTGAGCCGGCCCGTGGCCGAAATCCAGGCCATGGCGGAGCGGATCGCGCCTGCGTTGCGGCTAACCTTGGGCGATGGCTTCCAAGTCACGATCACGCCGAGCAAGGGACAAATCGGCAGCGGTTCGTTGCCAGTTGAAAGCTTGCAAAGCGTGGCCCTGGCGTTGCGGCCCTGCACCACGAAGGGCAGCGGTGCTGCCTTGAAACGGTTGGCAGCGGCGTTTCGCACCCTGCCCCGACCGGTCCTGGGCCGGATTACAGATGACGCCTTGCATTTCGATCTTCGCTGCCTGGAGGATGGCGGGGACGAGGCGGCCTGGTTGGCGCAAATAGCGGATTTAAGGCCATGATCATCGCCACCGCCGGCCATGTTGATCATGGCAAGACCACTTTGGTGCGAGCTCTAACGGGGGTCGATACGGATCGTCTGCCGGAAGAGAAAAAACGCGGCCTGACCATCGATATCGGCTTTGCCTATCACGAAATCGATAGCGGGACGGACCATAAGGTGGTCATGGGCTTTGTCGATGTGCCGGGCCACGACCGCTTTATCAAAAACATGCTGGCGGGCGTCGCCACGATAGATTTCGTCCTGCTGGTAGTCGCCGCTGACGATGGCGTGATGCCTCAGACGGAAGAGCATTTGGCCATCCTTGGTCTGTTGGGCATCCAGCAAGGCGCCGTGGCCATTACCAAAATTGATCGGACGACGCCCGAGCGCGTGGCTCAGGTTGAGGCCGAGGTTGCCGCCTTGCTGACGCCGACGCCCTTGGCAGGCGTACCCACGTTCTCGGTTTCAGGCGAGCTTGGCACCGGTATGGATGCGTTGCGCCAGCATTTGGAAGCGGCCGCCCGCAACCATGCCGACCGCGCGGTGAACGGTCAGTTTCGCCTCTCTATCGACCGCGCCTTCACGGTTTCCGGCGCCGGCCTGATCGTCACAGGGGCGGTGTTTTCCGGTCAGGTTGCGGTCGGCGACCGTCTGATCCTGGCGGCCCGGGATAGAGCCGAGCCGATCGAGGCGCGGGTGCGCGGCCTGCGCGCCTTGGACCGTGAGGCCGAGTTGGGCCGGGCCGGGCAACGTTGCGCCATCAATATCGCAGGTGGCGAACTGCATCAATCGCTTGTCAGCCGGGGTGATTGGCTATTGTCAGAAGCGATTTACGCGCCGGTGCACAAGTTCGATGCCCGGATCCGGGTGCTGAACAGTGAAAGCCGGCCATTGGGCCATTGGACGCCAGTGCATCTGCATCTAGCCGCCGCTGATATCACCGGACGCATCGCGGTTTTGGGCGAACGGCGCATTGCGCCCGGTGAAGATGCCCTGGCACAACTGGTATTGGATAGCCCAATAGGCGCCCTGTTCGGGGATCATTTCGTTTTGCGCGATCAATCCGCCCAACGCACCATCGCGGGCGGGATCGTCATTGATCCGTTCCCTCCCCGGCGCGGCCGTGCCCAGCCGGCGCGCCTAGCGATGTTGCGGGCCATGGAGGCGGAAGCGTCGGCCGAAGCCCTGGCGGCCATGGTTGCGGCCGCGGAAAATGGCGTCAATCTGCACCAATTCGTACAAACCCGCAATCTGACCCAGGCGGAAGCAGAACATCTGCGGCAGATTGACGGGCAGGTCCTACTGGCCGCCAATGACGATGACTTGGTGCTATCCCTTGAGCACTGGCGTCGTATCAAACAAGGGATCCTTGATACCCTGGCCACCTGGCACAAGAAACAACCCGAGGCCGTGGGCCCCAACGATAATGCCCTGCGCGCGGCCATGACATCGCCGCCCAGTCCCATTCTGCTGGCGGCTTCAATCGCGCATCTGATCGACGGGCGGACGATTATCCGCGACGGTATCTCGTTGCGCCTGCCCAGCCATGCACCGCGTCCCTCGGACGCGGATCTGGAATTATGGAAACAGGTTTCGCTAATCCTGGAAGAAGGCGGCATTCGCCCGCCCAGAGTGCGCGAGGTGGCGGAGGAATTGAAGATAGATCCTGCCCGCCTGGAAGCTTTCCTAAAACGCTGCGCCCGCCAGGGCCGCCTGATGGCCGTGGCGCCGAACAGATTTTTCCCGCCCGCCGCGGTCTGGCGATTGGCGGCGGTGGTTGAAAGGTTAAGCGCGGCAGTGGGCGAGGAAGGTTTCACCGCCGCCGCCTTCAAGAATGACACCGGTATTGGCCGCAACGTGGCAATCGAGGTGCTGGAATTCTTCGACACCGCCGGCTTGACCCAGCGCCAGGGCAACACCCGGCGACTGCGCCGCCCGGCGGCGGAAGTCTTTGGCGACGCCTGATCGGGATCATTATTCAAAAATGCGGCGTTAATGCGCCCATGCGGTGCGGCCGATTCGCCGCCCCATGGCCAGTCCTCCAATATGACACGGGCTTCGATCAAGCCGGCGCCCTTACAGGATCTACGCGCGGCTAAACAAGCAGGTTAGCGTTTGCATCTTAAGTCGCTAGGAGAATGGTGTTTCTCAGGCCCCACGAATCCTGCCCGAAACGGTAGCGAAAGGGTTTACCGTGCCCATAATGCATGAGCCGTTTGTTAACCGTTTTCTTTCACATTCCATTCATACCCTGTGAATTAGTCATGGATAAGCCAACACGCAACGTGCCCCGCGGTCCCTGTCTGCGGCTGCCCCTACGCACTCTGGATTATGCCCTGAAGGATCAGCCCTGAAAAGTCAGGTTTTGGAAGATCAGGCCAACGTCATCCAACGGCATATCGAAACCCTGCTTAGGGAGATCCGTCTAGCGACGCGTCTTCATAGGCCCCGGGCCAAAAAAGGCCTGCTAAAAGGCCGCGCTCTTTTCACGATCCCATTCCTGTTCCCGGCAGGCGGTTTAGATTTGCCGGCCAGCCCGCTCCCAATAAGGTTGACGCAGCTTTCGTTTAAAAATTTTTCCCGTATCTTCGCGCGGCATGGCGTCATGAAACGTTACCTCGCGCGGGATTTTATAGGCCGAAATATGCTGGCCCAGATATTCCCGTACCGCCTCCACCAATAATGTCTCTCCGGGTTGTGGTTCGATCGCGGCCGCGACGCTTTCACCGAATTCATCATGAGGAATGCCAAATACAGCGCAATCCTGCACGCCGGGCATCTCATGTAACGCCGCCTCGATCTCGGCAGGGTAGATGTTTACGCCGCCCGAGATGATCATGTCGCGCTTGCGGTCGTTCAGGAACAGGTAGCCATCCTCGTCAATGTAGCCAACGTCGCCATTCGTGACCATGCCGTCGCGTTCGATCTCGGCCCGCTTATCATCTTTGTTATGATAGGTGAAATCGGAAAGATTTGGCATGGTCATATAGATTTCGCCACTTTCCCCCCGGCCCAGAACCTTGCCGTCATCGTCATAAATGCGCACCACAGTGTCCTCCTGGGGTCGGCCCACTGTGCCGGGTTTGGCCAGGGCATCGGCGCTGGAGGCAACGGAGACGATGCCGGCCTCGGTGGAGCCGTAATATTCGAAGATTACCTCACCCCACCATTCGATCATCTTGGTCTTGGCCTCGGGCGGACAGGGTGCCGCGCCATGGATCACATGCACCAACGATGATAAGTCGTATTTGGCTTTAATCTCGTCCGGCAGACGCAGCATGCGCATGAACATGGTAGGCACCACGTGCATATGGCTGATCTTGTGCTCATGGACGGCTCGCAGCAGGCCTTCGGGATCGAAACGCGGCAACAGATGAATATCGTTACCAAGGGCCATGGCGATGGAAGCATAGGCGCCCGGAGCGGAGTGGTACATCGGCCCGGTCATGGCGCATACACCACCCATCCCAATGCCGAACGACCGCATGGCCAATTCCCCCAATCGGGCCTGGTTCTCAGGCGAGGTGGGTTCCCGGCGCACGCCCTTTGGATTGCCTGTGGTACCCGAGGTATAGATCATGCTACCCCGCTGCAGGGGCGGCGCTCCGGTCCAAGGCTGGAAACCATCGCGCCAGATTTCATAGTCCGTCATACCAGCCGCCACCGCCTGATTTTCCGGCGGTATACTGTAAGCATCGGCGATTTCGGGCGGCGTGGCGCAAACCAGAACGGAGATACCGCCGGGCACCTCGGAGGCGATGGCGGGCAGCAGATCCGCATGCACCACGACCGCCTTGGCGCCGGAGTCCGAGAGCACATACCCCGCTTCCTCCGCCGTGGCATGCCAATTGACCGGGACCGCATAGGCGCCGATCAGATTGCCAGCAATCTTGGTTTCCAACATGGCTATATCATTGCGCATGACAGTAGCGAAACTGTTGCCATCACCAACTCCGAGGGACACTAGCCCAGCCGCCAGCTTGGCACCATTCAGCGCCACCTCTTCCATGGCCACCTTCCGGTCGCCGCTATAAACGTAATAGGTCATGGCTTTCCAACCCACTATTGCTGATCTGTCTCTGCTTTCAATTGTTCAGCGAATATCCGCACGGTTTCAGCCAACGTCCGGTCGGTATCGATGGTTTCGCGGGTTTCCGCCGCCAGAGGAGTGGCCGCCATCAATTTCAGCATCCACGCAGCGCCACGATGGAAATCGCCGGTTACGCCGGCCCCTTCCATGGTCTCGGCGATCTCGTCCATCTCCGGCCACCAGCGTTCGGAATCCGCTGGCAGGCGGGAAATCCCGGTTTGCAGATATTTCCAGGTATCGCCCTGACTAAACGCCAGTTCCGCGCCCAATTCATCAAGCAGATCCAAGGATTGCGCCGCCGTCGCAATAGCTGAAAAAAGCGAGAACCGGCCCTTGTTGAGGCCGCTATAGAGCATCTTGAGGGCCGAGGCACGGCCGACTTCGACGCCCACAACCTGTAACTTTATGCCCTCCACGGCCAGCGCCTCCGCCGGGGCCAAATTGGGTCCGGAGACGTAGAACCGCGTTGGCTGCGGTCCCTTGCCGGGCGCCCAGCCGATAATGCCGCAGTCTATGTAGGGCGCACCTGAGCCGTTATTGGCAGACGCCATGATTTCGGCGATTTTACCACTTGATGCGGGTGAAATAGCATTGCAATCCATAAAGACCGGAAAACTATCCGTCCGCGTCATCGCCGCCACAACCTCCCCCGCCAAGCCGATGGCGGAGGAGGGCGGCAGGATAGACAGGATCAAGGCCGCCTCCCCCACCACGGCATCAAGATCCGGCAAATTACGAAAACCGCCACGTTCCGCCCGCACCTTACTCTCGGCACTCCGCCCAGCCAGACAGGTGACCACGTCATGGCCGGCATTGTGCAAGACCTGGCCGACGCCGCCGCCCATGTCACCCGGTGCGATGATCGCGATGGTTTGTGAATTCATGTGCTTAAGCTACCTTTCATCCCCAACCGGCATTGTAGAGGGTCAGGGCGGAATGGTGAAGGGAGCATGGAGTGAGGTCTGCCGTCAAACCGGATCATCGTCCAATATACAGCGGACCGCCACGGCGAGTGCCCGATCGGTATACGGCTTACTCAACAGGGCTCCCTCGAAATCGATACGCGATATTGTTTCATGACTCCGGGAACTGGAAACGGACTGCGGAGAAGCTAAGGAACCCGCGACACATGAATTATCACCAATTTTTTTGATCACGATGCAAAACAAGCTGGTTTAAATCATCGGAACCGAGCTATCCGGTGCCGTAGGGCCAAGGTCTTACCAACGGGCGAATGACGGCCCTATTGAAAAGAATTCGAGCATGCCGAAAGCGGCTGGATCATCATGCAGCCGTTTGTAGAAGCCCTGCAGCAAGGCGCAAGTGGCGGCCGCAATTGCGGCAATCCAAAATTAGCACGCCCCCCGCCTTACGCAACCAGGTCCCGCAACTCCCGGCGCAGTACTTTGCCGACGGGAGATTTGGGAATATCGTCGATAAACTGAATACGTTTTGGCACCTTGTAGTTGGTCAGGCCATCATGGCAATGGGCAATCACAGCTTCCTCGGTGACTCCATCGTCGTTGCGCACGATGAAAGCCATGGGCACTTCGGAGGATTTTTCATCCGGGATACCGACCACGCCGACCTCGACCACACCGGGGAGCTTGGAGATGACATCCTCGATCTCATTCGGCGAGACATTGAAGCCCGAAACCAGGATCATATCTTTCTTGCGGTCCACGATCTCAAGAAAGCCATCCTCGTCCATCACCGCGATGTCGCCGGAATAGAGCCAGCCGTCCTTTAAAGCTTCTGCCGTCGCATCCGGACGGCCGAAGTAACCCTTCATGATGGTCGGGCCCTTGAACAATAGCTCGCCGGGCGAACCAATGGGTTGATCGACGCCCTCGTCATCGACGATGCGCACGTCCAGACCAGGCACTGGGATACCGACCGAGCCTAGACGATTCTCACCCAATGGGTTCAGACTCATTACGCCGCAGCATTCCGTCATGCCATAGCCCTGATAGATCTCGACGCCCGTGGCATCGGCCCAACGCTGGGCCACGCCAGTCTGTTGCGCCGCACCGCCAGAGCCGCAGAAAACCACGTCCTTGAGCAGATCACGGCTGAACCAGTCTTCCTCCAACAGCACCGCGAACAGAGTATTGATGCCGGTAAAGCGGGTGACTTTGAAATTCTCGAACGCGGTTTTCAAATTTGACGGCGGGCGCGGTGACGGCACCAGAACCATGTGGTCGCCGCCAGCAATACCGAGCACGAAAATCAGGGCGAAGGCGGTAATGTGATACAGTGGCAGGATTACCAGGGTGGTATCGCCATCAGGATTGGTGATTTCCTCGGCCAGGCAATTAGCCTGCGCGGCGTTGGCAAGGATGCCCGTATGGCTTAATTCCGCGCCCTTGCTGCGCCCCGTGGTGCCGGAGGTATATTGGAACAAGGCCGAATCCGCGCCGCTCTGACCTGCGGTATACGACGCGATATCGCCGCCATTCCGCGCCCGTGCGCCTTGACTTAGTGCATCGGCGAAATCGATATGGGCGTGCGCCATATTGGGAATGGCCTTTTTCACGTGCTTTAGCACGATGCCGATGATCAGCTTTTTCATAAAAGGGAAGAAATCCAGCAGGGAAATCTTCACCACCTGGCGAACATCCGTGTTACCGACGACCTCGTCGACCTTATCGCCGAACATATCGATAATGATCAGCAACTTGGCCTTGGAATCGTTGAGCTGATGTTCCATTTCCGGTGCGGTATAGAGTGGGTTGATATTGGTACAGATTGCACCGGCTAGAAAGGCGCCGGCGGCGGCAATGGTGAAGTCAATGCAATTGGGCGTCATCATGGCAACGGTCTCGCCCCTTTGCAGCCCGGCGGTCTCGCGCAGATAGGCGGCGAAATCCCTGGAATGCTCCAGCCACTCGGCATAGTTCAGCGTGGTCGCCGCGCCGTTGGGCAGCACGGTGGTCATCGCCGGACGGTTGGCGAATTCCGTGCCCGCATGATTAATCAATTCGACCAGTGTACCATGCGCCATGGCGTCCGCATCGAAGTTCCTAGCCGTTTCGCTGTAATACTTCTCCCAAGGTCGCGACATCTTTTCCGCCTCCATCCCCAAAGCCTCTTTTATGCCCAAGACGGTATCGTGATTTGCCGCGTAAAACAATTACTACCGAAAGAAAACGCGCAATAACGATGCCCAATTGTTAAGCTGGGCGTAGAAACAGAAACTCAGGATCGAGCATATGAAAATCACCGGCTGTGAAGTCCTGCACTGTGGTGCGGGTTGGCGTAATTTTTCCTTTTTGAAGCTGCAGACGGACGACGGCATCACTGGCATCTCGGAATATAACGAGAGCTATGGATCCAAAGGCCTCTCAGCCGTGATTGAGGCCTTGGTCGAAACTCAAATTGGGCAGAACCCCTGCAATCACGAGGCCATTTCACAGCAGCTTTACGCCATGACGCGGCAGGCGCCGGGCGGCATCAATCAACAGGCCATGGCCGCTATCGAAAATGCCATGATGGACATCAAGGGCAAGGCCCTAGGCGTACCAGTCTATGACCTATTGGGCGGTGCGGTGCGGGATCGGATGAAGCTCTATTGGTCCCATTGCGGTAGCTATCTGATGAACCCGGCGGCGGCGAAAGCGATCGGACGGTCACCGCTGAAGAACCTCGACGACGTGGAGGCCCTGGGGGCACGAGTGCGGGAGAGCGGCTATACGGGCCTGAAGACCAATATCTTCCGCTTTGGTGAGACGCCGCCGCTGCACATGCCCGGCTTTGGGCGGGGGCCGGGCTGTCCTGAGCTGAATGTGGAAAAGCACATCATCCGCGATCTGAGGGCCCAGTTGGAGGCACTGCGCGAAGGCGCCGGCCCCGACATGGGCATCCACCTTGATATTAATTTCAACTGCAAGACCGAAGGGTATTTGCAGATGACCCGGGCCCTGGATGATCTGGGTCTGACCTGGTTCGAAATTGATCTTTACGACCCGGAGGCCCTGCGCCATATCCGCAATTCCGTGCAAACGCCCATCGCCTCTTGCGAAAGCCTATTCCGCCTGCGGGAATTCCGTCCGTTCTTTGAAAATCACTCCATGGATGTTGCCATTATCGATCTGCCCTGGAACGGGATCTTTCATTCCATGAAGATTGCCGCCATGGCCGAGGCGTACGAAATCAACGTTGCGCCGCATAATTTTTACGGCCATCTATCTTCCATCATGTCGGCCCATATGTGCGCCGCCGTGCCCAATTTCCGCATCATGGAGATTGATGTGGACGATGTCCCGTGGAAAGACGAGATCGTCACCTATGTGCCGGAGATCGAGGATGGCTATCTGAATCTACCGAAGGGCCCCGGTTGGGGTACGGAACTGAATGAAGACGTTATCCGCGCCCACCCGCCTATTTAGAGATTGGATTTGGGAATGAGATTTGTCGTACTGGGTGCGGGCGCCCTGGGCACGGTGATCGCCGCCTATCTCGCCCGTGCCGGCGAGGACGTGGCCCTGATCGCACGTGGGCCGCGGGCCAAGCAGTTGGCCAATGAAGGCGTCACCATCACCGGCCTGGAGGACTTTACAGTTGAAATGGAAATCGTCGAGCAGCCCAGTTCATTGAACAGCGCCGATGTCCTGATCATGGCGACCAAGACCTACGATACCGCCGCCGCCATTGATGCCGTACGCCATATGAAGCTGGGAAGCATTTTTTCCATCCAGAACGGCGTCATGAAGAACGTACAGTTGGCGGAAGCTTTTGGCGACGATACGGTCCTGGGTGCCATCGGCATGCTGGGCGGGGCAGTCGAAGCCAGCGGCGCGGCCAATTTCATGATGGACAACCCAATCCTTGTTGGCGAACTGTCCGGTGCCGATAGCACCAGGGTCGCGGATATCGTCCGTGCGCTAAAGAATGCCAAGCTGACAGCGGCGGCCTCCAACACTATTTTGACCGAGGAATGGACAAAATTCGTCGGATGGCTGGGCCTGTCCGGTCTGGCGGTCCTGACACGGCAAGAAAGCTGGAAATTCATGACCGATAAGGACGGCGCCCGTATAGTCGCCCGGATCATGCAAGATACGGCGCAACTGCCCCAACACCTCGGTATCCCGTTGAAAACCGGGCCAATGTTCACGTTCGAGGCCATATCGTCCGGGGACGAAGATGCGGTTGTCGCGTTCCTGCGCCGGCGCGGCGAAGCTCAAAGCACGACGGCACCCAACTTCCGCCAATCTATGCTGCAGGACGTGGACAAGGGCAAACAATTCGAGGTCGAGGAGACTTTTGGTTACACCGTGCGCAAGGCCAAGGAATTCGGCCTCTCCGTGCCTACGGTGGAAACCTGCTATCGAATCCTGTCAGGACTTAACCGCATGCTGCAATGAGCCGCAGTGAATGGACCGTAACGAGCATGGATTAGGAAAGGAAGCCCAATGCCATATCTGGACCGCGGCAACGGCGTTCGCATCTATTTCGAGGATAGCGGCGGCAGCGACCTGCCGATCCTGTTGGCCCATGGTTTTGGCGCCTCGACGGCGATGTGGGCCGGTCAGGTCACCAAATTTTTAGACCGCTACCGCTTGATCACTTGGGACATGCGCGGCCACGGCAGAACGGAATGCCCGGAGGATTTGAGTTTTTTTGGTCAGGATGAAACAGTCGACGACATGTGCGCGGTCCTGGATCGTCTCGACATCAGAAAAGCCGTTATCGGCGGACATTCCCTGGGCGGCTTCATGTCCCTGGCCTTCAACGCGCGTTATCCAGAAAGGGTCGCGGCCCTGATCCTACAGGGCTGTGGGCCGGGATATCGCAGCGACAGGGCGCGAGAGACCTGGAACGAGCGCGCCGAGAGCCGGGCCAGATCATTGGAGGAAGGCGGCCTTGACGCCCTGGGCGGCACGGGGGAGGTCAGCGCGTCCATTCAAGGCACCGCGCAGGGTCTGGCGCTTGCGGCGCGGGGTATACTGAATCAAGTCGACGCCCGCGTCATCGACAGCCTGATGGGCATCGCCGTGCCTACCTTGATTGTCATCGGCGATGGAGACAGCAACTATTTGCAGGGCTCCGACTACATGGCGGCCCGCATCCCCAACGCCGTCAATGTCCTGGTGGCGAACGCCACCCACGGCGTCAACATCGATCAGCCCGAGGCGGTCAACAAAGCGTTGGGCGAATTCCTGGAGGGTTTGTGAGGCCGCTCAACCCGTCGGGATAATGACGATCATGAACATGGCGACGCCGGCGTCACGGTTCAGGTCAAATTAGCGCGGATTAATGACATGGGGCTCTTCATGGAGGCGCCAGTTCGCGTGCGCTATCGCCGGTTGGCCATTGCGCACGGCTGGAGGCACTATTCCTTCAACAATCGCCGGAACATTTTGCCGGTCGCGCTGAGCGGTAGTTCTTCCCGAAATTCAACCGCGCGCGGCACCTTGTAGCCGACCATGCGCTGCTTGCAGAAAGTAATGATATCGCCTTCCGCCACCAAGCCACGATGACTTTCCTTCAGCACCACGAAGGCCTTCACCACCTCACCCCAATAGTCGTCGGGCTGCCCGGTCACGGCGGCCAATTGCACCGCCGGATGGGCATAAATGACTTCCTCCACCTCGCGCGGCCAGACCTTATAGCCGGCGCTGTTGATCAGGTCTTTCTTGCGGTCAACGATGGTGAAATAACCCTCGGCATCCATCAACGCGATATCACCGGTATGGAACCAGCCGCCCGCCATCGCCATCGCCGTTTCCTCCGGCCGCTTCCAATAGGCCTTCATCACTTGCGGTCCACGGATCACCAACTCGCCTGCCTCGCCCGCCATCAGATCGGTTCCGGTGTCGGGATCCACAATCTTAGCGTCGGTGTCGCGAAGCGGTATGCCGATCGAGCCCGGCTTGGCCCGGTGTGGTGGATTGGCATGGGTCAGCGGGCTGGTTTCCGTCAGGCCATAGCCTTCGATCAGCACCTCGCGGCCAACCAGTTCGTCAAATGCCGCCTTGACACTGGCCGGCAATGGCGCAGCCGAGGTGCGGCAGGCGCGCAGTGATGAATAATCGGCTGCCTGCGCCGTCTCGTCATTGAGCAAGGCGATGAACATGGTTGGCACACCGAACAAACGGGTGGCGCCGTAATGTTCCACCGTCCGGGCGATCACGCCTGGGCGAAAGTGTTGGAACAGCAGGATCGTCGCGCCTGCATACAAAGGCACGTTCAGGGCCCCCGACATGCCGCCGCTGTGAAACATGGGTAGGGCGCCAATGCAGGTTTCGGCGCCTGTTTCGAAGGCATACCATTCGGCAAACTGCATGGTGTTGGCGACGATGTTTCGGTGGCTCAGCATCGCGCCCTTAGGCTGGCCGGTGGTGCCGCCGGTATAGAGCAGCACCGCCACATCTTCCGCCGGGTCGAGCGGACAAGGCGTGATTTCTTCTCCGGAAAATGCCAGCAGCTCCGCTAAGGTCAGGGCGCCGGCCTGCGGCGCGGCTTCACTTTCGTCGGCCAGTACCAATTGGATGCCCAAGTTGGCGGCGACCTTGTCGGCCACCTCCGCCCGTGCGTAGGTGGCCAGTAGAATGTCAGCCTCGGCGTCTGCCAATAGAGAAGTGGCTTCGCCCTCGGTCAGGGCCGGGTTGATCGGTACCACCGTCGCCCCCAGCAACCAGGCGGCGTGATAACCCATCACCAGTTCGGCGCAGTTGCCCAACGCCAGGGCGACGTGGCCACCCTGGCCAATGCCCAGTTCACGCAGACCGCCAGCCAGGGCTTGTACCGAGCGCCAAAGCTCTCGGTAGGTTATATTGCGGGTTTCGGTACCACTTTCATGGTCGATAATGCACAATGCAGAGCGTTCGGAAAAACGTTCGAGATTACGCTGCAACAGCCACCAGGCCGGCACGTCGGGGTAGTCAAGCGTGGCGGGAAGATGCGCCGGCCAGGCGTGGCGCCAAGGGGGCGTCCCGTCAGCCCCGGATCGGCTAGGCACCTCCCGAGGCCACCTCCAGGCCATGGCCTATATCTAGGGCGCGCAGGTTTTGTTCATGGGCCCGCGGAATGACATCCACCATGACATCCTTCATCACAGCTAGATCCATCGCCGCCAGGCGGGCCAAGGCGCCCAGCATCACCATGTTAGCAAAAAGGGCATCGTCTAAATATTCCCGCGCCAAGGCGCGGGAGGGAACCTCCACGTGCCGCTCGGGCGCATCGCCGTGGATGTCCTCGACCATTTCAGGATCGTACAAAATCTTACCGCCGCACAGATCATAAAATTTAGTGTAGGCCGGGGCGGAAAAAGCAACGAATAGATCGGCGTTCTCGACCACTGGACTGTCCACATACTCCGGCGAGATCACCAGTTGCGCACGCACATAGCCGCCTCGGGTCTCGGTACCATGGCTTTTCAACATGGTCACCCGGTGTCCCTGATCGACCGCGCTACGCCCCAGGATCAGGGCCATGCGGACCACCCCTTGGCCGCCAAAGCCGCTTATCAGTATTTCCGTGCGCGGCTTCATGCCGGCGCGTCCATATCGGCGCGAACCCGTGTGTTCAGATCGCGTAATACTTTGGAGTACTCCGGCCGGCTATTGGAGGCATCATGCTTAATGCCGGTCGTCCAGGCGAAATCAGTTTCCTCGCCATCATCGGTCCTGCCCTTGGTATGATCATGAATCCACTCCATGTTGTACAACGGATCGCGGCTGCCAAGGGCCGAAGCGCCGAAATTCTGGACGCAAGGAAAACGGATGTGGACAAAGGAAAAACCATCGTTGGCCAGTGCCATCTTGACGATCTTGACGGTTTGGCGCCATTGCACGGCGGTGGTCTCGGCGACGAATGTGGCACCGGCGGCGATCACCAGATCGCAGGGATCAAATGATTGCTCGACCATGCCATAGGGAGACGAATTGGTCACGTATCCCTCCGGCGTAGTTGGCGAGAACTGGCCGCCGGTTGATTCGTAACCCATATTATCCTCGCAGATCACCGTAACCCCGACATTGCGCCGGGCGGCGTGAACCAGATGCGAGGCGCCGATCGACGAGGCATCGCCGTCGCCGACCACCAGCATGATCTGCTTGTCGGGACGGGCCACCTTCAGGCCGGTGGCGACCGCCAGGGCACGGCCATGAGTAGCGCCGAAATTATCGCCGCCCCAAGTGGCAAAGGTCTGCCTGCCGACACAGCCGATACCGGCACCAAAGATGACGTCTTCCAGTTTCAATCCCGATTCATCAATCGCCTGCAGTAACCAATGTTCGATGGAGCCGATGGCGCAGCCCTGGCAGGCCTTGGTCGGGACCAGTTCCGGGCGCAGATATTTCTTGGCCAGTTTATTCATCACCTAACCTCCGTCCAGATAAAGGGCTGTTCGGGCATTTTCTGATCCTTGTTAACGCTCTGAAGCGCCTCGCAAACCTCCGCCACAGTATGCATCTCGCCGCTCTTGCCCATGAAATGCACCTTTTTCTTGTCCGGGGCGGCGCGCATCACTTCGCGCACCAATTGGCCGTCGTAGTTCAGTTCACAGACCAGATAGAGCAGGTCCATTTCTAACAACTCGTCGGGAAAGGGCCACAACGAGATCAGCCGCAAGAACCCGGCCTTGACGCCCTGCCTGCGGGCTTCCTCGACGGCGGTCTTCACCGTGCGGGAAGTAGCGCCGTAGGCAACCGCAACAACCTCGGCATCTTCCAGGCCAATCGCTTCATAACGCAGGATTTCTTCCTTGTGGTGGCGGATCTTGTTGATCAGCCGGAAGGTCTGGGCCCACTGCGCCTCCATATCCTCGATGTCATAACCTTCCTCGGTGTGGGTATAGGGCGAGACACAGACCCCGGTGCCCTCACCGATGACATTCGGGGCTAGGTCGATGTCCGAATTATTACCCGGAAAGAACGGCATTTCCAGATTATGCCGTCTCGGCACCACGATGTCGGCGAGATCGCCATAATCGCCGGGCAGGAACAGATCTTCGGACATATCCGAGATCACCTGATCGGTCAGCACCGTCACCACGGTGCGGAAACGCTCAGCCAAATTGAAGGCGTCGATTGTCAGCCAGAAGGTTTCCTGCACGCTATTCGGCGACAGCACAATGGTCTCTATATTGCCGCCGTGGCTGCAATAGCGCGAGACATAGAATTCACCCTGTCCCGGCGCGCCGGTAATGCCGCTTACCGGACCGACGCGCATGGCGTCCACCACCACAACCGGTATTTCGTTGACGATGGCCCAGCCGTAGGCATCGTGCATCAAGGTAAAGCCGGGGCCGGAGGTCGCCGTCATCACCTTCTGCCCGCCCAGAGAAGCGCCGGCGCACATATGCATGCCGGCCAGCTCGTCCTCGGCCTGCAGATAGAAGCCGTCGATCTGCGGCAGGCGCTTTGACATGTATTCGGCGATGTCGGTCGCAGGCGTAATCGGATAGCCCGCGAATACGCCCAGACCGGCGGCGACCGCGCCCTCGGTCAGAGCATAGGTGCCGGCCTCCAACAGCCGTTGGCCATCCTGATATGTTTCTTGCCATTCGGCCCAAGGGGCCACCAGTCCTTCGGTCAGTGTCATGAAATTTTTTCCTTACCCGGCTTCGCTGCCGGCCGCGTCTTGGCGGTTACGTCGATACAGAAGTCCGGGCAGATCTGGAAACACAGCATACAGCCAAAGCAGTTTTGTTCGTGTTTCACATAGACAGAAAACCAGCCCAGTCGGTTGGGCACCTCGCGCGAGGCAAAGACATCCACCGGGCAGATGTTGCTGCAGAAACCGCAAGCCTTGCAGTCATCTTCGGCCAGTTCAACATCCCAGATGCCGACGTTCTTGGTGACCTGGGTCTTCTCGGCTTTAAAGAGGGGAATAGCCCTTCCTCCCATACGCGCCAAACAGCGCCGGCGTCATTTCGTTTACGCATCGGCTCCGACACGCGGGTTGTTATAAAACTATACTGTCTACGCGGTTTCGCTGTCCAGCCAGGCAATGGCTGTCATCGGAATATTCTTCACGGCTCCTGTATTACAGCGATCCGTACTGCCCTAACCCGTCAGGATGATGACGACAATGGCTATCATGACCAGGGCGATGCCGGCCAATTCCATGCGCGTGGTCTTTTCCTTGAAGAAAAACACCGAGGCGGCAAAAGTGAAAATCAGCTCGATTTGCCCTACCGCCCGGACGTAAGCGGCGTTTTGCAGGGTGAAGGCGGTGAACCAGCCGACCGAGCCCAGAAAGCCAACGACGCCAACGGCGGAGGCTGGTTTCCAATGGCGGAATACAGCCGTTATCTGGCCCGGCTCTCGCCACAAAAGATACCCCCCCAGCATCACAGTCTGCATGGACAAGGCGACGGCCAGGGCGAATGAGGCGCGGATCATCACGTCCATATCACCCAGAGCCAGAATGGCGCCCCGAAAGAAGACTACGGAAGAGCCCAGGAACGCACCACAGATTAAACCGACCAGGGTTGATTTTTCGAACAGCGAGGTCGCAAGATTGCTCCAGCTCAACGCCGACTGGGCCATGGACAGCAAGATCACGCCGACCAGACCCAGCATGATCGCCGCCGTGCCCGCCATGCTGACCTCGTCGCCTAGCAGGATCAGGCCCAGCAGGGCGATCTGCAAGATCTCGGTCTTGGAAAAGGTCGTGCCCACGGCAAAATTCCGCAACGAGAACAGATAGATCAGAATAAAAGTGAATAGTATCTGCGACAGCCCACCCAGAAAACAATAGATCAAGAAGGTTGCATTAACCTCCGGCAGGGCATGACCGCCGTAACTAAGCACGGCCCACAACAGAACATAGGACAGGGGCAACGCATAGAGAAAGCGTACATAGGAGGCGCCACCGGTGGAGAGCCGGCCCTTGATATGCTTCTGCAGGACCGAACGCAGGTTCTGCATGAAGGCGGCAAAGATAGTGATGGGGATCCAATACGAAAACATATCTAATCTACTCCATCGGGATCAGGGCGGCAGCAACGTCACGGCCTTCGGCGAGGAGGACGTTGTAGGTACGGCAAGCCGCTCCCGTGCCCATGGCCTCGATTACCACACCCCATTCGCGGACCTCGGCGCGCAAGGCGGAATCAATCAGAGCACCGTTCTTGCCACAGCCCAGCAACAGTACGCCCACCGCCTCCGCTGCATCACGGACCGGCGCCAAATCATTGATGCCCAGGTTGCTTATGTCTTCGACGGACCAAGCTATTGTCTGGCCCGGCAAGACCAGGACTGAGCCTTCATACCGGATGCCCGAGACACGAAAACCGCCATCACCATAGCCGTCGATCAACTGTCGATCAGCGGCTACAGGAGGCGTGATATCCATAATCGTCTAGGAGGTGAATTTCACCGCGCCATCTTCATCACCGCGGTGGCGTTTGCCCAGGCCCAGCACGATCAATAGCGGAGCCGCGATAAAGACCGAAGAATATGTCCCTACGATTACGCCCCAGATCATTGCGAAAACAAAACCTTGGATCACGGGCCCGCCAAAGATAAACAGCGCCACCAAAGCCAGCAGGGTGGTGACAGAAGTCATGGAGGTGCGCGACAGGGTATCGTTGATCGAGAGGTTCAGAACCTCAGTCAATTCCATGGATTTATATTTGCGTAGATTTTCACGCACCCGGTCATAAACCACAACTGTATCGTTGATGGAGTAGCCGACGATGGTCAACAGGGCGGCGATGGTGGAGAGGTTGAACTCCATCTGAGTGATGGCGAACATGCCAATGGACAGAGCAACGTCATGCACCAGAGCAACGACGGCGCCGACGCCAAAATGCCATTCAAAGCGGAACCAAATATAGATTAGCATCAAAACCACAGAGAGCGCGATGGCGATCGCCCCGGCCTCGATCAATTCGCCACTGACCTTGGGGCCGACGAATTCGGTACGGCGGTATTCCAGGTCACCGCCTAACGCAGCGTGGACTTTAGCCACTGCCTTCTGTTGCGCCGTGGCATCGCCGGGCTGCTTTTCAATGCGGATCAGGACCGTGTCGACGGCGCCAAATTCCTGCAGTGAAATTTCGCCCAGGCCCAGACCGCCTGTTTTAGTACGCAGGTCGCTCAAATCCGCCGGACCCCTGGTTTGCACCTCGATCAGAATGCCGCCACGGAAATCGATGCCGAAATTCGGCCCCGGCACAAATGCCATGACGACCGAGACCAGCACCAGCAGGGCCGAGGCGGCCATGGCCGGCTTGCGCCAGTTGACGAAAGGAACATTGGTCTTGGTGGGGACCAGTTTGATCTGAAACATATCCAATCCCCTATATCGGCAGCGCCACGGGCCGGGTACGGCGCAGCCAGAACACCATGATCATCCGGGTCACGACGACGGCAGTGAAAACCGAAGTGACAATGCCGATGCCCAAGGTCACCGAGAAACCCTTGATCGGACCCGACCCCATGACGAACAGGATCACGGCGGCTATGAAAGTGGTGATATTGGCATCGAAGATCGTGCCCACGGCGCGTCGATAGCCTGCCTCCATGGCAGCGAATGGCGTCTTTCCGGTGCGTATTTCTTCGCGTATGCGCTCGAACACCAGAACATTGGCATCCACCGCCATGCCGATGGTCAGCACGATGCCCGCGATGCCCGGCAGGGTCAGTGTTGCCTGCAAGACCGAGAGAGCCCCCATGATCAGGAATAGGTTGATGATCAGTGCCACGTCGGCGACCAAGCCAAAGATGCCATAGGACAGCACCATGAAAATCATCACGGCAACAAAGGCGATGATGCAGGCGATTTTACCAGCTGCAACTGAATCGGCGCCCAACGCCGGACCCACCGTGCGTTCCTCCAGAATTTTCAGCGGTGCCGGCAAGGCGCCCGCGCGCAGCAGCAATGACAGATCCTGTACTTCCTGTACCGTGAAATTGCCGCTGATGATTCCGGTGCCTCCTAAAATCGGCTCACGAATGACAGGCGCCGAAATCACCCGGCGGTCAAGCACGATGGCGAAGGGCCGACCCACGTTCTTGGCTGTGGCATCACCAAAGCGCTTGGCGCCCACGCTGTCAAAGCGGAAGGAGACCACCGGCATGTTGTCCTGAAACGTCGCCGAGCTGTCCACCAGGGTATCGCCGCTGACCATTACCCGCTTGCGCACCACGAACATATTCGCCGGGCCGCCATCGCCCCCATCTTCACCGACCCTGCGTTCATCGGATTCCAACAGCTCCGAACCGGGCGGCGTTCGTGCTCCGCCCATGATCTCTGCCGGCGATGTGGTCACGTCAACCAGACGAAAGACCATCTTGGCAGTCTTGCCCAGAATATTCTTTAACCGCTCGGGATCTTGCAGACCTGGCACCTGCACCAGGATACGCTCGTCGCCCTGGCGTTGAATGGTCGGCTCCCGCGTGCCCAGTTCGTCTATGCGCCGGCGCACGATTTCGATTGACTGTTCGATGGCCGAACGCCGCCGCTCCCTGATCGCCTCTTCCGTCAAGGTAACCTGAATTTTGTTGCCATCGACGACTTCGACCAAGATGTCTTGCCCGCCGGCGATGCCGGCTATGGCATTAGCCTGGACCGGCACCGCCAGTTTGCGAATTTCCGAGAGTGCCTGCTCCAACTGTTCAGGTTTGCGAATAGTGACGGTTACCGCATTGTCCTGCTGGCCCAGAGCACGGTAACCAATACGTTTGCTCCGCAGGGCCGGGCGTACGGAATCGACCAACGCCGCCAGCCGTTCCTCGACAACCACCGCCGCTTCGACCTCCAGCAACAGATGGCTGCCGCCTTGCAGATCAAGGCCCAAATTGACCTGCTTATGAGGTAGCCAGTCGGGCAAGCCCTCGGCGGTCTTTTCCGAGACAAAATTGGGAACCGTGAAGGCAAGGCCCAGTACGCAGAGAATAGCGACCAGGGCGACTTTCCAGGGAGCAAAATACAGCATGACGTGGGCCGCTTTGAGCTATTGAACTATTTTTTTGAACCGAAGCTGAACAGTGACTTTTTCGCTGGCGGCGCGCCATCGTTGGCGGCGTCGGACTTGGCGTCATTCTTGCCGCCGCCGGCACCGGAAACCGGCGCGCCCTTGGCGAGCACATCCGTCAGGGTGGAGGAGATCACTTTGACTCGAACATTTTCCGCCAACTCCACCTGCACCGTGGTGTCGTCAATGACCTTGGTCACCTTGCCGAACAGACCGCCGCCGGTGACCACCTGGTCGCCGCGGCGCACGTTGGAGACCATTTCACGATGTTCCTTGGCCTTTTTCTGCTGCGGGCGGATCAAAAAGAACCAAAACACGACGAAAATCAGCAACAGGGGCATCAACTGTACGAACATGCCGCCGTCGGCCGCGCCGCCGGCCTGCGCAAAAGCGGGCGAAATGAGCATAAAGAATTCTCCGGTATCTAGTGTCTTGGGTCAGAAATTAAGTCGCGTTTAGAACGGTCATTTAAGGCGGCGGACTATAGCCCCGCCGTGGTAGATTGCAAACGCTAAAGCAAACATGCCATCAGCACTCGAGGCGCACTCTATCAGGTGCTGCTCGTTCCGTCGCACGGCAAGTCCTGGCCAGTCGAATTTTAAGTGCCGTCTCATTCCGGTATGATCGCCTCGATGTCGATTTCCATTTTCAGCTCGGGTTTGGCGAGGCCAGCGACAATAAGTCCAGTCGAACAGGGGTAGACCCCTTCAAGCCAGCGTCCGATCACCCGGTATACAGGCTCGCGGTAGGCATAGTCGGTTATGTAGATGGTCGTTTTGCAGATGTGCGCCAGTTCAGCGCCGGCTTCCTCCAACAGTGCTTTCACGTTGGTCATGGCGGTCTCGGTCTGGGCGGCCGGATCGTCGCCGGCATAGACTCCGTTCAGAGAGGTCGCCGACTGCCCGCGCAGAAAGACCCGGTTGCCGGCTTTCACCGCCATGCAAAGGCCGAAATCAATATCATGGCCAACCTTGCCCACGTATCGGTCGCGCATGTTGAATTTGCGAAATCTCTTGTGTGCCAATTTATCTTCTCCCCGATAAGTGTCTGGATTATCCAATAGTGGACGGCATGAACACCATCACCGTGGCGCGCAGCATTTCTTGTACTTCAGGCCACTGCCGCAGTGGCAGGGGTCATTTCGGCCAGGCTTCCTGTTTCCATGCCCGGCGTCCGTCATGATCCCAACGGCGGGACGGCGTTGACGTAGCAATTCCGCCATGCGCGCCATTGCCGGGCGGGTGTGGCTGTATATGCGTCGATAGCCCTGGCAAAGATGATTCAAGCCCGCCTGACCGGACTTGGTTCTCGCAAACCGATGCTTGGGACAACCCCCATTGCAAAGAGATAGGTCTGCACAATTCATGCACTGCCGGGGCAAATCACTCTTCTTGGCCTGCCCAAACCGCCGCTGTTGCGGCGCCGAGACCATTTCGTCGAGGTTTCCGTCGCAGATGTTACCCAGCCGGTATTGCGGATAGACAAAGTGATCGCAGGCGTAAAGATCACCGTTGCTTTCCATGGCTGGATTTCTGCCGCAAGTTTCGGCGAACAGGCACAGGCTAATAGGTTCGCCCATGGTGCCGGCCAGGATGACGTCGAACATCTGCACGAAAACCCTGCTGACGTCCTTGGCGATCCATTCATCAAAAATGGCGCACATGAAATCGCCGTAAAGGCGCGGCTCAGCGCAAAAATCGGCCGTGCGGCAGTTTTCAGCGGCTTCGGCGGCTCCGTTAGCCAAGGATGGTGGCCCGGCGAGGTCACCGTCCACCCCTACCCGCTCGACAATGGGAATAAACTGCATGAAGCGAAAACCCAGGCCTTTGAGGTGGCGGTAGACTTTGAGCGGATGGTGCTCATTGACGGCGTTCACCGTAGCCATGGCATTCACCTCGACCTTGTGCCGCTGCAGAATCTCGAGGCTTTTCAGTACCCGTGCATGGGTGGGCCGCCCCAGGTGATCGCGGCGATAGCCATCATGCAGGTCGGCGGGACCATCCAGGCTCAATCCAACCAGAAAGTTATTGTCATGAAGGAAACGGCCCCAATCGTCCGTGAACGCCAGGCCGTTGCTTTGCAGGGCGTTGGTGATGCGGCGCCCGGTCGGGGCATGGCGTTCCTGCAAGGCGACGACGCGCTTGAAGAAATTCAAACCCATCAAAGTCGGTTCGCCGCCCTGCCACATAAAATGGATTTCGGGCCCTGGCTGTGCCTCGATTTGCCGTTCGACATAGGTTTCCAGCACCGTATCGCTCATCCGGAAATCGGATCTGTCGGGATACATCTCCGTCTTCTCGAGATAGAAGCAATACTCGCAGGACAAATTGCACAAGGGGCCAATCGGCTTAGCAAGAATGTTAACGGCGGCGGCGGTTGAATCTGACAAGGTGCTCACTCTGTGGACGGTCTCAAAATATGGCGGTAGTTTACAATGAATTCGCAACGGAGGCGCGCGACAAACTGACCGTTGACCGCACGGGCCGGCGGGACTACGTTCCCGGCCTTCCAGAAATATTAGGCCAAGAGAATTTCATGTCCGCTTCCAAATCAGACACTACATCCGCCCTGAATGCTGACGTCGCGCCCCTTTTGGCCCGCATCGCCGATGCCCTGGAACGCATGGCACCGCCCAAGATCGATACCATCGATCTAAGCGCCGCCGATGCCTTTGTTTGGCATGCCGACAAAGGCCGGCTCGCGCCAGTCACCAAGGTCAGCCGCATTGAGCTCTACCTATTGCAAGGCATCGAAACTCAATGCGATATCCTCTCGGAGAATACCCGTCGCTTCACGGAAGGGCTGCCGGCCAATAATGCCTTGTTGTGGGGCGCGCGCGGCACCGGCAAGAGCAGCCTGGTGAAGGCCTTGCACGGCGCCATTGTTCAGGAAACACCCGGCGCCTTGAAACTGGTGGAAATTCATCGTGAAGATATACCCTCCCTGCCCCAATTGTTGACATTGATGCGGCAGAGCGAGCATCGCTACGTACTGTTTTGCGATGATCTATCCTTTGACCATGACGATGCGGCGTACAAATCCCTGAAAGCGATCCTGGAAGGCGGAATCGAGGGCCGGCCCGGCAATGTGATCTTTTACGCCACTTCTAACCGCCGACACCTGATGCCGCGCGACATGATGGAGAACGAACGCTCGACCTCAATCAACCCCTCGGAAGCGACGGAGGAAAAGGTCTCCCTCTCCGACCGTTTTGGATTGTGGCTGGGCTTTCATAACTGCAGCCAGGATGATTTCATCAGCATGCTGCAGGGTTATTGCGAACATTATGGCCTGGATATCAGCGACGAGGACCTGCGTGCCCAGGCCATCGAATGGTCGGTCACCCGGGGCGCCCGCAATGGCCGGGTGGCTTGGCAGTTCATTCAAGATCTGGCCGGGCGTTTAGGCGTCAGGATCGATTAGGTTCGATCTTCAGGGCAGCTTGGCGGGAGGCCAGATACCGGGCTGGATTTACGGCGCGGCGGCCCTTGCGGATTTCGAAATGTAGTTGCGGGCGGTTTGTATTGCCGGTACTGCCCGCCCGTGCGATACGCTGGCCTTTGCGCACCACATCGCCGACCCTGACCACCAAGGTCTGGTTATGGCCATACGCGGTCAGCCATCCACCCTTGTGGCGCAGCAATAACAAATTGCCGAAACCCCGTAGTTCGTTACCCGCATAAACCACCACGCCGTTATCGGCCGCTCGCACCGGCGCACCGGGTTTCACCGCGATATTGATACCATCGTTATGCAGACCGTTGGCCTTGACGCCAAAGCGTGAAATGACCCGGCCCTGAACCGGCCAGGCAAAGCGGCCGCTGGCGCGTGCCGGCAGTTTGGTGGTAACCGGATTTCGCCTAGTGAATTTCGGCTTCCTGGCTTTTCCGGCCGGTCTGGGCACGGCGGTTACTTCCTGTGGGCTGGCTGATTTCGCGATCCGTGTCTCGCTGCTTGGCAGGCTAAGGCGCTGGCCGGGCCGGATTTTATAGGGCGGCGCCACATGGTTGCGCCGCGCCAGGGCATAGAGCGAGACACGGTGCCTGCGCGAAATTGAATACAGCGTTTCCCCCGCTACGACCCGGTGATAGCGCACGGCGGGAATTTTCAGCCGCTGGCCCCGCTGTAGTCGATACGGCGGGCGCAGATCATTGGCCGCGATCAGATCGCGCAGATCGACGCCGGAACGTCGGGCGATGGCATACAGGGTTTCATCCGCCGCCACGCTGTAGCTACCCGCCGCCACGGCAGTGGCGGCGGAGTTAGCCTTTCGCGGCGCTGCCGGCGTTTTGCTGGTCGCGCTGGATTGACTGCCATAGACAAGGGGTGCGGGCACCGAACGGGCGCAGGCCGCCACGGTCAACAATACCGCCAGCCCCACAAATGATTTTATCCGCATGCTCCGCATGGCGGCACGATACCCCCCACCGCGCCCGACGGCAAACTCTACTGCGAAGGCCTATAAACCTAGTTTAGGCTGCGCGAACGGCGCGGGCAATTTCGCTCCATTTACCAAGGTTGTCCGGGTTCTGGTGGATCGATTCCTCTGCCAGATACATCACCACTCTGGCAGCCGTACCCTGATAACGGGCGATCAGCTTGTCCGCCATGTCATCCCAACGGGCGACAAGGCCGAAATGATCCAGTATCTCGTCACTGACGAGGCCGACAAGGGCATCGTTATCGCCGCTTTTCAGATGCACCCGAAATTTATCGCGCATGCCCTCGTAACCCAGATCATCGAACTGGAAGGAATAGTTCGGCGTGGCGCCATAGAAACCGATCTGCGTCTTGGCGCGCTGTACGCCCCAATTACGCTCCTCCGAGCTATCGCCGGCGATGGCGAAAACTGGAATAATCAGGTCGATTCCGGCAGGGTCACGGCCAACCTGGGCCGCGCCTTCCGCCAGGTTCGGCAACAGTCGGTTTTGGATGTAGGGTATGGAATGCATAGGGTGCACATGCACGCCGTCCGCCAACTCGCCGGCGACCTTGGTCATGTAGGGTCCGACGGCGGAAATATCCAGTTTGACATCTTCATAATCGTGCCGTGCGGGCGTCCACTGTTCAGGCAACAGGCTAAGATTGTAATACGGCCCCTCGTGCTGCAATGGCCCCTCGCGGCAAAAAGCCTTCAGGCAGGCACGGACAGCTTGCAGGTAATCCTTCATCTGCGGCGCCGGGCGGTCGAAAACCGAGGCATAGCGCCGGGTGACATGCGCCTTGACCTGACTGCCCAGGCCAAGCCGAAAGCGGCCCTTGGTATTAGCGGCCAATTCCCAGGCGATTTGGGCCGACATCATGGGGCTGCGGGGAAACGCCACGGCAATTCCGGTGCTGAATTCAAGCTTTTTGGCAGCCATTGCAGCGGCGGTAATGGCCATCCAGGGCACCTGGCTGGCCTCGGTCACCAGCATGCCGGAAAACCCGGCACCTTCAAGGCGCTGGGCCAGGTCGGCGGAGTTTTCCCAGTTTGAGGCCCGGGCCATGAGATCGAATTCCATTACATTTCCTCCTGAACCACAAAGTCTTCTTCTACTCGTATTATCGTCCCTATTGTCTTCCGGACGGCATACCTTCGACAAGGGGCACAAAACGGACTGGCAACAGGACCTCTTCATGAAAGCCATTGCTGTCTCTGGTCAGACGGATCAGGGTCTGGTCCCCCGGCACCCCCACGGGTACCACCATGATACCGCCCTCACCCAATTGATCGGCCAGAATGCCGGGCATGCTGGGCGCGGCGGCGGTAACGATGATACGGGGAAAAGTCGCCAATTCCGGCCAGCCCTTAGCACCATCGCTCAAACGGGTGGAGATATTGTGCAGCTTCAGTGCCTTGAAACAGGTTTCGGCCTGGGCCAGCAATGAACGATAGCGCTCAATGGTGCAGACACGCCGGCAGAGCTTGGCCAGAACGGCAGCCTGATAGCCCGACCCGGTACCGATTTCCAAGACCCGGTCACGTTCACCCAATTGCAGGGCCTGGGTCATGAATGCGACGATAAAGGGTTGGCTGATGGTCTGGCCCTGGTTGATGGGAAGAGGCAGGTTCTCGTAGGCTTCGGAACGCAACGCCTCGGGTACGAACAATTCCCTGGGCACGCGCTCAATGGCGCTCAAAACCCGTTTGTCGGTAATGCCCTGCTTACGCAGCTCCATGATGAGGCGGATCTTGTGCGCCTCGTAACTCATCCGAAAAAGGATGCCTTAAGCTGTTTTAGCGACTTGTTTTCCGTCAGATCCATATGCAAGGGCGTGATGGCGATGCGTCCAAACTCGGTCACCGCCAGGTCGGTGCCCGCCTTCGGCGTGCCATGAATAGGGCGGTAGCCGAGCCAGTAGTACGGCCGTTCCCTGGCATCAATGCGCTCCTCTATGTTCAGCGCCGTGATGTCACGCCGGCCCTGGCGGCAGATCTCCACGCCCTTTACGTCGCCGGGTAGCACATCGGGAAAATTAACGTTCATCAAGACCTCCCTGGACCAACCCAGCGCCACCAGACGGCGGATAATATCTCCGGCATGTTTTTCTGCCGTAGGCCAGTGCATGACCTTGCGGTTGGCAAAGGATTGGCTCAGTGCGATCGAAGGCACACCCACAAGGGTGCCTTCCATGGCGGCGGCAATAGTGCCGGAATAGGTAACATCCTCGCCCATGTTGGCGCCCCGGTTTACGCCCGAGAGCAGCAAATCCGGGCGCTTGTCCGCCATGACCTGGCTCATGGCCATCATGACGCAATCTGTCGGCGTGCCCTGCACTGCGTACTTGCGCGAGGATATTTTACGCAGACGCAGCGGATCGGTCAGGGTCAAGGAATGTCCTGCACCACTATGTTCGGTCTCGGGCGCGACCACCCAGACATCGTCGGAAAGGGCATTGGCGATGCGTTGTAGCACTTTCATGCCAGGTGCATTGATGCCATCGTCGTTGGTCAACAGGATGCGCGTACGCAGTAAATTAGCGAGCTTGGGGGCCGGTTTTTTGGCCATACTCAGACAATCCTTGTCATTCCACCCATGTAGGGTTGCAGAGCCTCGGGTATGGCAAAGCCGCCGTCGGCCAGTTGATAATTCTCCATCACTGCGATCAGAGTCCGTCCCACCGCGAGGCCGGAACCGTTCAAGGTATGGACGAAGTTAGTGCCCTTACCCTGTTTTGGCTTGTAACGTGCGCTCATGCGCCGGGCCTGAAAATCGCCGCAGTTGGAGCAGGAGGAGATTTCCCGGTAGCAATCCTGCCCAGGCATCCAGCCTTCCAGGTCATAGGTCCGCTGCGCCGAAAAACCCATGTCGCCACTGCTGAGCAGCATCGCCCGATACGGTATGCCAAGACGCTGCAGGATGGCTTCGGCACAGCCGGTCATGCGGTCTAGTTCGTTCTTGGAATCGTCGGGATGGGCGATCGAAACCATCTCGACCTTATAAAATTGATGCTGGCGCAACATGCCCCGCGTATCGCGGCCCGAAGCACCTGCCTCGGACCGGAAACAGGGCGTATGGGCAATATAGCGTAAGGGCAATTCATCCTCGCCCAGGACACCGTCGCGGACCAGATTAGTCAGCACCATTTCGGCCGTGGGGATCAGATAAAAGCCATCCGTGGTCTTAAACAGATCTTCCTCGAATTTCGGCAGATTGCCCGTGCCAAAGGCGGTGTGCTCACGTACCAGCAAGGGCACGGAGGTCTCGGTATAACCGAACTCGGTACTGTGTATATCCAGCATGAAGGCCGATAGAGCGCGTTCCAACCGCGCCAACGCACCGCGCAGCACGACGAAGCGGGAGCCGGATAATTTCGAGGCGGCCTCAAAATCCATCAGGCCCAGGGCCTCGCCAATCTCGAAATGCTCCCTTGGTTCGAAGTCGAAAACCGGTGCTGTTCCGTGGCGGCGTACTTCGATATTGGCCTCTTCATCCGGGCCCATGGGTACGTCTGCTTCAGGCTGATTGGGCAGACCGGACAAGGTTTCGCGCAGGCTTTGGGAAAGCTCGCGCTCCGTCTCTTCACCGCTTAGCAGGGCGCCTTTCAGATCACCGACCTCGGCGATCAGTTGATCGGCATCCTCGCCTTTCGATTTTGCCGCGCCGATCTGTTTCGACAGCGCGTTGCGGCGATTCTGCATCTCCTGCAGGATGGTGCGGTTGGCCCGGGCTTTTTCATCTCGGGATAGAATATCGGCGGCCTGCGGGGCCACGCCACGGGCGGCCATGCCAGCATCAAAGGCTTCGGGATTTTCGCGAATCCAACGCAGATCATACATGGCGGCGTGTCTCTAATTCAGTGTGCTTCAAGCGGAATTCGGCAATTGGGAATAGGCTTTGCCGGCTCAACCCAGGAACCGGCGGATAGCCCAATCCCGGCTGTAAGGAGCGCGCCCTGTATACGCTCAAGCCTCAGGCCCGTCCAGAGCGGGCGGCGCTGAAATTAGCCGCAAGCCTTATTGTTTGAAGCCCCTGGCGCCGCGAAACTCGGCGTTTGTCAATACGGCATCGCGAAAATCGGCGCCCGTTAAATCGCGTCCAGAAAAATAGCGTCCGCCAAATAGGGGTGCCGCAAATCGACCTTTTGCAATGCGGCGCCTCCCAAATTGGCAAAGCGTATATCAGCCGATTTAAGGTTGGCACCACGCAGGTTCGCCCGCGCCATTGTCGCTTCGTCGATGCAGCTTATGCCATCACCCATCCGCTGATAGCCGCCATTTTCGCTCTGTACGAATAGGCGTCCGTCACGGACATCTGCCTCGGCCATGTTAGCGCCTTTCAGATTGGCGCGGCGCAGGGTTATACCGCGTAGATCAGCGCCATCAAGGTTGGCGGCGAAAAGCGAGACACCGATCATGGATGACTGCACAAAGACGTAGCGGTGCAGGTCGGTTCCGACCAACTCGGCCATGAGATATTGCGTTTTGCAAAAATCCGATCAGCAGCATCGTGCATCTCTGAGACTAGGCGCTGCCCCCTATGGACGCCTGCCAAAAATGCTTGTGTGCCACTAATTTTCCTGCAACGCATTCTGATTGATACGCGGCAATCCCCGATCTCTATCCGCTTCTAGCCTTTACAATCATGATCACGGATGAGCGTTAATATTTTCATGCCTACTTAGGTATCAGGTAGCACCCAGGGCATGGCACGGCTCATCGGTATAGATTTCAGCACTGCGATGCTAGCCCAGGACGGTGAAACTGCTGTTCGGATTAATCTCCCGATTGCGGGAGAAAAAGCCGATATTTGCCTGACGCTTGGTATAGAGGTAGTCAAAGCGGACCGGGTCGGCATCATGATCATGGCCATCCTGACAGCGGCTGATCAGTTCCGCCATCATGGCCCCCGCGACGGGGGCGTTCTTGAACTGATTTCCCGAGCTACCGATCGCCATGTAAAAACCCGGCAGGTCCGAACAATCGTAAATCGGGATCCAATCGTCCGTCACGTCATAGAGAGAGACAACACCGGCGGCCTGGTTGGGAATTTTCAAACCAGGGACGCGCTGGCCGGCGCGCAATGCTTGGGTCTGCCACTGCGCCGTAAATTCCGTGTTGTAATTGTCGGGATCGGCCCACTCCCTGGCATCGCATTCCGGGTCCTCGCTGCCAAACAGAATATAATTGCCGACCTCGGGCCGGCTATAGCAGGCGATATCGCTATCCGAGGCGACGGGGCCGTGGGTCATGTAATCGAAACCATCCGGTGACGGCAAATGTACCACTTCCTGACGCAGGGCCCGGGTCTTGATTTTCATCGCATCGGCCACGCCGGCCATTTCATTGACCTTAGCGGAATGAGGACCGCCGACGTTGACCACGACGGGCGCCTCGATTTCATCACCATTGGCCAAGATAACGCCGCGAACCGCACCGTCCGCCTGGTGAATCTTGATCACATCCGTATTGAACTGAAACCGCGCGCCGGCGGCTTCCGCCGCGATTTGGATATTGTGGGTCGCCAATTGCGGGTCGGAAATATAGCCCGCCTGGGGCATGAACGCCGCACCCGCAATGGCTAGTCCCGTGGCCTCTCCGAAGCCTGGATCATCGGGCAGCTTGGCCGGCGCGAAACAGCGCAGATCATAGATCGGTAGCCGTTTTTTCAGGGTTTCGTTGTCCCAATCCTCCCACAGGATGCCCAGGGTATCAAGGTTTTCGCATATCGACTTCAGATAGCCGTTGCTTAGCGTTTTCATCACCGCGCAACCAACTTCTTCAAAGCGGGCCAGGCCACGTTCGTCCGCCACCCCAAGGTGCTCAACCCAGTGGCGCCAGTACTGATAACCCTCGAACGCCAGGGCGGTACCGTCCAGGGTCGAATAATGACTGCGAATAATGGCGCACGAGGCCGAAGTGGAGCCATAGCCAGCGGCCGGAAGACGGTCAACATTCAAAGTACGCCAACCCCGCCTGGCCAGCTCCAAGCCGACTGAGGCACCGATGATCCCGGCGCCGATAATTATCGCATCAAATTGTTCCGCCATCGCCCTGCGTCCTCCAAAAATACTGCTGTTCTAGGCATTCTTAAGGCGTCCTTAACCATAATCAAATACCTAGATTGGATAGCCAGCCAAGGACAGTGAAGATCATGGATCAGCTCAAAATCTCGGTACGCACATTCGCCACGACCGAACCATGGCGGGCGAGGTGCCCGACGGCTGTTTACCCAATTTTCTGGGCGTGATGACGCAACATGCCTTTGTTACCGACCATGCACCGTCCAACAGTCTATTGGCGGTCGATGTCTAGGCCAAACCGACACCCCCTCCCAATTTTAACGATGGTGAAATATTCTTCGAGCAGGCCGCCATTCATAACGCGATCACGGCAGCGTCGGGGCAATTCGTCGCCAATCTGCAGGGCGACATTACAACGGAGCAGGTTCTGCTTGACCTACTTATCCATGGCCGTTGCGGCGTGCAGCAGCCTTATACGGTGGAAGGCGGCACACGGGAATTCGATTTTGGTTTCGTCTCTTCGACGCCCCTACGGGAATTTTTCAACCCTTGACCATGTGGATCTGATGGATGTGGATATCCAAGGTGGGGAGCGCGAGGTCCTGCCCGTAGCAATGGATGTGATCAGCCAAAAGGTAAAACGCATTCTTCTCGCCACCCATAGCGCCGATTTGCACCAGGCGATGTGAGATCTATTTTTCGAGCGCGGCTGGATGTGCGAGGCGGATTACGCCCCGAATTCGCTGCATCAATTACACCGGGGTAGCTTTGAAAACAACGACGACATCCTGGACCTGTTCAATCTTGATCTAGCCGCCACATAAACCAGGCGTGACTGTCATCCAACCGGGCCCGCCAACCGGGCGGCACCAGGATTGTCGTGGTGTCCTCCTCGATCACCGCCGGGCCCTCAATCTCACCACCAAAGGCAACCTTGGCACCATCATATACGGCAACCATGAGGCTCTGATCAGGCGCGAAACTAGCCTGGCGGCTATGGCTGATGGCCTGTTCCGGCGTCTGATCGCCCACGCCCGGCATGGCGATACGAGATAGCAGCGCACCGCGCTGGCCATAAGCGATAACGCCAAGGCCCATCAGCTCCCGTTCGCAATCAGGATCAGCAAATGTGAAGGCGCGTTCGTGCTCTTGATCAAACAGGGTTTCGATCGGCCCCATGCCGTTGGCAAAAATCTCTGCCTCGGCTAAGGTCAGGGTCAGAACCCCTAACTCGCCCAGATAACGCACATCCATGGTGCGTTGCAGACGGATATGCTCGGGATCAAAGCCCTCCGCCGCCAGATCGGCGCGGGCCGATGCCATCATTTCACCGAATTGGCGGTTAATATCGCCGGCATTGCAATCGCTGAAACGGGCAGCATGGTTACGGCTGTAATCATGGCGGACATCAGCGATAACGGCACCAAAAGAACAGAGCAGGGAGGCGACGCGCGGCACGATAATCCGCGTTACGCCAAGGCTCTCGGCGATGCGGGCTGCGTGCGCACCACTGCAACCACCACCGCATATGAAAGCGAAATCGCGCAGATCATGGCCCTGTTCAGTCGAAATCTGGCGCACCGCGTTGGCCATGTTCTCGTTCACCAGGGTGTAGATCGCGTAGGCGGCTTCCAAGCCATCGACGCCCAGAGGCTTGGCAATTGTGCCGCGGATGCTATCGCGGGCCAGATCGCCGTCGATGGCCATGGCCCCGCCCAAAAGCTGGCGGTCCGAGAAATAGCCCAAGGCGACGTTGGCATCGGTCACCGTCGCCGCCTCTCCGCCACGGCCATAACAGGCGGGACCGGGCCAGGCCTCCGCGCTTTGCGGGCCCACCTGCAGCAGGCCGCTGTCATCGATCCAGGCGATGGAGCCGCCGCCCGCGCCTAGGGTGCGCACATTGACCATGGGCACGGCAACACGATAACGGTGTACATCCACGTTCTTGGCGGTGTCAATATGGCCCTGATGGACCAGGCTAACATCCAACGAGGTACCGCCCATATCCAGCGTGATGACATTGTCGATATCGAACAGCCGGCCAAAAAAACGGCCCGCTGCGGGACCAGCAGCCGGCCCGGAATCCAGGGCCAGAACGGGCCGTTCACGCAAACCAGCGGCTGATGTAGTGCCGCCGTTGCATTGGATATAGCGGATCGCCTTGTGAAATCCGGCACCCTCCAGATTGCTTTCCAGACGGCCGATATAGTCATGCAACCGGCTGCCCAGCGCGGCGCACAAGGCGGTGGTCGAGAAACGCGGGTATTCCCGCAATTGCGGCGATACGATGGAGGATAGATAGACCGGCGCACCAGGCATTTCCTCGGCCAACAGATCGCGGATGCGCTCCTCGTGAGCCGGGTTGACAATGGACCATAGCAGGCAGACGGCCACCGCTTCGACACCATTGTCGCGGAATACCGCTGCCGCCGCCCGCACCTGAGCCTCGTCCAAAGGCTGCAACACTAAGCCGTCCTTGTTGATACGTTCATCGATGGGCAGGCGCAGATGGCGCGGCACCAGGGGCGTGGGCGGCGGCTGGATATAGTCATAGCGCCGCTCCTTCAGACCCTCGCGCAGCTCCAGAATATCACGAAAGCCGGCAGTGCACAGCATGCCCGTCCGCGCCAGTTTGCCTTGGATCAGGGCGTTGGTGGCAATCGTGGTGCCGTGCACGATCAAATCGAACTGCCGCAACAAAGCCGGAATATCAATTCCGGACTGCGCCGCCAGCTCGCCCAGCCCCTCGTCAATCACCGAGTCGAGGTCTTCGGGGTTGGAAGACACCTTAGCGACTTGCAGATCGCCATTGTCAGACAGCAGAACAAAATCGGTGAAGGTTCCACCGATATCAATACCCAGGCGGTGACTCATCTTGTACGCAACTTTGCTGTTTTGGTTTTGTTTATGGCGTTGTTGTCGGGATCAATGACCACGCCATAATCCAGGGCCGCGCCTTCTATGGAGACAAAGCCATTAATGACATCGCGGCGCACCGCCTCCTCGTCCCTATCAAAGGCGTTACCCACGCCGCCGCCGCCCGGCGGACACATTTCCAGGCGGCCGCCACGGGTGGAATGCAAGCGCGAGGCGCTGCCCGATTTACGTATGTTGCCATCGGGATCAATGGCATTGCGCTGCCCCAATTTAGGTTCCAGCATGGTCGATTTCGCGCCCTGGACGCTGAGGGCGGGAAAAGTATCGATGGTACCGTGGAAGCGCGCGGTCTGCTCATGATCGATGGGTTCCCATTCCGTATCCACTGCCAGGCCGCCGCGCCATCGCCCCGCACCGCCCGAATCCGTGCGGTATTCCAGGCGGCTGATCAGAAACGGCATCTCGTACTCCAGCAATTCCACTGGCTCCTTCAACACCGCGCCGCCAGAATTCTCGGAACCAACCCCGGACCAGCCATCAGCGCCATGGGCTGCCCCACCGCCGCCCGAAGAGCCGCCGTTCGGATGAAAATGGCCATAAAAAGCGCCGGTATCAGGGTGAATGCCAGCCAAGACGATGGAAGCAGCGGGGCCCCAGCCGGCGGTCTGGCGTTCATCGGGTATGATTTTCGAAAGGGCATCGCGCACGGAATCAACGATTTCACAGAACGGCTGCGTGGTGCAGCCCAAGGTAGGCGCCGGCGGCACCTGGGCATTGGTGATGGTGCCAAAGGGGCCATAGTCAATATCCAGGGCACGGTAGAGGCCATCATTGAACGGCGGTTGGAGCCCAAGGGCAATGGTCACGGCGTGGCCAACGGCGGCGTGGGTGGCGCCAAAAGGTGAATTGCGCACCTCGCGCAACTGCTCGGGCGACGACAGGGTGATGGCCATCCTGTCGCCAGTCACGGTGACTTCGGCCGCTATTTTCTTGTGATCATCGCCCTTCCTTGCGGACAGCCAGCTTTCACCCTGCTGGCTGCCGTCGGGCAGATCGGTAATGGCCTTGCGGACCCGGCGTTCGGTCATGTCGTATAATGCCTCAATCCCAGCCCTGGTCACGTTAATGCCGTATTTTTCGCTCATGGCGGCAAGGCGTCGGCCCGCGATTTCAGCCGCCGCGATCATCGCCAGCATGTCGCTATGCTGTTGCTCGGGAAAGCGGATGTTGTTGAAATAAAGCCGCATGACATCATCGCAAGGTTCGCCAGCAGCAATGATCTTCAAGGGTGGAATACGGATGCCTTCGCCATAGCTGTCCGATTGCGCCCGGCGCAGATCGACTGGTGACGGCCCGCCTAGATCCAGCCAATGGGCCCGGATCACAGCCCAAAACAGCAGCTCGTTATCCACGAAGACAGGCCGCAGCAAAGCCACATCGTTCAAATGCAGACCACCGAAAGCTGGATCGTTGCAGAGAAAGGTGTCGCCCGGCGTGATATCGCCCTCATAAGCTTTCGCCACGGCACGGCAAACAAAAGGTATGGAGCCCACATGCACGGGTAATTCCGCATCGCCCTGGATCATCTGCCGGGCCTGCCAGTCACATAACGTGCAGGAAAAATCCTTGGCCAGTTTAAACACCGGCGAACGCGCCGTGCGCACTACGACCTGGCTCATTTCGTTGGTGATGGAGGTCAGCGCGCCCTGCATGGTGGCCAGGGTGGTAATATCCACATCGGTCTTATCTGCGGCTCGCATAGTTTCTCCCAGAAATGCCATACAGAATAACAAAGCGTGGATAATACAGCACATTGTCATTGCCGGGGAGTTTTCCATTCAGCGTCGCCTATGTCGCTGCTGGCCGGGGCCGAGAAATCCGTGATAGCCTTGGCACAATAATTTTCAATTTGTATGCCGCCCGCGGGACGGATAAGGAAAGGTTTACCGCCATGGATTTCAAGCATATTAAATTCGACATCAGCGATGAAATCGCGACGATTACTTTGAATCGCCCGGAGGCGCGCAACGCCCTGAGCAGGGAAATGCGGGAGGATTTCCGCACCGCCCTGAAATTGGTCAAGGAACAGGCGGGCGAGGAAATCAAGGCGCTGATCCTGACCGGCGCGGGCGGTGCCTTTTGTGCCGGCGGCGATATCAAGGGCATGGGCAGCGACGAACGGACCTCATTGATAACGCGGCGTGGCCTGCGCCTGGATCACGACATCATCTATGACTTCGCGCATGTGGAGCTGCCTGTGATCAGCCTGGTCGATGGCCCGGCGGCGGGCGCGGGTTGCAATCTGGCCCTTGCTGCGGACTTCGTTTTCGCCACGCCCAAGGGCATATTCATGCAGGCATTTGGCCGCATCGGCGCCGTGCCTGATTGGGGTGGCTTTTATATCCTGCCGCGTCTGGTCGGACTGCAACGGGCCAAGGAGCTTGTTTATTCGGCCAGGAAGGTCGGCGCCGAGGAGGCTAAGGAGCTTGGCATGATTCTGGACGTGGTCTCGCAAGACAACGCCATGGACGAAGTGCGCGAGTTCGCCGGGCGCTTCCGCACCGCCTCCACCGCCGCTATTGGCATGGCGAAAAACGTCCTGAACCAGTCTTTTAATCTGGATCACCGCACCTTGTTGGAACTGGAAGCCGATGTCCAGGGCATGGCCTTGGTGACGCCCTATCACAAGGCGGCGGTAAAACGTTTCAAGGATAAGGAGCCGTCGCTGTTTGATTGGGAAAAATTGAGCGCCGAAAAGAATTGAACAGCGCGTAAAAACCTGGGAGTTCGAAATGCATTTGGACGGAAAAACAGCCATCATTACCGGCGCCGGGCGCGGCATCGGCATGGAAGTCGCGTATCTGCTGGCCAAGGAAGGTGCCATCGTCACGGTCAATGATCCAGGGTTGGGCCGTGGTGGTGAGGATGAGGGCGAGACCCCGGCCGAGGAAGTCGTGGCTCAGATCAGGGCGGACGGCGGCACGGCAGAGGCCAATACGCACTCCGTCGCCGATTACACCGCTACGGGCCGCATGATCCAAAAGATGGTGGATGATCACGGCAAGATCGACATCATCGTCAATTCCGCCGGGCTGCTGCGCGAACGGATGATCTGGAACATGACCGAGGAAGACTTCGACATGGTCATCAATGTGCACCTGAAGGGCCATTGGAACATGTGTCACCATGCCATCAAGCACATGCGAGGAGCCGGTGGCGGCCGCATCGTGAATTTCTCCTCCGACGCCTTCAAGGGCTCGGTCGGACAGTGTAACTACAGCGCCGCCAAGGCCGGCATCATTGGCCTGACCCGGTCCATCGCCAAGGAAACCTCCCGCTACGGCATCACCGCCAACGCGATCTGCCCCTCCGCCGATACCCGCATGACCATCAACGACGCCGTCATCGCCAACCGAGCCCGCAAGCTGGCGGACGGCCTGATCAGCCAAGAAGAATTCGACCGCGCCTCCCGCGCCCGCGGCCCGGAATATATCGCGCCGATGGTTGGTTATTTGTGTACCGATGCGGCCTGGGACGTGAATGGCCATGTCTTCCATGTGGAGCGGAACCGCATCCACAGCTATTACTACGGCGAGGAACGAAAAGCGCTGCATATCGGCGGCGATGGCATGTTCACCATGGACGATTTGCTGCGCGATATCCCCTCCACCATCATGAGCGAGGCCCCAAGGGTCGCGGCACCTTACGAAAAGGCCGGGTAGGGCATCCATTTCAGGCGGGCACGGCCCGCCTGAGAGCCCCTTATTGCGCCGTCCAGCCGCCATCGACCAGCAGCGCCGCACCGGTGATTAGGGCCGCCGCCGGTGAGGATATGGAACGGAAAATGGCGAAACCATGGCAACGCGTTTCCCGCCGGAAAAAAAACATCATCATTTTTTGCTCGTCAGCGCGGCTGCTTGGGCTATGATATTTGCGATCGAAGACGATCAATTAGGGGAATCGAAAGGTGGGGAAAGGAACAGACTAGGGAGAATAATCGTGCGCGTAGCTGGCTGTGATCTGGGCAAGGCGTCCGTGGGGTTCGTAACCGCCGCGGTGACTGAAGACGGTAAGGTGGAGATAGAGGGCGCTGGCTATAAATTGCACGAAGGCGATCCCCTGGGCTTGTTCAAGAAGTGGTACCACGACAACGATATCGCATCCTGTGCCGCTCTGGCCGCGACCGGCGTCTATGCCGATGAACTGCGCGAGCCTGTCTTGATTCTGCCCGAGGATTCCTGTCAGGAAGCCGCCCTTGAGATCAACCCAGACCTTGAAGACGCCCTGAACCTGGTATCCATCGGCGCCCGCGGCTATGGCGCTCTCAGCCGCAAACCGGCCGAGGGGCAGAATGGCGCCAAAAACGGCGTGGGGCCGAAGTATCACTACCAATACCTCGAGAACGACAAATGCTCGTCCGGTACAGGCGAAAATATCCAGAAGATCGCCGACCGTTTCGGCCTGGGCGTTGACGATGCGGACAAGGCGGCGCAGGCAGCCGACGAGGCCATTCCCATCACCGCGCGTTGCTCTGTTTTCGCCAAATCCGAGATGACCCATTTCGCCAACCAGGGCAAGGCCACCGGTGATTTGTTCAAGGGCTATTTCGGCTCCGTCGCCCGCAACACCTATGCCCTGCTGATGCGCAACCGGGTCGGCGGCCCGGTTTACCTGATGGGCGGGCCGGCGCGGATCGAGAGCTTCCGCCGCTCGTTCGAAGAGATGTTGGGCGAAGAGGTAAAGGTGCCGCCGCTGGCGGAGTGTTTCGAGGCCGTGGGCGCCGCCGCGATCGCCGCCGAACAGGCGCGAAACACCTCCCTCGCCGCCCTGCCCGCCAAACCGACGGAACTGATCGCGCCGGCCGAGAACCGCTTCCAGGTGCAGGCACCGGCCAGCGGCTGGCAAGAGCATGTGACCATGATGGCGGAACCGGAAGTGCCCACCGGCGTGGCGGAGACGCCAACCGTTCTGGGCCTTGATCTCGGCTCCACCGGGGCCAAGGCTGTCCTGACCTCGATCGAAACCGGCGAGATCGTGCTCGACGTTTACGACAGCACCCGGGGCAACCCGGTCGATGCCGCCCGCCGTCTGGTCATGACCATATTGGCGCAGGCCAAGGCCGACGTGCGTGCCATCGGCGTTACCGGTTCGGGCAGGGAAGCCGTCGCCACGTTGCTGCGCGCGGTCTATCCCGACAACGACAATATTATCGTACTGAACGAAATCGTCGCCCACGCCACCGGCGCGGCGCGCTGTGATGTGGATGGCGGGGCCGATCTGTCGGTGATCGAGATTGGCGGCCAGGACGCCAAGTACATCCGGGTCCAGGGCGGCCGTATCGTCGAAAGCGACATGAACAAGGCGTGCAGCGCCGGCACCGGTTCGTTCCTGGAAGAACAGGCAACGATTTACGATGTCGACGACATACAAGAGTTCATTGATCTGGCTTCGTCCGCCAAGCGGCCACCCGATCTGGGCATGATGTGCACGGTCTATGTCGCCGATGCCGCCTCGCAAGCCATCAAAGAAGGTTTTGGTCGCGACGATATCTTCGCCGGCTTTCAATATTCGGTCATCCACAACTATCTAAACCGGGTGATGGGCCAGCGCACGCCGGGGGCGCGGATCTTCTTCCAGGGCAAGCCGGCTTCCAACCCATCCCTGGCCTGGACCCTGGCCGCCGTCACCGGGCGCGACATCGTGGTGCCACCCAATCCCGGCGCCATGGGCGCCTGGGGCATCGGCCTTTGCGCCATCAAGGAAATTGGCCAGGACGCGCTTGACGCCGCGCCCAGCCTCGATCTTGCCGATATTTTGCAGGCGGAGATCACGGCGCGGATGGAATTCCGCTGCCGCGACGCCAAGTGCCAGACGCTTTGTCCCATCGAACGCACCACCATCACGGTAGATGGGCAGAGCCGCCAGGCGGTCTCCGGCGGAGCCTGTCCGAAGTTCGAGATCTCCACCGCCAGCCAGCCGAAATTGGCCAAGGATGCTCCGAACCCGTTTGAACAGCGCCAGGCGTTGATCGACAGCTTCGTGATCGGGCGCGAGGGCGCGCCGAGCCTTGCCATACCGGAGCTTAGCGCCCTCAACGGGCACATCCCCTGGCTCGCCACTTTCGCGGCCGAACTAGGCTTCTCGGTCAAACTGCTGCGCTCCACGGGCAAGTCCCTGGCGGCTGGCGAACAGCTTTGCAACAGTTTCGACAGTTGCGGCCCGGTCAAGATCGCCCATGCGGTCTGTGACCTGTACGACGGCATCTTGCTGTTTCCAAAAGTATTCCGCATCTCCGACGTCAATGGCCGGGGCGGCCAGACCTGCATGACCGAACAGGCCATGCCGGACATGATCGAACGCTCCCTGTTGGCCCGTGGCAAGGGGGCCAAGGTGGTACGCCCACGCATCTCCTTCGGCGACGGTCTGGACACACCAGAACTAGTCGAGGAAATGCGCCGCATCGCCAGCCAGATCGGCGCTGATCCGGCCAAGATCGGCGATGCTGTCAGCGCTGCCGCTCGGGCGCAGCTACGCTACGAAGAAGACCTGATGGCAATTGGCCGGGAAGCGATGGCGTATGCCAAGGCCAACGATCTGCCGGCGGTCCTGCTGGTCGGTCACCTGCACGTCATCAACGACCCGGCGATCAATGCCAACATCCCCCATCTGGTCCGCCGTAACGGCGCCATGGCCATTCCTGTGGATTGCTTTGAAATCGACGATCAGACGCCGGCCATGTGGAAAGCCTATTGGGGCGATGACAACCGGGCCATCCGGGCCGCAGTGCAAAGCCGCGAGATGGGTGATGTCTTTCCGGTCTTCCTGGCCTCATTCGGCTGCGGGCCAGCCTCCTTCACCGAGCAGATTTTCCAGTCCGTGATGGAAGGTTTTCCCCACACTATCCTGGAAAGCGACGGCCATGGCGGCGAAGCGGGCTTCGTCACCCGCATCCAGGCTTTCCTGCAATCAGTGCGTCAGTTCATCGCCGAGGATGACCCGAGCCAGGTGCCCGACAACCAGCGGGCCATCTCCCATGTGGACGTCAAGCGGCAAAAGGGTGGCTATATGGACCCCGATACACGCTATGTCTTGCTCTCCGCTGCCGATTACATGGGCCCGGCCTTTGCCGCCGCTTACCGCGCTTATGGCTTTGACGCTATCTCGGCGCCGATGATCTCGGAAAGTAACGCGGCCTGCGGCAAGGCCGATTGTTCGGGCAAGGAATGCATGTCCTATCAGCTGATCTGGGGTGCCTTTCGGGAATATTTGGATGAAAACCCGCCGCACCAAAAAACCGAGTTGTTACAGCTTTCAGGCCGGATGTGCCGGGGCGGCGTTTTTGACGTCAAGGACCGTATCTCCATCGAGAAGATGGGCCTGGACAGCAATGTTACCGTCGACGGCCTGAAATTTGGCGCCGAGCCGACCATGGCGGTGCTGATCTGGCTGGGTCTGACCACGATCGATATCCTGCGCCAGCTTTACGTCTATCACCTGCCGGTGGAGGCGGAGGCCGGTGACGCCAGGGCAATATTCGATGCCGCATCGCAACGGACCATGGATATCATCGAACAACCCATGGCCGATCCGATCCAGGCGGCAACTGAACTGGAACGCAAGACCGCCAAGGTTTGCGCCGTGCTGCGCCAGACAGCGGAGAAATTCGCCGAGATGGAAGCGGCCTGGACCGGTACCGAAACCCTGCGCCGAGTCTTTGTCTCCGGCGATGCCTTGACCAAGGGCAGCGATGTCGCCAATGGCGGTCTGTTCCTGCGCATGAGTGAACAAGGCCTGCGCCTGATGGTGGAGCCGGTGACGGATTTCTTCGAATATCTTGGCCGCCGCCACCCGCACTTGTTATTCGGACGCAAGGCCACGCCGGAAATGGTCGCGCCGATGGTCAATCTGCAGGCAGAAATGCGCGAGAGGCTCTATTCGCATGTTCTGGACCTGCATCCCTGGGTCCCGGGACCTGATGTTGAAGCCTCGGCCGTCAAGGCGGAGGAGTTGATCGATCCCGCCACCTATGGCCCCACGGCGTTCGAGATCGGCAGCGTGCTCCGGCACTGGGACACCGGCCTTTACGACGGTGTGGTCATGACCTCGTGCTGGGGCTGCGACAGCAGTCTGATCTCGGAAGGGCTTTTGCGCTATCGCAAGGACATCCCGATTTTCTTCTTCTACGATGACGGCACGCCATTGGACGAACGCCGGGTTCGCGGCTTTACCTACCGCTTGCACCGAAGTGCCGAAACCGCCGCCGCCTGAAGCGAAAGAAACCAAATTGGGAGAGTAACCGTGCGCGTAGCAGGCTGTGATCTGGGCAAGGCATCCGTGGGGTTCGTGACCGCCACGGTGGCGGAAGACGGCAAAGTGGAGGTCGAGGGCGCCGGCTATAAATTGCACGAAGGCGACCCCCTGGGCCTGTTCAAGAAGTGGTACCGCGACAACGATATCGCATCCTGTGCCGCCCTGGCGGCGACCGGCGTCTATGCCGATGAACTGCGCGAGCCTGCCCTGATCCTGCCGGAAGAATCCTGCCAGGAAGCCGCGCTCGGAATCAGCCCGGAACTGGAAGGCGCCTTGAACCTGGTATCCATCGGCGCCCGTGGCTACGGTACGCTCAGCCGCAAACTGGCTGATGCAGGCACAGTCGGTGCGAAGTATCACTACCAATACCTCGAGAACGACAAATGCTCGTCCGGTACAGGCGAAAATATCCAGAAGATCGCCGACCGTTTTGGCCTGGGCATCGAAGAGGCGGACAAGGCTGCCCAAGCGGTCGAGAAAGGCATCCCCATCACGGCGCGCTGTTCCGTTTTCGCCAAATCCGAGATGACCCATTTCGCCAACCAGGGCAAGGCGACGGGCGATTTGTTCAAGGGCTATTTCGGTTCCGTGGCGCGCAACACACATTCCCTTCTCACCCGCAACCGGGTCGAAGGACCGGTCTATCTTATGGGTGGTCCGGCGCGGATCGAGAGCTTCCGTCTGGCGTTCGAGGAAATGCTGGGCGAAGAGGTCAAGGTACCGCCACTGGCCGAATGTTTCGAGGCCGTGGGCGCCGCTGCGATCGCGGCCGAGCAGGCACGTAACGCCTCCCCTCGTCCCCTGCCCGCCGATGCCGATGAATTGATCGCCGCCACTGAAAGCAAATTCAAGGTGCAGGAACCAGCCCAGGGTTGGCAGGACCAGGTCACCATGATGCCCGAACCCGAAGTGCCCGTGGGCGCGGCGGAAACACCTACCGTTTTGGGCCTGGATCTCGGCTCCACCGGGGCCAAGGCGGTGCTAACCTCGATCGAGACGGGGGATATCGTACTGGATGTTTACGACAGCACGCGCGGCAACCCGGTCGATGCCGCCCGCCGTCTGGTCAAAACCATTCTGGGCCAGGTCAAGGCGGATGTGCGCGCCATCGGCGTTACCGGTTCGGGCCGGGAAGCCGTCGCCACCCTGCTGCGCGCGGTTTATCCCGATAGCGACAACGTCATCGTGCTGAACGAGATCGTCGCCCATGCCACGGGTGCCGCCCGATGTGATGTGGACGGCGGGGCCGATCTGTCAGTGATCGAGATCGGCGGCCAGGACGCCAAGTACATCCGCGTGCAAGGCGGCCGCATCGTTGAAAGCGATATGAACAAGGCATGCAGCGCGGGCACGGGATCTTTCCTGGAGGAACAGGCGACGATCTACGATGTCGATGACATCCAGGATTTCATCGATCTTGCTTCCAGCGCCAAACGGCCGCCCGATCTGGGCATGATGTGCACAGTCTTCGTCGCAGATGCCGCCGCCCTGGCGATCAAGGAAGGTTTCGGGCGCGATGATATTTTCGCCGGCTTCCAATATTCGGTGATCCACAATTACCTGAACCGCGTCATGGGTCAGCGTACCCTGGGCGACCGGGTCTTTTTCCAGGGCAAGCCGGCCTCCAACCCATCCCTGGCCTGGACCCTGGCCGCCGTCACCGGGCGCGAGATCGTGGTGCCGCCCAATCCAGGCGCCATGGGTGCCTGGGGCATCGGCCTTTGTGCCAACAAGGAAATTGGTCCCGACGCCTTGAATGCAGCCCCGGCGCTGGATCTCGCCGGCATCCTGGAGGCGGAAATCACCGCGCGCACGGAATTCCGTTGCCGCGACGCCAAATGCCAGACCTTGTGCCCGATCGAGCGCACGACCATCAAGGTCGGCGACAAAAGCCGTCAGGCAGTATCAGGCGGCGCCTGCCCGAAGTTCGAGGTCTCCACTAAAAGCCAGCCAAAGTTGGCCAAGGAGGCCCCGAATCCGTTCGAGCAGCGCGAGGCCCTGATCGACAGCTTCATACCAGAACCGCATGACGGCCCCACCCTTGCCATTCCCGCCGTCAGCTCCGTGGGACCGCATGTTCCCTGGCTCGCCACCTTCGCCGCCGAACTTGGTTTTTCGGTGCAATTGTTGCGTTCCAACAAGAATTCCCTGGCGGCGGGGGAGCAACTTTGCAACAGCTTCGACAGTTGCGGCCCGGTGAAGATCGCTCACTCCGTCTGTGACGTAGACGTGGATCTGATGCTGTTCCCCTCCATCTTCAACATTGCCGACACAAAGGGGCGCGGGGGGCAAACCTGTGTTGCCGAACAGACCATGCCGTCCATGGTTACGCAATTGCTCCGCGCGCGCGGCAGAAAGACCAAGCTGGTACGGCCCAGGCTTTCATTCCGTGCCGGGCCGGACGCGCCTGAACTTATTGTGGAGATGCAGCGCCTAGCCCATGAACTGGGTGTTGACGCAAAGGATATCGAAGGCGCGGTGGCCAAGGCGGCGGAAGCTCAAATCGCCTTCGAGGACGGACTGGAGCAGATCGGTGACGAGGCGCTGGCCTATGCCAGGCAGAACGAGCTGCCCGTGGTTCTGTTGTTGGGCCATCTGCATGTCATTTGCGACCTCGCTATCAACGCCAATATCCCGCATCTGTTGCGTAGCAACGGCGCTATGGCGATCCCGGCGGATTGCTTCACGGTCGATGAAAAAACCCCACCCATGAAGAAAATCTATTGGGGCGATGCCAACCGCGCCATGCGGGTGGCCTCCAATGCGCGCGAGCTGGGGAATGTCTTCCCGGTGCTGCTCGCCTCGTTCGGTTGCGGCCCGGCTTCGTTTACCGAGCAGGTCTTCCAATCATTGCTGGAAGGCTATCCCCATACCATTCTGGAAAGCGACGGCCACGGCGGCGAGGCCGGCTTCGTCACCCGCATTCAGGCCTTCCTGCAATCGGTGCGGCAGTATATCGCCGAGGGCGACGCCAAGGCCCTGCCTGATAATTCAAAGCGGATCGAATATGTCAGCCCGCAACGGCGCGTCAGTTCCTCCTTCCTTGACCCGGATGTGCATTATGTGGCCATGAGCATGGCCGACAATGTGGGCGCGACCTTTGCCGCCACCTATCGCGGCTACGGCTATGACGTAGTCGCCGCGCCGCCGCATTGCGATGATACATGGCAGGCCGGCAAGGCCGATTGTTCCGGCAAGGAATGCATGAGCTATCAATTGATGTGGGGCGCCTTCCGCAGCTATCTGGAAGAAAACCCGCCTGTAAAGGATACGGTATTGCTGGCCTTTTCCGGGCAGCTCTGCCGCACCGGCGCATTCGGCATCAAGGACCAGATTTCGTTGGAAAAGATGGGCCTCGATAGCAATGTCAAAATGGAGGGCATGCCGTTCGGCGGTGACCGATCCATGTCGTTGCAGCTTTGGACCGGCCTCTCCGCGATCGAGATCCTGCGCCAAATGTATATCTATCACGTCCCGGTAGAGGGGCGCCCAGGCGAGGCACGGGCGCTGTACGACGCCGGCATCGCGCGGGTGCATGCGATCCTTGATGCACCCATGGCGGCGACCAACAGCGACGAG
>Ga0187827_10000107_pt1 | contig 127348 bp, 119 predicted proteins | sample ETNtaG_39_FD_167969 | JGI IMG/M metagenome (GOLD analysis project Ga0187827, IMG submission 167969) | Marine microbial and viral communities from oxygen minimum zone, Eastern Pacific Ocean - ETNP2014_SV_150_PacBio MetaG (Illumina Assembly) | ecosystem: Environmental > Aquatic > Marine >... | reverse complement strand
CATTCCATCGGCGCGCCGCTGGCCGAGGGCGAAGAAGACGTGGCCTGGCCCTGTAACGAAGAGAAATATATCGTCCACTTCCCCGAGGACCGGACCATCTGGTCCTACGGTTCGGGCTATGGTGGCAACGCCCTGTTAGGCAAGAAATGCTTCGCCCTGCGCATTGCCTCCACCATGGCCCGCGATGAGGGCTGGCTCGCCGAACATATGCTGATTCTCGGCCTGGAAAGCCCGGAAGGCGAGCGCACTTATGTGTCGGCGGCGTTCCCATCCGCTTGTGGCAAGACCAATCTCGCCATGCTGATCCCGCCCGAGGGTTTCGACGGCTGGAAGGTGACCACGGTGGGCGACGACATCGCCTGGATCAAACCCGATAAAAACGGTGTGTTGCGCGCTATCAACCCCGAGGCTGGCTATTTCGGCGTAGCGCCGGGCACCTCCACGGATTCTAACCCCTCGGCCATGAGGATGCTGGCCAAGAACTGTATCTTCACCAACGTGGCGTTGACCGATGACAATGATGTGTGGTGGGAAGGCATGGACGGCGATCCGCCGGCCCACGCCATCGATTGGAAGGGCAATGACTGGACGCCAGATTCGGAAACGCCGGCGGCCCATCCCAACGCCCGTTTCACCGCTCCAGCTAGCGAGTGCCCCTGCCTCGACCCAGCCTGGGAAGACCCCGCCGGCGTGCCTATATCGGCCTTTGTCTTCGGCGGCAGGCTGTCGAAAACCTTCCCTCTGGTGTTCCAGTCCAACGACTGGAATCACGGCGTGTTTCTGGCCGCTACCATGGGTTCAGAGGCCACTGCCGCGGCCATCGGCCAGGCCGCAATCCGCCGCGATCCCATGGCCATGCTGCCCTTCTGTGGCTACAACATGGCCGATTACTGGCGCCACTGGATCGACATGGGCGCCAAGATCAGCAACCCGCCGGGCATCTTTCGCGTCAACTGGTTCCGTAAGGACGAAAATGGAAAGTTTATGTGGCCCGGATTCGGCGAAAACATGCGGGTGCTGAAATGGATCGTGGACCGGGTCAAGGGCAAGGCCGAAGCGGTGAAAAGCCCCTTCGGCATGATGCCCAAGCGTGAAGACCTGGTCTGGGAAGGCCTCGATTTCGATACTGATACCTTCTATTCCATCATGGACATCGCCAAGACCAATGGCTTGGAGGAAGCCGAGGAACTGAAGGGTCATTTCGGACAGTTCAATGATAAACTGCCGCCTGAGCTGGAGGCTGAGCGCCAGAAACTGGCCGAGCGGCTCGAAGGCGCGCCCGACGTGTGGAAACTCAACGACGCGGCGTAACCCGCCCTTCCTTTTCGGGACAAGAGAACAAAAGCCCCAGCCCGGTTGGAGCCGGGGCTTTTGTTCTCTTATCTACTTGCTTTTGGTCTACCGGCTTTCCATTTCTAGGCTTTATGTTTCCACAGACTGAAAGGAGACCCATCACGTGGGCCATACCCTGATTCTTACCATCACGCCGGTTTACGCCGCCCTGTTGGCGCTGGGCATCCTCGCCCTTACCGTTCCCAGACTGGCGGGTTGAAAAGAGGCTTTTTATGGCCCTAATGGGCGTCGGCCCAGTTGGCGGCGGCACCGGCCTCGGCCACCAGCGGCACCGAGAGAGTAAGCGCCGGGGCGCAGGCTCCTTCCATCACGTCGCGGGCTAGTTCGGTGGTCTTGTCTACCTCTTTTTCCGGCACCTCGAACAGCAGTTCGTCATGGACCTGGAGCAACATGCGTGTCTTCAGCTTGCTCCCATTTAAGGCATCGTGCATGCGGATCATGGCACGCTTGATGATGTCGGCGGCGGCGCCTTGGAGGGGTGCGTTGATGGCGGCCCGTTCGGCGAAGTTGCGGCGCGCCGGGTTCTTGCTGGCGATCTCGGGTATATGGCATTTGCGGCCGAACAGTGTTGTGACGAAGCCGTGCTTACGACAAAAACTTTTCATCTCCTCCATGTAGTCGCGGATGCCGGGATAGTTCTCGAAATAGGTCTCCATATAGGCCTTGGCGTTGCCTAGAGTAATGCCCAGCTGGCGTGCCAGCCCGAAGGGGGAAATGCCGTAGATGATGCCGAAATTGATGGCCTTGGCGCGGCGCCTGGTCTCGTCGTCCATGTCCTGTAAGGCCACGCCGAAGACCTGGGAGGCGGTCAAGGCGTGGATATCTGCGCCCTCGGCGAAGGCTTCCTTGAGCACGCCGATCCCGGCCACATGGGCGAGCAGCCTGAGTTCGATCTGGGAATAGTCGACCGAGAGCAGTTTGTGGCCCGCCGCGGCCACGAAGGCGCGGCGGATATGGCGGCCTTCCTCGGTGCGGACAGGAATGTTCTGCAGGTTGGGGTCGCTGGAGGCGAGCCTGCCGGTGGAGGTAGTGGCCATGGAAAATGAGGTATGGACGCGGCCAGTTTTAGGATTGATCTCGCGCACCAGGGCATCGGCATAGGTGTTCTTGAGCTTGGCCAGATGGCGCCAGTCGAGAATCCTCCCCGGCAGGTCGTGACCCAGGGCGGCCAGCTCCTCCAGAATCTCGGCCCCGGTGGCGTGGGTGCCACTCTTCCCCTTCCTGCCGCCGGGCAAGCCCATCTCGTCGAACAGCACTTCACCAAGCTGTTTGGGTGAGCTCACCGCGAATTCACGCCCGGCAAGGCCGTGGATTTCCGTCTCTAGGGTTTCCAGCCGTGTAGCGAAATCTAGGCTCAGCCGCTCCATCTCGTTCCTGTCCACGCACACCCCGTTGCGCTCCATTTCCACCAGCACCTGAATCAGGGGGCGCTCTACGGTCTCATACAGAGTTGCCATGTGCTCAGACGCCAGCCGGGGCTTGAAGGCGTGGTGAAGCTGTAATGTCACGTTGGCGTCCTCGGCCGCGTAATCCCGTGCCGCGTCTAAAGCCACAAGGTCGAAGGTGACCTGGGATTTACCGCTACCTGCCACGTCCTTAAACTTGGTGGTGGAGAGGTCCAGCTTCATCTCCGCCAGCTCGTCAAGCCCGTGGCCGTGAAGACCGCATTCCAGCACATAAGAAAGTAGCATGGTGTCGTCCACCGGCGTCACCGTCAGGCCGTAATTGGTGAGCACGGCTTGGTCGTATTTAATATTGTGGCCGATCTTCAGCACAGAGGGGTCTTCCAGCAGGGGGGCGAGAAGGGCCAGCGCCTTCTTAAGGGGAATCTGGTCCACCACCAACCCGCCTTTACCACTATTGTCGGTGCTCTTGTTATCCTCTCCGTCACCGAGATCGAGACTACTTTGAGCCGCGAGCACACGGTGGGCTAAGGGCACGTAACAGGCTGCTCCCGGCTCTACGGCCAGCGATACCCCTACCAGTTTGGCGGTTATGGGGTTAAGCGAGGTGGTTTCGGTATCCACGGCAACTTGGCCTGCTTCCCGGGCGCGGTCGATCCAGTTCTTGAGCGTTGCCTCGTCGCGCACCAGCACGTAGTCACGTGTCTTAACTGCGGGAATAGGATCCACAGGAGAGGAGGTAGGCGTTGTTTTTTTCCTCGGTGTTGGGGCGGGCTCCGTTTGGTCGCCCTCGCCGCGCCCGTAACTGCGTTCTACCCGAGTGATGATGCTGCCGAATTCCTGTTCCCGCAGGAAGGCTAGCAACTTTCCAGGCTCTAGAGGATGAAAGGCCAAGGTCTCCAGGGGTTTTTCCACCGGCACGTTGTTGAGTAGAGTTACAAGCTTGCGACAGAAGCGGGCATCAGCGGCGTGCGCCAAAAGCTTTTCCCGCAGCTTGGGCTGTTTGATTTCCCCGGCCTTGGCCAACAGTGTGTCGAGGTCACCATATTCGTTGATGAGCTGGGCCGCGGTCTTGATGCCGATACCAAGCACCCCTTTCACGTTGTCGGAAGGATCACCTGCAAGCGCCTGTACGTCCACCACCCGGTCCGGACCGACGCCGAATTTTGCACGTACCTGGTCGGGACCGATCTCGCGGCGTTTCATGGGGTCGAACATGACGACCTTCCCGCCCACCAGCTGCATCAAGTCCTTATCCGAGGAGACGATGGTTACATCGATGTCTTCTTCCGCTGCTTGGCGAGCATAGGTGGCGATGAGGTCGTCGGCCTCATACCTTTGCATTTCCAGACTCGGCAGGTTGAAGGCGCGGGGTGTCTCCTTGATTATAGGGATCTGAGGTACCAGCTCCTCCGGCATCGGCTTGCGGTTTTTCTTGTATTCAGGATAGTCATCGTGGCGAAAAGTCTTGCCCTTAGCGTCGAAGATAACCGCCACGGCACAGCCACCACCACCACGATTCTGGATACTTTCTATGGTGGCGAGCAGCATCCTGGTGAAGCCGAAAACAGCGTTGGTAGCAACGCCGTCAGAACGAGTGAACTTGTCGACGGGCAGGGCGTGAAAGGCCCTGAAAATGAAACCCGAACCGTCAATAAGAGAGAGGTGTTTAAGCTTACTCAAGGCCAAGGCCGCCTATGTTTAGTTTCTGACGAGGTTAATCGTCTTTCGGCTCTTCCTTTTTAAGGATATAACGGCGACCGCAATAGGGACAGTCCACACCTCTAGAATCTCCGATGGCGAGATAAACACGCGGATGGCCCAAAGGGAAATGAGGATCTCCTTCACAGAGAATTTTTCTTTCTTGTACTTTTATGGTTTTTGCCGGACCCATGAAATGATGTCTCTTAGGTTTGGTGCCTAGTTGGGATTTTGATTGCGAAGCATCACTGGTGGGGAGTTAACACCATATGGTTATGGAAATTTTAATAGGAAGAAATCCAACCGTACCGATGTTGACATTTTGAATATTGCCACAGAATGGATGTGTTCATTCGTATGGTAGTTATAGAATGTTTCTGAAATTAATCGATCATCCATTTTACCTTTTTTTTGTATAAAATTGTTGTCATGAGCTCCAGACCTCAAAGCACTTCACCACCTTTGCAGAGACCGGCCTATGCCGTGGAGGCCGTAGGACTGAATAAGACCTACGCGCCCTTGGCTGGTTCGTCTCCGAGGCCGGCTTTGCGTGACGTGGATTTGGCCATCCCTCGGGGCGCTCTGTTTGGCCTCTTGGGCCCCAACGGTGCGGGCAAGTCTACCTTCATCAATATCTTGGCCGGATTGACTAGGAAGTCCTCGGGTATGGTGAAGGTGTGGGGTATCGACATCGACCGTGATCACCGTCGGGCACGGGCTGCCATCGGTGTGGTGCCACAAGAGCTCAACATCGATCCCTTTTTCACGCCCTTTGAATTGCTGGAGATTCACGCTGGACTTTACGGCGTGTCTGCTGCACGCCGCCGTACCTCCGAGATTCTCGAGGCGGTTGGGCTTTTAGACAAGGCCCACGCCTACGCCCGTACCCTGTCGGGAGGTATGCGGCGGCGGCTGATGGTGGCCAAGGCTCTGGCACATACGCCCCCGGTGCTGGTCCTTGATGAGCCCACTGCAGGTGTGGACATTGATCTGCGCCGCCAGCTCTGGGCCCATGTGCGGGAACTCAATGCTCGCGGCACCACCATCCTGCTTACCACCCACTACCTGGAAGAAGCAGAGCAATTGTGCGACCGCATCGCTATCATCCACCAAGGTGACCTTGCCGCCTGTGACACCACTGAGGCCCTGCTGCGACGGATTGACGAAAAGGAACTGGCACTTCTTCTAGATCGAGACCTAGAGACTGTTCCCCCCGCCTTGACGCAGGGATCCGTGGGTGCGGCCTGTAACGTTTCCCTACCCGCGCCGCGCCGCCTAGTGTTCCGCTATCGTCCGGCACAAACTTCCATCGCCGAAATCCTAGATGCGGTAAACGCTCAGGGGCTGACTATCGCCGACCTATCAACGGAAGAAACCGATCTTGAGGACATCTTCCTGCAGATCACCCATCCCCCCATAGGTGATGAAGCGAACGGCAGACAAAATACCGAGGAAAATACCGGGGGTGGTGGCGATGCGTCTCGCGTGGCTCCGTAGGGCGTTCAAGCGGGGGGTGTTCACGTATTATCAGGCCGCTCTGCTGGCTCTGTTGTTGCTCGCAGCATGCTCCACGCCTCACGTGGTCTCACCGGGCGTGCAGGTCACAGCCCCGGCCCTTAAGGAAGGATATTTCCGTACCCGTGACGAACGCCAGCTGCCGCTGCGCACGTGGCTGCCGCAGGATGTAGAAGCGGGAAACCGACCCCGGGCTGTGATCGCGGCACTGCACGGTTTCAACGATTATTCCAACGCTTTCGAGACCACGGGGGTTTTTTTCGCTCGGCAGGGGATCGCCACCTACGCCTTCGACCAGCGTGGATTTGGTGCTGGGCCTCAGACGGGATTGTGGGCGGGGTCGGATACCATGGCCTATGACGCCGACGATTTCGCCGACGTTCTGCGCGCCCGCTATCCCGGGACACCACTCTATCTTCTGGGCGAGAGCATGGGGGCGGCGGTGGCCATGACCGTCATGGCCACTGATACGCCGCCGCCGGTGGATGGGGTCATCCTGCTGGCGCCGGCAGTCTGGTCCCGCGAGACCATGAACCCGGTTCAGGTGGGGCTATTATGGCTGGCCGCCCATACTTTCCCGGCCGCGAAGCTGACGGGGAAGGGGCTACGTATCCACGCCTCCGACAACAACGCCATGCTGCGCTCTCTCTCGGCCGATCCGCTGGTGATCAAGGAGACCAGGGTGGATGTCATTTATGGCCTCAGCAATCTGATGGATGCGGCATTGGCGGCGGCGTTCCGATTGCGGGTGCCGACGTTGATCCTTTACGGTCGGCGCGACGAGGTGATCCCCGTAAAACCGGTAAAGGCGATGCTGGATCGCCTCTTCACCGGTAGCGTGGAGGAGGTCACGGTTGGCGTGTATGACCAGGGGTTTCACATGCTCACTCGCGATCTGCGGGGATGGCGGGTACTTGCCGACATAGCCGCTTGGATTGCTGACCATGCAGCCTCGCTGCCGTCGGGCTCCGATTCCCGCTCCAGGGAACGATTGGCGCAAGACGAATAGGGCCGCGATCCGAGTGTTAATAGGGCACTGGCAGGAAACATTGCGGGTGTCTTTCGAGCGGTTTGTTTGGGAGAGGCTGCGTCTTGCTTGCGGGGGGGGGCATGAAGTATCGTGCCGGCGTGGTCACGGACCTCACGCACCCGTAGCTCAGCTGGATAGAGCGCTGCCCTCCGAAGGCAGAGGTCGCGCGTTCGAATCGCGCCGGGTGCACCAGTTTTTTCAACGGTTAGCGCGAATTTAACTCATTCAATAACGCCCTACAAAGCAACTTGTCACACTCACGTCACAGTGACAGGAGCTTTGCTATGGCATCTATACGTAAGCGCGGCGATAAATGGCAGGCCCAAGTTCGCCTTGAAGGCTATCCACAAACCAGCAAGTCGTTCATGCTCAGAGTTGATGCTGAGCGATGGGCAAGGCAAACAGAAGCCGCCATTGAACGAGGCGAACATAGTCTCGACGTAAGACAGACTAAGAGCATTACACTTGAAGATATTCTCGTCCGCTATAGAGAGAGCGTGACAGTACATAAGCGTGGCGCTCTCCCTGAGTGTTATCGTATTGAAACCATGCTGAAGCACCCTGTTTCAAGGCGATCCTTAGCCTCTCTAACATCTGCAGATATAGCTAAATATAGAGATGACAGACTTGATCGCGTGGCATCGGCAAGTGTACGGCGAGAGCTAGTTATCCTGCGTCATTGCTTCGAGGTTGCTTGTAAAGAATGGAGCATGCCTAGGCTAAGCAACCCAGTGGCCCTAATACGGATGCCTACTGGAGCAAAGGTGAGGCAACGTCGCCTCGAAGGTGATGAGCTTGAACGTCTGTTGGAAGGGTGTTCTCAGGGACGAAGCCCCCTTCTGCCGTTTGTAATCCAATTTGCTGTCCATACAGGAATGCGTCGAGGAGAAATCTTATCGCTACGTTGGTGCGACGTTTCTCTAGACTGCGCGACCTTGTGTATCCCCATGAGTAAGAACGGCCAAGAGCGGACAATACCTTTGACCACTGGGGCAATTGGTATTCTGAAAGATACCCCCAGAGAAAGAGAAGAGGTCTTTCCTATATCGGCAAATGCCCTGCAACTTGCTTGGGGGCGTCTTAGGAGGCGTGTGAATATTAATAATCTAAGGTTTCATGATCTTCGCCATGAAGCCATAAGCCGCTTCTTTGAGATGGGCTTGAGTGTGCCTGAGGTCGCTCTGATCAGTGGGCATCGGGATGTAAGAATGCTACTGAGATACACACATTTACGAGCCGCAGACATCGTGAAGAAGCTTACATAAATATCTTGGATGATTTGCTGTGTGGGTGTGAGTGTGTGCAGAGGAAGGTTATTTAGAGCATCTGGAGACGGTGCAATACTAGGCTAACAACATGAATTATGTGTATAATACTGAAATTAAGCTCAGTGGGAGAGCGCTCCCTTCACACGGGAATGGTCACAGGTTCAATTCCTGTCGCCCCCACCACTTCCTCTGCAATTCCAAGCGTTTTAAATTTTTCTCTCCAATATCCGCTTTGAGCCAGAATCTCAGATGTTTTCTTATGAGCCGATTTTGCCTCTTCTTTAGCGCCAAGCTGTTCCTGAGTTTTGGCAATTAAATGCCAAGCCACCGCATGTTGTGGGGCGATGCAGCTAACACGCTTAAAATCCATGAGCGCGCGACGGGGTAAATGCTCCTTCTTCAATAAATTTGGATTCTTCAAGAAATTTATTTCAAGATTTCTGGTGTAAATCTCATCAACTATTTTTTCTTTTAAAAAGGATGAATTTGCGGTCGAGGCATCAAACGTATAATTGATGTCGTCAGCCGTCAGAGTTGTTTCCTCCTCCCTGATCTTTTCAAAAATCGGGATATCTGGAAGAGGCGTCAGAATGGAAAACTGATTCCAGTCTAATGCTATCTCCTCAGCAAGATCATATGTCATCTGTCGTTGCTCCGCAGTTTCCCCCGGAAATCCAACGATGAAATTTGCCCGATAATATATTTCCGGGAATTTATGCAGCAATGGCGCCTTCTCCCTCAATATCCTGAGGGTCAGGGGTTTTTTCGTCTCTCGAAGAACTTTTGGATCGCCGGATTCAATGCCAATGGAAAAATAACGGCAGCCCGAGCGTGCCATTTTATCAAGCAAGGGCTCGTCCAAGCTTCCCAAGCGAATGCCATTCCCGATAGACCAGGTTAAATCAAACCTACGATCGATCAGTCCATCTAAAATCTTATGGCACCTATCCTTATCATAAGTGAAGTCATCGTCCACAAAATCGATATGACGAATGTCATAACGATTGTAAAGAATATCAATTTCCTGCAAGACCCGTTCCGGCGAAGACAATCGCACTCCCTTGCCGTTGAAATTTCTTACACTGCAAAAAGTGCATGCGGCAATACAGCCCCTTGTTGTTTGCAGCGTGGCTATTGGCACATGACGCTCATAGGTTTGCGATCCTGAGACGATACCATATTGGCTATAACGGGTGAGGTCGACGCAGCCAAAGTCCGGAATCGGGAGAGAATCGAGAACTTGAGGACGGTCAAGCCCCAGAACAAGGTCTTCGGGATTCCTTAGTAATTTAGCCGTGTTGATAACCACCCCTTGCAAGCTGTCTTCAATTCCGTTCAGGTAACGAATCAGACCGGGAAAGTGATTCTCACTTTCACTCATACAGATAGCGTCAAATATCTCTGTCGCCTTGCTTTTTTCCCTGCCAGTAGAAAGCATGCCTGTGATGTGAACCCCCCCCGCCACGAGAAGTATATGGGGGTAATTTTTGCGAATCTGTTTTGATAACTCGCCGGCCCGGGCAAGGGAATTTCCGAACAGCACACTGAAGCCGATAATATCCGGTGAAAAAGATTTTATCTTTTCATCGCATATTTCATACCAATCGACAGGGCGTTTATCGTGACTGCGCTTGAGTGTCTCATAATGTAAATCGAGAACAGAAACCTCAATATCGGGAAATGCCTCCTTGGTACTGGCAGATATATACATCAAGCCCAACGGGGGATAGATCTCGCGTTCGATCCCTGCATTCAGAGCTTCTAGTGCAATTCTTGGAGTATTTATAAGAAGTATCTTCTTGATCATTGCGTTGATCCAAATTTATTAAAAGGAACCGGACGTAAGGAATATATTTCATTGCCGTATATGGATTTCATATGGATTTCCACAAACCCATGAACCGGCACTTAAGTCGTGGTTCAATTCGTTCATATATTATCATTATATTAAGTAGCAAATACTGCCACGCCCACTATTTTTTAGATCGCCCCCATCCCGTCACGATCAAGACATACGCGAAGCGATTTCGGCATGTTGTCGGGCGATGGTGCGCTCCTCGTTTACCTTGTCAATTCGCTTGCGCACATCTCCGGGCATATTGGGGTCGAGGTTCCGTTGATAGCAGTAGATACGGTCTCCGGTCGGGCCAATGACATTGATTCTCACGCGGTAGACGGCCTCAGCCATGGACGAGGTATAGGATCTGGCCTTCTCGACGGAGGAGAGGATGGCATCGTCAAGTTGAAAATGAAACGGAACGGCTTTCCCCAAATAATAGTCCCGCAACGGCGCATAGCCCTCATCCGCAAGCCAGGATTCCAGATCGTACTCGTATTCGACCACCTTCGAGGAAAGGGGATTCTCGTAACAAACGATCTTGTCTAATCCCATATCCAGGGTAGTTTCAAGTTCACCCATCTCTTCACCGCTTAATTTCTCGCCAAAGAAACGCCCCAGGCCTTCCTTCAGATAGGTTCTGAGATCGGTAATGATCGCTGCATTCGCAACGAGGTTCGCCATGTAAAACGGGACGAGGGCCAGTTGATGGGTGTCGACCGTCCTGAGGTCCTCTGCGCTGAACTCCAGCTTCACCTGATCAGCGGGGATGAGCTCGTCTTTGCAGGACTGGCGGAAAGCTTCGAGAAGAGCACGCCATTGTGGCGTCCAGTTGTCCCCATCGCGGGTGATCCTGTCTGCAAGGGTGGCATAATCCAGTCCGCAAATGTCGAGACAGCGCGTGAACTCGATGAAAAGTTCGCTCCCCAGAACATGGATCAGGAACTGAAACAGGCGCAGACACAGGAAGTCCTCGCGGCTGCATGTGTTTGTTTCAGTCACCACTTCCTCATACTCAAGGGAATGGATGTCCTTGTAGCTGCTGACATAGCGGGGAATGACGCGAAAAGCCGACTTGAAACCAAATTGCCTGCGAGAGGCCACGGAGCTGCTCCCAGCAGTTGGGCGAGGGATGATGATGTTAACGACTTATCGGGAAATTACTGGCACTCCCAGTGTTCAAGCACCGAAACATGGGGCATAACACTTTGTTTGGGCTTTATTAAAGGCATGATGGAAGGTCTGCTGATAATGGAAGGCACTTATATTAAAATAGACGATGAATATGTAAAGGCTGCCTCTTTTTGCATCCCTAAAGATGTGAAGTTGGGTCAATTCTTAGATATTTTCAAAAAATTCCTCCAAGATCATCCTGAGAAACGGCACGACAGAGCATCCGTCTTATTTGCCGAAGCAACTCGTGAGGCGTTCTGTAAATGACCCGCTTCAGACACCCCTCCGGTGAGTGTGTTGGACTAATATAGAAGCGGATTGTTGCCAAGGTGGTGTAGGGGGGGGTGTTTCAGCTGTAAGGACTTTGGTCTAACGACGGCCAAGTGAAGGCACTGGGAGCTACGCTATTGTCACACTGGTGTCACAGTGACAGTGCTCAGGATCATTGAATCTTGATTAATGTCAGGCTATAATGAATTTCGTAACATGTTGATTTGTAGGGCTGAATTCAAGCTAACTCCGTAGCTCAGCTGGATAGAGCGCTGCCCTCCGAAGGCAGAGGTCGCGCGTTCGAATCGCGCCGGGTGCGCCAGCTTTTTGGTGGTTATATTTATCCAGTAATCACCCAGCAAGCGCATCAAAAGGGTGCATATACCTGATCTTGTTACCTGTTTTATTGTACCAGTTGCCATGTTAGTGAGGCTGGGTTCCTGAGAAGGGTTGATGGTTGCTAAAGAAAGGCCCCGTTGCGGAAGGAAAATTGTTTTAATAGCAGTGGGATTTTGGTACTGTCGCCGCGGGTTTGAAAGTTATCGACGAAATATCAGTTGAAAGGAGAACACAGATGCGTGCGTTACTGATTGCAATTATTAGCGTATTCATTCTTGCCGCCCCGAGCTTAAGCTATGCCGGTGACGGAACTGTTGCTGACGATGTTGTTGCCGTGGCTAAGGAAAACCCGGGGAAGACAGCTGGCGTTGCGGGATGTATAGCCGTTATCATCGCACCACCTGCCTGGGGTTGGTGTGCTTTGACTCTTATCGGAGGAGCCGCCATTGACGGCGATCTGCAGCCAATCTTTGACAAACTGACGGAGTAGCCTGATCGCTCTGGTTAGAGTGGCACGAACCGACACGCCCCTCAAGACAGGCGATAAACTGGTTGTAGATTTATCTCCCACTCTCGGCGATGGCTGGGAAGTCGTGGGTTGTCGTGGAGGCACGGGGGCATTGCTTTAATGGGAGTGGGATTTTGGTACTGTCGCCGCGAGCCTGAAAGTTATCGACGAAATATCAGTTGAAAGGAGAACGCAGATGCGTGCGTTACTGATTGCCGTTCTTGGCGTATTCATTCTTACCGCCCCGAGCTTAAGCTATGCCGGTGACGGAACTGTTGCTGACGATGTTGTTGCCGTGGCTCAGGAAAACCCGGGGAAGACAGCTGGCGTTGCAGGATGTGGGGCCATTCTCATCTTCCCGCCTTCCTGGGCTTGGTGCGCTGCGACTCTTGTCGGAGGAGCCGGGATTGACGGCGATGTGCAGCCAGTCCTTGAAAAACTGACGGAGTAGCTTGATCACTCTGGTTAGAGGAGCACGAACCGACGCGCCCCTCAAGACAGGCGATAAACCGGTTGTAGGTTCATCTCCCGCTCTCGGCAATGGCTGGGAAGTCGTGGGTTGTAGTGGAGGCGCGGAGGCGTTGCCATGTCTCGGATTTCTTGCCTACCGAAGATAGCAACGCAGTTGACTGTGAGGAGGACGGTACACCGTCTTTGTGGCGGTAGAGACTCCGCTGGTTCCGGGTAAGGAGTAGGGGCGGCCATGGAAAGCTTTTTCGCCATTGGCCTCATCATTGGCAAGCTCGCCGTGGTCATCGCCATCCTTCTCGTCCTGCCCATCCCCCTGACATGGATTGAGCGCAAGATCGCGGGCCACATACAGCAACGGTTGGGCCCCATGCGGGTGGGGTGGCACGGCCTGTTGCAGCCTCTGGCCGATGGCATCAAGCTGCTGACCAAGGAAGACCACATCCCCGCCGAGGCCGATCGCTTCCTCTTCACGCTGGCGCCCATTATCGCTCTGGTGCCGCCGTTCCTGGTCTTCGTGGCGATTCCCATTGGCGACAGTGTCACCATCTTCGGCACCGAGATAACCCTCTACCTCGCCGACATGAATGTGGGCCTGCTCTACATTCTCGCCGTGGCCGGGATCGAGGTCTACGGCGTGATTTTTGCGGGCTGGGCCTCCAATAGTAAATACGCTGTGTTGGGCAGCCTGCGTACCTGCGCGCAGATGATTAGCTACGAAATTCCCATGGGGTTCTCAGTTATTGGCGTAGTTATGCTGGCTCATTCCATGAGCTTGCTAGACATCGTCGAAGCCCAAGCTGGGCTCTGGAACGTGGTCTACCAACCACTTGGCTTTTTCGTGTTTTTTGTTGCTGGCCTTGCCGAGGCGCAACGCATCCCCTTCGACCTTCCGGAAGCCGAGGGTGATCTCTGTGCTGGGTACCACACTGAATACAGCGGAATACGATTCTCCTTCTTCATGATCAGTGAATACCTGATCGTGGTTTTCCTCTCGGCGCTTATCGTTCTCCTGTTTTTTGGCGGCTGGCACGGGATACTGATCCCTTTGCCGCCGGTGGTCTGGTTCTTACTTAAGCTTTCCTTCTTCATCTGGGTGTTCATGTGGTTGCGCTTCACCTTTCCCCGCTACCGATATGACCAACTCATGAGCATCGGCTGGAAGGTGCTGCTGCCGCTGTCATTGGCCAACATCCTGATCAGTGGAATCTTCATGTTATGAGCCGAAAAGAGGGTTGGTGCGGGAGCGAATGGAAAAAGTGGACATGGTTGCAAAGGTAGCACGAAAAGTATCGGGATGGATTGGCTGGGCTTTCTTCCTTGATCTGCTTGATGGCCTGTCTCTGACCCTGAGCTACATGTTTTCGAAGACCATTACCGAGCGTTATCCCGACGACGAGAAATGGATACCCTTCCCGCGTTACCGCGGACACCACTTCTTGAAAAGCAACGCCGAGGGCAAGACCAACTGCGTGGCCTGTGAGCTCTGTTCCAGAATCTGCCCTTGCCGCTGCATCACGGTGGTGCCCCATGAGGACGAGGATGGCGAACGTCATCCCCAGGTCTTTGAGATCGATCTCGGGCGCTGTCTTTTCTGTGGGCTGTGCGAAGATGCCTGTCCTGCTGACGCCATCGCCTTGGGTCGTCATTACGAGTTCTGTGATCACGATAGTAAGACGCTGGTGGTGGGACGCGATGCGCTGATGGCTATGCCAGGGAAGGTTGAGAGGGGAGGCGAGGTGGTGGCTGCTAGGCTCTCTACCGAGGTCGGCGTTACCGTGACCGCTACCGGTGATGGGGAGGGCGTCGATTGGTGGCGCCATATCCGCCGCCGCTGAGCATTCCACCGCAAAACGGAAAATTACCAAAATCTCTACTCGCCTGCGCGTTTGACGGTTGATCCTACGCGTGCGTCTCTCTAAAGTTTCCTCCGGCATGGCTCAAGTGGATGAGCCAGCTACAGCCTGAGCACCGCGCGCTGGTTCCGGCCCTGGAACGGCGGTCCGATGCGGGGGCCGCGAGTAGGATCGTTTTTCAAGGGGGAACGATGGAAACGGCGTTCTTTCTTCTCTTCGCGGGCATAGCCGCGCTTTCCGCACTGATGGTGGTGGTGGCGCGGAACCCAGTCCACAGCGCGCTCTCGCTCATGGTCTGCTTCATCCAGATTGCTGCCCTTTTCGTTCTTCTTGGCTCTCCCTTCCTAGCCGTCATCCAGATATTCGTCTATGTGGGGGCGGTGATGGTCCTGTTCCTGTTCGTGATCATGATGCTCGATGTGCGTAAGGACGTCCACGTAAGATTCCGCACCAGCGGCGTTCCGGCCCTGACCGTGCTTATCCTTCTTGGTGGAGAGATGCTAGTCCTGTTGCTGAGCAGTGAGCATATTCCGGCGCTTTCCACTGCCGGGGAAGGTGCGGCGGGTAGCGTTAAGGAACTAAGCTTGACCCTTTTTGCCGACTACCTCCTTCCCTTCGAGATTGCCTCTGTGGTCCTTCTCGTGGCCCTTATCGGTGCTGTCGTGTTGGCGAGAAGGGAGGCAGAGTAATGGTTCCCCTGTCGTGGTATTTGGCTCTTGGTGCAAGCTTGTTCGTTATCGGCGCAGCTGGCGTTCTATTACGACGCAATGTTCTCGTGGTGCTTATGTCACTGGAGCTGATGCTCAATTCTGTGAACATCAACCTTGTTGCCTTCTCCCGTTTTCTCGAGAATCTGGAGGGGCAGATATTCACCATCTTCGTTATTACCGTCACCGCCTGTGAGGTGGCTGTTGCCCTCGCTATTCTGGTCACCGTGGTGCGCAATAAGGCGACGCTCGAAGTCGACGAAATTGCCATCATGAAAGGGTAAAAAATTGGAAGTCGCCGCCTCTACCGAGATTGTTGAATCCGCCAGGCCTCTTCTGGCCGTCGCCGTAGCGCTGGCGGCGGCGGCAGCCATCCTCCTGCTCCACGGTCGCGATAAATTCAGGGACGCGGTAACCCTGTGCGCCTCCGTGGTCATGTTCCTCATCGTCGCTTCCATGGCGCCGATGGTGCTGGCCGGGGGCATTGTCGAATACACCATGTTTCAGATCCTGCCCGGCGCCGACTTCGCGTTCCGGGTGGATTCCCTGGGCATGGTCTTCGCCAGCATCTCGTCCTTTCTGTGGATGGCAGCGGCAGTTTATTCCATCGGATACATGCGGAGTCTGGAGGAACACGCCCAGACGCGTTTTTTCGCCTGTTTTGCGGTCTCCCTAGCGGCTGCGGTGGGCGGCGCCTTCGCCGCCAACCTATTTACTTTGGTGATTTTCTACGAGGCTTTGAGCCTAGTCACTTATCCTCTGGTCTATCACCACGAAAATGAGGAGTCCTGGCGCGGCAGCCGCATCTACCTTGTCTATCTGGCGGGAGCATCGAAGACCGCCCTGCTTGCCGCACTGGCACTCACCTATTATCTGACGGGGTCACTCGACTTCATGCCTGGGGGGCTGCTTGATGGGGTTGCCGCCTCGCCACTCCTTCTGAGTGTCGTCTATTTGTGTTATCTGGCGGGCTTCGCTAAGGCCGCCATTATGCCACTACACGCTTGGCTGCCCTCGGCCATGGTAGCGCCAACACCGGTGAGTGCTCTGCTCCATGCGGTGGCGGTGGTCAAGATGGGTGTGTTCTGCGTACTCAGGGTTATCTTCAACGTCTTCGGTGTGCGCTTAATGGAGGACATGAGTCTCGGCATCATCACCGCCTATCTTGTCTCTTTCACCATTATCACCGCCTCCATCTACGCCCTGACTCGCGACGACCTAAAAGCGCGACTCGCCTATTCAACAGTGAGCCAGCTCTCCTACATCATCCTTGGCGCGGCACTGCTAACTCCCGGTGCCATAGTTGGCGGCATCGTTCACATCGCCGCTCATGCCCTGTCAAAAATCACGCTCTTCTTCTGCGCTGGCTCCATCTATTGTGCCTCGCGCCGTAAAAAAATCAGCCAGCTCGCCGGTATCGGTCGCAAGCTGCCTTGGACCATGGTCGCATTCTTCATCGGTTCGCTGGGCATGATCGGTATCCCGCCTTCAGGTGGTTTCATCAGTAAATGGTACCTCGTGCTGGGGGCGGTAGAAGCGCATGAATTTGTCTTCTTGGTGGTTCTGCTGGTGAGCACAATACTTAACGCAGCCTATTTTCTGCCCGTCACCTATACCGCCTTCTTCGAGAAGGAAAGCACCACACAGGATGCTGACGCACCACAGGAAATCCGTGAGATTCCACTGGTGGCTGCACCCTTGGTGGTGACCGCCCTGCTGTCCCTACTCATGGGGCTCTACCCCGGTTACTTTCTCACTCTGGCGCGGGGGGTAGTGGGATGATTGCGAAGATCGTCAATTTCTTCGGAGATACGGCCTACAGAAAACGCCGCTGGATACTATTTATCGTGGTCTTGGTGCTTGTTTTCGTCACCGATTTTCTAGCTCCGCGCGAGCACGTGGAATTTTTCTGGGATGCCATCCCCGGCTGGGCGGCACTTTTTGGCTTCATTTCCTGCGTTCTTATCATCGTCGCCTCCAAGTTCCTTGGCCACCAAGGAGGGCTTATGAAGGACGAGGACTACTATGAGTGAATGGGTCCATCCAGGACTGCTCTTCATCCTCGGAGCGCCCCTCATTCCTCTGCTCAGCTGGCGGGCGCGGCAAGTATTGATGATTCTCATTCCTACGTTCGCCATCATCAGCGTGGTGGATATGACACCGGGAACTTTTGGCGTCTTTGAGTTTGCCGGGATCGCCATTGTTGCGGGCCAGGTGGACAAACTCAGCCTCGTCTTCGCCCATGTCCTCACCATTATGTCGCTGATCGGCATGATCTACGCGCTCCACGTAGAACGCCCCTCAGAGCACGTGGCAGCATTTCTTTACGTGGGAAGCGCGCTCGGCGTGGTCTTCGCCGGAGATTGGTTCACCCTTCTTGTGTTCTGGGAGATCATGGCCTTCTCTTCGGCCTACCTGGTCTTCGCCTCGAACAACGGGCCAGCGACACGTGCCGGCTTCCGCTATCTCATGGTCCATATCACGGGTGGCGTACTGTTGCTGAGTGGGATCGTAATTCATGGCTTGGAGACGGGCTCCATGCTGTTTGGTCCCATCGCCGAAGACGGCAGTTTGGCCTACGTCCTCATCCTTATCTCCTTCATCCTTAACGCGGCAGTACCGCCACTCAACGCTTGGCTCACCGACGCCTATCCGGAGGCGACGGTAACAGGTGCTGTATTCATGAGTGCCTTTACCACTAAGACCGCTGTTTATGTTTTGCTCAGGGCCTTTCCAGGAACCGAAATCTTGATTTGGCTTGGCACCGCCATGGCCATCTACGGCGTGATCTACGCCGTGCTTGAGAATGACTGTCGGCGGCTTCTTGCCTATCACATCGTCAGCCAGGTGGGCTACATGGTGGCGGGCGTCGGCATCGGCACCGAAATGGCTGTGAATGGCTCAGCCTCCCATGCATTCGCCCATATCATCTACAAGGGGCTGCTGTTCATGGGGGCTGGCGCCGTCATTCATATGACGGGGAAACGCCTACTCACCGACATGGGCGGGCTCTACAGGACTATGCCGTGGACGGTGGTGCTCTACATGGTTGGCGCCTTCGCCATTTCGGCGTTTCCATTCTTCAGTGGCTTTGTCAGTAAATCCATGGTAGTGGCCGCGGCTGGCGAGGACCATCTGGCGGTGGTGGCGCTGTTGCTGACCCTAGCCTCGTCGGGGACCTTCCTCCACACCGGACTCAAGCTTCCTTATTACATGTTCTTTGGCCACGATTCTGGTCTCAAGGCCAAAGAACCGCCTGCCAACATGCTCACCGCCATGGGCATCGCTGCTGTTCTGTGCATTGCCATCGGCGTGTTCCCGGGGATGCTTTATTCCCTGCTCCCTTATCCGGTCCATTTCGAACCCTACACGGCGGCCCATGTCACCGGTAGTTTAGGAATACTGATGTTCACGGCCCTGGGCTTCGTCCTGCTGCTGCGTCACCTCGATCCCGAGCGTACCATCAGCCTCGATACCGATTGGTTCTATCGCAAGGGTGCGCGGCTTTTCATGTGGTTCGCCGAGAAACCGGCAGCCCTCTGGGAGGGTGCCGTGAGCCGGCTCGCTGATACGGTGGTACTGCCCTTTCTCCATGGATCGGCGCGCTTGGGGCTGAAGGTCGACATGAACGTGGTAGATGCCTGCGTTAACGGGGTGGCCCGCACTGCCCTGGCATGGGGAGCATCCCTGCGGCGTCTACAGACGGGGGTCGTGACCCATTACGCTATGGCCATGGTGGGTGGGATTCTGATTGGGATTACCACCTATTTTGTGATCTCCGGCGGATAAAGGGTAGGGCCCATGATGAAAATTCCCGTGCTCAGCCTGATTATCTTTCTGCCTGCCATCGGTGCTGCGATCCTGCCCTTCCTGCGTTCAGACAACAAGGTGCGGTGGGTCGCCCTAGCCTTTGCTGTTGCCGATTTTCTGCTCGCCACGTGGTTGCTGTTCAACTTTGACACCACCACTTACGCCATGCAGTTCCGCGAAACCGTTTCCTGGGTTCCGTCGCTTGGCATTTCCTATGCCCTTGGTGTCGATGGGATCAGCGTGTTGTTTGTGTTCCTGACCGCGCTGCTGGGATGGATCTGCGTCCTCGCCTCGTGGCGGGCTATCACACGCAGGGTAGCGCAGTTCATGATCAGTCTTCTGGTTATGCAGGCATTGATGCTGGGGGTCTTCTGCGCCCTTGATCTATTCCTATTTTACTTTTTCTGGGAAGCCATGCTTATTCCCATGTATCTCATCATCGGCGTCTGGGGCGGCGACAATCGGGTCTATGCGGCGTTCAAGTTCTTCCTCTACACGCTTGTAGGCAGCGTACTGTTCCTGGTGGGAATCCTGGTCCTCTATTTTCATGGCGGTGAGACCTTCGACATCCTTGTGCTCATGGATGGTGACTATTCTTTCATTGTCCAGGCTTGGGTGTTTCTAGCCTTCCTGGTGGCCTTTGCGGTCAAGGTGCCTATGGTGCCGGTACATACCTGGCTACCCGATGCTCATGTGGAGGCGCCGACGGCGGGCAGCATCGTACTGGCTGGGGTTTTGCTCAAGATGGGAGCTTATGGATTCCTGCGCTTTTCGCTGCCCATGTTGCCCGAGGCCTCACAGTATTTTGCTTTACCAGTTTTGGCGCTGTCGGTAATAGCGATCGTTTACGGCGGGTTTCTGGCGCTGGCCCAGGACGACCTGAAAAAGCTGGTGGCTTATTCGAGTGTCAGTCACATGGGCTTCGTCACCCTGGGGCTGTTCGCGCTCAATTCGAGGGGGCTGGAAGGCAGCATTCTGCAGATGTTCAATCACGGCATCACCACCGGAGCCCTGTTTTTGTTCGTCGGGCTGATCTACGAAAGGACACATACCCGGCGTATCGGCGATTATGGCGGCCTGATGAAGGTGGCGCCGGTCTATGGCGTGCTGCTCGCGGTGTTCACCCTGTCATCCCTGGCGGTGCCGGGAACCAATGCCTTCATCGGTGAGCTGTTGATACTGACCGGGGCCTTCGCCACCAACATGATGATCGGCGCTATCGCCGTGACCGGTGCGGTGCTCAGCGCGGCTTATTTGTTAGGCATGTTCAGAAAGGTGGCTCTGGGGCCTCCGGTCTACGAAAAGGGCGAGGCCATGTGGGATATGAACGGGCGGGAGCTTGTAGCGGCCATACCCCTAGCGGTTTTCGTTTTCTGGGTTGGATTCTATCCGCAACCTTTCCTTGACGTCATGCATGTCTCCGTTGAGCACCTGCTGGAGCAGGTACAGGGCACGTATAGGTAGGGTGATGCACTTATGAACGCAGACATGATCGTTGCTTCGATTATTGCTAGCCTGCCCGAGATTATCGTCATCTCCTGTGCCTGTTTGTTGTTGCTGGTCAGTCTCATTCCCGCGCGTGGGCGCATGGTTCTGTTTTCCGGCATTTCCCTGGCCGTGGTTGCTGCTGCTGCTATTGCTACTTATGTCCTTGCGGGACCGGTCCGTCCGGCCTATGGCGGTATGTTCGTGGTCGACGGATTCGCCGTCTTTTTTAAGGCAGTGGTTCTTATGGTGACGGCTCTTGTAATCCTGATTTCTCCCAAATACCTGGAGGAGGAGAACATAGAGCGAGGGGAGTACTTCGTACTACTGCTGTTCGCCTTGGCCGGCATGATGATTATGACCTCGGCCCTTGATCTCGTATCCATCTATCTCGGCCTCGAACTTATGGCCCTGTCTGTCTACGTGTTGACCGGTTTTGTGCGCCACGATTCCCGTTCCAACGAAGCTGCGCTCAAATACGTAATCCTCGGGGCTCTCTCGTCGGCAATCTTCCTCTACGGGGTCTCTCTAGTCTACGGCCTTGCTGGCACTACCCAGCTCAGTGAGCTCGCCATCACCCTGAACCGGGACGGGCCTCTCGATCCACTCCTCATTCTCGCCACGGTCTTCATGGTTACGGGTCTCGTTTTCAAGGTCGGGGCTGTCCCCCTGCATATGTGGGTTCCTGACGTCTACGAGGGGGCACCCACAACCATTACTGCCTTCATATCGGTGGGGCCTAAGGCCGCTGCCTTCGCCATCATTCTCCGTATCTTCCCCGATGCGTTGATAGGGGTCGCCGATATCTGGGGCCCCGTTATCGCGGTGATCGCAGTCCTGACCCTGACCTTGGGCAGTTTCGTCGCCCTGGTTCAGACCAATATTAAGCGCATGCTGGCCTATTCCAGTATCGCCCACGTTGGTTTTGCGCTTCTCGGACTGGTGGCGGGGGGGCATGACGGAATTGCCAGCGTCATGCTCTATTTTCTTATCTATGCCTTTATGAATCTCGGCATCTTCGGGGCCATAGTCATGATGAGGAAGGGGGATTTTAGCGGCGAGAACATCGAGGACTACGCCGGTCTTGCAAAGTCACACCCGGGCCTTGCCTTGCTGACATTGATTTTCCTGTTTTCTCTTGCCGGCATTCCTCCCACGGCCGGTTTCTTCGCCAAGTTCTATATCCTCACTGCCTTGGTGGCGCAGGGGTATGTGGTGTTGGCGGTAATCGCCGTGCTGCTGAGCGCCGTGGCCGCCTATTTCTATCTTCGTATCGTCATGCTGATGTACATGAAAGAACAGGCCCGGAGTTTTGATTTAGCGCTGACGCCTTCCCTGCGTGTCGCCCTCGCTGTTGCTGGGCTGGGGACGGTGGGTATCGGCCTGCTCCCAGCATGGTTTCTTGATATGGCCCGGGGAGCTGTTTTCCCAGGGATAGGTTGAACAACGGAGGAAATTTCGCTTAGCTTGATTAGCTTGCAAAGCTAAAGGGATTTTCCAATATGCCAAGGAGTGAAGGAATAGCATGGGCCTGTGTGTTTCGCTACGATGCCTACATCTAGCCCCGTCAGGATTCTTTAGAACCGGTAACGTAAGGACGTATGAAGATGCCCATTGAATACCTTCCGGTTTTCTTGATGGTGGGTGCTGTCTCTATCCTCGCCTTGGCGATACTCTTCGTATCGAAGCTGCTGCGTCCGTCCAATCCCTATTTTGAGAAGAACCGCCCATATGAATGTGGCGTCGACCCTTGGGGGCAGGCGGCGGTGGGGCTGTTCAAGGTGCAGTATTTTCTCATCGCCATTTTGTTCGTGATCTTCGATGTGGAAGCCATGTTCCTGTTCCCCTGGGCCGTGGTACTCGATGAAATCGGGCTCTTTGGCTATATCGAAATGTTCGTTTTCATCTTTCTTCTGCTGGTGGGCTTCGCCTATGCCTGGGCAAAAGGAGCGCTGGAATGGGAATCCTAGAAAACCGTTTCCCTGATAATGTCTTTTTTAGCACCGCCGACAGCATCATCAACTGGTCGAGGAAATCCGCCCTGTGGCCGGAGACCTTCGGTATCGCCTGCTGCGCTATCGAGATGATCGCTACCGGGTGTTCCCGCTACGACCTGGATCGCTTCGGGATTGTTTTCAGGCCCTCGCCAAGACAGTCGGACGTAATGGTCATCGCTGGCACCGTGACCAAGAAGTTCGCTCCCGTGGTGCGCCGCCTCTATGATCAGATGCCGGAACCACGCTGGGTCATTGCCATGGGCACCTGCGCCATAACCGGTGGCGTATACAACACCTACGCCGTGGTACAGGGTTCCGAACTGGTGGTTCCCGTGGACGTACATGTACCCGGCTGTCCGCCCCGGCCCGAGGCCCTCATGCACGGATTTCTCCTGCTTCAGGAAAAAATTCAGAAATCCCACGTTCTGAGAAGGCACGATCCGGAATCTGCCATGGCAGGATAGCCATGGGTGTTCCTCTCTACTGCACGAAGATTGCCAAACGCTTTGGGCGTGAGGTGGAGCATGAGGGCCACTCCCACGGCATGCATGTCTTCGCCGCGCCGCCTAGCGTTGTGGTCGATTTGTGCCGGTTCCTCAAGGATGATCCGGAACTCCGCTTTAATTTCCTTTCAGATATCTGTGGGGTTGACCGCTATCCACAAACGCCTCGCTTCGAGGTGGTATACCACCTTTACTCTATTCCCTTGAAATGGCGGCTGCGGATCAAGTGCCGGGTTGATGATCCGCCGCGAGTTTCCTCCGTGGTGGGCGTGTGGAAAACCGCCAATTGGCACGAGCGTGAAGCCTACGACATGTACGGGATCGTTTTCGACGGTCACCCTGATCTCCGCAGAATTTACATGTGGGAGGAGTTTGAAGGATATCCCATGCGTAAAGATTTTCCTCTGCGCGGCTACAAGGACACCTACAACCCCTTCGGAGAGGAGAAAACTGAAACCTCGTCTTCCAGTCTCAGCGACGATCAGGACAATAACTCTTCGCAACCGGGTGAGAAGAGATGACGGATGTGACGGTACTGAACGAGGTAGAAAAGGACGGCGGGGGCACCCAAGAGATTCTTCTCAATCTGGGACCCCAGCATCCCAGCACCCATGGGGTGCTTAGGCTTGTTCTTGAGTTGAAAGGCGAATACGTCGCTCGTACCGACCCTCATATCGGCTATCTCCACCGCGGCACCGAGAAATTAGCAGAGGATTTTACTTATACCCAGATCATCCCCCTTACCGACCGTCTGGATTATCTCTGTCCGCCGTCTACTAATCAGGCGTTCGTTATTGCGGTGGAAAAACTTCTCGGCATCGAAGCGCCGGAGCGCGCCCAGTATATCCGTGTCATGATGACGGAACTGTCACGAATCTCCGGGCACCTGCTTATCGTTGGCGCTCTGCCTATGGATGTGGGAGCCATGACCGTGATGCTTTATACCATGCGTGAGCGCGAGATGGTTATGGACCTCCTGGAAATGATTTGCGGTGCTCGTATGCACACCTCATTTTGCCGGGTCGGCGGCGTGCGCGAGGACTTGCCCGAGGGGTTTGCCGAAAGGATTCGGGAATTCTGCGATATTTTTCCTCAGCGCATCAGCGACTACGAACGGCTTGTTGCACGCAACCGGGTGTTTCTGCAACGCACCAGGGGAATTGCTGTGATCACTCCGGAAGATGCTATTGACCTCGGCCTGAGTGGTCCCAATTTGAGGGCTTCGGGAGTGGACTGGGACATTCGGCGGGACTGCCCCTATGAAATCTACGACCGGCTGGACTTCAATGTCATCGTAATGGAGGGCGGCGACTGTTACGACCGCTGGAAGTGCCGCATCGATGAGATGAGAGAAAGCACCCGCATCATTGAACAATGCATGAGGGATATGCCAGAAGGACCGTTCTTGGCTGACGAGCCCACGGTGTCCTTCCCGGTAGACAAGGAATTGCTCAAGTGTTCCATGGAAACCCAGATTCACCATTTCGAACTATCCGCCTACGGCTTCAAGGTGCCCGCTGGCGAGATCTACTCCTGCGTTGAGGCTCCCAAGGGAGAGTTGGGTTTCTACATCATCAGCGATGGTAGCGAAAAACCCTTCCGCATGAAGGTAAGAGCCCCTTCATTCGTCAATCTCCAGGCTCTGCAGGGGGCGAGCAATATGGACTATCTCGCCGATGTGGTTGCCATGCTGGGAAGCATTGATCCTGTGCTTGCGGAGGTAGACAAATGACGGCGGTATCGGCGACGGAGTTTATGACGGAAGATATGAGAAGAGAGATCAAAGAGATTATCAAGCGCTATCCCAAGCGTCGTTCAGCGATCATGCCGTCTCTTTTCCTCGCCCAGGAAGAACACGGCTACCTTCCTGACGAGGTGCTGCTGGAGGTGGCTGGTGTGCTCGACGTGCCTGAAATATGGGTCTACGAGATCGCTACTTTTTACACCATGTTTAATACCGAGCCCGTAGGCAGGTTCCACATCAAGCTCTGCACCAATGTTTCTTGTCTTCTTTTGGAGGCCGGGAGTCTGCTCCCCCATTTAGAGAAGCGGCTAGGGATCACGTGTGGTGGAACTACCGATGACGGGCTTTTCACTCTGTCTATCGTAGAGTGTCTCGGTTCCTGTGGCACGGCTCCAGTCATGCAGATTAACAAAACCTATTACGAGAATCTGAGCACACAGAGAATCGACCAAATCCTTGATGAGTTGAAGGCGCAGGCAAGTGGTGCCCACCGCACTATTCAGTCCAGAGACGACGGCCAGGAAGGGGTGCCGGCATGACGGAGAAAGTCCTTATGAAGAACGCTGAGGCCCCGGACTCCCACAGAATCGACACCTATGAAACTGCAGGTGGGTACCATGCACTGGCCACGGTTTTGCGGGACTATCAACCCGATGAACTGATTAAACTGATCAAGGATTCTAACCTGCGAGGGCGCGGCGGCGCCGGTTTTGCAACGGGCGTCAAATGGGGTTTTGTGCCTAAGGACCCGGCTCTAAAGAAGTATCTATGTTGCAACGCTGATGAGGGAGAACCGGGAACCTTCAAGGACCGGGCGATCATGGAGAAGGATCCCCATCAGATGATCGAAGGCATGATTCTCTGCGCCTATGCTATCGGTGCTGAGACCGCCTATATTTATATCAGGGGGGAATACACCCTGAGCGTCCAAAGACTCGAGGCGGCTTTGAAAGAGGCATACGATAAGAGGTATCTTGGGCAACGGATTATCGGTTCTAATGTTTCTCTTGATATTTACGTGCACCGTGGCGCTGGCGCCTATATCTGCGGTGAAGAGACAGCGCTGCTCGAATCCATAGAAGGGCGACGTGGGCAGCCTAAACTCAAGCCACCGTTTCCCGCAATTGAAGGTCTCTACGCCAGCCCCACCGTCATAAATAATGTGGAGACTCTGGCCTGTTTGCCTCATATCGTGTGCCGCGGCGCCGAATGGTTTCGCAAAATCGGTCCCGAGAAAAGCCCCGGGCCTAAGCTCTACTGCCTCTCCGGTCACGTCCGTAAGCCCGGATTGTATGAGCTCCCCATGGGCATACCGCTGCGGGAACTGGTGGAGAAACATGCTGGAGGGGCAAGGCCGGGCCGCAAGATCAAGGCAGTTATTCCCGGCGGTGTTTCAGCGCCAATGATTCCTGAATCTGACCTTAATGTGTGCATGGATTTCGAATCGCTCGCCGCTGCTGACACCATGCTTGGCTCGGCCGGTGTCATCGTCATTGACGATAATGACTGCATCGTGCGCGTAGCTACACGGATCATCGAATTTTTCGCCCATGAATCCTGTGGCAAATGTACCCCGTGTCGTGAGGGGTTGAGTTGTGCCGTTAAGATTTTGCGCCGTCTGGAGAACGGCGAAGGAAGAGAAGGCGATCTGGAGCAACTCGATTTTTTATGTGATGGAATTTTTGGAAATTCCTTCTGTGCTCTTGGTGACGGGGCGGCTTGGGGGTTGCGTAGGGCACTTCAAATTTTCCGTGACGAATTTATCTACCATGTTGAAAAAAGGGAGTGCCCGTTCCACTGAGAGCGGGCCGTAAAGCAAAGGGACGGGATCTCCATGGCCACAGTCACCATCGACGGGAAAACACTCGAAGTCGACGACGGTACCTTGATTCTCGATCTGGCACACAGTCAGGGAATTCACATTCCCACTTTCTGCTATCAGAAGAGGTTGACCACTCTAGCATCCTGCCGCATGTGCCTTGTGGAGATTGAGGGGCATTTTTCCCTGGAAAAGAGGCTGCAGCCTGCCTGCGCAACGCGGATAACAGACGGTATGGTGGTGAGAACGGATACTCCCCTGATTGCACAAACACGGCGATCCATGCTGGAAATTCTGCTCGCTAATCACCCCCTGGATTGTCCAGTCTGTGACAAGGCTGGTGAATGCGAACTCCAGGATATGGTTTTTACCTATGGCGCGGGGGAGAGCCGCTTCACTGACAAGAAGCGGGTTTTCCGCTCCGAGGATATCCACCTCAATCCGGTTATTGTCTTCAATGCCCAGCGTTGCATCCAGTGTCAGCGTTGTGTCCGTATGTGCGAGGAAGTGGTGGGGGCGGTGGCCATCGGGACTGTTGAGAGGGGTATGAACGCTGAGATAACAGGCTTCGGCAACAGTCTCGCTGACTGCGACCATTGCGGGAACTGCATCGAGGTCTGTCCGGTGGGGGCACTGATGAGTAGCCCCTATCGTTATAAGGCGCGACCCTGGGATCTGACTGAGGTGGATACCATTTGCCCCTATTGTGGCACTGGCTGTCATCTTACCATAGGCTTACGGGATGGTCGCTTGGCTCGGGTGCGTTCAAAGTACGAGACCGGCGTTAACGGCGAAACCCTCTGTGTGAAAGGACGGTTTGGTCTCGACTTTATCGACGGGGAAGACAAGCTCAGAAGGCCCATGGTACGGAAAGACGGGGCCCTTGCCGCCGTGTCTTGGGAGGAGGCTCTCAGCTATATCGGTGGGCACGCCAGGGCTGCTGCCGAAAAGGGGACGGTTGGTGGTCTCGTTTCACCACGCCTCGCCAACGAGGCTCTTTATCTGTTCCAAAAGCTGATACGGACGATATTCCACAGTAACAGCATTGATTCCTCGACTCGTTGGAGCGCCCCGGACCAGGCCGCGCCGGGGATATACCAGTCCCTGGAAGGGCTGTTCGGTGGGCTGTATGCTAGACGCTCCCTACATCATGCCCTCAAGGCTGACTGTATCCTCGTCGTCGGCTCCAACGTTACCGACGACAACCCGGTGAGTGAATATCTGATACGGGACGCTACGCGTAACGAGGGGAAACAATTATTCATGGTTTCATCACGACCCTCCAGGCTCGATTCCGAGGCAGCCTCTTACCTGCGTCTTCTGCCTGGCGGCGAGGCCACTCTACTTTCCGCCGTACTGAGCGCGTTCATCGGGAACGATGGGGATTCACCGCTGCTCTATCGGGAACTCCTGGAGCATGCGATTCCCGCCTTTACCGATGCGCAGGAGGTCACAATTCTGGTGGGTGTCGACGTACTCCGCTCCCCGCGGGCGCCGCCGGCCCTACTTATGTTGAGCAGTTTGGGGCGGGCTCTCGAGGCTTCTGGAAAACGGGTCGGAGTGCAATTCCTGTTCGACCGTCCCAACCAGATGGGAGCCTGGGAGCTAGGTGTAATCCCCACCGTGCTTCCTGGTTGGCGGCCCGTGGGCAACACTGCGAGCCGCGCAGTTTTCGAAGATGCATGGGGAATGTCTCTATCGCCACAACCGGGCGCAGATTTCCACCAGATGCTGGCCCAGTGCAAGGCGGGAAAAATGGAGATGCTTTACGTTGTGGGCAGTGACCCCCTTTTGTCCTATCCCGACGGAGAATTGGTGGAGGGCGCCCTCTCAAAATGCGGTTTGCTGGTTGTCCAGGATGCCTTTCTCACCGAAACCGCTCGCCTTGCCGACGTGGTTCTTCCCACCGCTGCCTTTGCCGAGGAAGCGGGAACCTTCACCAGCAACGAGGGTAGGGTGCAGAAGCTACAGCCCATACGCCGCCCCGCCTTTGAGGCGAAAAGTAATATAGAGATTTTCACTCTGCTGGCCTCATCCATTGGCCACGACCTGGGTCCCGTCACCGCGCAAGATGTTTTTTCTGAAATTACGCGTCTAGTGCCGTCTTACAGCGGGCTTGACGGAGACGCAATTGATTCCGCCAATGGAGCGTTTACCACGTCGTCTGAGACGTCCGCCGGGAATGGAGGCTCCACTCCTGACGAGGTGCTCATTTCGGTTCCGAGGGAACCTCAAAGTATCAATACGGGGGAACTTGAACTGGTAACCGGCGACTGCCTCTTCCATTCTGGGTATGTCTCCAAGAATTCCGCAATCCTGAAAGCGCTCGCGGCTGAACCATACGTGGAAATAAGCCCGCAGGAGGCTTCTTCCCTTGGTCTCTCGGACCAGGACCCCGTTATTGTAAAATCCCGTTATGGCGAGGCGAAAGCACGGCTCAGGGTTACCAGACGCTTTCCAGACGGAGTCATTTTCATCCCGGAAAATTTTGTGGAAATGCACCTCAATCTCCTGATGAAACAGGGAGAACACCCTTGCCGGGTGGTTATTTGTAAGGAAGAAGAGGGCATTCGTGACACTATCGCTACTTAAGCGGCACGAGGATACTAGTCACACAGCTTGACCAAAGCTGTTTACCCCTGCCAAGCTGGTCGTTTCAGTATTTAGCTGTATGACATCAGAGAGAGGTAAAGGGAGGAATGACATGAAACGAAAAATCGTTCCTGATGTCGTTAAAAATCAGACTATTCAAAGTATTCCAGGCTCAACTAACACCCGCGAAGCAGCTGAGATCATGGTCAAGCATCATATTTCCGCTCTTCTGGTCACCAAGGGAGATAAGCTGGAGGGGATCTTCACGGAACGTGACATTTCTGTAAAAATTATTGCCCAAGGACGGAATCCAGAGGAGACCACGGTCGCACAGGTCATGACAACAAATCCGGTGACCATAAGTCCCAATGACCTGGCGATGGATGCTCTTGAAAAAATGTGCGACCTGGGTTTCCGTCATCTTCCCATCGTGGACGGAGAACGGATCATAGGCATGGTATCGATACGCGACCTTTACGCTGCCGTCCAAATCCAGCTCGAAGATGACATGAAGTTCCGCGACGCCTTTATCTTCGGGCCTGAGTTGGGAGAGCGCTGATGTATCAATCAAAAAAAGGGTGGTCGCAGTTATATTGGTGGGTCTAACTCTTACCGGTTGTGCAACGTGGTCTACATCTAGCGTCAAACTTAAAAACAACAAATCAGACATCCAAACCACATCTTTGCCCAAAAGTCCTCCTGTGGTGAAAAAGCTGGCGGACAATATCTTGGTTACGGAACAAGACATCACTGATCGCCGTTACCGAGTAATTGGAGACTTGGATGTAGTAGTCAACAAGACGACGATTTTTCACGCCGACCCAACCAGGGAACTAGTAGACAAAAAGCTGCAGGAACGCGCCGCAGAACTTGGTGCAGATGCGGTTATCTTGGTGAGATATGGCACAGTTGGAATTTCGTTCTTCTCTTGGGGTTCGTTGAGTGGAAAGGGTCGGGCAGTTGCCTTTACAAATTAGGTTGACCTCTCTCATGTCGGTCATTGCTATTTATGGGTGTGCGCGAACAGCACCTGAACTTCCTCCCAATTATACCCATAATGCGGGTTCGCCTAAGGAACTCCTATCTCAGGTATTCCTGCCGATTCGCGGTATGACCTGCGACGAAATTAAAAAATAATTAACAAATCTATCTATGCACGATAGTCAACTTGAGACTGAAATTCATGGCAATCGCGGCAAAAACCAAGCGAGCGCATACATCGCCGGCGTTATTTTCTTACCCGCGATCCTTGCCGTTGATAACGACAAACGCGCCAAGATTTTGCTGGATCAAAATCAAAAATACCGTGATGAGCTTATTTTCGGCCAGAAAGCGAAAGACTGTTAGCCTAAACCCAAAGTAAACCAACGGGTTCGTGTTTCCTCGTCACACCAGTGATCTGACAGAAATTCTTTGTAGTCACTAATCTAGTGCGTTTGCTAATCCGATTTGCTCCGGGTGATAGGGGTAAAGCCCTTCATCATCTCGCCGTATTTGGAATACATCTCACCTGAAAGAGCATTCTCTCCGATCAGCATCAGAAGGCTGAAAAAATTTTTATGATTGACGAAGATGTTATTTCCTCTTCCCGGGGACCTGGTGGCTTCCGGAACTATCTGCGCCTAAACCGTTTGCTTGCGATTCAGCCAGGGCTGCTGTGATGTAATGGCTTTCCGTTTCCTGGTTCCCGAAATAGGGGCGCAGTCTTTCATTGAGGCCCGAATAATGCCGGGAAAGGAGCGCCCGTTTTCTTTTTCCCAGAACGTCCCAGTCCAGATAGGCGATCCGGTCCAGACCATGTCTGATGAAATAGTCCCAGCGCAGTCTGAGAAAAAACCTCCTCAGGATAATCGCGGGAGCATAGGTCGCTCCTTTTTTTCTTATGGCGCCCAGCCACAATTCCTCGCCAAGGTCATATTTGCTGAGCCATTGAATAACCCTTGAAAGCTGGCCATTTTCCTGCAGCTGGCTCTTATCCAGAATCATCAGGGCTCTCAGCTTTTCCTTATAAAGGGTCAGTTGGATGGCCAGAGTGGAGAAACTTTTGTTTTCCGTTCTGAAGTTTACATCTCCGACCACATCACACCCGAAGATATCCCCTACCCGGCGCACGAAATTCTCGGGGTCCGCAACCATGTCTTCGTAAAACAGAATGTGGACATTTTCCCGCCCAAACGTCTCAACATAGCGATCGCATTTTTCCGCGAAATCAAACCCCAGGGCATCCACATTTGGAAAATCTGCCCTGTGTTTTGGATGAAATTTTCCATCGGAAAAATTGAGAAATTTTGCAACCGACACACCAAGGCCGGCGGTCAGATGCTTGTAGAGAGACAACAACCAATCAACCTGGTTGCGTAGTGTGATGATTATCGAGGCCTCGGGAAACAGCTCCGCCAGAAAATCGGTGCTTTTGTTAAACTGCCGGAAGTTGTCTTCGGCATCCCCCGCAAGTCCCATATCCGTGATAAGTACAATGCCCTGGGTGATATCGGAAAATGCCTCCGTCACCATTTCCTTCACGCTATTTTTACAGGCGGAAGAATAGTGCGCGGCATGCATTTCCTGAAAGGCTCTGGCAACATCTTCCGGGTTTACGCACAACCCGCGAAGAGTCCAGCTTTGTGAACACCTCCTGACGCAAAAACGCGGAGCCCGTCTTGGGAAGGCCCGCATAAAGAAAAACTTTCTTATCCGTCCCACGGGTTATATCTCTAGCCAACGCTACGTCCCTTTCATGCCAGCAGACGGGTCAAACCGCACAGAGCGCAAACGGTCTTTGTTTCTGTCCTTCTCATCCCTAACAACTTCCACATTATGATATCTGAGATTAGTGAACCTCCCGAAGGATATAAAGGTTGGATATATCCTCCCCCTAACTCATCAAATGAAGAAATCCTAAAATCCGTCTGTCAGTATGCGAGATAGATGGTCATAACCGTTCTTCTCAGACAGACTCCGATATTTTTGCTACCCATTCTGGTGGTCTTTTTTGATTGGATGATCTGATGAAAATATACATTACTGTTTTTACTTTACTAAGTTTGTTGTTCTTCTCAGGAAATGCATTTGCGAGATGCATAGGTTCCACAGGACCGGGAGGTCCGTGTTCTACTGGTCCCGGTGGAGGTCTCTCGACTGGTCCCGGTGGAGGTCTCTCGACTAGTCCCGGTGGAGGTCTTTCGACTGGTCCAGGCAATCGCTGGATAACCGTGCCTGGTGGGGGTAAATGGAAACTGAAGCGGTGATGGAAACTTGCCCGTAAATGTGTCCGTAAGAAATACGAAGGGTGTTGAGTTTGTTTGTTACAGGTGATCAACCCCGCAACTTAGTGATCTAAACCAACCTTTCCTGCTCACCTTGCTGTAGAATTCTCTGAAGAATATTTACAGAATCGATATTCTCATAACATATTGATATTAAATGGTGCCCCCGGGGAGACTCGAACTCCCACGTCATTGCTGACAACAGATTTTGAGTCTGCCGCGTCTACCAATTCCGCCACAGGGGCCCCACGGGACGCGAACCCGTATAAGGGTTATCTTCGGGATATAGCGGGCGGAGCCGTTTCGGTCAATGTAAGGGGATGACGCAAGTGGAGGGTTGATGGTTGCCAAGGGGGGGCACCGTTGCTACACCGCAGGGCATGTTACGGCGACTCTATGACTGGACCATGGAGCTGGGTGAGCGGCCCGGCGCCATGTGGGCGCTGGCTGCGGTGGCCTTCGTGGAAAGCTCGGTCTTTCCCATCCCCCCCGACGTATTGCTGATTCCCATGGTGCTGGCGGCGCGCGCCAAGTGGTGGCGTATGGCCGCTGTGTGTACGGTGGCGTCGGTTTTGGGCGGGGTGTTGGGATATGCCATCGGCGCGCTGTTATTCGATGCCGTGGGCCGCCCGGTGCTAGAATTCTATGGCCAGATGGGGGGCTTCGAGACCTTTCGCCAGTCTTATAATGAATGGGGGGCGTGGATCGTGGCCGGGGCCGGGGTGACGCCCTTTCCCTATAAGGTTATCACCATCGCCAGCGGCGCCACCGGGCTCGACCTCAGCACCTTCATGGCGGCCTCGGTGGCGTCACGGGGACTGCGTTTCTTCCTCGAGGCGTGGCTGCTCTGTATTATCGGCCCGTCGGTGCGCCATTTCGTAGAGAAGAACCTGGGCCTCGCCTTCACGGCGTTCATGGTGGCCCTGTTGGGAGGTTTCGTGGTGGTGCGTTATGTCTTTTGAGTCTGGGTCTTTTTATTCTGGGAAAATCCCCGCCGCGTGGCTGGTGCCGGGGCTTGCGCTGGGGATGAGTCTAGGAGCACTAGCGGTAGCCTATGGGTCGCAATACTGGGGTGGACTGGCACCCTGCGTGTTGTGCCTTTATCAACGTGCTGCCTATGGGGCGGTTATTTTCTTCGCGGCGGCGGCATTGGTCCTCGTCCTGGGTGGAAAGCAAAGGGCAGCGCAGCGTCTCACCGGGTTGTGCGCTCTGGGCTTCCTAATCGGGGCGGGCATCGCCTTCTATCACGTGGGCGTGGAACAGCAGTGGTGGCCTGGTACAGAAGCTTGCGTGGGCACGGCCGCGGGCAGCGCCCAAACAATAGAGGAATTGCGTACGCAACTTCTGACCGCCCCCGTCGTGCGCTGCGATGATGTGGGCTGGTCCCTGTTCGGCATTTCCATGGCAGGCTATAATGGAATCTTCTCACTGGCGTTGGCGGCGGCCACCTTCTCTGGCCTACGCCGCATGCGGGAGGAGGGACCATCATAACTACGCCCACTAAAACAACCGGAAACGGCCGCCTGCCGGGAGACCCCGATGCGCAGCAACTTGTAGAGCGCATGATCCGCGTGGACCATGCCGGGGAATACGGCGCGGTTCGTATCTATGAGGGCCAGATGGCGGTTCTGGGCGGGGCTGTTGCCAGTGGCGCTATCGCCCGTATGGCGGAACAGGAGCGTGATCATCTGGCGGCTTTCGAGAGACTGGTCCGGCAACGCCGTGTGCGGCCCACGGTAATGACGCCGCTCTGGTACCACGCGGGCTTCGCTTTGGGCGCGGCCACCGCGGCGTTGGGCTCGCATGCGGCCATGGCCTGCACCGCGGCGGTGGAGGAAGTAATCAATGATCATTACACGGGACAAATTGCAAGACTGGGCAATGACGAGGCCGATCTGCGCGCCCATATGGAAGTCTTTCGCGCCGACGAGGCCGCTCACCGCGACATCGCCTATGAGCATGGCGCGCGCGAAACCCCGGGTTATGGACTGCTAACGGGAGCTATAAAAGCGGGCACGCGGCTCGCCATCTGGCTCTCGGAGAGAGTGTAGGCTTTACGGCTCCAGTTCCGTATCCCAGTAGAGGAAATCACGCCAGCTTTCATGCAGGTGGTTTGGTGGAAAGGCGCGGCCGTTTTCCTGGAGTACGTGCGTGGTAGGCTGTTGCGGCCTGGTCAGAAGATGGAGACTGCTTTCACAGAGGAGGCGGTTGCCCTTTTTCAAGTTGCAGGCGCCGCAGGCGGCCACCACGTTTGTCCAGGTTGTGCGCCCGCCCCGCGACCGCGGTACTACATGTTCAAAGGACAGGTTTTCACTACGGAAAACATTACCGCAATACTGGCAGGTGAACTTGTCTCGCAGAAATACGTTGAATCGAGTAAAGGCGGGTCGCCGCGAGATCGAGATATAGTCCTTGAGCGCAATAACACTGGGCAGGCGGATGCTAACACTAGGGGACCGCACTTTGCGGTTGTATTCGGAGATTACGTTGACGCGGTCGAGAAAGACAGATTTCACTGCATCCTGCCATGACCACAAAGACAACGGAAAATAACTCAACGGCCTGAAATCGGCGTTGAGGACGAGAGCCGGACAGCTTTCCGGCGTCGTACTCATGATCGTCCTCCCAAGGCTTTTCTTGCAACGGGCCAGAGGCTACACGGGTTGGACGGCAAAAATAAAGGGAAAATAGGGGATAAGCACATTTCTTTGATGATCCTGTTACTGGTCTTCTTGCTCACAAGAGAGGCACGGATATGCCATTCTTTAAGGGCAAGTTACGGCCATGGCTATGAGACAAGGTTTTGAAGATACCCACCATTACCCGTTTTGCCCCCAGCCCTACCGGGCATCTCCATCTGGGCCACGCCCATGCGGCGCTCTTTGCTTGGAGAGAAGCGCACGATCGCGGCGGACATTTCCTACTGCGAATTGAGGACATTGACAGGGACCGCTGCCGCCCCGAATTCGAACGCGACCTTCTAGCTGACCTATCCTGGCTGGGTGAAGAACTAGAAGGGTTCGGCTGGGAACAGCCGGTACGCCGCCAATCCGATTGTCTGGACGATTATGCACAAGCGCTGGCGCGGCTCGAGGAGATGGGACTGCTCTATCCCTGTTTCTGTACCCGCGCTCATATCCGTGCCGAAGTTGAACAGGCGGTGGCAGCTCCGCATGGACCAGACGGGCCGCTTTATCCAGGTCTGTGCCGGGGGATGGCCCCGGAAGAACGAGCCGCACGCCGGGAAGGCGGGGAATCCTACGCGCTGCGGCTGGACATGGCAAAGGCTGTCAAACTGGCCATGGAGATGGAGGCGGGTAGGGATGGCCCTCTGGAATGGCGGGACGTGGTGAAAGGTATTGTCGTTGCGCAGCCTAGGATTCATGGCGATGTGGTACTGGCGCGCAAAGACGTGGCCACCAGCTATCACTTGGCCGTCACTCTGGATGATCATACCCAAGGAGTTAACCTGGTGACGCGCGGCGAGGACCTGTTCTCCGCCACTCATGTGCACCGGTTGTTGCAGGCCCTATTGGGTCTTGACGTGCCGGACTACCATCACCATGGGCTGATTACAGGTCCCGACGACCGACGGCTGGCCAAGCGGGACAAGGCCGCCACTCTGCACGGGTTGCGCAAAAGCAATATCACTCCGGCTGAGGTGAGAAAAATGGCGGGGTTCTGAGAGTGAAATTTTAGAAAACGGGAGTCAGGTCTTGCCCAGCAGGCGCGTTGTAGCCACAGACCAGGCATACATATTGAGTCGCCGCTGTGGCCATGGTGTAAAACCTTATGCCTCCCTTCCCAAGGCGGCTGCAATGTTCGCACGATCCGGCGTCCGGTCGAGGAGGCCGTGGCGTAGCAAGAAATCGAGAATCACCAGCGCGCTGTTAGGCTTGAAATATAGTGTCTTGGCGGTGGTAGCCGCCATCTCCATCACTTCGTTTGTGGACAAAAGAAGGAACTCCGACACCTCACCGTCGAGAGAGCGTGGCGTGAAACCGGAGGGTAGCTTCAGGTCATAAACGAAGGTGGTGCCCACGCTCAGCCCGAAAGGTGTCTCTACGGTGCAGGAAATGCTGCCTTCGGGACTGGCTTGAGCGATGAGGCTAGCTTCGATGCTTGCTTCTTCCTGAGCTTCCTTGGCGAGATTATCGTCGATGCTCAGCCCCACCGGTTGGCCCCCAGCCACTACGTTGTCGAGCTTTCCGGGGAAATCAAAACAGCTTGGTCCACGCCGTGCCAGCCACACCTTGATCCCATTTTCGTCCTCCACATAGCCGTTGAGATGCACACCCCAAGCAGGCAATCCAAAAAACAGCACCGCTGAACGTATGATGTGAGCCAGCGGCAATGCCGTGCCGTTGGGTGTGAAATCGGGGTGCGTTGGATCGGCAAAGACGGGGTAGAGTTCGTCCCGCCAGGGCGGCAGAACACCGTCCTTGGCATCCAGGTCGCGAGCTACCTTCATAAGGGCTTCCGAGCGCGACGTGCAATCTTCAAAATGTTCTGCTAGGGAGACAATGCCGCTGGCAAAATCGAAAACATCATCGTAGCGGCGTAGCAGAGGGAGGGTATCGGTGCGCATCCATCCCACCGAGTGGCCTGCCATGTGAAAGGGTGTGAAGCGGGAGAGGTCGTGGCGATTGCAATCGGCGATGCAGTTGAGGAAGGTCACGGAGTTGTGGGCTCCCGTATTATCCCTTCCGGAGAGTGGATGAAAAGGGGCTGACTTATCCTCCACTCCCGAAGTTTTTTCCACCTCTCAGCATACTATTTGGAATCAAGCATACTATCTGGAATTAATAGGGGGACACTACCATGTTGTGCATTGTAAAAAAACTACCGAGGTGGATAAGGTCTGGGCTGGATATACGAGCATCTGAAATTAGTTCAGCGAAAGATATCCTAGCGTCACGTGTCATTCTTTTTATATAGGAGAGTTATCCGAGGGCGTTGCGGTTCCCCCTGACCATTGTGGAAGAAATTGCGCGTTACCAAGTTCAATGGAAACTTCAAACTATGGGTAGAACGACAGAGGTTGTGAGTATGAACAGTATGCAAAAGAAAAAAGACCTCTATGAATTGGGCGAAATACCGTTCCTGGGTCATGTTCCCAAACAGATGTATGCTTGGACCGTCCGTCGTGAGCGCCATGGCCCTCCCGAAAGCGCCATGCAGGTGGAGGTGGTGAATACGCCGAAATTGGATTCCCATGAGGTCTTGGTCATGGTCATGGCTGCCGGCGTCAACTACAACGGTGTTTGGGCCTCTCTAGGCATTCCTGTCTCTGTCTTTGACCTGCACAAAGCCGATTGCCACATCGCTGGTTCTGATGCGTCGGGAATCATCTGGGCTGTGGGTTCGCAGGTAACACGCTGGAAGGTGGGTGATGAAGTGGTGCTCCACTGTAATCAAGATGATGGTGACGACGAGGAATGCAATGGTGGCGATCCCATGTTTTCACCGACTCAGCGAATCTGGGGTTACGAAACACCCAACGGCGCCTTCGCTCAATTCACCAATGTCCAGGCCCAACAGCTCATGCCGCGGCCGCTCCATCTGACTTGGGAGGAAAGCGCCTGTTACATACTCACCTTGGCCACCTCCTATCGTATGATGTTCGGACACCGTCCTCATATACTACGTCCCGGTCATAACGTGCTGGTGTGGGGCGCCTCAGGCGGTCTGGGTTCCATGGCGATTCAGCTCATCACTACCACCGGGGCCAATGCCATCGGCGTTATCTCCAACAATGACAAGCGCGATTTTCTAACGTCCATGGGTGTCAAGGGGGTCATCAACCGCAAGGATTTCGATTGCTGGGGTCCGCTTCCTGATGTGAACGATACGGAAAGTTATAGTGATTACATGAAGAAGTGCCGAGAATTTGGAAAGGCTATCTGGGAATTTACCGGCAAAGGTGTAGATGTGGACATGGTCCTCGAGCATCCTGGCGAACAGACCTTCCCAGTGAGCTGTTTCGTGGTTAAGTGCGGCGGAATGGTGGTCTTCTGTGGCAGTACTAGCGGATATAATCTGACCATGGATGCTCGTTTCGTGTGGATGCGCCAAAAACGAATCCAAGGAAGCCATTTTGCTAATCTCAAACAAGCATCCCAGGCCAACAAGCTGGTTATCGAGCGGCGCATTGACCCCTGTATGTCGGAAGTGTTCGGTTGGGATGACATCCCTCGCGCCCATATGAAAATGTGGAAGAACGAGCACAAGCCGGGCAACATGGCGGTGTTAGTCCAGGCCAAGAGGTCGGGTTTGAGGACCCTTGAAGACGCCATTGAAGCCTGATTCGGAGCGGGGCTGTTCCCGTGCAGGCTCAAAACCAGATTAATGGTGTTTCATGAAAAAGAAGCTATGAACACCCCCGTTACAGGTGTGCGAATCCATAATTATGTTTGATATTCTTAAAGCCTGCACTTTGGCGCTGGAAGCGGTAGAAACCCTTGTCGAAAAAGGCCGCGTTGCCGTAGCCGGACGGGTGGTGGCCAATGGCCGCATTGATGGCGAAGCTCTAGAAACCCATCAATGTGCCGCTCACGGCCTGGCTTGGATAGCCACCTACAGATCCGCCTTGGCCAAGATGCTAGCTTGGGCGCAGCGGCTGAACGAAGCCGGCGCCTTAGGTAAGCTTGAAATCCTAATCCTGCACGCCACCTTTGGCGAATACCTGGCCCAGATACGAGGTGGCTTAGCCATGAGCCAAGTGGAAATAGTCCGTCCCGCCAATCTCGGTCTCACGGCGGAGGATATGATGGCTTTTCTTACCAACGACGTGGAACAACTCATCGTCTCTGGCATAGCTCCAGAGGTGCGGGAGGATATCGCTGGACATCTTGCTCACCACCATTTCGGCAACCCCGGCCGGGGTGATAAAACGCTCGACATGGTATGCGATCAGTTTCGCCGCTTCGCAGATGAGCAGGTAATCCCTAACGCCCAGGAGTGGCATCTGAAAAATGATCTTATCCCTCTTTCGGTAATTAAGCAGATGTCCGAGCTTGGCGTGTTCGGCCTTGCTGTGCCGGAGAGATATGGCGGGCTGGGCATGGGCAAGTCAGCCATGTGCGTAGTCACGGAAGAACTCTCGCGAGGCTATCTTGCGGTAGGGTCGCTGGGCACTCGTTCCGAGATTGCCGCCGAGCTAATCCGTCTTGGCGGCACGGAAGAACAGAAAACCAAATGGTTGCCTAAGATTGCCAGCGGCGAGATTCTAACCGCGGCGGTGTTCACCGAACCTGATACCGGCTCCGACCTAGCCTCGCTTGTTACCCGGGCGGTGCGCGACGTCGACATCTACCGCATTACTGGGGCCAAGACTTGGATCACCCACGGTGCCCGCAGCGATCTCATGACCATTCTGGCACGCACTAACCAGAACGAGAAGGGCTATAGAGGGCTAAGCATGTTCCTAGCGGAAAAATCACGTGGCGATGACGCTGATCCTTTTCCCGCTGCTGGTATGAGCGGCAGTGAGATTCCGGTCCTCGGCTACCGCGGCATGAAGGAATACGAGATTACCTTCGATAACTTTGAAGTGCCCGCTGCTAACCTTCTAGGCGGTGAAGAAGGTCGGGGATTCAAGCAGCTTATGGCCACCTTCGAATCGGCTCGCATCCAAACCGCTGCCCGCGCCGTGGGCGTGGCCCAGTATGCTTTGGAGCTTGGCCTGAAATATTCGGAAGAGCGGGTGCAGTTTGGCAAGCCCATCTTTGCCTTTCCGCGCATTTTTGGGAAACTGGCCTGGATGACGGTGGAAACTATGATTGCTCGCCAGATCACTTTAGCCTCAGCACGGGAAAAGGATTCTGAAAAACGCTGCGATATTGAGGCCGGCATGGCCAAGCTGTTGGCGGCTCGCGTGGCTTGGTCTAATGCCGATAACGCTCTACAGATTCACGGCGGCAATGGATATGCTGAAGAGTGCCCCATCAGCCGCGTCTTGTGCGACGCCCGCATCCTCAACATCTTTGAGGGCGCGGCGGAAATCCAGGCTCAAGTCATTGCTCGCGGCTTGCTGCTACCGCACGACTGACGCCCTCCGGGTGTATTATTTGGGGTATTCACGGGTTTCTGGGCGACCCGCTTGAGGCGACACGCCGCCTCAAGGTAAACTCTCTGCCATGGACTCTATTACTGCTTTCGTGCCCTATCTCATAGGTCTGGCATTGCTAGCCACGGCCGGGGTGCTGTTTGCTGGTGTATTTTCTATGTTGCGAGGTGGCGAATTCAGTAAGAGGTATTCTAACAAGCTAATGCGCATGCGAGTCGCTTTCCAGGCGGCAGCGATCATGCTGTTTGTCCTGTTTGCCTATCTTATCCACAAAGCTGGATAGACCAGGCGGCAGTTTCATGGTGCGGCTCGATAAAATCTATACCCGTAGTGGTGATGCCGGAGAGACTTCTTTGGGCGACGGAGAGCGTGTGGCCAAGCATAGCCTTCGAGTAGAGGCTTATGGTACGGTGGACGAGGCCAATACAGTGCTAGGACTAGCTCGCCTCCACGTCGATTCCAAAGCCGACGCCATGCTGGGGCGAATTCAGAACGACCTCTTCGATCTGGGTGCCGACCTCTGTCGGCCCCAAAGGGAGGACGATGAAAGGAACGAAGTGCTGCGGATCACCGATACTCAGGTGGCGCGGTTGGAGCAGGAAATCAATGTTATGAACAAGGATTTGGCAGCGCTGGCGTCTTTTGTTTTGCCTGGAGGCACCGTAGCCAGAGCCCATCTCCATCACGCTCGCACCGTATTGCGACGGGCCGAGCGGCGGGCCACCGAGCTGGCGGTGGCGGAACTGGTAAACGACCAGGTCATCGCCTATCTCAACCGCCTGTCAGACCATCTTTTTGTTATGGCCCGGTACCTCAATGATGGCGGCAAAAAGGATGTGCTGTGGAATCCGGGGGCTAACCGTTAGCACCGATTTATTGCCGTGGTAGATTCTTCGAGGAACTTGACTAAAGAGAGCTTGATAGAGTCGGCCTGGCTGATAATCTCACCGCTATCGAAGTTGACTCTTTTTCCGCTGAATTAGAGGCCTGCATGTCCCACATATATGTTCTTTGGCACAGATCATTACGTTTGTACCGGGTATTAATACCGGTGATTGGCAGCCCTCAGTCAATTCTGATTATGGTGCCCGCCTTTGCCAAAGGGGTCTGTCCCCAGGAAGGGAGACCTCGGGAAATCTCGAAAAGCTGAAAGAATCATGAAAGTTCTTGTTGCCGTCAAACGCGTCATTGACTACAGCGTCAAAGTCCGGGTCAAGGCCGACCAAACTGGCGTCGAAACCGCCAATGTGAAAATGTCCATGAACCCCTTCGATGAAATCGCCGTAGAAGAGGCGGTGCGCCTGAAAGATGGGGGTATGGTAAGAGAAATCGTTGCCGTCTCCGCAGGTCCCGCCCAGGTCAAGGATACTATCCGCACTGCTATGGCCATGGGTGCAAACCGCGGCATCCACGTGCCCTGCGAGGGCGAGCTGGAGCCGTTGGCCGTGGCCAAACTGCTCAAGGCGCTTATGGACAAGGAAAGCCCCGATCTTGTCATCATGGGCAAACAGGCCATTGACGACGACTGTAACCAAACCGGCCAGATGCTTGGCGCGCTCGCCAACCGGCCCCAAGGTACCTTTGCCTCGAATCTCACCCTTAGCGATGGGAAAGTGGAGGTTGCCCGCGAGATTGATGGTGGGCTGGAGATGGTTACGCTCGACCTACCAGCGGTGATTACCACTGACTTGCGGCTTAACGAACCGCGCTATGCTTCACTGCCCAACATTATGAAGGCTAAGAAAAAGCTCATCGAATTGATAACACCAGAGGATTTGGGCGTGGACGTGACACCGCGTTTGGAAATCCTAAATGTGGAAGAACCCCCGGTGCGCACTGGCGGTATCATCGTCGCCGACGTAGACGAACTTCTCGATAAACTGCGTAACGAAGCCAAGGTGATTTGATGGCTGTTCTTGTCCTTGCCGAACACGACCATAAAGCCATCCGCCCGGTCACCCTGCACACGGCGAGTGCGGCAATTCAGATTGATGGCGAAGTAACGGTTCTTATCGCCGGAGAGCACTGCGGCGCGGCGGCAGACGCCGCGGCTAAAATCGCTGGGGTAGTGAAAGTTCTGTGCGCCGATGACGCAGCTTATGGCCATCATCTGGCAGAAAATGTGGCTTGGCTAGTGAAGACGCTGGCCGGGGATTATAGCCATATTCTTGCGCCAGCTACCACCTTCGGAAAGAATATCCTGCCCCGTACCGCGGCCCTTCTCGACGTGGCCCAGATTTCTGACATCATCAGCGTGGAAGGGCCCGATACTTTCCGCCGCCCTATCTATGCCGGGAACGCCATCGCCACGGTACGTTCATCCGACCCTATCAAGGTCATCACGGTACGTGGCACCGCCTTCGAGGCGGTTGCCGCCGAAGGCGGGGGCGCTGCGGTAGAGGTCATTGAAGGCACTGGCGACGCCGGCTATTCAAGTTTCGTGGGCTGGGAGTTGAGCCGGTCTGATCGTCCCGAACTGGCTTCGGCGCGGGTGGTGATCTCTGGCGGGCGCGGTCTGCAGAACTCGGAGAGCTTCAAATTGATCGAAGCTGTGGCCGACAAGCTGGGCGCGGCAGTGGGGGCCTCACGCGCGGCGGTGGATTCTGGTTTCGTATCTAACGATTTTCAGGTGGGGCAGACCGGAAGGATCGTCGCCCCGGACCTCTATATAGCGGTAGGCATTTCAGGTGCTATTCAGCATCTGGCTGGAATCAAGGACAGCAAGGTCATCGTCGCCATTAACAAGGATGAAGAAGCACCCATCTTCCAGGTAGCTGATTATGGACTGGTAGCCGATCTTTTCGAGGTTTTGCCGGAAATGATGAAAAAACTATAGACCGGGAACAATCGTTATCACCAAGGACTTTTTGAAAAGAACTCGGCAAGCTAGACGACCACGCTGAAGCTACCGTTATCTGGATGAAACAGATATCAGTCCTTTCTATTTTACCGGCGTTGTCGCGGCCTCCGTCAGTTCTTCCAAGAGTGCCAGAATTCGGGGCCTGTCCCATTCGTAGGCTCCATCGAAACGCCCCACCTCCATGCCACTGGCATCTATGAGTAGGGTGGAGGGAAGACGCGAAACGCGGAGCGCTCTTGCCGCTGTGCCCTTGGGGTCGTAGGCGACGGGGAGCCCGGAGAGACCGTTCTTTTCAAGGAAGGGCACTACCACCTCGGCACCTTTCAAGTCTTCGGAAAGGGCGATAAAGGCCACGCCGCGGTCCTTCATGGTTTCCGCAAGACGCATCAGAGAAGGTAGTTCGCGGATACATGGTGCACACCAAGTGGCCCAGAAATTCAACACCACCACTTGGCCTTGGAAGGCAGTAAGCAAGGTTTTCCGCCCTTCACCGTCGGTGAAAGTGATGACGGGGACCTCCCGCGTCATCTCGTGTAGTGTCGGAAGCGGGAGATCGAGAGCGGCGCCATCGATGGATGCCGGAGCGCGATCTTTGCTTGATTGCGGGGCCGATATGACCACAATCAAAAGAATTGCGGCGCTGAGGATAGCCAGTAGCACCACAAGCCCTCCTACCGCGGGTTTCTTGGTCGTTCGGTTCTCGTTCATTGCGTCCCCATCGAGGTCTTAAGAGTCATGTGTGCAAAAAAAATACTTAGGAAGGAAAGGGGTAAGACCAAAGCCCCAAGAAATGTTCTACGGGGCGGTCGTTTTAGCGCTGGCCCTGCCGCCATCATGGAGAAAATCAACACCTCCATTGACTTCGATAGGAAGTTAGCGGCTCAGGACATCGCCGTCTCCGTCGCCCATTGTGAGATGCTTGCGCACCGCGGCATCATATCGCGAAAAAACAGAGATACCATCGTTTCGGGTCTGAGGAAGATCAGCAAGGAAATTGAGCATGGGAATTTCGTGTTTAAACACGAACTTGAGGATATTCACATGAACATAGAATCACGGCTGACCGAGATCGTCGGGGACATCGCTGGGCGCCTGCACACGGCACGCTCGCGCAATGATCAGGTGGCCACCGATTTCCGGCTCTGGGTACGTGATGCCCTGGACCTGGTAGAGGATTCTCTACGCTCTCTGCAGGCGATTCTTATTGACAGAGCGGAAGAACACGCCGCCACGGTTATGCCCGGATTAACACATCTGCAAACGGCCCAGCCGGTCACCTTTGGGCATCACATGCTGGCCTACGTGGAGATGTTCGGCCGCGACCGGGGACGGGTGGTGGACACCCGCATGCGGCTTAACGAATCGCCGTTGGGCGCGGCGGCGCTTGCCGGCACTTCGTTTCCCATCGACCGTCGGATGACAGCACAGGCGCTAGGTTTTCATCGGCCCATGGCCAATTCGCTAGACGCCGTTTCCGACCGGGACTTCGCACTAGAGTTCCTCTCTGCTGCGGCTATTAGCGCCGTGCACCTCTCACGGTTGGCCGACGAGATCGTGCTCTGGTGTAGTGATCCCTTCGGTTTTGTGTGTCTTCCCGACAGTTTCAGCACCGGTAGTTCTATAATGCCACAAAAGCGCAACCCTGATGCCGCTGAGTTGATTCGTGCCAAGAGCGGCCGCGTGGCGGGGGCGTTGGCCGGGTTGCTGTCGGTGCTAAAGGGCTTGCCGCTAGCTTATTCAAAGGATATGCAGGAAGATAAGGAGCCGGTCTTCGAAGCTGCTAATACTTGGCTGCTATCCTTGGGCGCTATGACCGGCATGATCCGTGAAATGGTGGTAAACGCTGAAGTCATGAAGGAAGCAGTGTCCCGGGGCCACGCCACGGCCACGGACCTTGCCGACTGGCTGGTGCGGGTGCTCGATATGCCTTTCCGCCGTGCCCATTACGTGACGGGCCTGTTGGTAGAGCTCGCCGACAGGGAAGGCTGTGGCCTGATGGAACTGAGCCTTGCGGCCATGCAGTCAGTGGAACCGCGCATGACCGCCGATGTGTTCAAGGTGTTGGAAGTGGAAAAATCGGTGGCTAGCCGCAAGAGTCTAGGTGGCACCGCGCCCATAAATGTACGCCGCGCAGCTGCTGCGGCTCGCAAGACCTATTTGTAGGGGATGAAAAGATGAGGAATTTCACCCATCTGTTGCTGGTGGGGTTGGTGGCGGTTTCCCTGAGTTTGTCGCTGAGCGCCTGCGGCAAGAAGGGCGACCCCGTGATCCCCGGGGACACCGACTATCCCCGGCAGTATCCCAGCGAGTGAGGTCCCCGTGAATGACTTCACTTATGTGGGCGCACGCCTTCATGCTGAAGGTGTTGCCATGAAAGACATTGCTGCTGAGGTAGGCACGCCTTTCTACTGCTATTCCGTGGCCGCTATGGATTGTAACTATGAGGCGTTCACGCGGGCATTTGACGGTCTTCCGGCAACTATATGCTATTCCGTGAAGGCTAATTCCAATCTTGCTGTGTTGCGCGAGATGGCGATGCGCGGGGCGGGTGCCGACGTGGTGTCGGGCGGCGAGCTTTCCCGTGCGCTAAAGGCGGGTATGGCCCCTGGCAAGATCGTCTTTTCCGGCGTCGGCAAGACCGCCTGGGAGATTGATGCCGCCCTGGAGGCGGGAATCTTCCAGATCAATGTGGAATCGGAATCAGAACTGATAATGGTGAACGAGCGGGCGCGCTCACATGGCGTGAATGCAGCGGTGGCCCTGCGTGTCAATCCGGATGTGGATGCAGATACCCACGAAAAGATTTCTACTGGCAAGGTGGAGGATAAGTTCGGAGTCGATCTTCCCCACGCTCCAGATCTTTACAAACGTGCCGCCTCCATGGAGAGCGTGACGCCGGTGGGGTTGGCGGTACACATTGGCTCGCAGTTGACCAGGCTTGACCCCTTCCGTGAAGCCTTCTCGCGCGTCGCCGCCCTGGTGGTATCGCTTCGTGAGTCTGGACTTGAAGTGGTACGGCTGGATCTTGGTGGTGGGCTTGGTATCGTCTATGACGGCGAGACGCCGCCGGACATTAACGATTATGCCGCCCTGATACGTGAGGTGATTGCGCCCCTTGATTGCGACCTGCTATTCGAGCCGGGGCGATATCTGGTTGGTAATGCTGGGGTTCTCGTAACCCGCGTAATCCGCATAAAGGAAGGACATGGCCGGCGCTTCGTGGTGGTGGATGCTGGCATGAATGATCTGTTGCGTCCCGCCCTCTATGATGCCCGGCACCGCATTCTACCACTTTCCGAAGCTGTTCCCGATGCCGAGGAAAGCCTCGCCGATATAGTGGGTCCGGTGTGTGAAACCGGCGACTGCTTCGCCGAGGCGAGGCCACTGCCGCCTCTGGCCGAAGGCGACCTCCTGGCCATTTGTTCAGCGGGCGCCTACGGCGCCGTCATGGCGTCCACCTATAACAACCGACCGTTGATTCCCGAGGTTATGGTGCGCGGTGATTCTCACGCCGTGGTGCGGGTGCGCCAGGAGGCTGAAGCCCTGTTTGCCCTGGAACGCACGCCGGGTTGGCAGGAGACGGGTAGCAACAGGGATTCCAACATTAGGAACACGGCATAAGCCGCTCCTCTGGACGCCACAAGAGAAATGGGACTATTTGGAACGTCTACTGCCGCGATTCTAGGGATTAATGTTAAGAGAGCGGTGCGAGAGGCGTGAGGGATGTCGCGGGGCTAGGGCATTGTCTCTTGTCCAGATTGTTTCTCGGCGGGCACGCTTTTTTCTGTTGTCTCGTCTGCCATTGTATCTTCCTCATCCGCGTCCAGACCGATCAAAGTATAGAGCCGGTCAGAGATGGGCCTTATTTCGTGCGCCACGTCACCGATCAGAGTATAGAGCCGGTTGGAGGCGGGCCATATTTCACGCATTTTGTCACGGTAGACAATGGCGGCGCTGGTAATAGCGGCGCCGAAGACAACGAAAAACAGAACCCAGTCGACAATTCCGCTGATTTGTAATTTTGGCTTAGCCACGATGGGCTTGCCGGTTTTCCGGTCAATGGAATGGCGCTCAAATTTTTTGAGCCCTATGAGCTTGTCGCCCCCATAGGAGGGGATATCGGTGGAGGCGACAGGGCCCTCTTCGACTCTTGGACGATCCTGAACCCAAGTATGTTTGCATTTGAAACATCGGACAGTTTGCCCCTCTGGCCGAGTGGAGGCCATATCCAGCATATAACGGGTGTTGCAGGAGGGGCAGGTTAGGATCATTCGCAGCAGAAATAGATAGGCACGAGCACCTGATTTTACGAGATAATATAGGGAGTTATAGGTTGTTGCATATGCGAGCGCAAGGAAAGAGCTTGGTGCTGGACGAAGCAAGCGGCTGCATGCCATTCTTCAGAGTAGAAATTGGCTGCGGGACAAAGTGGCTGGAGTCAGCAGCGACATGGTTAGATTTGAGAATGTGGGCCTGCGCTACGGTATGGGGCCGGAAGTACTTCGCGACATCTCGTTCGAGCTGAGGCCTGGCTCTTTCCATTTTCTTACCGGACCAAGCGGTGCCGGAAAATCCTCTCTGCTGCGTTTGATCTATTTGGCACTACGGCCCTCAAGGGGGCTTATCAATATATTTGGCCAGGATGTGATAACTCTTCCCAGGCCCGCCATACAGGATCTGCGCCTCCGTATCGGTGTCGTGTTCCAGGATTTCCGACTCGTTGAACATCTCTCCGCTTTTGATAACGTGGCCCTGCCTCTGCGCGTGGCTGGCGTGAGCCCGTCACGCATCCGGAGCAATGTCTCAGAGCTGTTGAACTGGGTGGGGCTGACCAACCAAATAGATTTCCTCCCCGCCACTCTTTCAGGCGGCCAGCAGCAACGGGTGGCCATCGCCCGCGCCGTTATAAGCCGCCCCCAACTTCTTCTTGCTGACGAACCCACTGGTAATGTGGATAACAAGATCGCCATGCGCCTGATTTATCTCTTCGACGAGCTCAACAAGATGGGGACTACCGTCATCATCGCCACCCATAATAAGGATCTGGTTTCGCGCTTTAGCCATCCCGTCATCCGCCTCGAGGACGGCGAAGCAAGCGTCGTGGATCAGTCAGAAAGGGTGTACGCCTGAATGTTTCGCCACCCTTTCGATCTGCCGCTGGATGAGGATAGTTCCAGTAGGCTCCTGCCATGGATCATTGCCTTGATGGTGTATCTGGCGGCGCTGGCGCTGGCTGTGGCCATGGTCGTCGACGCGGTGGTGGGAGGATGGGATCAGGGCCTTTCGGGAACGATGACGGTGCAAATTATGCCCGATATCTCCACTAGCGAACCAGCCGAGAAACGGTGGGCAAAAAACGCTAAAGCCCTTGATCGAACCCTAGCGCTTCTCCGGGGAACGCCGGGCGTAATTTCTGCTGAATCGCTTTCTGTGGAGGAGACTTTTTCCCTACTCGCACCCTGGCTGGGCGAGGGGAGCCAGGTGGACGACCTTGAAATCCCGAGGCTGGTCGACGTGCGTGTCGATCCCGAAACGGGGCCCGACATAACCACAGTGAAACAGCGACTGATGGGCATTCCCGGGGTTCTGGTGGATGATCATGGCTTGTGGCTAGAAAGCTTGGTGAAGCTAGCACGTTCGGTGGAAGTGATAGCTCTAGCCATCGTTTTCTGTATCTCCTTGGCTGCCATGGCCACCGTTGTCTTCACCACCCGTAGCGGCATAACGGTTCATCACGGCACTATCGAGGTGCTACACCTGATCGGTGCTCAGGATGTTTACATCGCTCGCCAATTCCAGTTTCATGCCATGGTGCAGGGTCTGCGCGGCGGCGTGGTGGGGCTCGTTTTGGCGGCTGTGACGCTGGCTATTTTGGGGGCACTGGCGGGAGGTATCGACCTGCCGTTATTCCCCGCTCTGGTACTTTCTCCATGGCAGTGGGGGGCTCTGGTAGCCATGCCGGTAGCATCATCGGTGATAATCATGATGACGGCACGCATCACCGTACTGCGCTCCTTAGCGAAGATGCCGTAACGGGGTAGCCCAACTCCATGTCCATGATCATGCTTGACCGCGATGGCGTCCTGAACCAGGACCGCGTCGATTATGTGAAGACGCCTGAGGAGATGATTCTCATCACTGGGGCGGCACGGGCCGTGGCGCGGCTCAACCGGGCTGGCGTGACCACGGTAGTGGTAACAAATCAAAGCGGTGTTGGGCGCGGGATTTTTGATGAGGATATGCTGGCGCAGATTCACACCAAGCTGCGTGAGGAACTAGCCCGCGAGAATGCCCACCTCGACTATATCCTGTTCTGTACCGATCATCCCGACTGTCCTACTAGGCGCCGCAAGCCGGCCCCAGGCATGCTGCAAGAAGCCTTGGAGCATTTCAGCGCAGCCTCTGCCGCCACGCCCATGGTGGGGGACAGTCTGCGCGACTTGGAGGCGGCCGCGGCGTTGGGCTGTCCGCGTATCCTTGTGCGCACGGGCCATGGCGAAAAGACCCTGAAAGTGGGCCTTCCCGAAAGCGTACAACCGGTGGCGATTTATGACGATCTAGCTGCCGTGGTGGATGCGCTTCTCGAGGGCACGCTATGAAACTGTGGCGCAGATTCACCTCCAGTCCGTGGCGTTTCGCCACCCTTCTGGTGGTTGTGGCCGTGGCTTGGGTGGGGGGGCTTTTCTGGTTTGTCCACCAAATCCCGCACAAGGTGGCTGACACCACCACACGCACTGACGCCATCGTGGTCCTGACGGGGGGAAGTGAGCGCCTGGATACGGGGCTTAAACTGCTGAGGGAAAATCTGGCGAAAAAGCTGTTTATTTCCGGAGTGTATCACGGTGTAGATATGGCAGAATTGCTGCGATTATCACAGCAGGAGCCTGAGAAACTGAACTGCTGCATCACGCTGGGTTACGATGCTGAGGACACGGTGGGTAATGCCCGTGAAACCGTCGCCTGGATGGTGGAAAACGGATTTCACAGCCTGCGTATCGTCACCGCCAACTATCACATCCCCCGAGGACTACTGGAATTTCGCCGCTCCCTTCCCGAAGTCATGCTCATTCCAAATCCGGTGTTCCCTACTCAAGTTCGGCTTGATACGTGGTGGCGCTGGCCCGGCACTGCCAGGTTGGTGATCAGCGAATACAATAAGTATCTGGCCGCGACCCTGCGCAATTTGCTGCCGGGCCTGTCCTTCGTGGAAACATAATGCTGGCCCTACGCTCACTCCTCTTCCAGTTCCTGTTTTATTTTCTGACGTTTGTGATCTGCATAACCGCGGCACCATGTATGTTTTTGGCGCGGAAGTTCGCCACTAAGGTAGAAACCTTTTGGGCGCGTACCATGCTGTGGTTATTGAAAACCACCGTGGGTCTCGATTTCGAGGTGCGCGGCCGGGAACATCTCTCCAAGGGACCGATGATCCTAGCCTCGAAGCACCAGTCGGCATGGGATACCATCTCCTTTCCCGTGGTATTGAATGATCCGGTCTACGTGCTGAAGAGGGAACTACTGCATATTCCTATCTATGGTTGGTACCTTTACAAGCTGGGTATGATTGCCGTTGACCGCGACGCCGGGGTCAGTTCAATGAGGAACCTGATCCGCAAGGCGCGCCGCGTTCTCGATGAAGGGCGCCGGCACATCGTTATTTTCCCGGAAGGATCCCGGGTGGCGCCGGGCGAACGCGACCACTACCAGCCTGGTGTGGCGGGGCTCTACAGTAAGTTGGGCATCCCCGTGGTCCCCGTGGCCCTTAATTCGGGCCTGTTCTGGAGGCGGCGCAAGCTCCTCAAATATCCCGGAACCATCACTCTGGAATTTCTGCCCGCCATTGCTCCAGGAATGGCGCGCGAAGCTTTCATGGCGGAACTGGAAGGGCGAATCGAAACCGCCTCGGACCGGCTCATTGCCGAAGCGCGGACGCGTTTTGAGCTTCCTGGCGGAGGTTCTTAGGAGGAGGCTGTGGAAAAGCTGTCCGGTTTTATCCACAGGGCTGTGAGATCAGAGGAAAACTTTTTTTTAAATTGGCGTTGCAGACACTTAGGCGCAGACGGAAGGGGATATCCTTGTGGAAACATAACATGAACATTTCCTTGACGGCGGCTGTGGCGCTTTATTAAACTAGCTTCCCTCCACGGAGGGTTTTTCGCTTTTTTCCTTCTGTGGGTCCTCCCGGACTACCGGGCCTTCCGGTACGCCGCAGACCCGGCCCTGCGGCGACCTTTTTCGATGTTATCCGATGTGACCATACGGAGCGGAGCATGGCGCACGTAGCCTCTATTTCGCAGCAAATCTGGGACATGAAATACCGTTTCAAGGATATGGACGGCACGCCCCGGGACCGCACTATGGAAGATAGCTGGAAGCGCGTGGCCGAGGCGCTGGCGGTTCACGAATCACAACCCGATCTGTGGGCCGAGCGTTTCTACGAGGCGTTGTCCGATTTCCACTTTCTGCCCGCCGGCCGCATTCTTGCTGGAGCTGGCACCGAGCGCCAAGTGACGCTGTTCAACTGTTTCGTCATGGGCGATATCCCCGACACCATGAGCGGGATTTTCGATCAGCTCAAGGAGGCGGCCCTGACTATGCAGCAGGGCGGCGGCATTGGTTACGATTTTTCCTCGCTGCGGCCCAAAGGCGCGCCAGTGGAGGGTGTGGGGGCGGATGCCTCGGGGCCGCTATCCTTTATGGATGTGTGGGATTCCATGTGCCGTACCATCATGAGCGCCGGATACCGCCGTGGGGCCATGATGGCGACCTTGCGTTGCGACCATCCCGACATCGAGGACTTTATCGAGGCCAAGCAAGAGCCGGGACGGCTGCGCATGTTCAACCTCTCGGTGCTGGTGTCGGACGCCTTCATGGATGCGGTGAAGGAAAACACCTCCTGGGAACTCGCCTTCAACGGCGTCTGTTATAAAAGCCTGCAGGCGCGCGATCTGTGGGACAAGATTATGCGCGCCACCTATAGTTTCGCCGAGCCGGGGGTCATCTTCATCGACCGCATCAACTGTCTCAACAACCTCTATTACTGTGAGGAAATCCACGCCACCAACCCATGTGGCGAGCAACCCCTGCCGCCGTACGGTGCCTGCCTTCTGGGTTCGGTCAATCTGGCGGCGCTGGTGAAAGATCCATTCGAGGAGGGGGCCAACATCCATATGACGGAGCTTGAAGAACTGGTGGCGGTGGCGGTGCGGATGCTCGACAACGTGATTGACCTCTCCAATTTCCCCCTGCCGCAACAGGAGCACGAGGCCAAGTCCAAGCGCCGCATCGGCCTTGGCGTTACCGGTCTTGCCGATGCCCTGATCATGCACGGCGTGCGCTATGGCAGCGAACAGGCGGTGCGGCTGACGGAAAACTGGATGAAGGCGATCCGCCGCGCCGCCTATCTGGCCTCTGCCGAACTGGCGCTGGAAAAGGGGCCGTTTCCCCTGTTCGACGCCGAGAAATATCTTGCCGGTGAAACCGTGCGCGGCCTCGAGGACAAGATGCGCAAGGTGATCTCCGAAAACGGCATTCGCAACGCTTTGCTCACCTCCATCGCGCCAACGGGGACCATCTCCCTTTACGCCGACAATATCTCGTCGGGGATCGAGCCCGTCTTCTCCCACAGCTATACCCGCAACGTGCTGCAGTCCGACGGCAGTCGCAAAACCGAAGAAGTAACCGATTACGCCTATCGCCAGTTCCGTAGACTGAAAGGCGAGACCATGCCCCTGCCCGATTATTTCATGGACGCTCAGAGCCTGTCTTCCGTAGATCACGTAGTGATGCAGGCGGCGGCACAGAAATACGTGGATAGTTCAATCTCCAAGACCATCAACTGCCCCGAGGAGCTTTCCTTCGACGCTTTCCGGGACATCTACCAGTTGAGCTATCAGCTGGGCTGCAAGGGCTGCACCACCTTCCGCCCCAACGAAGTGACCGGCGCGGTGCTGACGCTGGATGCGGCTGGGAAAGACGACGAGCACGAGCCGGAATTGCCGCTGGACGCGCCGCCGGCACGGCCCGAGGACGAGTTCGAAGCCGGCGATGTGATCTATATGACCCAGCCCTTCGAACGACCCGAGGAACTCAAAGGCAATACCTACAAGCTGAAATGGCCGGAAAGCGAGCATGCCATATATGTGACCATCAACGACATCATCAGGGACGGACGCGAACGCCCCTTCGAGATTTTCATCAACTCCAAGAACATGGAGAACTATGCCTGGACCGTGGGGCTGACCCGCATGATCAGCGCCGTATTCCGGCGTGGCGGCGATGTTTCCTTCGTGGTGGAGGAGTTGAAGGCGGTGTTCGACCCCCGCGGCGGACAGTGGATGGGACGCAAATACGTGCCTTCGCTGTTGGCGGCCATCGGCAACGTGATAGAATACCACCTCCATGCCATCGGTTTCATCGCCCCGTCCGAAGAAGAGACCGAAGGTGCGGTCGAAGCCGAGGCGCTGAAAAAGGTGGTGGGCATGCCCGATCTGCATATGCGGCAATGTCCAAAATGCGCCGAGGCGGCGCTGATCCGCCAGGAGGACTGTGACATCTGCACGAGCTGCGGATATTCCAAGTGCAGCTGAGAATTCTCCGTTGGGACTGTTTCGCGGGCCTTCTCTCCAGAGCCGGACGTAACTTCATGCCGCGCAGGCCCCGCCTCCTTATTATTTTCCTCGGCCTTTTAGCCCTTCTCGCGGGGGGGTATTCGGGATGGTGGCTGTTCCTTGCCTCTGGGGTGCGCGACGGTGCCCAGACATGGATCGCGGAACGGCGCGCCCAGGGCCACGAAGTCGCCTATGACAGTCTCCATGTGGGAGGATTTCCTTTCGCGCTGCAGCTGCGGCTCGACGATGCCTCTTATATCCTGAACCCGGATGGTGAGGGCTGGGCCTGGCGCGGCGGGGACATAGCCGTGACGCTGCGGCCGTGGGACCAGGGCCATCTTGAATTCTTACTGGGCGGCGTTCACCGCCTTACCTATGCCTTCGGAGGCAGCGGCTGGCACACCGCTACCCTGCGCATGGGCGCGGCAGCGGACGTCGAAGGCATGGTGGGGCTGGACGGGGCGGGCCTTCCTTGGGCTGGATTCCTCGACGCTGAGGAGCTGGAGGTAACGCCCCATGAGGGTGCGCCGCCGGTGACGCTGCGCCGTTTTCATTTCGACCTGCGCCGCCGTTCGCCCAGCGAAGCGGTGGGAAAAGATGACGAAATGCTGGCGGACGGCAAAGCGGCAGGGCTGACGCCCGCCCATGAGGTGGCTTTCCTGCAGGCGGCGCTCGTCCTCGAAGGGCTGCACCTGCCGGAGGCTATGGTCCGGCCCTTTGGGCCGGAAGTAAAACTGGTTCGGGGCCGTCTTGATCTTTCGGGCACACTGCCCAGCGGTACGCTACGGCAGACCGTGGAAGCATGGCGCGACGGCGGCGGCACAGTAGAACTGAACGGGTTCGCCCTGCACTGGGACGGCCTTGATGTTTCCGGTGACGGCACGCTAGCGCTGGATAGGGAGCTTCAGCCCACGGGTTCCATGACTCTGTCGGTGCGTGGTTTCGGGACGGTGATCGACGCCCTGGTGGCCAAGGGCATGGTCAAGCCAAGCTCCGCCGCCACCGCCCACGTTATTCTGGGCCAGATGGAGAAAACACTAGAGGAAGGCGGTGCGCCGGTGCTGAAAGCACCGTTCACGGTACAGAACCGCAAACTCTTCGTAGGGCCGGTGCGCCTACTGAAACTTCCCACCATCGTTTGGAAGTAAGGGATGGAGAAGGTTGAAAGGGAAATGCTGCCCTAGTCTTGATGGGCTTCGAGGACGCCCTTTCTGATTTTGCGGGTGCGCATAAATAGGTTTTCTAGAGTCTTACTGTCGCCACGGTGGATGGCGCGTTTTATGGTATCCAGGTCTTTCGTGAAACAGGCCAGCAAGTCCAGTACTGCGTCACCATTCTTGAGAAAGATATCGCGCCACATGACTGGATCAGAAGCGGCAATGCGAGTGAAGTCTCGGAAGCCGCCAGCAGCGAACTTGAAGACCTCGGGCATGATAGTTTCTTCCAGGTCGAAGGCGGTGCCGACGATGGTATAGGCGATGAGGTGGGGCAAGTGCGAAGTAACGGCCAGCACCATGTCGTGATGCTCGGCGTCCATGGCCTCCACTTCCATGCCCGCGCGCGTCCACAGGGTGGTAAGTTTTTTCACCGCCCCGGCATCGGTTTCTTGCAGCGGGGTGAGGATGCACCAGCGCCCCTTAAAGAGGTCAGCGGATCCGGCTTCGGGCCCCGAATGCTCGGTGCCGGCGATGGGATGACCGGGGACTAGGTGTACGCTCTTTGGTAAGAACGGCAACAAATCGGCAATCACCGCCTGTTTCACCGAGCCCACGTCGGAAACAATAGCTCCGGGTTTGAGACGCTTCGCCATGGTGGCGGCGGTTTTGGCGAAGGCCCCCACTGGGGTGCACAGCATGACTAGGTCGGCCTCAATTACGGCGGCGGCGGGGTCGGTTGTGGCCTCGTCCACGATGCATAGTTCCAGTGCCTTGTCTAGAGTGGCTTGGGTGCGTGCGCAGCCCACCACACGGCCAGCGAGACCCTCGCGCTTCATGACCAGTCCCAGCGACGCTCCGATGAGTCCAACACCAATAAGGGCTACGCGGTCGAAAAGTACGGGATCGCCTTTAGTCATGCCATCTCCTTAAAGCGGGCCAACGCCGCTACCAGTTCCCGCATCTCCGCCTCGGTGCCGATGGTGATACGAAGGCTATCCGGAATGCCATAATTGACGGTCCTGCGTGTCAGGATTCCCTCGGCTAACAGGAAGGCGTTGGCAGACTCTGCATTATGGGCCGGATCACTGGAAAAGCGCACCAGGATAAAATTCGTGACGGAAGGCGCAACATCAAACCCCAGCGCGGAGAGTTGTTTGCTTGTCCAGGCGCGCCAAGTCTCGTTCTCAGCGCGGATCTTTGCAGTATGGACAGTATCCTTGATGGCGGCCAGGCCTGCCGCTTGGGCCGGGCAGCTGACGTTGAAAGGCCCGCGTACACGGTTGAGTACGTCAACCACCACCGCTGGGCAGTAGCACCATCCCAGACGCAGGCCGCTGAGGGCGTAAATTTTCGAGAAGGTACGTGTCATCACTACGTTGTTACTAACGTCTACCAAGTCGTTTCCGGGTGAATAGTTATCCGCCATCACGTATTCAGCGTAGGCACCGTCGAGAACCAGCAGCACGTTTTCTGGCAGGCCCTCGTGTAGACGTGCAATCTCGGTTGCGGGAAGATAGCTACCGGTGGGGTTACCAGGATTGGTCACGAAGACAATGCGGGTTTTCTTTGTCACCTTGTCCAGCAGGGCATCCACGTTGACGGTCAGCCTGTTTTCCGGGGCCATTACTGGGGTGGCGCCGGCAAAGCGTGCAATGATGGGATAGATAAGAAAACTGTGCTCGCTGAACAGCACCTCGTCGCCGGGTCCAGCATAGGATTGGGCGAGCATGGTTAGCAGTTCATCGGAACCGTTTCCACAGACTATTTTTTCGGCGTCGAGGCCGTTTCCCGTGGCGATGGCCTTTCGCAACTCAATGGCCGCGCTATCGGGATAGCGGTAGAGATGGTCGCTGGCCTTGCAAAAGGCGGCCACGGCCTCAGAGCTTGGTCCCAGCGCGCATTCATTGGAGGATAGCTTGATAACGCGCGCCGCATCTGGTGCGTCGGAATCACCAACCACGTATGGGTCAATATCAAAAATGCCGGGCCGAGGAGTGGGCATAGTCATAAGCAGGGTCCCGCGTTGTCGCCATTGCCGAGATTTAGAAAAGGCCCAGTTACGATTGGTCAAAGGGCTCAGCATAACCGCCAAGGTGGCGGATGCGCGAGACAGATGTTGTATCACTCGTGGTGAGCGCGGCAAGCCTTTCGTTATTAACGGTGGGGAGCGGGGAGTTAGTAGTAATCTTTGGATTGGTTAAAATCAAAGAAAACATTGACAGAGGAACCCTCGGCTTCCTACCTATTTAAGCCTTATCCGGGACTTTTCCCACATCTTGTCTGTTGAGGCGATGACACCACCGTCCGATACCAATCTGGGTCCAGAAAGCCCGGTCATAGATACCAGTAATCTTCCCGGCCACAGCATCGAGCTCGGCCGCGATGCCCCACTGGTGCTTGATTGCGGCGCGTCGCTGGGACCGTTCATAGTGGCCTATCAGACCTACGGCAGTCTCAACACCGAGAAATCCAACGCCGTGCTTGTCTGTCATGCGCTCACCGGCGACCAGTTTGTGGCCGAACTCCACCCCATCACCGGTAAGGCGGGGTGGTGGGATCTGATGGTGGGATCTGGCAAGCCCCTGGATACAGAGCGCTATTTTATCATTTGCGCTAATGTGCTGAGTGGCTGCATGGGGACTACGGGACCGCGGAGCGAAAACCCGGAAACAGGAAAGCCTTACGGGCTGGATTTTCCGGTGATTACCATCCGCGACATGGTAAACGCGCAGAAGCTTCTCATTGACCATCTCGGTATCGAGAAGTTGTTTTGTGTCATTGGCGGCTCCATGGGCGGCATGCAGGCTCTACAATGGGCTGTGAGCTATCCCGAACATGTGTTCTCGGCGGTTCCCATTGCCGCCTCGGCACGCCACTCCGCCCAGAATATCGCCTTTCACGAAATCGGGCGGCAGGCCATCGTGGCCGACCCCAACTGGAACGGTGGCGACTATTATAGTCACGAAACACGGCCTCATAGTGGGCTGGCGGTGGCGCGTATGGTGGCCCATATCACCTATCTTTCAGAATCATCCCTGCACCAGAAATTCGGGCGCAGACTCCAAGACCGCTCGGAGGTGGCCTACGGCTTCGATGCCGATTTCCGGGTGGAGAGCTATTTGCGCCATCAGGGCATCACTTTTGTGGAGCGCTTCGACGCCAATTCCTACCTCTACATTACCCGCGCCATGGATTATTTCGATCTGGCCGAGGAATACGATAGTGTGCTAGCCAGGGCCTTTTCTGAGACGCCGGTGCGTTTCTGTGTGATTTCTTTTACCAGCGATTGGTTGTTTCCTACATCAGAAAGCCGGACCGTAGTCCACGCTCTCAACGCCGCGGCTGCCAATGTGAGTTTCGTGGAGATCGAGGCCGATGGTGGGCATGATTCCTTTCTTCTTGATGTGCCGGAACTCCATGTCACTTTGACCGGTTTCCTTGGTGGCGCAGCCGCACACCGCGGGGTCACATGACCCTGGAAGCAGTCAAAAACGGAAACGAGGCATTGCGCACCGACCTCCAGGTGATTGCCGATCTGGTGGAACCAGGCAGCCGCGTGCTTGACGTAGGCTGTGGCGATGGGGCGCTTCTGGCCTATCTTGACGTGAAAAAACAGGTAGATGGCAGGGGCGTAGAAATTAGCCAGGCCGGGGTGAATTCCTGTGTTGCCCACGGGCTTTCAGTGATTCAGGGCGACGCCGATACCGATCTTAAAGATTATCCTTCGGACGCTTTTGATTATGTGATTTTGGGCCAGACCTTACAGGCTACCCACAACCCCAAACGCGTGATCAGAGAAATGGTGCGCATTGGCCGCCGCGCCATCGTCTCATTTCCCAATTTCGGATTCTGGCGGGTACGTTTTCATCTTCTGCTGCATGGACAGATGCCACTGACGGAGGTGCTGGGCTATGCCTGGTACGAAACGCCCAACATCCATCTCTGTACGCTTAAGGATTTCGTCACCATGTGTCGCGAGTTGGAGGTGGCTATCGAAAAAGGAATCACCTTAACCCATACGGGACGGATCGATGACGTCCACCCTACCGGCCTCTTTTCCAACTGGCTGGCGGAACAGGTCATCTATCTGTTGAGGCGGGGCAGCGACTAGCGCGTAACGTCCTTGGGCAGGGGTGCCAGCACTCTGCGGCTTACCTCCGGTGAAGGGGTGGTGGCGTAAATCTGTTTCGACGCTTCAGCAAGGACTACGCCGGAAAATCCCCGGAACCAACATTCACCAAGTTTTTCCCAGGCTGGTGCCGAGGCCAGCGCCACCTGAGAAGCAAGCGGTGGCACGAAGAGCGCTGTCCCCGAACGTAGGGGAGTGAACATGTTGTCACGCAGCAATCGCGATAGCTGGCTCCTGGTGAAGGGATGTCCGTGGCCAAAGGGCGTGGCACCGCTGCGCGCCCAGATGCCTCTGCGGTTGGGCGCCACCACCAGCAAGCGCCCGTTGCTAATAAGGATGCGCCACACCTCCCGCATCATGGCACGCAGGTGCTCGCTGGATTCCAGGGCATGTACCAGAAGAATGCGGTCAACGGTACTGTCGGCAAAAGGAAGCGCCGTCTCATCGGCTAGCGTCACCAGTCGAGCACCGTCCGGGGGCCAGTGGAGTGCTCCCTGAGCACGGGGCATGACGGCTGTGACCCGCTCGGCCTTCTCCATGAATGGGCGTAGGTACGGCGTGGTGTAGCCCAGACCTAGCACCGCATAGCCCGATACATCCGGCCACATGAGATGGATGCGGCTACGGATCATGCGTTGTGTCACACGACCAAGCGGAGAGAAGTAGAAATCACGCAAATCGATAATGTCGGTCCACATTGGACCATGATACCCTATGTTTTTGTAAAGAACGCATTTTCCGTACGATAGTAGAGGCCCATCCATGCTCCACATCAAGCAGCTTCCCGTCCTTTCGGACAACTATGTGTATCTTCTTCATGAGGAGGAAAGTGGAGCCTGCGCGGCGGTAGATCCTGCCGAGGCGGGACCGGTGCTGGCTGTATTGCAGGAAGAGGGACTGACGCTCACACATATCCTTAACACCCATCATCATGGCGACCATGTGGGTGGCAATGAGCGATTGAAGGAGGAAACCAACTGCACCATTGTTGGGCCGATGGCCGATGCGTCAAGGATTCCAGGAATTGATGTGAAAGTGGGTGAGGGCGAGGAATTCCGGCTTGGCAAGGCGACGGCTAAGGTCTTCGACGTACCAGGCCATACTCGCGGCCACATAGCCTATTGGTTCGAGAGCGACAAGGCCCTGTTTTGTGGAGATACCCTGTTCGCCCTTGGCTGTGGGCGGCTATTTGAAGGAACGCCGCGTCAGATGTGGAAATCACTTACAGCCCTACGGGACCTTCCAGGCGACACCCTGATCTATTGCGCCCATGAATACACCCAAACCAACGCTTGTTTTGCCCTAACGGTGGAACCGGACAACAAAATCCTGAAAGAAATAGCTGCTAGAGTTGAGATCCGTCGCGCCAAGAGCCTGCCCACGGTGCCCTCGCTTATGGCGGACGAGCTAGCGGCCAACCCCTTTCTGCGTGCAGACCAGGAGGAACTCCAACACGCTATGGGGATGAAAAGCACCGACCCGGTGGAGGTGTTCGCGGAAATACGCCACCGTAAGGACGTGTTCTAGGCATATGGGCTACGGTATCCGGGCGGACTCTTAAGCCAGGTACTGGGCGCCGTTGACAGACAGAGTGGCACCGTTGATGAACTGGGCATTGTCGGAAGCGAGGAAGCTTACGCAGCGTGCCACTTCATCGGCCTCTCCCAACCGTCCTGCAGGAATCTGGGCGACGATTCCAGCCATGATTTCCTCGCTCAGGGTCTTCATCATATCGGTGTTGATATAGCCTGGTGCCACCACGTTGGCGGTGATTCCCTTGCGCGCGCCTTCTAGAGCCACCGACTTGGTGAAGCCGATTACGCCGGCCTTGGTAGCGGCGTAATTGGCTTGGCCGAACTGGCCTTTCTGGCCGTTGATGGAAGAAATGCTAATGATGCGGCCAAAACCCTGTTCGCGCATGGACTCGATGACGCCACGGGTCATGTTGAACACGGCAGTAAGGTTGGTGGACATCACTTCCTGCCATTGTTCCAGAGTCATTTTGTGCAGGGGCGCATCCCGCGTGATTCCAGCATTGTTGACTAGGATTTCGATGGCACCGTGGTTGGCCGTAACCTCGGCAATTCCTTTCTGACAGGCGCCGGAATCTCCCACATCCCATTTATAGATAGGGATGCCAGTTTCCGACTTGAAAGCCTCGGGAACTTTGTCATCACCGATATAAACGGCCACTACTGTATGGCCGTTGGCTTTGAGGGCCATCGAAATTGCGGCGCCAATACCTTGTGTTCCGCCGGTAACAAGTGCTGTACGTGCCATATCAGTCTCTCTCCACACACATTGCGATGCCCATACCACCACCGATACACAACGCTGCGATACCTTTCTTGGCGTCGCGCTTGCCCATCTCGTAGAGCAGGGTAATGAAAACCCGTGTTCCTGAGGCGCCGATAGGATGACCGAGCGCAATGGCACCGCCGTTAACGTTAACCTTGTTCGTATCCCAGCCCATGTCCTTGTTAACAGCGCAGGCTTGGGCGGCGAAGGCCTCGTTGGCCTCGATCAAGTCGAGGTCATCTATGGTCCAGCCAGCTTTTTCCAAGGCAGCCCGACTGGCCGAGACCGGGCCTGAGCCCATAATTGATGGATCAACCCCGACGGTAGCCCACGAGGCGATGCGGGCGAGCGGGGCAATTGAACGCTTAGCGGCATCATCGGCGGACATGAGAACAACGGCTGCACCAGCGTCGTTTAAGCCTGAAGCGTTGCCAGCAGTTACCGTGCCTTCTTTGTCGAAGACGGGGCGCAACTTTGCCATGTCCTCAATGTTAGAACCGTGACGGGGATGCTCATCCGTATCGACGATAGTGTCGCCTTTGCGGCCGGAAATGGTTACAGACACAATTTCGTCCTTGAACTTGCCGGCCTTCTGGGCATCTTCCGCTTTATTTTGGGAGGCTACTGCAAATTCATCCTGCTGTTCGCGGGTGATCTGCCATTGCTTAGCCACGTTTTCTGCCGTGTTGCCCATGTGATAGCCGTTGATGGCGCACCACAGGCCGTCTTTGATCATGGTGTCGATATATTGTAGGTCACCCATTTTCTGGCCAAAACGCAGATTTGACGCGTGGGGCGACTGGCTCATGCTTTCCTGGCCGCCGGCGACCACGATTGCGCTATCGCTAGTCTTAATGGCTTGGATTCCGAGTGCCACTGAGCGTAGGCCGGAGCCGCAGACCTGGTTTATGGTGATCGCCGTTTTTTCGACAGGAATGCCGGCGGCAAGCGCGGCCTGGCGGGCGGGGTTCTGGCCGCAGGCTGCGGTCAGCACCTGCCCCATGATGACGTCATCCACCTCGGCGGCGTCAATGCCACCTCGTTTGAGGGTTTCTTTGATGGCTACTTGGCCAAGGTAGGAGGCGGGAACGCTGCTCAATCCCCCAAGAAAAGCGCCGATAGGGGTGCGTGCAACACTGGCGATTACAACGTCATTCATCAACACTTTTCCCACAAAATGTGAAAATCTAACCGCTGGTGAGAATTCCCTCAACTGCGCGCAGGCAACCTACTCTTCCGTGTAAGGAGGTAGCAGGCGCGCGAAGGAGTAGCAAGCTTCGGGTGGGCGTTGCGATAGAAATTAGCAAATTGCCATAAAACGATTAAGGAGTAGTTTGCAGCCATTTCGTCAATGGCTGCCAGGCCAGTTGCGTCGCACGGGAGCTTACGACCATGCCAATATGGCCCAAGGGCGGCATCAGCCGTTCGGCCCGCGGCAGGGCGTCGGCCAGCGACAAGGCCGAAAGTGGCGGGACGATGCGGTCGTGTTCGGGTAGCACCATCAGGGCGGGAAGGTTCACTTCTTCTGGCAGGACGGTTTTGCCGCCCACCCGCCATCGTCCCTGTGCAGGTTCGTTGCGGCCGTACCAGCCGCTAATGCATTCCCGGGCTACCGGGCCGGGAAGCGGAATGCCGTCATTGAGCCAGTCTTCTAGCGATACAAAGACCTTCACCCGCGCCGTCGAGGCGCTGTTGCTGTTTTTTGTATCTTGTCCCGGTCCCCCTTCCGATTCTGCCGCCATGGCGTTAAAGGCTATGAATTTGCGGGCAACGCCCATGGGATCGAAGCCAGCAAACATGGCCTGAATGATGTCCACGGGCAGTTCGCCGAAACCATCAATGATGGGGCCCAGCGGGCCGCTATCCATCGCCGCTGCGGTGAGCCGCGCCTGTACGGCGTTTTCCACGTGGAAGTCCCAGGGTGTGGCCATGAGCACTAAGCCACGAAGGTCACTGGGGCGAAGCACTGCCAGCCCCAAAGCTAGCAGGCCGCCCATGCAATAGCCTAGCAGTAGAGGCAGTCCTTCCGAATCGTCTCCGGTGGCTTCCAGGACGGCGTCCAGTGCCCGTGAGAGCCGTCCCGCGATGTAGTCATTGAGGGTAAATTTGCGTTCCACCTCGCCGGGCCGTCCCCAGTCCAATAGTAGGGGACGCAATCCTTTCGCCGCGAAGTGGCGCAAGAGGCTGCACTTTTCAGAAAGGTCCAGGATATAAGCGCGGTTGATAAGTGATGGCACTACTAGTAAGGGACGTCCACCGCCTTTTCCCCCAGTGGCGCCGTAGTCCAGAAGCCGGGACGATCCCTCACTCCAGACGACTGGGGGATCGGCCAGTTCGCGGTGATAGGAGTGTTGCCGGTAGACCTGGATGCCGGTGAGAAAACACAGCATGCGGCGTTGGATCTCGCCCGTTAAGGCGGCTAGGAAGGCTTCACTTTCGACGTTTTTGAGGCTTTCTTTCAGCGCTTTCACCCGCTCTGCCAAAGCGGGATTCCAGCTCGGCGAGCTGCTTTTCAACATCTCCAAGCCGGCGAAAGAGCTCGCCCATGTTGCCGTCGCCGTCGCCAGGTGCAGGGGAAGCGGACGCGGTCCTAGGCGCAGGTGTGGCCTCGAGGATGGAGTCGGTTGCAGTGCGTCCATCATGGGCAGGGGGTTCTCCTGGTTTGTTCTGTCCACGGGCGGTGGCCATGGCGACTCCGGCAGGCCCTGCTATGGCCATGAACCGGCTCAGGGATTCTGCAGATTCGGGGTCGGACGCCATAGCCACCAACTGATCCTGCCACAGGTCGAGGAAATGGCGCGCCAAACTCTCCAGATCTGGGGTGTCTGACATGGGCGGGAGTATAAAAGGAAAAATAATGCAATGCAGTATTTTCTCGAAGACTCTGATAAACTGGCTCTATATGGAAAATTATTCTCGAGCTGGAACTGTCCGGATCGGACTGGGAGCATGTAGAATATGGCCGAAGAAAAAACGCCGAAAAATAGGGACGACACTGCCGAAAAGACAGAGACGTCCTCAGTGCCCGTGGTCATCAAGAAGTACGCTAACCGCCGCCTCTACAACACCGCTACTAGCAGCTATGTAACGCTGGATTATCTGTGCAGGATGGTGAAGGAGGGCGTAGACTTTACGGTGTGCGACGCCAAGACAGGGGAAGACATCACCCGTTCGGTACTAACCCAGATTATTGTTGAGGAAGAAGCTAAGGGGCAGAACCTTCTTCCCATTAGCTTCCTGCGCCAACTCATCGGTTTTTACGGCGATAACCTGCAATATGTAGTGCCAGGTTATCTTGAATACGTAATGGAGAATTTATGCGCCAACCAAGACAAGCTCCGTCACAATCTGGAAGAAGCGTTGGTCGGATTTTCCCCCTTCGACCAGTTCGAGGAGATGAGCAGGCAGAACATCGCCATGTTCCAGAAGGCAATGTCCATGTTTTCCCCTTTTTCCCAACAGAAGGGGAACGGCGGGGGCCAGAAAACTGCGGAGGGTGAGACCCATGAAGTTGCCGGGGATACCACAGCGACCGGTGACGACGATGCTGGGAAGATCCAAGACTTGGAAGGTCGTCTTTCTGATATCCAAAAACGGCTCGACGAACTGATCTCTAAGTGAGGGCGCCCGTCGGGCGCAATTGGATGGGGCGCATCATGCCTCTACTCCGTGCGCCTTTGTTTCCTCCATTTTGGCACGGGGATTTGGCAAGATCGTTCACCTCTAGTGCGACAAAGAAGGAACAACCCATTAATAACCGTCGAATACAGTATATGATTTAATGTTGTTCCTCATGGGTATCACGCGGCCTGCTTGAGGAGAGTGGTGAGGAGTTCCATCATGCGGTCAATCTCATGCCGTTCTATAATCAGGGGTGGAGACAGAGAAATGATATCACCGGTGGTACGGATAAGAAGGCCTTCCTCAAAAGCGCGTAAATAAATTTCGAAGGCCCGTGCCGCTGGCTTGTCGGGGATGGGTTCGAGATCAATTCCTGCCGCCAGACCCATATTGCGGATATCGGTCACATGGGGAAGGCCTTTGAGCGAATGCACCGCCTCCTCCCAGTAGGGGGCAATTTCACTGGCCCGGGCGAATAGATCCTCGTCACGGTAGATGTCTTGGGCTGCAAGTGCTGCCGCGCAGGCCAGGGGGTGGCCTGAATAGGTATAGCCGTGGGCAAACTCGATGGTGGTTCCGGGGGTGTCGGTCCGAAGGAAGGCGTCGTAGATGTAGCTTCGCACGACAACTGCCCCCATGGGCGCCGCGCCATTGGTGAGGCCCTTCGCTAAGGTTACCATGTCTGGCATGACGTCGAACTTCTCGCAAGCGAAGGCGCTTCCCAAGCGGCCGAAACCGGTGATGACCTCGTCAAAGATAAGCAGAATTTCGTGACGGTCGCAGATGTCGCGCAGACGCTGCAAATACCCCTTGGGCGGGACTAGAACCCCAGCAGATCCGGCCACAGGTTCCACGATGACTGCAGCGACGGTTTTCCCCCCGTGTTTTTCAACTATTTTTTCCAGCACATCGGCAAGATGACTGCCCCAGCCTGGTGCGCCCTTGGAAAAAGCGTTGTGGTCCGGATGATGGGTATGGGGGAGAAGATCGCCCTCTTTCAGAGAGGGGCCGAAATCCTCCTTGTTGGCAGCAATTCCGCCTACTGAGATGCCGCCAAAATTAGCACCGTAATAACCGCGCTCGCGCCCCACAAGCACCAGCCGCGATTCCTCGCCCTGGCGACGGTGGAAGGCAAGCGCAATCTTGAGTGCTGTTTCTACGGATTCGGAACCGGAATTGGTTAAGAATACATGATCCAAGTCGCCGGGAAGCATATCCGCTAACTGCGCCGTCAGTTTGAAAGCTAGAGGATGGCCCATCTGGAAGGCTGGTGAATAATCGAGCTGTTTCGCTTGGGCGGCGATGGCCTCGGCGATGGCGGTACGTCCGTGGCCAGCATTGACACACCACAGGCCCGAGGTGCCGTCAAGAATGCGTTTGCCGTCGTCGCGGGTGTAGTACATGCCCTCGGCCGCCACTAGAACACGGGGGTTGTCCTTGTATTGGCGGTTGGCCGTAAAGGGCATCCAGTAGGCTTCAAGGCCATCTTTTGAAAGGGGCGGGTCGGAAGGAGGTGTCATGGCTTCAAAACCGTGGCCGTTCGGTTTAAGGGCCGGATTAAAAATACAAGCCTTTAAACGCAGGCGTAAACGGCTTCTGTCGGGACTATGGCGCGCACTTTGCGGCCCAGCATGTTAAGCAGAATCACCACTCGGTCCTTGCCGGCTACGGCTTCAAACAGCCCCACCTGATCGCACAGGGATTCTCTCTCGACACGGATCTTGTCTCCTTTGCACAGGTTATGGTTGCGCGAGGCGCAGACAAAGCCCTCATCATTTTCGCGCTCAATGATTTCCTCCACTACGCCGGGTAGCATGGGCAGGGGCTGGTCGCCCTGGCAGATGATGTCACTGACGCCAATGGTGGAACGGATAGTCCGCCAGTGCGTGGCGGCCACGTCGATAAGAACGAAAAGGTAGCGGGGGAACAAGGGCGCAGCGATCCAGTCGGTGCTCCGGGCATGGCGGCGGAGTTTACGATGCTGCGGCAGGTAGGCGGTAAATCCCTGGCGTTTGAGGTGGTGCAAGGCTAGAGATTCCAGGCGGGGGCGGGTATAGATCACGTGCCAGTGTTTCATGCCATGCCCTGTCTTTTCGGCGGGTTTTTTTCACGAGAAATCTTGAGCAGGGGTAGAGTCATCACATGGGCCGGGGAGATGTCTCGGACCAGGCTGTCATATGTGGACTGGGGCTCAGCTAGGTCGGTGACGATTACAGCGTCAAAATTTCCTAGGGCCATAAGCCTGGAGGACACGGGAAGCCCGGAAAAACGGTCACTGGTCTGCCGCTCATCCAGAATCCCCACTAGTTTTACGGGATAGTCGGCAACGCACAGGGTCATGACTTCGCACAGGTCGCCGGCTCCGGCCAGCGCCACATGACACCAACCGGCATCGGCGCAGGTTTCGAGTATGTCCGAGCACTGGTCGCGGGCCTTGCGGAAGAAGCCGAAGGAAGAGGAAAGATATTCCGCCGTAAGCCGGGCTTTTTCGGAGAATCCCTTGGGGGTAAGGTAATAAGCGTAGCGGTTGGCTGGCGCCTGGCTGACTTTGATCAAACCTTTCTTGATGCAACGCTTCAGATAGGCATTCGTAAGGCCGAGCGCGATACCCAGCTCGTACGAGGCGGAACGCTGGGTGATGCTACTGTTCTCATGCACCGCGTTGAGCAGGCCCAGGGTGATCTCGGCCTCGCTGTCCAGAGTTCCTTGTGTGGGGGCGTTGTCGCCGGTGTTGTTCCCCACTTTTTGACCTCTCGGCTATATGTCTAAAAACGCCGCGAAAACCGGACGGCCCAGCTTGCGTTCGTATCATGAACTCTAATCGTTCATGAGATGAACGTCAAGCGCGTTCAAATCATGAACATTAGTCTTGACAGGGGTGTTCATTTTATGAACTCTTTCCTTGTGTTAAGGCTCAAAAGGGGCCTTTTTGTCCGGAGGAACCGATTCACCCGGACCGCGGTAGCGTGCCTGAATTGGACCCCGGGCATTGTCTATGAAGAACGCACCGCCATGTTTTTTCCGATACAGGTTTTGATAGGCACAGTTCCCGGCCGTTCTTGTGCGATGATTTCATCATTCCTCCGATTATGGTTCCTACCTGCTAGTTATGAAACCAAGCCATGCCGCCATTGCAAATGTGAGAATGGGAATCACCATGGACTTAAACAATAAGAACTGCCTCATATGTGAATCATCGGAAATTGATGAAAGACTCCAGAAACTGCGGGATTCGAACTCCATCAGTGTCTTGAGCTGCCGCTCATGCGGTCACAGCTTCCTGAATAGTTTTGGTCATATCAACGACGCCTATTTCGAAAGAGGACAATTTCTCCTCAACAAGGACTACATAGACGGCGTCGAAGACAGGAGGCGGCATTACGAATACGAGAATCAGAACAGGTTTGAGAGGATAGGTCCGCTTATCATCAACAAGGATGTGCTCGATTTCGGTTGTGGCGTTGGGTCTTTAATGGAAAAGATAAAACCTCTCGCCAAGACCGTTGAGGGCGTGGAACCGACCGACCCTTTCCGTGAACACGTCCAATCTCAGGGATATGCCTGTCACGCCGCAATTGACGACGCCATCGGCCCCTACGATTTTATTTCCGTATTTCATGTGCTTGAACACATTCCGGATCCCATAGCCGTACTACGCGATCTGAGCGGGAAACTTTCCCCCAACGGACTGCTGTATGTTGAAGTGCCTAATGTGAACGATGCCCTTGTTTCCCTGTACGATATCGAAGCCTGCCTTAGTTTTAATTTCTTCAAGGATCATCTTCATTACTTTTCACGCCACAGTCTTGGTCTGGCCATTGCAAAGGCAGGTCTGAAAGCGGCGGGAATTTCCGGTCATAATCGTTTCGGCCTGGCCAACCACATGTACTGGCTCCGCTACGGAAAACCCGGCGGACACCTGGAATGGAGTTTCCTGGAAACACCCAGTTTAGCGCGGGAATATGCCCGCGCACTGGCGGCAATGGACATAAGCGACAGTCTCGTTGCACAGATACGCCTGGCGGAGAAATAAACTTAAAGATACAGACCCGTCGAGATAGAGCATGGCCTCATTGTATGAGCCGGCACTAACCCCCAGAAATTAGATTATAGCGGTACCACCGCATCCCTATCGCCGCCTCCTGAAACCCGCTAAGCATTTCTCCATAATCAATGTTTAATCGACTCACTGTCTTTTGCCACCACTTTCAGAATCTCCCGCTTTATCTCGTTGCCCAATGGAGGAGCAAGGAGGTGGCACATGAGATTGCCTGACGATTATGGCCTCTGAACTCCAAAATTCAATTTCTGTAGCGGAGAAGTGGAAACAGCGGTACCTGTTGTTTTTTCTGGGGCAGCGGTTCTTGGAGGTAGACACCTTTCTGCCCACCGCCATGGAACTGGCCATGGCCCATCCCGAATGGAGGATGCGGTTTATCGTTTTTAACGAGCAGAACTATCGGGCAATCCTTGCCAATCGGATAATAATGAAAGGCTTCGAAAGTTGCGGCAGCCTTCATTTTCTGGGAGGTGGCGAGGGTGGCTGGGGGATGAAAATCCGGCGCCGCCTTGAGGGATTCGCCGTCATCACGGGGTGGATTCTACGCCGTGGACGGCCGGTTCTTTTTTCATCGAGGGCCTTCTCACGGGGGCCGTATCTGCTTTTTTCTGCCCTGGCCCGGCTGCGCGGAGGAAACAGCTATCTGTTGTGGAAAAACCGCAGCCCCGACGAGGTTCATCGCATTATTTTTCAGGTGCGAGAATTACCGGAGAAAGAATCGGTTTCATTCTTGGCGCGCATATTGGGCAGGGATCAGGATGCCGTCATCTATTATCACGATCAGCAGAAGAAAACGCTTGATGAGGCTTCTGCTTTTGGGCGTATCTATGATGTTCCATGGGTGCGAATCGGCATACCCCACCGTTTCCCGGCCTGGAGACGCTTTATTGATGGCCAGATCGAAGCGGAGAGAAAGCGGCTGGCGCAGGATGGCGTTCCACAGGATGCCGAGATCTACACCCTGTTCGCGGCCAAGCCAGGGAGCGGAAGAAATTACAGCCTGCCGGGTTCTATCGAAAGATCATTCAAGACCATCATGGCCTCTCTGGCGCGACTTCGTCCAGACGCTGTGATTTTAATCCGCGCCCATCCGCTGGCGATGGAGGAGCCCTATATCAAGGAGTGCATCAAGGAAGCAGGGGGCGGGCGGGCGCGTATGACTCTTGCCCATCCGGAAGTGCTGATTGCGTTGTCGCATCGGTGTATCACCAACAATCAGACGAATATTCTATTTGCCGGTTTTTTGGGGAGGCTCATCGATTGCGGTGAATATCCCGAATTCCATTTCAAGGAACATGGCGAGGTGTCGCTCGCCCACGGATACGGCCCTCTCTATATTAATCCTTTGGCCAAGGATTTTGATGCCCGCCTGGCCCGGGCGCTGGAGGACAATTCCCTGTTCGAAGCGCCCGAACTGACGGAAAAAAGGGACATCCTCCACCGCAACAATCCGCCCCGTCCAGATATCCTTCTGGACCTGCTCGATCACGGCCATCCGGCGAAGGACTCATTGGTGACGTTTCATGGCGCCTGATATCCCATTGGCGGAAAACAAATACGTACTATTATGATGCGGTGAAATGACGCGCCTGGAACACTTGCTTTAATTCATAGCCACGACATAAGACTCCAGGCACTGCACCCTCAGACTCTAGGCGCCGCATTTTCATCGGCTGCAATCCGTGCGATGCGGTGCCTTTCGACGTGCTTGCCCATTCTCTCAACCATCGCGCCAGCCGCGTAGGATACATTATGAAATACATTCCAACGATTTACGTGGGTTATGACCCAAGAGAAGACGAGCCCTATGAAGTGTTAAAATATACGGCACACAAACATGCATCGGGACCGCTGAATGTTTATCCAATTAAGCAGCACTTGATGCGGCGAATCGGTTTGTATCGCCGAGCATGGCAACTCGGCAGTTCGTCATTACCTAGCTCAAATAATGAGTCTGATATTCAGCACCGCGATATATTCGACGGCAAACCTTTTGCCACTGATTTTTCGTTTTCACGATTTCTAATCCCATTTTTGCACAGACTTGAAGGTTGGGCATTGTTCATGGATTGCGATATGTATTTTAGGTCTGATCCTTTGGAATTATTTGAAAAATACAATGATCCAAAGTATGCGATATATTGTGTAAAGCATAACCATACTCAGGCGTCAGAAGAAACGCACAAAATGTATGGAAATGAACAATATCAATACTCACGTAAAAATTGGTCGTCTGTTGTCATGTATAACTGTGGTCATGAATGTCATAACAACCTTACAGTTGATGATGTTAGTACAAAGTCAGGGCACTGGCTGCATAACTTTAAATGGCTAGACGATGACACTATTGGTGACTTGCCAGAAGAGTGGAATTGGCTGGACGGCCATTCTTCTGCTGATATTGATGCAAAGAATGTTCATTTCACCAGAGGTGGCCCTTGGTTTAGAGGCAAGATATGGGAACCTCTTGATGATAAATCTGAGGAATATGCTCAAGAATGGGAGTCATTGAGAGACGAAATGAACGCAGATGTTAATTACGCCGCCGACTCGACAACGAGGAGCTGATCGGCGAAATTCCCCATCGCTGGACCATCTGGTGGAGTGCCATCCACCGGCGCCGGCATCTGAGCTGTCCAACATCCACTTCACCATCGGCGGACCCTATTCCACCGAATATGCCGATCTGCATTCGGTGCAAGGATCCGCCCGCTAAAACAGGCTAGGCGAATGCCGGCGCGGAGAGCGCCAGAACGCCGCGGCTGTGGTTGCTAATTCGTGAGCCCTCAGTCGGAGAACAAAACCATGACCAACACCCAAACCTTTCTCAAGCACGCCGCCGAGGTCTGTAGCCGGATCGACGCCGCGGCCGTGGAACGCTTGGTGGCTGAGTTGAAAGCCTTGCGCGAACGCGGCGGGCGGCTGTTCATCACCGGCGTCGGCGGCTCGGCGGCCAATGCCAGCCACGCGGTGAACGATTTTCGCAAGCTCTGCGGCATCGAGGCCTATGCGCCCACCGATAACGTGTCAGAATTGACTGCGCGCACCAACGATGAGGGCTGGGAAACGGTTTTCGCCGGTTTCCTCGAGGTGAGCCACGCCAATGACAAGGACGCGGTGCTGGTGTTCTCGGTGGGCGGCGGCAACGCCGAGAAGAACGTCTCGGTGAACATCATCCGCGTGCTGGAAGAAGCCAAGAAGCGGGGTATGAAAATCTTCGGCGTGGTGGGCCGTGACGGCGGCTATACCAAACAGGTGGGCGACGAGGTGGTGGTGGTGCCGACAGTGGAGCCGGGTCTGGTGACGCCGCTGACGGAGGCCTTCCAGGCCGTGGTCTGGCACGGTATCGTCAGCCATTACGACCTTCAGATCAGGGATACCAAATGGTAGGGCACCTGTTCATATGACGGGGCTGGGCGGCAAGCACCGGGCGGTGTTTCTCGACCGCGACGGTGTTCTCAACCGTTCCGACGTGCGCGAGGGCAGGCCATTCGCGCCGCTGTGCGTGGAGGAGTTTGATATCCTGCCCGGCGTGGCCGATGCGGTCGATGAGCTGAAGGCGGCGGGGTTCCTGGTTATCGTCACCACAAACCAAAAGGATATCGGCGAGGGCCTGGCCAGCCACGAAGTATTGGAAGCCATGCACGACAAACTGCGTGCCGCCGTGCCGGTGGATGATATCTGCGTGTGCACCTGTGGCGAGACCTGCCGCCGCTACAAACCCAAACCCGGCATGTTGCTGGACACGGCGCGGCAATGGGATATCGACCTTGCCGCCAGCGTCATGGTGGGCGACCGCTGGCGCGACGTGGATGCTGGAAAGGCCGCCGGATGCCTCACCTATTTCATCGACTGTGGCTATGACGAGTCGCTCAACCATGCTCCGGACCATACCGTCTCAGACCTGCCCGAGGCGGTGCGTCATATTCTCAAAGCCTTATCTGTTTGAATGGGGGCCAGCATGACGAAAACCGATAGTTTAAACGTGAAGATTTTCGCCGACGGGGCCAATCTCGACGGTATTCGGGGGCTGGTGCGGAACCCGCTTATCAAGGGATTCACCACCAACCCCACGCTTATGCGCAAGGCTGGGATCATCGATTACGCGGCCTTTGCCAAGGATATGCTCGAGGTGATCGGTGATGCCCCAGTCAGTTTCGAGGTCTTCGCCGACGAATTCGACGAAATGGAGGCTCAGGCGCTGGAGATCGCCTCTTGGGGCGACAATGTCTATGTGAAAATCCCCATCACCAATACCAAGGGCGAGTCTTCTATGCCGTTGGTGGGGCGGCTCTCGGCGCAGAAGGTGCAGGTCAACGTCACCGCCATGATGACCTTGGATCAGGTGCGCCACATGGTCGAGGCCCTGCATGCGGAAACGCCTGCCGTGGTCTCGGTGTTCGCTGGGCGCATCGCCGATACCGGCCTCGACCCGGTGCCACTGATGCGCGAGGCGGTGGGCATTCTCGAAAGCAGGCCCAAGGCGGAATTGCTGTGGGCGAGCCCGCGCGAATTGCTGAATATCTTCCACGCAGACGAGGTGGGTTGTCATATCATCACCGTGACCCACGACCTGCTGGACAAGCTTAAAGGCGTGAGCAAGGACCTCGACCAGTTCAGCCTCGAGACGGTGCAGATGTTCTACGATGATGCCTCCGCCGCCGGCTATACCATCGCCACCGACACGAAAGCCTCGGCCACCGGTTAGGCAGGGACTGAATTTAGAACAGAGAAGATGACTTTATTAAAGGACGTAATGATTACCGGTGGCGCCGGATATGTGGGCAACCTTTTGGTGCCCCAACTTCTCGAAGACGGCCACAACGTCATCGTCTATGACATCATGTATTTCGGCAAGGACACCCTGCCCCTGGATCATCCCGGTCTGAGCGTGATCGAGGGCGATATCCGCGACACCGCGAAACTGGAGAAGGCGTGTGAAGGCATGGATGCGGTGATCCACCTGGCCTGTATTTCCAACGATCCCAGTTTTGAGTTGGATGAAGGACTTTCTACCTCCATCAACTATGACTGTTTTGAGCCCATGGTGGTGGCTGCCAAGGAGGCCAGGGTCAAACGTTTTATCTATGCCTCCACAAGTTCCGTCTATGGCGTTTCCGACGCCCCGGAGGTGCGCGAGGATCACCCCCTGGTGCCGCTCACCCATTACAACCGTTTCAAGGGCATGTGCGAGCCGCTGTTGTTCAAGCATCAGGGGCCGGACTTCACCTGCGTCACCATTCGGCCCTCCACCGTCTGCGGTTATTCTCCGCGCGCCCGTCTCGACCTGACAGTGAACATCCTCACCAACCATGCGGTAAACAAAGGCAAGATTACAGTCTTTGGCGGCGATCAGTACCGCCCCAACCTCCACATCAAGGACATGGTGCGGCTCTATCAAACGATACTGGCCGTGGATGCCGACAAGATTGCCGGCGAGACCTTCAACGTGGGATACCGCAACCTCTCGGTCATGGAAATCGCGAAGCAGGTGAAGAAGGTGGTGGAAGAGGAATATCCCGAATTGGGCGATATCAAGATTGTGCGCACGCCTAGCGACGACAACCGTTCCTACCGGGTGACCTCGGACAAAATTAAGGACATGCTGGGGTACGAGCCTATCTTTACGGTAGAGGACGCCATCCGCGACCTGTGCCTGGCTTTCCGCGAGGGCAAACTACCCGACAGTTTCGATAACCCCTGGTACTATAACGTCAAACAATTACAGGAAAGGAGAGCGGCGTAATGGCGCCCAAACCAATTGCCGTGGTCACCGGCGGCGCCGGGTTCATCGGCAGCCATATGGTGGACCTGTTGTTGGAACAGGGGTTCGCCGTAAGGGTGATCGATAATCTGGCAGGTGGGCGCGAGCGCAATCTCGCTCACCATGCGGACAATCCAAATCTGGCCTGCGAATGGCGCGATATCCGCGGGGTGGCGGCGGACGACGTCCTGTTCCGCGAGGCCCGCCATGTGATCCATTTCGCCGGCGTCGGCGACATCGTTCCCTCTATCGAACAGCCAGTGGAATATATGGAGGTCAACGTCCAAGGCACGGTGCGCGTTCTGGAGGCTGCACGGGCGGCGGGAGTGGAAAAACTGGTCTATGCTGCATCAAGCTCATGTTACGGCCTGGCGCAGACGCCGACCGGTGAGGACCATCCGATCGCAACGCAATACCCCTACGCGCTCTCCAAATACATGGGCGAGAAGGCCTGTTTCCACTGGCATAGGGTCTATGGTCTGCCGGTGAATTCGATCCGCATCTTCAATGCCTATGGCACGCGCTCGCGCACTTCGGGGGCGTACGGCGCGGTGTTTGGGGTTTTTCTGAAACAAAAACTTGAGGACAAGCCCTTTACCGTTGTCGGCGACGGTGCCCAGCGCCGTGATTTCATCTATGTTACCGATGTGGCGGAAGCCTTTTTCGCGGCGGCAAAAAAGGGTGGTGGCGGAGAGTTCTGGAACTTGGGCGCGGGCGACCCCCAATCGGTGAACAGGCTGGTGGAGTTGTTGGGTGGCGAGGTGGTGTATATTCCAAAGAGGCCTGGAGAACCCGACTGCACTTGGGCCGATATCGCTAAAATTACCTCGGAGTTGGGCTGGAAACCGCAAGTCAGTTTCGAGCGGGGTGTGGAAAAGGTTCTTACTGAAATCAACTACTGGCGTGAGGCACCGTTGTGGGAGCCAGATTCAATCGCAAAGGCCACCGAGATCTGGTTCAAGCATCTTTCGGACGATAAAAACCGCCCCGGCCTTTCCTGAGTTTATCAGATTATGGTGAAGAATTTCGTTGAAGGCGACTACCGACGCAAGATCAAAACGCCGGAGGAACTGTGCGAGATTATCGGGCAGCATCCGCGCGAGCATAAGGTGGTCATGTGCCACGGCGGATTCGACATCGTACATCCGGGACATATCCGGCATCTCATCTATGCCCGGGACAAGGGGGATATGCTCGTGGTCAGCCTTACCTGCGACGCCCACATCTCCAAGGCTGACATGCGGCCATTCGTTCCCGAAGAACTGCGCGCCATGAATCTGGCGGCGTTGGAAGTGGTGGATTATGTGGTCGTCGATCCCCATCCGACGCCGCTGGAAAATCTCGGCAAGATACAGCCCGACTATTTCGTCAAGGGCTATGAATATATAGAAGGCAAGATCAACCCTAGGACCCAAGAGGAAAAGAAGGTCATCGAATCCTACGGCGGGGAATTCATTTTCACGCCGGGCGATATCGTTTATTCCTCTTCGGCGATCGTCGAAGCGGATCCCCCCAATCTGGCGACGGAAAAACTGGCCACTCTTCTGGGTGGGGAGAGCCTTGCCTTCGATGATCTCTATGGGGCTCTGGACAAGCTGTCGGGTTTGCGCGTGCATGTGGTGGGGGATACCATCGTCGACACCCTGACCATGACCACGTTGATCGGGGCTAGCGCCAAAACCCCCACATTTTCCTGCCGTTACGAGGGACGGACCGATTTTGTGGGCGGTGCCGGGATCGTCGCTAAGCATCTCAGTGCGGCGGGGGCGGAAGTTATCTTTTCCACGGTTCTCGGCGACGACGCCCTGAAAAACTTCGTGCTTGAGGATTTGCAAAGCGCGGGTGTGGACACCCGAGTCGTGATCGACCCCACGCGTCCCACCACCAATAAGAATTCCTTCGTCGCCGGCGGCTACCGCCTTCTCAAAGTGGATACACTGGACAACCGCTCCGTTTCCGACAAAATCCTAGAAGAGTTGAAGGGAAAAATCTCTTCCTCCGATGGCGACACCGTTGTTTTCAGCGATTTCCGGCATGGCATATTCAGCCGCGAGACCATTCCGGCGCTTGTGGAGGCCATCCCCGAAGGGGTCTTCCGCGTTGGTGACAGTCAGGTGGCTAGTCGCTGGGGCAACATTCTCGATTTCCACGACTTCGACCTCATCACGCCCAATGAAAAGGAAGCCCGCTTCGCCCTGGGCGACCAAGACACGGTGATCCGCCCCCTGGGCTCGGAACTCTACCGTCAGGCACGGTGCAAGACATTGATTCTGAAAATGGGCGGGCGCGGCCTCATTACCTTCCGCGCCCCGGTGACGGAATCGCCCGAGCGGCGGCAATTTTTCGTCATGGACAGCTTCGCCAGTCATGTGGTGGACGCAATGGGTTCCGGTGACGCGCTGTTGGCCTATGCCACCCTGGCCATGAAGGCGACGGGGAACGAGATCATCGCGTCGGCACTCGGAAGTCTCGCCGCCAGTGTGGAATGTGAGAAAGACGGCAATATTATGGTCTCGCCAGACGACGTGCGGCGCAAGCTACAGGACATCGAAAACCACGCAAACTATAGCTATTGAGCACAGGGAAAAATCGGTTGCGGGTGGTGGTGGCCGGCATGGGCGTGCAGGGACATAAGCGCGTGGCTGCGGCGGGCGATGATGTGGTGGCCACAGTCGATCCTGTGTCTGGGGGCGTGGACTTTAAGGCCATCGAGGACGTGCCGCTGGAGTCTTACGACGCGGTGCTGGCCTGTATCCCCGACCAGGCCAAGATGGAAGTGCTGGGATATCTTCTGGAACACAGTAAGCATGTGCTGGTGGAAAAACCCATCCTTGCCGAGAACGAGGCGATGATTCACCGTCTTCGAGAGTTGGCGGAGGCAGGCGGCGCCGTCTGTTACACTGCCTATAACCACCGTTTCGAGCCCCATTTCATGCGCATGAAGGAGCTAATCACATCCAGAGCGTTAGGCCGCATCTACACCCTGCGCATGTTCTACGGTAACGGCACGGCGCGGCTGGTTCGTGATTCCGCCTGGCGCGACAAGGGCGCGGGCGTGCTGCCCGATCTTGGCTCCCATCTTCTCGACACGCTGTTGTTCTGGATTGGCGCACCGAAGACGCCTTTCACCGTGCGCGCCGCCAGCCGTTTCGAGAACCGCGCCCTTGATCATGTGGTTCTGGGTTCCGAAGGGGAGGTATCAATCCAGCTGGAGATGACGTTGCTCAGTTGGCGCAACCATTTCACCTGCGACGTGCTGGCGGAGAAGGGCAGCGCTCATATCGAATCCCTGTGCAAGTGGGGCCCCTCCACCTTCCGTCATCGCACCCGGGTGTTACCTAGTGGCCGGCCGGAGGAAGAAGAGGAGACGCTAGAGCAGAATGATCCCACCTGGGCGCTGGAATACGATCATTTCAAGTCGCTCTGCGCCAAGGGCGGGCCCTCCAACCTGGATAATGATCTCTGGATCAACGGTGAATTAAATCGGCTCGGTACACAGGCGCTGGAGCGCGCTGCGGCATGAACCTGCCGGTTATTGGCTATGCGGGGATGACCCATCTCGGCTTGTGTTCGGGCATCGCCGCGGCGTCCAAGGGTTTTTCCGTGGTGGGCTATCACAACGACGTGGAGTTGATCGCCGCCATCGACAAGGGCGAGCTGCCGGTGGTGGAGCCGGGCCTCGACGGGATGTTTGCCGCCAACCGGGAACGTCTGACGTTTAGTGCCAAGCCGGAAAGCCTGAACGAGTGTGGCGTGGTTTACGTGGCCGTGGACGTGCCCACAGACGATGAAGGGAAAAGCGACCTCTCCCCCATCGAGGCCATGATCGGGACGGTGACGCCCCATCTCCATGACGAGGCGGTTCTGGTGATCCTGTGCCAGGTGCCGCCGGGATTCACGCGGGGAAGGTGCCTCAGCAACGCATGGCTTTTCTATCAGGTGGAGACGCTCATCTTCGGCCGCGCCGTGGAGCGCGCCACACAGCCCGAGCGTTTCATCATCGGCTGCGCCGATCCACAAACACCCCTGCCGGAAAGCTATGGGGCCTTCCTCGCCGCCTTTGGCTGTCCCTTGCTGCCCATGCGCTATGAAAGCGCGGAACTGGCGAAGATCGCTATCAACTGTTTCCTGGTGGCCAGCGTCTCTACCACCAATACCCTAGCCGGGTTGTGCGAGTGCATGGGCGCCGACTGGTCGGAGATCGCGCCGGCGCTGCGGCTCGACGCACGGATCGGACCAAAGGCCTATCTCAACCCCGGCCTCGGTATTTCCGGCGGCAATCTGGAGCGCGACCTGGCCTCGGTGTGCCGTCTGGGCGAGGCCAATGACAGCGATACCCGCGTCATCGACTCCTTCCGGGGCCTGAGTGGTTACACCAAGGACTGGACTTGGCGGGTATTGGAGCGTTGTGTTCTGAACAGCATTGAAAGCCCCCGTATCGCCGTTCTCGGTCTGGCCTATAAGGAAAACACCCACAGCACCAAGAACTCGCCGGCGCTGCTTCTTCTCGGTCATTTGAAAAAACATAAGGTGTCCGTGTTCGATCCGGTGGTGCCGGCTAGTGCCGCCCCGGAAACCATGGGAGCGGATTCGGCGTTGGCCGCCTGTGAAGAGGCCGATGTAACGGTGATCGCCACGCCGTGGCCGGAATTTAGCGAGATGGACCCGATGGCGCTTGCCGCAACCATGAAGGGAACCACGGTGATCGACCCCTATGCCATGCTCGACGGCACGGAAGTGATGGTGGCGGGGCTCGCCCATTACACGCTGGGCCGCCCGGCGCAGATCGCGGCGGTAGGCTGAGGACCATACTGGAACATCTAAATCCGACGCCAACCGCGCCTTCCCGCGTGGTCATCATGGGTGCCGGCGGATTCGTGGGCGGTCAGGCCGCGGCAAAGCTGGAAGCAGACGGAATCCTCGTGCTGCGCCTGACGCGGAGCGAGGTTGACCTATTGGTGCAAGGCGCAGCGGAAAAATTGGCCGGGCTTCTGGAGTCCAGAGACTGTTTGATTGTGGTCTCGGCTATTGCACCATGTAAAAACGCGGCCATGCTGGCAGACAACATGGCCATGATGGGCGCGGTCTGTTCGGCACTGGAAAAGACGCCCGTGGCCCATGTAATCTATATCAGCTCCGACGCCGTCTACAACGACAGCGACGGACTTTTGAGCGAGGACTCAGTCACGGCTCCGGACAATTTGCACGGCATCATGCATGTGGCGCGCGAGTTGATGCTGAAATCGGTCGTGGGTGAGACTCCACTGGCGATCCTGAGGCCGAGCCTGCTTTACGGTCTTGACGATCCCCATAACGGCTATGGTCCCAACAGTTTCCGGCGGCTGGCGGCGAAAGGCGAAGATATCACCCTTTTCGGCGAGGGCGAGGAGCGGCGCGATCACGTTCTTATAGAGGACCTGGCTGACATCATCCGCCTGGTGGCATTGCACAGAAGCAAAGGCGTGCTGACGGTGGCCACCGGCGAGGTGGTCTCGTTTAAGGATATGGCGGAAATGGTGGTGGCCCGATTTGATGAGGCCGTGGTCATCAAGGGTTCGCCACGCAAAGGCCCCATGCCCCATAACGGCTACCGTCCCTTTGATGTGTCCGCCACCAGAGACGCCTTTCCGGAGTTCCGCTATACCCTGCCCAGCGAAGGCATCGCCAGAGTGCATTCGCAGATGACGGCAGGCGCGTAATGGCCGAACTTAACCTGCTGCGGCAGTATTCTCAGGCAAAGCGCGACATCACCCATCGCCATCAGGTGCAGGAGGAAAACCGCGCCATCGCCAAACAGTTCGGCGAGGCCTTCTTCGACGGCGAGCGTGACCAGGGGTACGGGGGCTATCGCTATGATGGGCGTTGGGTGCCCGTGGCCCGAGACTTCGTGGACCATTGGGGGCTTAAACCTGGAGACCGGGTGCTGGATATCGGCTGCGCCAAGGGGTTCCTGGTAAAAGACCTGATGGGCGTCTGTCCGGGGCTGGAAGTCTTCGGTCTTGACATTTCCGATTATGCTGTGACCCATTGCGAGCCGGAGGTGGTGGGGCGCCTGCATGTGGGGTCGTGCGACCGGCTGCCCTTTCCCAACAACAGTTTCGACGCCGCCATTTCCATCAATACCGTTCACAATCTGGACCATGAAGGGTGTGTGCTGGCGTTGCGGGAAATGAAGCGGGTCTCGCCCCGGAACAATTACGTGCAGATCGATTCCTACCGCACGGCCCAGGAAAAACAGAATATGGAAGACTGGGTTCTGACCGCGGTGACCACGCACGATCCCGAAGGCTGGCTGGCGCTGTTCGCCGAGGCGGGGTACGACGGCGATTATTACTGGACCATCACCGAATAACTTTCAGACGTATTTTTCAGCCAATAGGCAACCCATGAAAACTTATGCAATTATCGGCGGTAACGGCGTGTTCGGCATCCACACCGCCCTCTATCTTCTGGCCAATGCCGACCCCAAAAAGGTCATTTGTATCGGTCGCAATCCGGAAAAGCCGGAACCCTTCACGCTCAACCTGGGCAAGGGCGATGACCGCTACAGCTATCGCCAGATTCATATGGTTTTCGAGCATGACCGCATGATGGAACTGTTGGATGCGGAAAAGCCCGACATCATCATCAATTATGCCGCCATCGCCGAGCCGGCCCTGTCGTTCAAGCATTCGGCGCGTTATTACGACAGCAACGTGATGGCGGTGGCGCGGCTGTGCGAAGACCTGATGGCGCATGACTATCTGGAACGCTTCATCCAGATCGGCACCTCGGAACTTTACGGCTCCACCGACCTGGCCTCGCGCGAGGACGACCCGCTTAAACCCACCACGCCTTATGCGGTTTCCAAGGCGGCGGCCGACATGCATCTGGATTCGCTGTTCAATGTTCTGAAATTTCCCATGAATATCGTCCGCCCGTCCAACGCCTATGCGCCGGGCCAGCTTCTCTATCGCATTATCCCGAAGACGGTGGTGTTCGGACTCACCGGGCGCAAGCTGCCGCTTCAGGGTGGCGGCAAGGCGCGCAAGTCCTATCTCCACGCCCGCGATCTTGCCCATGCTCTGCATCTGGTGATCGAGAAGGCACCATTGGGGACCACCTATAACGTGGGGCCGCCCGAACCTGTCTCGATCCGCGATCTGGTGATCAAGACGGCGCAGGCTATGGACAAGACTCTGGAAGACGTGGCCGAGGAGGCCCCCGACAGGCTGGGCCAAGATTCCCAGTACTGGCTCGATAGCAGCGCCATCGCCCGCGATACCGGCTGGGAAATGAAAATTAGTCTCGATGAAGGGCTCGCAGAGATGGTGGATTGGGGCCGCACCTATCTCGATTTCCTCAAGGATTACACCGCCGATTACGACTGGCGGGCCTGAACGGCGTATGGAAAAACGAGTGACACAAATCGACGACCAAACACTGCTTCGGCTGCACCGGGACATGCTGCGCATCCGGCTGGTGGAGGAAGCCATCGCCGAACGTTATGGTGAGCAGGAGATGCGCTGTCCGGTCCATTTGTCCGACGGTCAGGAAGGAATAGCGGCCGGCGCCTGTCTGGCTCTGCGGAAAACGGACAAGATTGTCAGCACCCATCGCAGCCACGGCCATTACCTCGCCAAGCAGGGAAGCCTCAAGGCCATGCTCTGTGAAATCTACGGCCGTGCGCCGGGATGCGTGGGCGGGCGCGGCGGCTCCATGCATCTTCTCGACGACGAGGCGGGAGTACTGGCCTGTCTGCCTATTGTCGGCACCTCGGTGCCGCTGGGCGTGGGCGTGGCTTATGCCGCCAAGAGGACCGGCGAGGATACGGTGGTCATGGTTTTCCTGGGTGACGCCGTGATGGAAGAAGGGGTGTTCCACGAGAGCGCCAATTTCGCCGCGCTGCATTCCCTGCCGGTGGTCTTCGTCTGCGAGAACAACAACCTATCTTTTTATACCTCCCTTGAGGTGCGCCAGCCTGACCGTCCCATGACCGATATCGCCAAGGCCCACACCATCACCATTAAGGAACTGGACGGCAACGACGCGGCGGCGGTGTTCGAGGCCGCGAGCGGGGCCGTGACCCAGGCGCGAAAGGGTGGGGGACCGAGTTTCCTCATGTGCAATACCCGGCGCTGGCGCGAGCATTGCGGCCCCCGCTACGATTACGAGCTGGGCCAGATGACGGAGCGGGAGTTCGAAGCCCTGCGCACCGACTGCCCCGTGGCGCGGCTGGATGCACAACTGCGCAAGGCGGGGCTGCTCGATGATGTGGGCGAGGAAACCCTGCGGGCGGAACTAGGCCGGGAGATAAGCCAAGCCTTCGAGTTTGCCTGCAACGCCCCCTTCCCGGAACTGAAGACGGCGGGGGACCATGTCTATGCCTGAGATACGCTCCCTCAACGGCGCAGAAGCCGCGCGCATGGCCCTTTTCGAGAGTATGGAAAGGAACCCGGACGTGTTCGTGATGGGCGAAGGCATTGCCGATCACGGTAATTTCTTCGGTACCACCAACGGTCTGATGGAGAAATTCGGCCCCGAGCGCATGCTGGAAATGCCGGTAGCCGAGAACGCTATGACGGGAATCGCCATCGGCGCCGCCATGATGGGCCAGCGCCCGGTGATGAGCCTGCAACGTGTGGAGTTCGTTCTGTTGGCCCTGGAACAGATTTTCGATAACGCCGCTAAAATCCACTACGCCACCAACGGCCGGTACAGGGCGCCCATCGTCATCCGGGTGGTGGTGGGCCGTGGCTGGGGCCAGGGGCCACACCATGCCCAGAGCCTGGAATCCATATTCGCCCATTTCCCGGGGTTGAAGGTAATTATGCCGGCCTTGGCCCGTGATTCGAAGGGTATGCTGATCGCCGCAATCGAGGATGACAGCCCGGTGATCTGTATTGAACACCGCTGGATTCATTTCGCCAAGGGGCCGGTGCCAGAAGGCCATTACGTAGAGCTGCTGGATGGACCGCGGGTGCGGCGGGAAGGCAGCGACGTCACCATCGTCGCCACGAGCTATGCCGTTCTCGAAGCGCTGGCCACGGCCGAGGCGCTGGAGAAGGTGGGCATCTCGGCGGAGGTCATCGATCTGCGCGTGCTGCGCCCGCTCAACCTTGGCCCGGTGATAAAATCGGTGGCCAAGACTGGGCGGCTGGTGACCATCGACACCGGCTGGACCACCTATGGCGTCGGCGGCGAGATCGTCGCCACGGTGGCCCAGGAATGCCTGGGCGATCTGAAGGTGCCGCCGCGGCGTCTGGGGCTGGCCGACCATCCCACGCCCAGCAGCCGCAGTCTCACCCCCGACTATTACCCCACGCCCGAAGCCCTGATCGACTGTGTGGGTGAGATGGTGGGCGCGCAAGCCAAGCAATTGGAAGCGGCGCGGGCGGACATGGCCGAGCATCGCGGCGACCTGCCTCTCGACGTGCCCAATCCCACCTTTCAGGGGCCATTCTAGCCCGCACCCGGTTTTTCACATGGGCGTCCGATATTCCCCCCTGCCGCAGCAGTTCGCAGATTGCGACGAGATCTTCAACGAGCTGCGTCAACTGGTGGCCAGCGGAGCCTATACCATGGGCTCGGCGCTGGAGGAGTTCGAGGCTATGTTTGCCGAACTCACCGACATGAAGCACGCCATCGGTGTGGGCTCGGGCACCGACGCCCTGAAGCTGCCCTTAAAGGCGCTGGGGATCGGTCCCGGCGACGAGGTCATCACCTGCGCCAATACCTTTTACGCCACGGTGGGCGCTATCAACGAGGTGGGTGCAAAACCGGTTTTTGTGGACTGCACAGATAGTTTTCAGATCGACGTGGATGGCATCGAGGTAGCCATCACCCCCAACACCAAGGCCGTCATGCCGGTGCATCTGACGGGCGATGTGGCCGATATGCCACGTATCATGGAGATCGCAGAGGCCCACGGCCTGCCGGTGGTGGAGGACGCCTGCCAGAGCCTGATGGCCACCCGCGACGGACGCCAGGCTGGAAGCTGGGGGATCGCTGCGGGCTTTTCCCTGCATCCTCTGAAAATCATCCATGTCTGGGGCGATGGCGGCGTGGTGGTGACCAATGACGACGACATGAACCGTCAACTGCGGCTCCTTCGTAATCACGGCCTGCGCAATCGCGATGAGATGAAAATCTTCGGCTACAACACACGTCTTGATACCCTGCAGGCTATCGTCGGCAAATGGATCATCAAGCGCGCCCGCGGCATTGCCGAAGGAAAAAACGCCAATGCCGCCTATTACGACGCCGCCTTCCGCGACATCTCCGGCGTACGCGTACCTCCGCGCAACGGCAAGGTCAACGGTGTCTATCTGCTCTATATTTTATTCGCCGAGGACCGCGATGCCCTGATGGAACATTGTCTGGCGCGCGGGGTGGAAGCCAAGATCCATTACCCCATCGCCCTCTATCTTCAGGAGGCGCTGAAATTCCTCGGCCACGGGAAGGGCGATTTTCCCGTTACAGACCGCCACGTGGAGACCATGATTTCCTTTCCCGTGGATCAGCATCTGCAACGGGTGGAAATGGATTACGTGATCAAGACAGTGCGCGACTTCTACGCCGGGAGAGATTAATGAGTAAACTGAAAGTCCCCTTCATCGACCTCCAGCAGCGTTACCAGGAGGAAAAGGAGGAATTGCTTTCCTGTGTAGAGCGGGTTTTAGAAAGCGGTCAGTTGGTGATGACGCCGGAGTTGGGGGCGTTTGAGGAAAAGGTGGCGGCTTTTACGGGCGTCAAGCACTGCGTGGGCCTTAATTCGGGCACCGACGCGTTGATGATGGCGTTGATGGCGCTGAGCATCGGCCGCGGCGACGAGGTCATCACCACACCCATTTCCTTCGTCGCCACCATCGGCGCCATTGTCCATGTGGGGGCGACCCCAGTATTCGCCGACGTGCGGGAGGACCAGAACATCGACCCGGCGGCCATCGAGGCGGCCATCACCACCAACACCAAGGCCATCATGCCGGTGCACTGGACTGGGCGCATCGCCGACATGGACGCTATCCTCCATATCGCCGAACGGCACAATCTGCTGGTGGTGGAGGATTCAGCCCAGACCATGGGCGCCTATTACCGTGGCCGTCACGGCGGCACCTTCGGCAAGGCCAATGCCATCTCCACCCATCCGCTGAAGAATCTCAACGCCGTCGGCGATGGCGGTTTTCTTCTCACCGATGACAATGCGGTGGCGAAAAAAGTACGGCTCTATCGCAATCATGGACTGGAGGATCGCGACATCTGCGTTCTGTTCGGAGTCAATTCCCGGCTCGACGTGCTCAACGCCGAGGTGCTCAGCTTCCGCCTCGACCGGCTGAAATCGGTGATCGAGGGGCGCAAGCGCAACGTCAATCTCTACCGTGAGATGATTGCCGCTGAGCAGATGTATATCCCGCCCTGCAAGGACTACGAGGAAAACGCCTTCGTCATGTTCATCACCCAATGCAACGACCGCGACAAACTCCAAGCCTATTTGTCGGAGAAAGGCATCCAATCTTTAGTCTATTACGGGCGCTGTTTGCACCTGCATCCGGCGGCGGAGAAATTCGGCTATAAACGCGGCGATTTCCCGGTGGCCGAAAACCAGGCCGACCGGGTGCTGGCCCTGCCCCATCACCAGTATCTGAGCGAGGATCAGATCGCTTACGTGGCGGAAACGGTGAACGCCTTTTACGGGGCCGCATGATTTCGTGACGGCTCTCGCGCCATCATTTGTTCCCGCAGAGGATGTGGGCATCCGTACATCAGCGGCGATTCTCGTTACACTGGATGGCCGCTATCTGATGCAGCTGCGCGACACTGGCCAACAAACCTTTTTTCCCGACACTCTCTGTTTGTTCGGAGGTGCGCTGGAGGAAGGGGAGGATCCGGAAGCGGGGCTGCGGCGCGAACTGCGCGAAGAGCTGGAGCTGGAAGCAGGCGGGATACGCTATTTCACGCAGCTTGTCTACGACGCCATCTATGCTGATGGCACCATCCGCCAGCGTTATTTTTTCGAGGTGCCTATCGAGCCCGGTGTTATAGACAGCCTCGTCCTCCACGAGGGGGCCGCCATGCGGCTGATGACAGCGGACGATATGGCAGAAGAATCCTTTCGCTTTGTCCCGTATGATTTTGGCATCCTGCGTATGCACATGCTTCTGCGGCGAAAAGACGGAAGAACGACGGCCACTGAAGATAGCTTGTCGGCGGATAGGTCATGACTTCTCCGCCAACGCCATCAAAAGGAATTAGGGAAAAAACACCGCCGCTGTTTCCAGATCCGTTAATTCCGTACGATGCGAGAGCCAAATACGCCGCCGCCGCGATCCTGCTCAGCGAAGAAGGGGATTATCTGCTCCAGCAGCGCGACGGCACTCCGGGAATCTGGCATCCGAACATGCTAGGACTGTTTGGGGGAGCCATAGAGGAAGGAGAGGAGGCGGGCACGGCCCTGCGGCGCGAATTAATGGAAGAACTGAAATTCTCTCCGCGGCAGTTGACCTATTTTTCGTTTGGCTTCTTTGGCCACTCGAAAATTGCTCTGGGCAGCAGTTGTCGTATCATCTATGAAGCCCGTTTTACCCAGGAAGAATGGGAGCAGATGGTTCTGAGCGAAGGCGCTGGTATGAAGATCATTTCTTCTTCGGATATTCTAAGTTGGAAATATTCCATCGCGCCTGAGGATTTACACACGCTGTATATCCACATGATGTGCCATGACATTGTCGCGTCACCGGATTGATGGATAAGAGGCGGGAGACTAATGAATCGAACCGGTGTTTCGAAGCCGTCCCACCTTGGATGGATAGAGCTTTAAGGTTCTTCTAGGAAATAATCCGTTGTCATCCGTTCTCGTTATAGGCGCCGATGGCCAGGTGGGCAGCGCTACATCGAGGGATCTGGCCGGGCGAGGCCATGAGGTCAGCGGGACGACGCGGCGTGTTCCCGGGGAAGACGAGAAGCGCCTGTTCCTTGATCTCGGACTTCCGCCCCGGGAATGGCCGGATCTGCCACCCGTGGACGCGGCGGTAATCTGCACCGCCATAACCAGCATCGACGAATGCGAGGCCGATCCCGATGGTACGGCTGTGGTTAATCTTCATACCCCGGTGGCACTGGCGGAGAAACTAACCCGCCAGGGAACAATGGTCGTATTTTTGTCCACCACTGGCGTCTTCGACTTCACCCGGCCCTATCGCCGCCATGACGAATCGTCCTGCCCGGTCAGCACCTACGGGCGGCAGAAAGCCGAGGCCGAGGCGCGTATTCTGGCCCTTGACGGGAAGACGGCGGTGCTGCGGTTGACCAAGATCATGGGACTTGACATGCCGTTGCTTAATACCTGGTGCAGCGATCTGGCGTCCGGACGAGAGATCACGGCCTATCAGGACGCTTTCATTGCGCCCATCACGGCGGCCTTCGCGGCACGGATGATTTACAAAGTTGTTGGTGGCGGGGCGGAAGGCGTGTTTCATGCTTCGGGGGATGAGGATATTCCTTACACGGTCTTGGCTGAACAACTAGTCCGCGCCATGGGCGCAGACGTCTCTCTCGTCAAAACAGTCGAAGGGGGACTGCCGCATTATCCCACCGCCAACGCGCCTCGTTACACGACCTTGGACATGTCTCGCGAAAGTGACCTATTCGGTCTCTCGGCGCCGTCGTCGCTGGCCCTCATGAAAGAAACGGTGGAGTTTCTGGCGTCAAACGGTTTATCTATGCCTCCACAAGTTTTGCCAACGACGTGAAGAAAGGATACGCGCTAGCACAAACCTGTGTGGGAAAGCCCTTGGCAAAAATATTCTCATGTTTTCTGCCGGGACGGAGATGAAGACGTGAGAACCACAATCACTTTTTCGGATTTATTGCATACGGGTCATTCTTGTAATTCCATTCCCTATGGAATTGGCCTCGTTGTGTCCTATGCCCTCAAGCTTCTAGGTCACAGGTTTGAAGCCAAGATTTTCAAACATCCCCATGATCTGGCCGAATCCGTTGAGGCGTCCCCGCCTGCAATCGCGTGTTTTTCGAACTATATCTGGAATTCAGAGCTTGCCTGCGAAATGGCCCGGAGGATCAAGAAAAAATTTCCCCAGACGGTCATCGTTTTCGGGGGTCCGAACTATCCTGTCGACAGGGAAGAACAGAAGCGCTTTTTGGTGGCGCATCCTTATATAGATTTTTACCTCTTCAAGGATGGGGAAGAGGCGCTCGTTGAATTGCTGAAGGCATTGTTTGAATACGACTTTGACATTATGAAATTAAAAACGGATTCGCTAGAGCTTCCCAACTGCCACTTTATGACCGGGGAAGAACTTGTGACAGGCGGGCTTCTGCCGGTCATTGCCGAGCTGGACGACATTCCCTCACCCTATCTCTCCGGGATTTTTGATCCCTTCCTGGAGGAGGGCCTTGTTCCCCTGACCCAGACAACGAGGGGCTGTCCGTTCAAGTGCACGTTCTGCCAGGACGGCGACGATTACGCCAACCGCGTGAAAAGATATTCTCCTCAGCGCATCAGTGACGAACTGGAATACATCGCCAAGCGCGCTAAAGCACCACAGCTGATGTGGGGGGATCTGAATTTCGGGATGTACAAACAGGACCTAAATACATGTCGGACGATCGCCGGTTTGAGAGAAAAATATGGATGGCCGATGAGCGTCGAGCTCAACGGCAAAAACCAGAAGGAACGTGTTCTCGAAGCAGCCAGGATCATTGACGGCGACGACCTTTCCGGCGGGGCCGTGACCCTGGCCGCGGCCATTCAGTCAACCGATCCCATCGTACTTAAGCAGGTGAAGCGTGACAATGTTTCGACGGAGGACATGGTTGGTGTCGCCAATGAAGGGCAAGCCGTTGGCTCAAGCAGCTTCTCAGAGGTGATTCTATGCCTACCCGGGGATACAAAGGAAGCCCACTTCAAGACCATTTTTGATATGATGGCATGCGAGATCAATGTCGTGCGCTCACATCAGTTCATTATGCTCATGGGTTCGGAATCCGCATCCAGAGAGGACCGTGAGAAATACCAGATGGTCACGCGCTTCCGTGTTACGCCGCGCACGGTACATCCTCAGCGGATATTCGGAGATGAGTTTTTTGCGCCTGAAATCGATGAAATTTGCGTCGCCAACAGCACCATGTCCTATCAGGACTACCTGGATTGCCGGGTGTTCAATCTGACGGTTGAGATTTTTTTCAACTACGGCGTTTTCAAGGAATTGCTGGCCCTCCTGAAGGCCAAAGGCATCGCTGCTTCTCAATTTATCACGGCCATACATGAGCGCATTCTTTCCTCTTCCGGGCCACTCACCCCGCTTTATGACGGGTTTCTCAAGGAAACCGAGGAGCTGTTTGAAACGCGTGAGGCAATGGAGGATTTTCTGGTCCAGCCCGGCGTTAAGGAGCGTTACATGGACGGCGAACTCGGGAACAACGAACAGATGATGTACCGGGCGCTGGCCATCTTCGATCACATGGATATTTTGCATCGGATCGCTTTCGAAACCGCCGAGGAAATGCTGGAGGAAAGCGGCTCCTGGGATGATCAGCAAGGCGAATATCTGGCGGAACTATTCGATTTCTGCCTGTTGATGAAAAAAGATGTCCTTTCCGTGGATGACCAGATTAAAAAAACTTTCCACTATGAATTCGATAAATTGAACTTCTGCCATTTCGATGCCGATCCGTGGACCTTCTATAAGCCGGAGGGAACGAACATCATTTTTTCCCATACCGACCAACAGAAGAAACTTATCAATGGTTACATCAAACTGTTTGGCCGTGACAATTACGGCCTCGGCAATATTCTGGGAAGCCAGGCCCACGTGAACAATTTTTATCGCAGGGTGGAAACCGTTTGATTAATTCATCTGCAAAGAAAATCCTGCTTATCACGCCGACCAGCAGTAAATCCCTCGGTGGTTTCTCGTTCGCCGGGCCGCATCTCGGCGTTCTCCGGCTAGCCGGCTTTCTCAACGCCCGCGGCCAGGAAGCCGAGTGTTTCGACACCAATCTGCGCACCGTCACCGGAAAGGGGAAGACCCTAGAGGAGAAACTGGCGGAAAAGACCTGGGACATCATCGGCGTTTCCTTCCTCGACGAGACCCTGGAACGGGATATCGACAACTTTTACCTGGCCAAGAAAATACGCCCCTTCGCCAAGCTTGTGGCCGGCGGCATCGAGGCCCAGTTCAACTATCAGACTCTTCTCGACAATTCGCCTTGCGACATCGTCGTTCAGGGCGAAGGTGAGATTCCACTGTTGATGCTGGCCGAGGGTACGCCGCCGGGAGAAATCCCCGGCATGATTCTCAAGAACCGCGCCAGGGCGCTGGACGAGGCGCTGTTCAACGAGGCGACCAACGCCATCGAGTGGGAAGACATCGATTACGAGTCCTACTGGGATTACTGGAAGGACTATTACCAGTCCAAGGGCCAGTATACGGATCTGGTTGAAACCGAGATACATACCGTCCGTGTCTTCGCCCGCAACCGGTGCCCGATCGGGTGCAAATACTGCAGTTCCACGGGCCAGTTGACGGCGGCGACAGGTGGAAATGTGCCTGTGATCAGCAGCACCGATGAAAATCTGATCGAAGTCGTGGAACGAATTGTCGAGGCGCATCCCAGAGTGAGAACCATCTATTTCACCGATGATGATTTCTGCATCAACGTGCCCGCGGCCATACGATTCGTGGAAAAGCTTGCCGAACGGGATTTCGGCGACCTTACTTTCATGTGCTATGCCCGCATCACCGATATCACCGAAAAACTGGCTGCTGCTCTCAAAAAAGCCAATTTCCGGCTTCTCTATATCGGTGTCGAAACCTTCTCGGAAACCGTTTTGAAAGAAATTGGAAAATTGTGTTCCGCGGATCAGGTTCATCAGGGCCTGAAAATTATGAAAGATTACGACCTTAAGCCGTACTTCAACATTATCCTAACGACGCCCGGCAGCAAGCTGATCGACGTCCGGGAATCCGTTTATTGGAGCCTGAAATATATCGCGGATGATTTTTATAAGTGCACCGTCGTTTCGGCGATCGAACCCTTGAAAGGAACGGAGTTCGCGGCCCGGAATTGGGATTTCAAGTCGCGAATCATCGGCATCGAGGACGGCGCAAATGAACATTTTATTCGCCGCGACGAACTGATCTGGCCAGAGGACCCGTTCGTGCGGCTCATTCTTGAGCGCTATATCGACGGGGTGCAGGAAGAGACCGCCCGCCAGGTCGAGCGGGACAACGTTATTCACCAGAGATTAAAGAATGTCGCGACATATCAGCTTCTCTACATGGAGCGGCTTCTCCGCGAAATTTGTGAAGAATATCCCGAGGCGGTCAGGCAGTTCGAGGGCGTTGAGGATTCATTCGAGGAACGGATCGCCCACGCCCTGTAGTTCCGGGGAGCCCGGGCTTTAAACACAAGACCTCTGCAAGGGACCGTTGGTGATCTCGTGGTAGACCACGATGTCGGTGACCGGCGTGACCTCAAGCGAGACGAAACAGTGGATATATCACGATGACAACTATTTTCCGCAAAAGTGCGGTTCGGGTGGGGGTTTTCCCCGTCCGCATGGCTTGGCGTATTTTTAGCCGGATTGCGGGGGCCCTAATGCTGCCGGTTTCGGGCACGGTCTGGTGTCTGAGATTATTGCGCCATGCCGCAGATATCCGTGAGGCCGAGGTTGTCGTTGTGATAGTCCGGTCAGGCTTTGCGACCTCTCTTCAGGGGCCTGATGCCGTTCGAAGGTTATACCGCGGTCGAAAATGTGTGTTCATCACGCCCTATTGGAATTTCAAATACAACCCCGAGTTCAACCCTTACGTTTCCCGGCTGTGGCACGACATCAAGGTCATTTTTATTCCCCGGTTTGCTTGGGCGGTCCGGTACAAGTACCGGGTCATCTCCATCCCATTCGTGCGCGGACATGACTGGATGATCGTAAAACTGACGAAGGGTGTGGTGAGATTCTTTGCGGGGAAAGATGTGATCTTCAAGGATTTGACCGAGGTCTATAGGGAAGCTCTGTTGCGGGGCACGGAGCAAAAGGCGGCGGACGGTTTATCTTTGCCGCGGGCGGGCTCGGCGGAAAGCAGGTTGGCCTGGAAAAGTTATGAACACGAAATCGGTTATATGTTCATTCTTAAGGGGGCCGAAAAAATGGCCCCGTTGCGTCTGCCGGACGCCGTGCGCGGAGACATGGAAAATCGTATCCGGGAGGCATGGCGAAAGGCCGGTGGCGCGGGAGCGGCGAAGCATTGCTGTCTGTATTTGCGCTTCGAGCCGCGCGACTCCTACATGACCAAGCTGAGAAACGGCTCCACCGTCGAAGTTCATCTTGCCGCCATCCGCCTCTTGAACGAGGCCGGGTACCAAGTGCTGTTGACGGGCGATAGGGAGATGGAACCGGCAATACGGCGGGAATTTGCTGGAAAACTTGTGGACGGAGACAGCATCGGCGCCGATAGGGAGCTCTTTCAGCTTTTTGCCGCGACGGAAGCCGATATTTTCATCGGCAACACGGGTGGGGGTATTGCGCCCGCCTTGGTGAATGGAATTCCCGCCCTCTATCTTGACTGGTTTCCCATGTATGTCGGCTATCCAAACTCCTGGTACTATTTCAAGACAGCCTGTAACAAAGAGGGAGAAATGGTGCCACCGAAAGACCTGATTACGAAACACGTATACGATGTTTCCTGTTCATTCGGGGTGCTGAAGAATATTGCCTCCGGAGAAATACGCGATGCAGTAGCCTGTTTTATCGAAGATGTGAAAAACCCTCAATCCTCCGACCCTTGCGCCTATATTACGGAGATGTTTCCAGAAGACACGCCCTTCCGTCTGAGCGGTGCGCGCCTGTCTCCGGCCTGGGCGCGGAACCATTTTCAGGGTTTGTCTGAACCAAGCGGCCTGGCGTCCGTTGCGAATAGGAATCCTTAGTTTAATAGCGGATTTCACAGCCCCCTAAAGAACAAAGAAAGTGGCCTCTCCTTACCCAACCGCAAAAAAATCCAGGCAAAGCTGGATGCGGCACGTCTACTGGGCGGCCTATCGCTATTTATTGACGCCAGCGCTGGCACACAGAATCTTCCTGATATGGTGGGGCACCTTCAAATCCACCCATTCGAATCTGCCGGCGGATCTCGTGGATATGCTGGATTATTATTTTTCCTCCGAAACTTCACGGAGTGCCTCGAAATATTGGCATTATCTGAACCGGAGGAACATCAAGCAGCTGGCACGGGATGATTACGCTAATTTCAAACAGACGGTCGCCAAGAACTATTTTTACTTCGGCGGCGGTTTTGAAAATTCACATAGTGGGTATGTGTATCAGAACCTACGCGAGAAGGTTGAAAGCCTGAACGTCAAGGTCGATCTGAAACAGTTGCTGAAAAAGCATCAGATGCTTTCACTCAACGAGTCCATCCCTTTCAACCTGCATACCATGCTTCTTTATTTTTACATCCATGAGGAAGAAAGAGGGCGGGAAATCATCGAAGAACTTGAAGAACCGATGGAAGGGAATCCCATTTTCATCACCATGGACGGCAAAAGACTGACCCAGGATTTACTGAACTCGATCATTGAATATGAAGCCGTGGAAAAAGGATGCGATATGGCGAAGGTTCGCACCGTTCTTGAGCTTGGCTCCGGTTCCGGACGGACATCCTTCACTTTCCTGAGACTGAATCCGAACCTGAAATACATCATTTCCGACATTCCACCGGCGCTTTATATCGCCCAGACGTACCTATCGAACGTTTTCAGCGACCGGCGCGTATTCAAATTTCGTCCCTTCGACTCCTTTCAGAAGATTGAGGCGGAATTCAATGATTCCGACCTTATCTTCCTGACCCCGGATCAACTTAATAAATTACCGGACAACTGCGTCGACCTTTTCATGGCCATTGATTGCCTTCATGAAATGAAGAGAAAGACAGTCTCGTCATATTTCGATCTGGCCGACAGGTTGGCTTCCAGGTTTTATTTCAAATGCTGGGAGAAGACCAGCGTACGGTTCGATAACGACTCTCACGAGAAGGGATTGTATCCGGTCAAAGAAAACTGGGACGAGGTTTTCAACCATTCCTGTGAAGTTCCGCACGGATTTTTCGAGGCCCTCTACGAGATCACATAATCGGTCAGCACCCCAGCCGCGGCTATGTGGGGGAATGCGCGCCTCTCTTTAAAAGACTTGGTTGCTCGGACGGTGTTATCGGGACAGCACACGGGCAGGGAATTATTTTCAAGCAATAGCCGCCTTTCATGAGGGGGCTTGCCACGTCGTTTTATGACGGCGACGACGCCGAACCTGGCGCGGCGGGTTTGTAAAGAAAACCAGCAAGGAACTTTTTCATGACTAACGTTAATGAAATGAAATCAGAAAGCGCAACGACACAACGCGCGGAACGGCCGGTTTCGGAAGAAACCGGGGCCGGGCCCCGCTTGAATGCACATATGGATCCCGGGGATCTGACGACCATTGTTGCCATTTTTACCTCGGGGCGTAGTGGCACCACCCTGATGGCATCGCTGCTCGATTCACACCCCTATATAGCCTCTACCCCCGACCAAATTCTGATGGGCTTCTACGTATTTTGGGAGGATTTCGGTGACCTCGAAAGCGAAGCGCTGACCGAGGCCTTTATCGTTCAGTTTGAGACCCTGTTCAATGGCGTGGTGCACTGCAAGAACCCCAAAAGCAGCCAATGTGGTGGCGAGGAAGACGGGTTCACCACCATGGGCGAAAACAGGGACCAGACCCTTTCCGCCGACGTTGATGTCTTTCGCGCTTCCATGAAGGCCATGCTTGCGCCGGGGCGGACCGTCACCCGCCGGCTTTTTACCCAGGCGCTGCATGTGGCATATGCGGACGCAAGGGGTCACCGGCTCGAAAAAGGCGCTATTATTTTGCTCGGATTGCACGGACCATCACGTTATGCCGCAACCGCATTGAGCGAGGATTTTGAAAACCCCTGTTTTCTGCACATGGTGCGTGATCCGGTTCAGACTCTGGGCTCCCACTTCCGCCACAAGTATGGGCGCCACAAGCATGGGGGGGCCGGGGGCCTGAATCCGCGCACGCCAACGATGGTGGTGCGCAACCGTTATACCAGCGGCAGGCCGGGGCTGGAAAACCTGAAATTCCAATCCAGGGCGGTTCGCCTTGAGGATTTGCACCGGGCACCCAAGAGGACCATGTCGGCCGTCTGCGGCTGGCTGGGCATTCCCTGGGACGAGACGCTTTTAGAATCAACCTTCAACGGGTTGAAGTTCTGGAACGACGCTACCTCGGCCCATCAGGTCAGCGGCTTTAGCCAGGAAATCATCGCCCAAAAGCACGAGACCTATATTTCCCGCTTTGACCGCTTTCGTTACACGATCATGTTTGCGCGCCGGTTTCAGGCGTTTGACTATTGCCGGCATAATACGTTCCTGTGTCAGCGTTTCGTCTTTGCGATGTTTCTGCCGTTGTTCGTCTTCCCGTTCAGAATCGAATGGCTCACATATAAGGAAATCGGGGTTTTGAAGAACCTCAAAGATATCTTCAAATATTTTATCAAATTCCGGCTTCTGCTTCTCCATCATACGCTCAGCCCGTCCGGCACCGTTCTGCTGCTGAAGGCAAACTCATTTAAGGCCCCGCTCTGAATGATAGATTACACCCCCTTGCAGGGCTGAGAAATGGTGATTTGGATCACCGAGCTTTCGGGCTCAGCAAGACGCCACTGGTCACTGATTTCCCTGGATGCCCAGTGCTCTGTTCCCGGCGCTCGTACTTTACCAGATCAGGTGCGGTGTAATTTTATGGATACTGGCAAAGCAAAAAAAGCGTGAGAATAAAAAATCCATCCTGCTACGCCAAGGAATGCCAATCTAGCATTAGATTGAATTGTTTTGGGTGGAACGTCACTGCCTTGACAAACCTGCCGGGACGGGGAAGCAGAACGGTAAAGGAAGTTCGGAGTCGTTAAATGAAAACCACCGTCAGTTTCTGTGATCTGGCGCATGAAGGGCATTCCTGCAATGCCATTCCCCTTGGGATTTCCATGGTGGCGTCCTATGCGCTGGCAAAATTCAGCAACGAAATCGCCGCCGAGTCCTTCAAGCATCCCACCGATTACATTTTCTATCTGGGAAAGGAGGTGCCCCGTATCGCCTGCTTTTCCAACTATATCTGGAACCTGAACCTGTCCTATGAAATTGCCCGGTCAATCAAGGGCCGCTCTCCGGGGACCGTGGTGGTGTTCGGCGGCCCCAACTATCCCCTCGAGCCGCAAGAGCAAGAGGCATTCCTGCGGGCACACCCGGCCATGGACTTCTACGTCTTCCGTAATGGGGAAATTCCTTTTTCCCTGTTATTTGAAGCGCTCCGCCAATACGATTTTAACGCCGAAAAACTGAAGGCGGACAAGGTGGTGATCCCTGGTTGCCATTATCTGAACGATGGCGAGTTCGTCATGGGCGAAGAGGTGGCGGCCATGAAGAATCTCGATGAGATTCCCTCGCCCTATCTGACTGGTCTCTGCGACAAGTTTCTGGCCAATGAAAAGCTGGTGCCCCTCATGCTGACGGCGCGCGGCTGTCCTTTTAAATGCACTTTCTGTCAGGAGGGAGACGATTACTTCAACGTGGTGCGCAAGTTCTCCTTAGACCGCGTTCGCAGCGAACTCGATTACGTGGCGAGCCGTACCCGCAACCCCGACCTGATCTACGCTGATTCTAACTTCGGCATGTACAAGTATGACGCCGACATCTGCCGCGAGATCGTCAGTGTTCAGAAAAAGCACGGTTGGCCCAAATATTTCGTCGGAATCATGGGGAAAAACAACAAAGCCCGCGTTTTAGAGGCTGCGGAAATAGTGCGTAGCGGCGTCTTCGGGGGTGGCTCCGTTTGGTTAGGTTCCGCCATCCAGTCCACCGACGACAAGGTATTGGAAATGGTCAAGCGCTCTAATATCGATGCCGACACCATGGTTAAGGTGGCTAACGAAAGCGAAGCTCATGCCAGCAACCAGTTCTCGGAACTGATCCTGGCCCTGCCCGGCGATTCGAAAAAAGCCCACTTCAAGTCTGTCTGCGACCTGATCGAGACAGGGGTGAACGTGGTGCGTTCGCATCAGTACATCATGCTTAACGGTTCCGAGGCAGTGACGGGGGAAGGCCGCGCTGCGTATAATCCTCTGACCAAGTTCCGCGTCACACCTCATACGATGGATTCCTACAATCTTTTCGGACAAGATATTTTTGCTCCAGAAGTGGACGAAATCTGTGTCGGGAACGACACCATGACCTTCACCGATTACGAGGAATGCCGGATGTTCGATCTCACCGTGGAGGTATTCTACAACAACGCGCTGTTGCTGGAACTGTTCAAACTGCTGAAGGTGCGTGGGATCAAGATTTCAACCCTGATCACCCGAATTCATGAAAGGGTCAGCTCTGCCGCTAGCTCTGTAGCGGAACTCTACGAAGGGTTCCGGCGCGAAACTAATGAAGTGTTCGATAGCCTCGAGCGATTGTATGACTTTCTTCGTGAGGATGGCGTGGCCGAGCAATACCAGGCCGGAAAGCTCGGCAACAATGAACAGCTTATGTACAGCGCCATGATAGTATTCGGCCACATGAAGGATGTGCACGACATCGCCTATGACGTGGCGCGGGAACTGTTTCAGGAAAACGACGCCTATGAGGACTGGGTCGCCGATTATCTTTCGGAACTGATCGGGTTCAGTCTGCTGCGCAAACAGGACATGCTAACCACCGACCGGGTTGAGACCGGGTATTTTCACTATGATTTTATGGCCTTGGAACAGTGCGGTTTTAATGAAGGCCCAAGAGACCATGCTTGTCCGGACGGCGTGAATATCCGTTTTACCCATGACCAGGTCCAAAAGGACCTGATCACCGGTTATTGTAATGTCTATGGCATGTCCAACAGTGGCCTGGGCAATATTTTTGGCATGGGCAAGAACATCAGAAATTTCTACCGCAAAATCGAAACGGTTCCCTGCGCCGGGATGCAAACAATGACATCCTGCGCCTTATCCGGTTCCGCCTGATTGCTGCAAGCCAGGTAGGGGAAGGTTTGGGGTTGATTTTAACTGCGCTGGGTAGCACATCAGGGAAGGCGGGAACGTGACAAAGAAGACAGGACCGTTTCCCGGAATTTTCACGCTGATGTTTTCATGCTAAATATTGTTGTTCAGTATCGAGTGGGCACGAGTCTGTTGGGGCAAATCCCTAGAGGATGCAGCGGTTATGAATGATGTGAGTATCAATGTTTTACTGGTGGTGGGGTATCACTCTACGGTAAAGCTGAATACCGCCGTGGCCCCTCCCCTTGGTCTGTATCGGCTGAAACATTATTTAGAAAAAAGGGGTATGTCCTGTGATGTCCTGGATCTGGCGCTGGAGACACCTGATCTCGGTGAGGAAAATATAGGAGACACCCGCAGTAATTTCGGGAAGTATTCCGACCTGATCGATCAGGGGCGCTATGACGTGGTTGGCGTGAGCGTGGATCAGGAAAACATGAATTATAATCTCATAATGCTATGGGATTTGCGTTTACAGATTTCGAAGCTGGACAAGAGATGCCTGCTTATCGCGGGGGGACAGGCCGCCACTCATGATTATGAGAAATGGATAACGGAGGGCGCCCTGGACGCTGTTTTGTTCGGGTTTGCCGAAAACACCCTCTACGAATTGTGTCTGGGTCTGTCCGAAGCTCCCGATGATCATATGAGTCGATTGGCGGCAGATATTGATGGCATAGCTTTTCATGATACTGATGGAAATATAGTTCGCAGGCCCCAAAGGTATTTAACCGAAGAGGAATTTCACGAATATAATTTTACGGGTCCCATCGAAATGGACATCCCTTACGACAGATACTGGGCCAGTGTCATCGCGGAAAAGGCCGGTAAAAAACGCAATCTGCTGCTGGCCTGGGATTGGAAGGGCGATAAAAAAGAATTTCATGTTGAAGCCGTCAGACTCTATACGTCGAGTCACTGTTCCTGGAAGTGCGGTTTCTGTAATTCCCAGTCATTTTTGAATGCATCCGGCTGCGGGACTCATCCGGTCTATCGGCTTACGCCGGAAAAAATCCATGAGCTGATTCTTTGTCACGTGGAAAAATACAATCCGAAAGTGTTTGTATTAAGTGACGATGCGTTCATTGACGGCTCAAGGCATGGCGAGAGACATATAATGGGCCTGTGCGAGCTAATTATAGAATCTAAAAAGAAGGGAGAAATCCCGTCTGGGGTGCAGTTCAACTGCCAGGCCAGGATCAACGATTTCATCACTAGAAAACCGGAAAGGGTCGTCAATAAACATCTGATAAAGGCATTGATGGAAGCCGGATTTCACCATTTTGGACTTGGTGTGGAATCATTTTCGGACAGGCTTTTACATATGGATTCCCTCAACAAGAGGGCGACTTCGGCACACGACGCAAGCATGGTTATTGCAGCCCTGCTGAAAGCGGGACTGAGCCCGCAGATGAACCTCATCCTGTTTATACCGGAAACCAACGTGGAAGAACTTGTCCAGGTGATGCAGGTGTCCACAGGATGGATTTTAGAAGGCGCCCAGATTTCATTGATTCCCCTGTTGCAGCCCAATCCCGGCTCCGGAATATATGAAAAAATTCAAAAGGGAATGAGCGATATCGAGATCGAATGGGGAAGCTGGGTAAACCCGCACAACGGAAGAACGGTCAACTGGCCGCTTTACTGCAGGCCAAAGGATCAGCAACTCGCCGCGCTGATTGATAAGTTTGAGTTGCGGGATTATCAGGACATGGCAAAATTTTCCAAACCGGAATCCGACAGGATTATGAAAAGTCTTTCGTGGGATACAAAAGATGTGCCGAGACCGATTCAGGCCCTTTCTATTTTTATAACGGTTTCCAAGCTTCTCGACCGGCACGACATGGTGGAATATTTCGAAAATGCCGTTGAGACCATTCTGCAGAGAAATGTAAAAACGAATCTTTCAAGGAAAGAAACAGCGAGAAAAAACCTTCAGGATTTGCAAGACTTGCCTGCTAAAGAAGGCTTGATTCTTTAGCCTATCCCCCATAACGGCATGTTAAGGCGTAGTTATGACATCTAATGAAAATCTGAAGGAAGCCTTTCCCCTTCCGGGTTTGAAGAAAAAAATCGAGCGGGTTCCGCTGATTTCGTCCCCCGGAAACATGAAGATTCCCCGCGTTTAAATTTTCACCCCGCCGTTACCCCTGGGCGCAGACGGTTCTGTCGGTGAGATCTCATGTTTCCTGTCCACGGCGTTGATTTCCCATGAGACCCCCGTTTCGGCGCATGGGGGATCGTGGCGCATCCCCGCCGGGGATTAATTAAAAAACAGGTCTGCTTTGCAGTTCTTAACTCCCATAAAAAGAATCATCCTTCGGACGGCTTCCCTTGCCGCCCTCCCTGTTTCGATGCTGTGGTGGCTGGGCCAGCTTACGCATCGTCTGCCCCGTTTTTTGCGCGCCGATGTGGTGATTCTCGACCCTCACATGATCAACTATGGAAATGATCTGATTTCCCAGTACGCCACACGCCGGCTTTTTCCAGGACGCAAAGTAATCTATGTCATGATTTACGAGCCGGGGAGCACGCATAACACCAAGATCGGTCTCATTTGGCCTAGTCCAGATTTTGAAATTATACTCTTGCGCAAGGCGGTTGTTTCCTTTTCCACCTTGGGAAGGTTTTTAAGTTTTCCCGAAATTAAAATTTATACCCCGGCATTGCGCTGGGTCACGGATGCTTTTTTTTCAATTTTGGCCCCGGGGGTCAATCGCATGACCAGAGGAGATGTTAGAGGCGCTTTGCCGGTTCCTCCCAGCCTGGCAAATATTATTCCGGAGAATTACAGGGATGTCCTGTGGGGAGGTGTGTATTCGCATGTTTTATGGGCTTTCATGCTGAAATCCGGGAAGCAGTTAGCGAAGCCAGCCTTGCCGCAAAAAGAAAGGGATGAAATTTACACGCGCCTTAGGGCGGTCTGTGGTGACTCTGAGCCGCGCCTATGCATGATGTGGAATCGGCATGTGACGGACATGGAAGATAACGAGGAGCGTTTCGCTTCTCCCCTGGAAAATTTTGGTCCCGCCATGAGACTGCTCGTCGAGCGGGGTTACGTGATTTTATTGATTGCCGATGAGCCCCCCGGTGACGATCTGATGGAGTCGTTTGACAACAGGGTCGTCGATGCCGGCTGGCTTGGCGTTGATCACGATCTTTTCCGCCTTTTCGCTCCAACCGAGGCGGATATATGTATTGGCGACGCTGGCGCTGGTATGCTGTTGCCCATGATCATTGGCACCCCATCCCTGGTCTTGAACTTTCATTCCATAGGCATCATGCCTACCGGCACCTGGGTTTACCCGAAAAGGGTGGTTGATAGTTCGGGAACTCCCGTTCCATACCAGCGGGTGATCACGAAAGAGCCCTACGGCTACTGTGATCCGGAGGGGAAGGAACGTGAAGACTGGATTCCCCTGACCAACGACAGCGACGAGATTCTTGAAGCGGTTCAATGTTTCCTTGAAGACCTATCTGGCGACGAGGCCAAAACGCCCGGAGAAGATTTTAACGGCTCAATCCCGCGGCTCTCGATGTTTTATCAATATGGTTCCCGTATTTCGCCGGCGTTTGTTCGCCGTGATGCGTTGGTGGACGACAGGAAAGAACTCCAGGACCACGGATGAACACGCATATGAATCCCACAGAGAATAAAATCAAAACCATTGAAGCGCTTGGGGACATTCTTGCCGAAGAACAAGCGGCGGGAAGGGTTGTGGCCATGGCGGTCGGCGTCTTCGACCTCTTCCACCTTGGCCATCTGCGGCACCTCCAGGCGGCGAAACGCGAGGGCGACACCCTGTTTGTCGCGGTCACAGCCGACACTCATGCGGGCAAGGCACCGGGGCGTCCGGTGTTCTCTGAGCACATGCGGGCGGAGATGGTGGCGGCTCAAGAAATCGTGGACTGGGTGGTCATTAACCCCCATCCCGGGGCCGAGCAGATAATCGAAACGCTGCAGCCCGACGTCTACGTAAAGGGCTCCGAATACACCAATCCCGAAGACGATATTACTGGGCGTATCGTTAGCGAGCGCGAATCCGTCGAAAAGCACGGCGGCAGGACCGTCTTTACCGAAGAGGTCACGTTCAGCTCCTCCAATTTAATCAACCGGAATTTGAGGGTTTTCGATCCGTCTCTCAGAGATTACCTCAACGATTTTCGTCAGGATGGCGGGCTGGGGCGTGTGCTGAATCTCATTGAAGGGGTGCGGGACTATCGGGTTCTTGTCGTCGGCGACACCATCATTGACGACTATGTCTATGCCACTCCCATGGGCAAGTCGCCCAAGGAAAACATTATCGCCACCCGTTACGAAGAAGACGAGACGTTCGCCGGGGGCGTGATCGCGGTGGCCAATGCACTGGCCAGCATCTGTGGATCGGTGGATGTGGTGACGGTCCTAGGGGCGGTGGGTTCCCATCGTGATCTGGTGGAATCCAGCATCAAGGATAACGTGGACCTGACCCTTCTGGAGCGGCTCTCGGCACCAACCACCCGAAAACAGCGTTTTATAGAACCGACCTACGTGAAAAAAATGTTTGAGGTCTACTTCATGGACGACTCGCCCCTACCGCCAGAACTGGAAACTCAACTTAATGATATTATTACCGCGCGCGCAGCCGATTACGACCTAGTGGTGGTGACGGATTTCGGCCATGGCATGCTGCGTTCTTCCACCATCGCCCTGTTGGTCGAGAAGGCAAAATTTCTGGCCGTGAATGCTCAGAGCAACAGCGCCAATCTAGGATATAACCTGATCACGCGCTATCCGCGGGCCGACTATATCTGTATCGATACCTATGAGGCCAGACTGGCCGTGGGGGATAAATTCAAGAACGTTGTGGATATCGTCACCAATGATCTCTCCAAACGTATCGATTGTGACAAGATCACGGTGACATTGGGCAGCGAGGGCTGCGTTACCTTCGAGAATGGCAGGGCGCACGAGGTACCGGCCATTGCCGGAGCCCCCATCGACACGGTGGGGGCGGGCGACGCCTTCTTCGCCGTCACCGCCCCCATCGTCGCTTCGGGTGCGGCCATGAAGTATGCGAGTTTTATCGGCAATATTGCTGGCGGACTGAAGATCGATATCATCGGCCACCGCCGGTCAGTGGAAAGGGTCAGTCTGGTGAAGACGGCCAAGGCGCTTTTGAAATAGCGCGAGAGAAAAACGTCATGTCCACGTCTGTTGACGCTTATTTTGAAACCCTTGGATCGCTTCCCCGTCTGGTGCGGTGCAGCGACGGTAAAGGGGCCAATCTCTCCCTTGATGGTGCCATCGGGAGATTTGGCGATTTTGCTATGGATGCCCACGATGCCGGGAACAAGATCATGTTTATTGGCAATGGCGGCAGCGCCGGGATCGCCAGCCACATGGCCATCGACTATTCGAAGAACGGCAACCTGCGCAGCCAGGCATTCAACGACCCGTCGGCGCTGACCTGTCTGGGTAATGACCTGGGTTATGAAAACGTTTTCGCCAAGCAGATCGACCTTCACGCCCGTTCTGGCGACCTTCTGGTGGCTATCAGCAGTTCGGGGAATTCTCCGAACATTCTGGGTGGTGTGGCTGAGGCGCGGAAAAGGGGCTGCAAGGTAGTGACATTGAGCGGGTTCGAGGAGGACAATGGGCTGCGTAGCCTCGGCGACGTCAATTTCTATGTGCCCTCGGGGGAATACGGCTTCGTGGAGATCACCCATCTGGCCTTGTGTCACGTGGTGGTGGACCTTGCCATGGGCTGGACGCTGCAAAACTGACGGGCCGGCTGTGCGCTCTACGCACAGGGCGTATTCCGGGGGATGCTCCCCATATATTCGATAATGAATCGCGAATCGAAAAACAGGGAAACTGAAATGTCACGCCTATCCAAGTGGGGTATGGCGGGCGAGCGCACCGATCTCGAAGAGATCAAGGGCGTCCTAACTCGTCTGTTTCCGGAACAGTGGATTGCCAGGGTTCTTTTGGTCGCCCCACCATCGGTCATCGAGCGCCTGCACACGCGCCTTGAGACATCTGAACACTGGCAGAGCCGGTTCTCCGCATTCGGGCTGGGCCCGGACGATCTGTACAACAACGATTTCAAGAACAAACACATCCCCCGGCTTTTACTCAAGGGTTACTCGAACACGTGGGCGGCGTGACCACAGGGAACGGGGCTCCCGTCAGAGTAGGCATGGTGGGGGTGGGCTATATCGGCCAGATCGCCCATCTTGCCAATTACGTCGAGATAGAAGGCTGTGAGGTGGCTGCTATTGCCGAAATCCGCCCCGGCTTGCGTGACGCCGTTGCGGCCCATTACGGAATTCCCCAGACTTTTCCGAGCCACCGGGAACTTCTCGACAATGCCGAAGTGGATGCGGTGATCGCGGTGACACGCCGCCACCACACCGGCCCCGTGGCTCTCGATTGCCTGAAGGCGGGCAGACACCTGCTTACAGAAAAACCCATGGCGGCAACTCTTGAATGTGCCGAGACCCTCGCGGAAGCGGCGAAGAGCGCCAGGGTCCAATACGCCATCGGCTATATGAAGCGCCATGACGAGGGCGTGCAGCTGGCCAAGGAGCTGATTGAGGGTTTTATGGCCAGCGGCGAGTTGGGGCCGCTGACCCTCGCCCATTTCTACTGTTTTCAGGGGCATAGTTTCTATGAGCTCGACACACCCGTGGGCCTGGATGAAGACCGTCCGGAAGGGCTGAAATCATGGGCGGTGGCGCCCGACTGGCTACCTCGTGAACTGCATGCCGATTATGACAATTTCATGAATATCTACACCCATGATATCAATCTCATGCGCTATCTTCTGGGCGCTACGCCCTCGGTTGTTCATCTCGATTACCGAGCCAGGGCCGGCAGTGTTGCCCTGTTCGATTTTGGTGATTTTCCCGCTGTCCTCGAGTTTGGAATGTTCGAACACCGGGGCTGGAGAGAAGGTGCGGAGGTTTTTTTTCAGCGCGGCCGTCTGACCATCGAATTGCCACCGCCGCTATTAAAAGACACACCCGCGCGGGTGACGCTTCAGCGTGGGGGCGACGGAAACGAGACAGAGACCCTTGAAACAAAGCAAAGCTGGTCGTTCCGGCGCCAGGCCCAGGCGTTCATTGATGACCTCAGAGACGATCACGTGCCCCTGGCCAGCGGCGAGGATGCGGTGGAAGACATTCGCCTTGCCGAAACCATCTGGAGATGCCTCGTCAAGTAAGCTCGGACAGCATGAGAAAATCTGAATCCGTCAATACTTCCTTTGTCAGCGCCGAAAAAGAGGTGCCTTTCTGGATGACGGATATCGGTGAGAACGAAATCGCCACCGTTTCCGAAACCATGGCGGCAAAATTATTCAGCATGGGTGCAGTTACCGCCAAGATGGAGGCTGAGATCTCGAAACAGCTCGACGTGCCGTACGTGCTGTGCACCACCAGCGGTTCCATGGCCCTGATGATGGGGTTGATGGCCGCCGGAGTCAGCCCTGGCGACGAGGTCATCGTGCCCACCCGCACCTTCATCGCCACCGCCCATGCCGCCTCTCTTCTTGGTGCAGGGGTTGTACTGGTGGACAGCCGGAGCGACAGCCCTAATATGGATGTGGCCGAGACGGCGAAGAAAATCACCCCGCGTACCAAGGCCATCATGCCGGTTCATCTCAACGGCCGTGTGTGTGATATGGCCGCCGTCCGCGCGCTGGCGGAGGAACACGGTCTCGCCGTGATTGAGGATGCTTGCCAGGGCATGTTCTCGCGCGGCCCCGGGGGTTTTCAGGGCACGTTGGGGGATTGTGGGTGTTTTTCCTTTGGCATGGTCAAGCTGGTCTCCACCGGCCAGGGCGGGGCTATCGTTACCAGTGACAGGGGGTTGTATAAAAAGCTCGCGGCCATTCGCAACCACGGGGTCGCCGATGTGGTTTCCCACACCTATCTGACCACGGGGCATAATTTCAAGTTCAATGATATCCAGGCCTCCATCGGGTTATGGCAGGTGCGGCGCGGCCCAGAAAAGGCGTCTCATGTGAATGCCATATATAAGAGGTACCGTGAGAGGCTTGAGGGGCTCTCTTTTATTGAATTGGTGCCGGTAGATGTGGATAACGGCGAGGTTGCCTTGTGGACTGAGGTCGTCAGCGAGGAACGGGATGATCTCATGGCGTTTCTGGCCGAAGAAGGCATTCAGACCCGGAAGTTCATTCCCTGTGTGCACACCGCCCCCCATTTTGGCGGTAGCGAGGAGTTCCCTAATTCCGAGCGTTTCAACCGCACGGGGTTCAATCTGCCTTGTGGGCCGGACTTGCCTCTGGATTACGTGGACAGGACAATCGAGGCCCTGAAAAGGTACGCAAAAGCCTGAATCGGGCCATGGCGGTGTCTTTTTGCACCTAGTAACCATAGAGTATTTAAGTTTGATATTTGTTGCTTCTTGGAAACTATTCATCCCTTATTCCTTTGTTGAACAAGAAAGAATCAGGCATGACGGCTTATCATTCCGGCCCGTTTTCAAACGGTTAAAGGGTCAAGGAAAGGTTTATTAATGCCGGTAAAAGTCAGCTTTGCCGATCTTACCCATATGGGGCAGATGGTGGCCGCCAACACGTTTCCGCTTGGTATCACCATGGTCGCCGCCAATGCGCAAAAGGAGCTGGGCGACGAGATTGATTTCGAGGTTTTCAAATACCCTGGGGAATTCAGCGCCTATCTTGATGATAATACGCCACAGATTGCCTGTTTTTCCGCTTTCTCGTGGAATGTGCGTCTGGCCCATGAATACGCCCGCCGTCTCAAGGAAGCCTCGCCCAGGACCATCATGGTTTTCGGCGGCCCCAATTTTCCTTCCGGCCATGAAGAGCAGAAGGAATTCCTGGAGAAATATCCGGCCATTGACTGTTATTTCGAGTTCGAGGGTGAAATCGCCTTCATCACGTTTTTTCGGGCTATGCAGGAGATTGATTTCGACTGGGTAAAATTCAAGTGCGAGCACCGCACAGTACCCAATATTCGCTATCTTGTTGACGGCGAGATGATCGAGGCCGATCTGGCGCCCAAGATCAGCGACATCAACCTGATGCCGTCGGTTCATCTGACCGGTATCTCGGACAAGTTCTACGATGATGTGTTGATTCCCATGTTTCTAACCACCCGGGGCTGTCCCTACCGCTGTACCTTCTGCTGGGAAGGCGGGGATTATTTCACCAAAACCCCACGCTACGACCGGGAGCGCATTGCCCAGGAACTGAACTACATCGCCGAACGCGTCAGGGTGGAACGTGTCAAGGTGCAAGACCTAATGCTGGTGGATGCTAATTTCGGTATGTTCAAAGAAGACATTGAAACCGCAGAAGAAATACGTCACCTGCAACAGAAATACGGTTGGCCCAAGACCTTTACCGTCGCTACAGCCAAGAATCACAAGAAACGAACCATAGAGATCATTGAAATTCTCGGAGACACCATGCCGTCCTCGGCGGCAATACAGACCACCGACGAGGAAATTCTCAAGACCATAAAACGCAAGAACGCACCCATGGATCAGATGGAGGAACAGGCGGCGCTTGCTGCGGAAAAGGGCGGACAAAGCGAGGCGGAAATCATCCTCTGCCTTCAGGGTGATACCAGGGAGAAACACTTCCGCTCCGTCTTCGACATGCTTGATGCTGGCATGAGCTATATCCGTCTGTATCAGTTCATCATGCTTCCCGGCACCGAGGCCGCCAGCCGTGAAGAACGTGAGGAATACGGTTTTGGAACTAAGTTTCGTGTCCTGCCGCGCTGCTTCGGCACCTATACTTTCCGCGGCGAAACCTTCCCTGCTGCCGAGGTAGAGGAAATCGTGGTGGCCAATAACACTCTGCCCTTCGAGGATTACCAGGCGTGTCGTGCCTTCCATCTGACGGTGGAAATTTTCAACAACGATTCCCTGTTTATCGACCTCATCCGTTTTCTTAATTTCAACGACGTCAAACGTTCGAAATTCATCGCCGCGGTTTACGAACGGATCGTGGAAAGTGGCGGTGAACTGGCCAAGCTCTACGCTCAGTACAATGAAGAAGAAGACAAAAACATGTGGAGCGATTGTAAAGAGGTGGAGAGTTTCGTGGTCGAGCCGGGCGTTATCCAGCGCTATATCGATGGTGAATACGGCACTAACGAACTTTATAAATACCGCGCCATGGCTATTTTTGAACACCTGGATGTTCTCCACGAGACCGCCTATTCGGTGGCCCGGGAGCTTTTAAAAGAGGAAACCGGTGGCAACGAGATGGCGGAGACCTACCTTGCCGAACTTCTGGAATTCAGCCTGTTACGCAAGCGCGATATGCTGGAGACAAGCCATTTCGAAAAACGGATGTTTCATTTTGATTTTGCCGCGCTGGTGGAGGCAAATTTCCTCCATGATCCGTTGTCCCTTGCCCGGCCCGAGGGAATCGAACTTGAAATGTTTCATAATGATCACCAGCGCGAGTTGATAGCGGGCTATGTGACTCAATATGGCTCTGATCTTATCGGCAAGGGGCGTATTCTGGTCCGAGCCAATATGAATAGGCTTTACCGCAGCGCCCGGAGGCTGGATGATGGCGAAAGTTTTCAGGCCGTGCCGCCCGGCGATGAAGCCCATCCGGAGGATGGCGGACCCAAATTCAACGTGGGGAACTAGGGGCTTCCAGCCCGTAGCAGTACAGTCAGAAATTCCGTGCGCATCGGCGTCGATTTCGATAATACCCTTGTCGGCTATGACCACCTGTTCGGCGATGTTGTGCGCGGCATGGGGTGGACGGATGTGCCGGTGGATGAGGGGAAGACGGCGCTGCGCGATGCCGTTCGGGCGCGAAGCGATGGCGAGAACGAATGGCGGCGCATCCAGGCCGAGGTCTATGGCGCGCGCATGGCGGAGGCCAGGCTCCTTGACGGTGTGGCGGATTTTTTCAGGTGTTGCCGCGGCCACGGTGTCACGGTTTCCATCGTCAGCCACAAGACCCGATATGCCGCGGCCGATCCCGGCGGAGTGGACCTGCACACAGCCTCGCTGGACTGGATGACGGCGCATGGATTTTTCGCGGACGACAGTTTTGCTCTCGATCCCGGACAGATTTTCTTCGAGGCGAGCCGGGTGGAGAAACTGACGCGCATCGCCGCCTCAGGGTGCACCCATTTCATTGACGATCTCGAGGAGGTTCTGTTGGCCCCTGAGTTTCCCAAAGGCGTGCGGCGCTATCTGATTGGCGCCACCGTGGAGACACCGGGGCTCACCTCGTTCATAAACTGGCGGGACATCACGGATGATATCTTTGGCCGGGAACCTGTCTAAGTCACGGAAAGCTAGATTTGACACCACCGTGGCGGCGCTGGCCGGGGCGGAGGTGCTGGCTCTCGAGCCGGTGACAGGCGGCGGTAACAACCGGGTCTATCGGGCGGCCCTGGCCGATGGTTGTACCGTGGCTGCCAAGTGTTATCCCTCTCAGAAGGAGGATCCGCGTGATCGCCTGGGGGCGGAGTTCAGGGGACTCGGTTTTCTTGCCGAACAGGGGGTAGGACCAGCGCTGCCGCAACCGGTGGCCGCCGACCGTGAGGCCGGCGTGGCGCTTTATGAATGGATCGAGGGCGAGGCGGTCTCGGCTTCCGACCCCGAAGCTCGCAGGCCCGGCGATGTGGATCAGGCGCTGGTTCTGCTGGCGAAACTGCATGAACTACGCCTAACGCCGGGTGCGAAGGCGTTGCCACCTGGCTCCGACCCCTGTTTCAGCGCCGCCGATCTGACGGCGGAGATTGCCGGGCGCAGGATACGTCTGGGTGAGGTGGCGGAAGAGCATGACTCGCTGCAGGCGTTTCTTCTCAAGGAATTTGATCCGGCGCTGGAGGAGGCCGCGCAAAGGGCGGCGCGTGCCTATGAGGCGGCGGGCATGGATTTCGACACTGCTATTCCTGAACGGGAGTGCACCCTGTCGCCGTCGGACTTCGGCTTTCACAATGCCCGGCGTCGCACCGACGGTTCTCTGGTGTTCCTGGATTTTGAATATTTCGGATGGGATGACCCGGCAAAGCTGACGGCGGATATCCTGCTTCATCCCGGCATGGTGCTGAGCGCGGATGAAGAGGCGGAATTCCGCCAAGGCCTGGCGGACATTAATCGTGAAGACAAAACCTACGGGGCGCGGCTCTCTGCCCTGTGGTCTCTCTTCGGTCTGCGCTGGTGCTTGATCCTGCTTAACGAATTTTTGCCTGAGCGCTGGTTTCGCCGCGCCCATGCCAATGGCGGGCGCAACCGCGAAACCGCGCAGGCCCGGCAACTGGACAAATCCAGGGCCATGCTGCACCGGGTGGAAGAAGGAAAAGACGAAATTTGATGACCGCCACGAAAGCAAAAAAAACAAATCAGACAACGGGCAGGCTGGATGCCCGGTCGCGCAAACTGCGCGAAATGGTGATCGACGCCCTGGACGGTGGTGGGCGAGGGCATCCCGGTGCCGCCTTGTCGCTGATCGAGATCGTGCGTGTGCTCTATGACGATGTGCTGCGTTACCGCGCCGATGAGCCGAAGTGGACGGAACGGGACCGCTGTATCCTGAGCAAGGGACACGGTTGTCTGGCGCTTTACGCCATCCTCGCGGACAAAGGCTTCTTCTCGGTGGAAGAACTGCACCGTCAGTGCCGTCCCGACTCCATGCTGGGCGGGCACCCCGAAGCCCACAAGATTCCCGGCGTCGAGGCGTCTACCGGGGCGCTCGGTCACGGCCTGCCCATCGGCGTCGGCATGGCCCTGGCGGCGCGATTGCAGGGGCGCGACAGCCGCATCTTCGTCGTCATGGGCGACGGTGAGATCAACGAGGGCTCGGTGTGGGAAGCGGCCCTGTGCGCGGCTAAGCACGGCCTCGATAATCTGGTGGCTATCATCGACCGCAACAAGCTGCAGTCCTATGGCCCCACCGCCGAGGTTCTAGAGCTGGAGCCGTTAACCGACAAATGGCGCAGTTTCGGCTTCGCTGTACGCGAGGCTGACGGCCATGACGTGGAATCACTGTGCGAAGGATTCGCCACCCTGCCATTCGAGCCGGGGAAACCCAATCTGCTGATCTGCTATACGGTGAAGGGGCGCGGCATCCCCGAAGCCGAGCATAACCCCACTTGGCACCACAAGGCGCAGCTTGCCCCGGAACAGGTGGCCGAGCTGCGCAGGGCGCTGGAGGAGAGCTGATGCGCGGTGCCTGTATGGAAATGGTTCATGAACTGGCCCGCCGTGATCCCCGCGTGGTCTACATAGGCTCGGACCTGGGGGCGGGAACCATGGACGCCATGAAGACGGAAATTCCCGAGCGCTTCTTCATGGAGGGTGTGTCTGAGGCCAACCTCATCGGCATGGCGGCGGGTCTCGCCATGGAGGGGTTCATTCCCTACGTGCACACCATCTCCACCTTCATTACGCGGCGCGCCTTCGAACAGGTGGCGGTGGATTTATGCCTCCATGACTTGCCGGTGCGGCTGATCGGCAATGGCGGCGGTCTGGTCTACGCTCCGTTGGGTCCTACCCATATGGCGGTAGAGGACATGGCAGCCATGCGCAGTTTGCCCGGCATGACTGTGGTGGCACCCGTGGACGCCGAGGAAATGCGCCGTTTCATGCCCCATACCCTGGACCGTCCGGGACCCATCTATATCCGTCTCGCCAAGGGCTATGACGAGGTGGTGTCGCGGGAATCCGACGGGTTTGAGATCGGCCGCGCCATTACCCTGCGCGAGCCCGGAGAGGTGCTTTTTGTCACCACCGGGGTCATGGCCCAGCGCGCCCTTGCGAGCGCCCACATGCTGGCAGAGGAGGGAATTAAATGCGGCGTCCTGCATATGCATACGGTGAAGCCGCTGGATGTCGACACCCTGTTGGCGCTGGCGGGCAAGGTAAGGTTGGTGGTGACGGTGGAGGAGCACACCCTGATTGGCGGGCTCGGCGGCGCGGCGGCGGAACTCTTTGCCGATCATGAATGGACTGCCACCCCACCGCGGCTGAAACGCCTTGGTCTTCCCGACCGCTTCCTCAGCGATTACGGCTCCCAGGATTTTCTACTCGAACGCTGTGGCCTCGATTCCGTTGGCATCTCGGCCACGGTGCGTGGGGTCATGTTATGAACGATATCGCCTCCATCCGCTATGTGGACATGGCCGCCCAGTTCACCGAACAGCGCGACGAGATCATGGCGCGCGTGGAGGCGGTGCTGGCCGAAGGTAAGCTGGTGGGCGGACCGGATATCAAAATCCTCGAACAAGAGATCGCCGGCTTCTGCGGCGTCGCCCATGCAGTGGCCCTGAACTCGGGAACCGATGCCCTGATTCTGGGCATGGCGGCACTGGGCATCGGCGAAGGTGACGAGGTGATCGTCCCGTCCAATTCCTTTATTGCGTCGGCTGCTGCCGTGGCCGCCATCGGCGCGGTTCCGGTCTTCGCCGATGTGCGCGACGACCTGAATATCGATCCCGAAAAGGTGGAGGCCGCCATCACACCCCTCACCAAGGCCATCATGCCGGTCCACCTTACCGGCCGCATCGCCCACATGACGCCGCTCTCCGACATCGCCAAACGCCACGGCTTGTTGGTGATGGAGGACGCCTCCCAGTCCTTCGGCTCACGCTATGAAGGCCGGCTGGCCGGGTCTTTCGGGGAGGTGGGCTGTTTCTCCGCCCACCCCTTGAAGAATTTCAACGCCGCCGGGGATGCCGGGTTTCTCACCACCGATGACGGAGACCTGGCGGCGCGGGTGGCGAAGATGCGCAACCACGGACTCATCGGCAAGGGGCTGTCGGAGACCTTCGGCCATGTGAGCCGCATGGACACCCTGCAGGCGGTCATTTTGCGCTATAAGCTGGAAGTTCTGCCCGGAGTTATCGAGCGACGGCGGGGCAACGCCGCCCTCTATCGGGGATGTCTCGATCCGGCCCATGTGTTCATGGCCTCGGAACGGGATGTGGAATTCAACACCTATCACACCTTCGTCATCCAGGTGGACCGGCGTGACGAGTTGAAGGCGCATCTGGCGGAACAACAGATTGGCTCGGCTATTCATTATCCGGTGCCGCTCCATCTGCAGCCGGCGGCAAGCCATCTCGGTTATAAGGCGGGAGACTTTCCGGTGGCCGAGCGTCAGGCGGGACGCATTCTCTCCCTGCCCGTACACCAGACGCTTGCAGAAAACCACATTCGCCGTGTGGCCGATACCGTGAACGGTTTTTTCGGGTGATTTCAGGGTGCCACCCCCCATATCCGTTTATGAGTCCGTAGAAGGAAAACATTACGTGACCAAGCTCTACAGCATGTTGAAGCCGTTTCGCTTTCCCGGTCATCTGGAGGCGGTGCGCGAACGCTGTCTCGAGGCTCCGGTGAACATCCGCATCAAGCCCATGAATCGCTGTAACCACGATTGCTGGTACTGCGCCTATCGGGTCAGCAACCTGCAGCTGGGCGAGGACATGGACGTGAAGGATCTTATCCCCACCGATAAGATGTTCGAGATTGCTGACGACATCATCGACATGGGGGTGCAGGCGGTGACCTTTTCCGGCGGCGGCGAGCCCCTGATCTATAAGCCCCTGCCGGATGTCATCAAACGCCTGGCCGTGGGCGGGGTCAAGGTGGGGGCGCTCACCAACGGCTCCAATCTTAAAGGAAAGGTAGCCGACGCTTTTGCCGATCACGCCACCTGGGTGCGCATTTCCATGGAGGGCTGGGACGGCCCCAGCTATGCTGAGGCAAGGCGCATCGGCGAAGACGCCTTCGACAAGCTTATCACCAATATGCGTGATTTCGTGGCCCGCAAATCCCACTGTGTTATCGGGGTGAGCCTCATCATCGGCCACGACAATTACGAACATGTGTCGGAGCTCGTGGCACTGTTGGGGGATGTGGGTGCCAACCATGTGAAGCTGGTGGGCGCAGTAGTGAGCAACGACGGCGCCGAATTCAACGCCTATCACCAGAAACTCAAACCGCGCATCGACGAAGAAATAGCCAAGGCCGAAGCCATGGCCACGGAGACCTTCACCGTCCTCAATCACTATCACGAGATGGAGGAGCGCTTCGACCGCCCCCATACCATCTGTCCCAATATCCAGTTCAACCCAGTGATCGGCGGTGACTGTGTGGTCTATACCTGTCACGACAAGGCCTTCACTAAGGGCGGCACGCTGGGCTCCATCAAGGATTGCTCCTTCAAGGAATTCTGGTTCTCCGACGAGAACCGCGAACGGGTGTTCGCCATTGATCCATCCCGGCATTGCTCCCATCACTGTGCCGATCATGTGAAAATTCTGGGGATAATGGACTATCTCGCCATTGATCCCGAACACGGTCAGTTCGTCTGAAACACCGCAGTTCACACGTGACCCAGATCGATTTTATCCAGAAACTCCATTCCGGCACCAAACGGGATTATCTCGCCCGCGTGAACGAGGCGGACAAGGCCGAATGCACGGAAATTGCTAGGAAATGGGGCTATGATTACTGGGATGGAGAGCGCAAATACGGCTATGGCGGTTACACTTATGATGGCCGCTGGCACTCCGTCGCCGACGCCATGGCCGAACATTATGGCCTGAAGGCTGGGGACAGAATCCTTGATGTGGGGTGTGGCAAGGGCTTTTTGCTTTACGAGTTTACCCAGGCCGTGCCGGGGGTGGAGGTGGTCGGTTTTGATATCTCTGACTACGCCATCGAACACGCCAAGGGAGAAGTCAAGCCGCTTCTGAAACAGGGGCACGCCAGGAAGCTGCCTTTCGAGGATGCGAGTTTCGACTTCGTGGTTTCCATCGCCACCCTGCACAATCTCTATCTGTTCGACCTCATGGATGCCCTTGAGGAAATTGAGAGAGTGGGGCGCGGGGGTAAATACGTGGTGGTGGAGTCCTATCGTAACGAGCGGGAGAAAATGAACCTGCTCTACTGGCAACTGACCTGCGAGTGCTTCTTCACGCCACAGGAATGGCAATGGGTGTTTACCCAGGCCGGATATTCCGGCGATCACGGGTTCATCTATTTTGAATAAGAACAAAATTCTCCTTCTTGGCGGGTCTGGATTCATCGGCCTCCATCTTCGCGCCCGTCTCGTGGCCCATATGGGGGAAGACCAGGTTGTCGCCACCTATAACGAGACGCCTTTTCCCGGCGGGGTAAAATTCGAGGCCCTGTCCATGGATTTGCGGCAAGCTGTCCCCGATCTGGAAATTTTTTCCCATGCCGTGATTCTTTTCGCCAGCACACAGCCCGATGACTGTGCACGAAACCCCGAGGCGTCACAGGCGCTCAACGTGACGGTGACGAAGGCCATTATCGACCAACTGGACGAAAGCAACGTTTGTCCTGTCTTTGCCTCCACAGAGATGGTCTTCGACGGACAAAAGGGTGATTACGTGGAGAGCGATCCGATGAATCCTGTTTTACTCTATGGAAAACAGAAGGCCGAGGTGGAGGAATATCTCAGAGGCCACGTCCCCGGCGCCCTTATTCTGCGCATTGCCAACGTCTATGGTTCAGACCCGGCGGGAGGCGGAATCATCGCCGGATGGTACAAAACTGTGGCGGACGGCGCGGAAACCGTGAGATGCGCCAGTGATTATATTGCCTCACCAGTGCATGTGGAGGACGTTGCCGAGACTGTGCGGCGGCTGATGGAGGGCGGTTGTCACGGCACCTATCACATTGCCGGGCCGCAATCCTTAAGCCGGCTTGAGATTTTTGAGACTCTTCTTGATGAGATAAGAAAAGTAAGGCCTGTGGAAGTGAACGTCGTTTCCTGCGGGATCAACGACTTCCCGACCGCTGAGGGCCGCCCACTGAATATCTCGATGAAAGCGGACAAGCTGATTGCGGAAACAGGCCTGACACCGCGGGATCTGCGTTTGGCCTGCCGGCATCTAGTGGATGCGACGAGGGAGATCCGTTTTCTAAATCTTGCCGTCGAGGATCCGAAGCTGAGGTCCGAGCTCCTGGACGCCGTGGATGGCGTATTGCGTCACGGCCAACTGATACTGGGCCCGGAAGTCAAGGCATTTGAAGAAGCCGTCGCCGAGGCCTCTGGAAAACGCTATGCCGTCGGTGTGAGTTCGGGAAGCAGCGCCCTCTATCTTGCCCTCAAGAGTTTGGGAATCGGGCCCGGAGATGAAGTCATCACCACGCCTCTGTCATGGGTTGTCACCTATCATGCCATAGCGGCATGCGAGGCAACCCCAGTGCCGGTGGATATCCGGGAGGACTTCAATCTTGATCCTGGCCTCATCGAAGCGGCCATTACCCCGGCGACAAAAGCCATCGTTCCCGTTCATTTCACCGGGCGTATGTGTGAAATGGACAGGATTTGCGAGATTGCCGAGGCCAACAACCTGTCCGTCGTGGAGGATGCCGCCCAGGCCTATGGAGCCAGGTACAAGAACCACTGTGTAGGCTCTTTCTCAACCGCGGCCGCCTTCAGCATGAACCCGATGAAGGTTCTCGGCGCCTTCGGGGAGGCCGGCGCCATCACCACGGATGACGTGGATAACGCCGAAAAGCTTCGTGCTTTGTTATATGCTGGCGTGGAGGGCCCCGAAATCTGTGAATACATCGAGATCAACCACAAAATTGATACTATTCAGGCCGCCATGCTGCTGGTGGCGATGAAGTATCTTCCGGCGCGCATGTCGAGGAGGGCTGAAATTGCCAACCGCTACAACGAAGCTTTTAGGGATTTTGCGGTTTGTCCGCAGAGCAGCAAAGAATGGACCCATGCCTATTACATCTATTCCCTGCAGGTCGATCGCCGCGACGAACTGAAAAAGCACCTCGAGGACAGAGGCATTAACTGCAAGATTTATCATTATCCTATGATGCCGGATCAGCCGGCCTATGCCTATTTACCCAAGACGGATTTGCCGGTGGCGCGTAACGTTGTCTCGCGTATGTTGAGTCTTCCCGCCAGCGAGAAACTGACCGATGACGAAGTTGATTGCATCATCGAGACGGTACGGAATTTTAATGCCTGAAGCTTTCTGTAGTTTTCGTGATGCTTAAACTCAAAGACATTCCCGTCACGGGAGACAAGGCCATCTCGTACGTCGAAGATCGAATGGGGTTTCCTGTTGGGGAACTCGATATGTTTCCTAAGTATTTTCTGATTGAGACCGTGAATACGTGTAATGCCCGCTGCATCATGTGTGGGATTGATTTCGATAAGAAATCTAAAGCCATTATCAAAAAGGATCTTTTTGAGAAAATAACCCATGAGATTTTTCAGCATCGCGACCATGTAGAGAAAGTCATGCTCTACGTCGACGGCGAGCCATTGATGGACAAGAAATTGCCCGAGAGAATACGCAGGATGAAAGAGGCGGGGGTCAAAATCGTTAACATTGCGAGCAATGCCGGCTTGCTCGATGAAAAATTGGGGAAGGCATTGATCGATGCCGGTCTTGATGAGGTCTTCATCGCCATTGATTCCCTTAAAAAGGATGTTTACGAGGAAATCAGGGTCAGGCTGGATTTTGATACCGTCTACCAGAATACGGTCAATTTTATTGCTCTGCGGGATAAAATGAAGTCAGACCTCGTCATCCGAATAAATATGGTTCTGCAGGAATTGAATAAGGATGAAGGGCCCACATTCCAGGAACATTTTCAAAAACTGGTGTCTCCCCAGGATTTTGTGACGGTTCGTAAATCCCACAATTGGGGCTCGACCGTGAACGTCGGAGATTGGGGAGATGAAGTCGATGTCAACGGGTACCCCTGTATCGCTTTGTGGGGAACATGCGTGATTCACGTCAACGGGGACATACCTTTGTGCTGTGTGGATACGGGGACATGTCATCGTTTGGGGAATGTGCGGGAGCAATCCATCCAGGAGATATGGACAGGAAAAATTTTGGCCGATTTTAAAAAAATGCATATAGACGGCCGCCGCAAGGACATCCCTTTGTGTAACGGCTGTACCCTTTGGCGTGAAGACACACATATAGGTTGAGGCATGGATTTTTGCTGAAGGAAGACCGGGAAGTGCAAGAGAAGAAAATTATGGATATGCCTCATACCAGGGAAGACATTGAAGATTTTCTTGACCGGCTGTTTCCCGACAGGTGCATTGAAAAAGTGCTGCTTGTGAATCCGCCCGATTCCCATTCGGAACTGTTCCGTTATGATACGGCAAAGCGGGGACGTTATTCTTCCTATCCTCCTTATGGGCTGGCCGTTCTGGCGCAGAATCTCCGCGATATCGGGATAGACGTCGAGATTTGCAATCTGAATTACGAAATTCTCAAGGAATGCTATGAATTAGAGGATGAAACGAAGTTGGATTTTGACGGGATTTGGCACGATCTGTTAGACCGGGATATCGAATCCTTTCAGCCGGATTTTATCGGCATTACCTGCATGTTCACCATGAGCCATGAATCCCTGAAGAGGGTTTGTGCGCGGGCAAGCAGTAAGAAAATTCCCTTTGGCGTCGGCGGCGTACATATGTCCTATGATCAGGCATATGTTCTGGATGACATCCCCACCATCCCCATTATTTTTCTCAGGGAAGGGGATTTGGTCATCAAAAATTTCGTCGGTGCGGTTAATCGCACTATTGACGTCGATCGTCTGGGCCAGATGGTTCTCAATTCTGACAAGGCGCGCATATCCCTTGATAATGAATGCGTCCCCAGCGAGGAGGAAATAAACGTCATTCCCGCATGGGATCTGGTGGATACGCGCAACATGTCAAAATATGGGGTGACGGGGTCTTTTAAATTTCTCACCCCAGAAGGAACCCGGATGTCGACAATCCTTTCCAACAGGGGGTGCCGCGCACAGTGTACTTTTTGCGGCGTGCGAGGTTTTAACGGGAAGGGCGTTCGCAAACGAAGCATCTCATCGGTCGCCGATGAACTCCAATTGTTGAAAGATGAATACGGGATCGGCCACATCATGTGGCTGGACGATGACCTGTTGAAGGATGGAAAGCGAGCCATTGGCCTGTTCAATGAAATGACCCGGCGCAATCTGAATATGACATGGGATGCATCAAATGGCGTGATTGCCACATCCTGCACCGAGGATGTCATCGCGGCGGCCGAGGAAAGTGGATGTATCGCGCTGCATGTCGGTATGGAATCCGGAAACCCGGAGATACTAAAAATGATCCGCAAGCCCGGCACTGTGAAAAACTTCATCAAGGCGGCGGAAGTCCTCCATAACCATGAAAGTATTCATGCCTGTCTCCAGTTGATTGTCGGCTTTCCCGGCGAAACCATGCGTATGGTCATGGATACGGTCAAGGCCGCCTTGGAGATGAATATGGATTGGTGCAAAATTTCGCCTTTGCAGCCGCTGCCGGGCACGCCGATTTATTTTTCAATGATCGAGCAGGGGCTGATTGAAGATGACAGTGACCGCCAAGAGACGAGATATGCCGGCGGCCCTTTTGGCAAACAGGCGGAAATTGAACAGGGGTTACGCATGGCGACGCTGAATTTCGAGGAGGCGTTTTCCAATATTCCCCTGGATGCCGTGCCTTCCTGTGAGCAGGTCACGGATATCTGGTTCTACATGAATTATCATTTGAACTTTCATCGTATCTTCAGGGAAGACAGGCCGCCTAAGATCAAGCAGCAGATAGCGAATTTAGAGCATCTCAGCGATGTCATCGCGCCCGAGAATGGGTTTGCCCTCTATTTCCTGGGATTCCTGCAGTACAAATCCTTTGGCAAGATCGACGCTTCGATAATTAAGCGTTTGTCCAAGCAGCTGGACAGTTCGGAATTTTGGAGAGATAGATTTTCCGCTTTTGGTCTTTTCCCTGATGACCTGAAGACCATGGAATTTTCCAACCGTTATATCCCCGGCCTGCTTCCCAAGGGCTACACGCAGCCTCTTGTGGCCTAACCTCAATGCTTTGTATCGGCGCCTGATCGGCGCCAGGGAAGATATCGTCTGCGTGTGGGGATGACAGTGGATTTTCAGGATGTTGAATTACGAAAAAATAAATGATGAGGTTCTCTATACCAAGGACGTCATCACTAGGATTGATGCCTCGGATATAGAGATTCTGAAATCAATGGCGGCCACCAATCCGCGCAAGCGTGTGCGGCTGTGTGCGCATTCCGGACCGGACGATCTGGTGCACGAAATGCTGATCGTTCTTGGCGCTGCGAGCTATATTCCGCCCCATAAGGAGTCGGCCAAGAGCGAATCTTTCCACATGATCGAAGGCAGCATAAACGTGCTTGTTTACAATGATGACGGCACGTTGCGGGATGTAATTCCCTTGGCGGCGCCGGGGTCTGACCGGCCTTTTTACTATCGCTTGCCGGAGGGTTTATTCCATACCGTGCTTCCCGAATCGGATGTGGTGGTCTTTCATGAAACCACCAACGGCCCCTTTCAAGCCGGCGTGGCGCAGTTCGCCGACTGGGCGCCGGGAAACGAGGACGACGCGCAGGAGAAGGAAAACTATCTCGAAGCAATGCGGCGCATGGTTCGTTCCACCGGCGCCTAAATCCTCCCTGTCCCTCAATTTAGAAATCCATCATCCAAGGAACAGCTAATGCAAACATTTATGCGAGAGTCAAAGAACTGGGGGATCCATCTAATTGGATGGGGTCTTCTACCTTTTGGCCTTGTTTTGTTTACCCTGCGTATTCTGTTGTTTCATCTCCCCAGTCTGCGGCGGGCGGAAGTTCTTATCCTGCCAGAAAAGATCAATTTTGGCGGAACGATTCAGATCCCGGATTTTTGTCGCCATATCTTTCCCGGCCGGCATATTGTCTTTGTGACCTTCCTGGAGCCATCCCATAATCCGGTTATGCCTGTTATCTGGCATGACGTGGAAAATATGGAATTCATAAGCCTGACGCGGCTTATACTAGATTTCAATTTTCGCGGGCGCCGCATCGTCATTCCCCGCCGCCGCCTGCATGACCCTGCGGCGAGATGGATTCTGTCGCGTCTGGCGCACTGGCTGGGCAATAGCCCCGTATTACGAACTTACAGTAAAATTTTTAACGAAGCTCCCCCTCCTGAGACCTGCCTCAAGGCTCTCGACGAAATGTTGGTGCGAACCCCCCGGGATATTTGGGCGGACCGGTGGCCGGGCTATATGAGGCACAGCGTATATTTCCATCTCCAACGTGAGCTCATGCTGAAGAAACCGTCCCTACCTCCGGATCTGTGTGCAACGGTGGAACGTGCGTTGGAACGGGCGCGGAGAGATCATGCAGGAGTGCGACTGTGCGGACTTTACCTTAGGACGAACACCGACGACGCTCCTTGCATGGCCAATTGTGGCGGAAGTTCCCTTGAGGCCTATCTGCCTGCTATACGTTTTCTGGTATCGCGCGGTTTTCAGGTTCTTCTTACAGGTGACCGTCCCCTGACCAGATCGGTGGCGGAGGAATTTGAAGGCATGGTGGTGGACAGCGAGACGCTGGGGCTGGATCGCCACCTCTGGAGGGTCTATACAGCCTTGCATACTGATATCTTTGTTGGAGAGCCAGGCGGCGGCACCGCGTTCGCCTGGCTGATTACGGACCGCCAAATACTTGCCCTCAACACATTCGACTTCATCAGCGTTGTTAGCAATGCGTGGCTCTATTACAAACATGCCTACGATCATGAGGGGAATCATCTTCCCTTCTCGGATGTGACGGGAAGGTATGCGTTCTCGTTTGATGTTCCCGGCTCCTTCATCGTAGAAAACAACACGGCGGACGAAATTCTCGAGGCCACACGCGATTATGTGGAGGAAATGGAAAGCCCGGGTGGTAGTGAGACCGACCATGATCTGGAAGACCTGTGGCCGCCCTATTCGGGATTTAAGTTGGCGAATGCCCACTTGTCGCCGGCCTATGTGCGTAACTATTATAAAAAGAGAAGGATTTCAGCTGATTCCCGGTCTTAAATCCGCCCATCGGTACATGTGGCATATACTGAACAAACGATGAATAGAAGAGCCACATTTAGAAATTATTTTATACGACATACTATTCGCTATAAAAACGGCTAGAATTAACGCATTTTTTAATTTGTTACTATAGTGTAACCGCCTTTATTAATGCGGCGTAAGGTCACATGGGGGTTGATGGCTTGTCAGGGAAAGGGTATTAAAAAGGGTGTTATCGAAATCGGAGGATGATGAGAAAATGCCAACAGAAATTATAGATGAGGTGCGTGGAGAGCCTGGTTACTATGAGGGTCTCAATCTTGATTCCGCGGGGCTTAGTGAACTTGAGGACATCGTTGACACGCATTATTACCAGAGAATCAAAGAGATCTCGCCGGAGCATGCCAATGAATTCGCAGCCATCCCGATGGAGCGGTATCACGAACTCAGCCACCTGATCGATCACGGAAACAGCTGGGTGGTAGGCACCCGTCGCCTGCCGAAGAAAGAGACTGAAAAAGTAAAAGGCATGAGATTTTTCAACCAGCTTCGCGATATCGTTGGCCCCTTCGACCTTACCGACCAAAGGGGACTGGGCTGGGATGAGATGAACTGGCGTATCGTGCGTCCGGAACGGAGAGAGGATTTCGGGGGTCTGCATTCCGATAAATGGTTCTGGACCCTCACTGAAGGAAAAATTCCACCCGGTAAGGAGCGCATGAATATCTGGATCTCGGTCCATACCGAGCCGGGGAAATGCGGATTGAGAGTCGTGCCCGGGGCGTACGGAGATGATGAATCCATACGCTTCAAACCGATCATCGATCAATGTGGCAATACCCGGCCTCAGTGGGAAAACGAAGAAGAGTACTTGGAGAACTTCGATATTAATGTTCTGGAATGCAAGCCGGGCAATGTGCTCATCTTCAACGAAGACATTATTCACGGTGGTTCCTATAACTACGGAACGACCTGCCGAGTAAGCCTCGAATTCACCATGCTGGTGGATAAGCTATACGCGCGCCCTTATAACTGAGGGTCTTTATCCGCAGGGCTGTCCCCATCTTGGGGCGTGCCACGATGGCGGCGCAGTAGTCCTTTTGTCATCTGCGGGGTTGTCTCCATCTTGGGGCGTGCCGCGGTGGCGGCGCAGTAGTCCTCTTATCATCCGCGGGGGTTAGTCCCCACCTTGGGGCGTACCGTGGTGGTGGCGCAATAATCCTTTCGTCAGAAAAAACATGAAATTTCCCGGTAATTACCGTGACGATGCCCGTTCACGGAAGTTCCGGCCGCGAGGATAGGACAACATATGGAAATCAAAGAAGTGAACCTCTGGGAGAGGATGCTGCCCAATCAGCCTTATTACAGCGATCTCTTCCGTGGAAAGGGAGGTGTCGAAAAAGCGATCTATGATACGATCCTTCAGACCTGTGGGCTCGAACATCCGGCAAAGCATTTCCAGATCGAGGAGACGGATATGTTCAGCATAGATGTCATGGCCTCCAACCCCGTTACCCTGGGTATTCTGCAATGGCTGATCAGCCTGACCCAACCCAGGCGTGTCCTTGAGATCGGCGCTTTTGTCGGTGTATCGACGATGTATATGGCCGAAGCCATGCCCGATGACGGGAAGTTGACCACGATCGAAAAATTCGATCATTTCGCCGAAATAGCATGCCGCAATTTCGCCAATAACGGGTTTGAAGGAAAGATCGAGTTGATTTGCGGAGATGCCTTCGAGGAAATTCCACGGCTGGACACTTCTGAGCCCTTCGATTTCGTTTTTCTCGATGGCAACAAGGAAAGATACGCCGACCACTTCAAGCACGCCGCGCCCTTGGTACGTTCCGGCGGCGTGGTCGTCGTCGATGATACTTTCTTTAATGGAGATGTCTTCAATGATACTCAAGTGAGCGAGAAAGGCCAGGGAGTGCAGGCATTTCTGGACCATGCCGCTTCCTGCCGGAACTGGCGGCGCATGATGATTCCCAATGCCAACGGCATGATGGTGATGCTGAAGGAAGCTTGAGCACCTATCCCAGAGGCTCAAGTAAACTCAAGCACGAAGGACATTTTTTAGGAGAATTCTGACCAGGGGAGCACTGGAAAAGGCCAAAGAGGCTCTCCCGCATTCATTCGATATCAAGCCAAAGCATGAGAGGCAGCTTGTTCCTCAAAGACGGTCTACGAGATCATCGAAGCGGTTCAATGTGTTGATAATTATGAACGAAACTGGAAAGGGGACAGGGAACATCAAGGATATAAAAATAAAAATATCTCGGGAACATCCCGTGGAAAATACATCTAGCAATTCCCGAAGGTTTGTTTTGGAAACCGGAACGGACGTGGATATCGAAAAAGTTATAGATAAATTAAAGCAGACAATACCAGAGCTTGGTAAATATGAATTTTCAATAAATAGTAAATCAAGAGTTTTCAAGTTACAGCATAAAGAATTTAAATTATTAGGAAGGATATTATTGCTGAAAGACTTGAAGATAAAAAAAATTAGTGAAGGAAAATATCAAGTCCTTGTAAAATATGACCTTCCAGAGCGTAAGGCATTTTTCTGGATGGTTTTGTTTGGACTTTTGCTTGGAATCGTACCGGGCCTGCTTATCTATTTTATCGGAAGGCGGACTCCGGTGCGCACAGCCGCGGTCGTAAGCCCGGCGCTAGATCGTTTTATCCAATTAATCCAGGCTGGGGAATGATTTGAATCGCCTTATAATTAATGAGTGCTGACCATAAATTCTGAATCACAGTATTTTATTGATAGTTTCTTCTGATATATTTTCATGCGTATCCATCACCTTTGAAAGTAGGTTCCTTACCTCCGGTGAGTATTTTGGCTCACAATCTTTCTCCAAAGAAATAATTTTAGAGAAGAAATATGCGAGCTCCGGAGGGGGGCGTGGAATGTCTTGAAAGGCTTTTACGGAAAAGTTGTATATATCTTTTGTTTTAACCATTCCTAAATAGTCATACATGTGAAGGTAAAAATCATGCAGTGACATTTTTCTTCTGAAGTCGAAAGTATTTACATCAACACTGTTATTTTTTTTAAAAATAAACTCAATTATTGGCGAATCACAGCGCGCAATGAGTGATGGGCTGTCAATTCTGACGTAATCCACAATCCATTTATCCGGAAGCAGTGGGGATATGGGGCTGCACTCTCTGCTAGCTGGGCCAGATGCATTTTGGCAGACGTAAAATTTGGCTTCGGGATGCTTGGCTATAAATTTTTGATAATAGATCAGCCAATCCACGCCAATTTCGTTAAGGCAGCCTTTAGAGACTATTAAATCCAAGTTGATGTCATCAAGCATATGAACCAGATGAGCGGGACAGAGCACAATATCTCCACTAATCTTGCCAGCACTATTTCCGTTTTCCACAATGTAATCAATATTCATATCTTTGTTTGAAACCGCCAAGAATATTTCCGCGTAAAAAAGGGTTTCAGGAACATCAACTAATATGTATTTGTCCGGCCTGATTTTTGGGTTGTTCAGCCAAATGTTAGCAAGAGCCCCGTAGCCACCTCCTATTTCGCATATGTTGGAGTAATTTCCATATGACGTGCATGAAAGCATTGAGCTTGCATGATAAAAAAGTTCTCTCGATAAATACCTGCCGTTCTTTTTTAAAGTGGTGCCGGGTGGGGCAAATTTACTGTCGCTTAAAAGTTTTATCGTATCAATCTGATCGAGAAACGCTCTGGTAATTATTTCTTGATAAAAATGTATACGTAAGATGTCAGGAGATATGTACTTCAGTAACTTTGTTGGGATGTAATGAGAAAAGACAAAAGGGAAAACTTTCGCAAGGGGGGCTACCAACCGTCTATTGTCATATCTACGTCCCATTGTACCGCTAATTGCATCTTCCGTTGTTTTATAGTTTCTTATTTTATTTTTAATTAATTGTCTTATCCGACCCCAAATATCTCCGTCATCCGGGATTAATTTCTTTTGTTTATATTCGTTTTCACTGGATATGGCTTCGTGAAAATGACTTATCGATTCTTTCAATATCTTTTCATTACGATTAAGCATGTCCTAATCATCCTGTATTTCTATAACCGATATTTCCCAAATAGCCTTCATTTCAGCCCCTCCTTCATGCCCCGTCTGTGTGATGGATCAATTTCACTGTATAAAGCTTACCAGTGCTCCTTAAAA
>Ga0187827_10000104_pt1 | contig 128492 bp, 131 predicted proteins | sample ETNtaG_39_FD_167969 | JGI IMG/M metagenome (GOLD analysis project Ga0187827, IMG submission 167969) | Marine microbial and viral communities from oxygen minimum zone, Eastern Pacific Ocean - ETNP2014_SV_150_PacBio MetaG (Illumina Assembly) | ecosystem: Environmental > Aquatic > Marine >... | reverse complement strand
GGAGCTGAACCTCCACCACCGCCACCACCTTGGTCACCGGCAGGTATGTCTCCGCCAGCACCGCCACCACCTTGGTCACCGGCAGGTATGTCTCCGCCAGCACCGCCACCACCTTGGTCACCGGCAGGTATGTCTCCGCCAGCACCGCCACCACCTTGGTCACCGGCAGGTATGTCTCCGCCAGGACTGTCTCCGGCAGGTATGTCTCCGCCTTCAGCACCGTGAGCTCCACCATCCATCATATCTTTGCCACCTTGGGCTCCGGTACCGTGATCTCCGCCTTCACCACCTATCATATCTTTACCATCACCCATCATATCTTTACCGTCACCTATCATATCTTTACCATCACCCATCATATCTTTACCGTCACCCATCATATCTTTACCATCACCCATCATATTACCACCAGCCATGTCTCCACCAGGTCCACCAGCCATGTCTCCATCAGCTCCACCCGCCATTGGGCCAGTTCCATCAGCCATGTCTCCACCAGGTCCACCAGCCATGTCTCCATCAGCTCCACCCGCCATTGGGCCAGGTCCACCAGCAGGTCCACCTTCACCGCCAGGTCCACCTTCACCGCCAGGTCCACCTTCACCGCCAGGTCCACCTTCACCGCCAGGTCCACCTTCACCGCCAGGTCCGCCAGCAGTTCCACCTTCACTGCCAGGTCCGCCAGCAGATCCACCTGGTGGTGCATCTTGAGGGCCTTCAAATCTATCAGTAAATCCTTCTTCTTCTACTCTTTCTCCGACCTTTTCATCTAATATTTTAAATGTTTCAGCTCCAATAGGACCATCTGGACCACCTGGACCACCTGGGCCACCTGGGCCACCTGGGCCACCTGGGCCACCTGGGCCACCCGCCATTGGGCCAGGTCCGCCTCCTGGCATAATTTCTGCGTTAGGGTCTTGAGTTAATCCTGCATCTGCAAAAACTTCACTCACTATTTCTGATTTTGAATCTAAGTGATCACGGTGACTTTCTTTAAAATCACGCTCTTTACTTTCTTTTCTATCAAAAAATGCTTGACCTGGATCAACGTTATCTACATAGTCTCCTCCAAAAGCATCACCGAATGCTGCTTCTTGAGGACCTTGGAATTCTCCAGTTTTTTTACCGGTTTCAAATTCATATTCGTTATTACTCATTACTTCACCATCATGGTAAACTCCACCCATTTCAGGTTTTGATAATGATCCCATAGCATCATCTGCTCCTCCACCAGCTCCTCCAAACGACATAGTTGCACTTCCAATTCCTTCAGGACCACCAGGACCACCAGGGCCACCAGGGCCAGCAGGACCCATGTCATCAAATTTCATTACAATATCTTCTCCACCTTCATGAAGAGAAGAACCTCCTCTTCCAAAAACTTTGAATTCATTTGTTTCAGAAATATCCACTCCAAAACTATCATTTTCTAACCCGCCAGGACCGCTAGGACCACCAGGTCCACCAGGACCATCTTTTTTCCCGTGGAAAATTTGTGCTCCTTCATGAGCAAAAGATATTTCTCCTTCTCCACCTTCTCCACCTTCTCCATACATCATAACTGGAGGTGGAATGAAACCTGCCATTTTTCCATCCTCAGTAAATAAAGCTTTACCTTGAATATCTGCTATAACATTATTTCCATCTGCGTCCATAGTAAGTACTTGAATTTTCCCCTCAATCTTATCAAGCATTGAGTCGTCTTGAGATGCTTTTTGCCAGCAATCATCTGACATACAATGTACTTCTGTAATAGGTTTGAACCCTGAAATTTCTCCTGAATCATCCCTAAATACTTCTTTCATTCTAAATTCATGTTGTGTTTTCGCATGACCTTCCGAATCAAAGACAACATCTTGTTCTACAAAGAATTTATCTGTTTCTCCAGTTAAAGGGGCATCTCCAAACATATCTATTAAGTTAGGAGTGTCGCCTTCACGATCGAAAAATCCTTCTTCTTCAATATGCTTAGCATGTTCAACAAAATATTCTTTTCCAATCATTTTACCTGCTTCTAATCCAGAAAAACCTTCATCACCATAACTAATGGTGTGTCCTGCAGACATTCCCATTGGTTCACCATCCTCACCATATACGATTGGAGGGGGTATACTAAATTCAACCATTTTTCCCGTGCTGTCTTTACCAAGGAAAGGCATTTCATGCTGTTCCATAATTTCTCCTGATGCATCGTACTCTAGAGCAGGTATTTCAGGAGGCTCAGTTGATTCTCCTTTAGAATCTTTCATGGTATCTGGGTTTAGAGGAATAGTTCCTCTTGGTCTTCCTCTGGAATCATATTCAATTACAGATGGTACCAATTTCCCATTCTCGTCAAAGGTTACTAAGTTTAGAGCAGCTTTAGACTCATCTCCTGCATCTCCTGCAACAGGTGCTTTGGGTGCAAAAGCATTAAAAAATGTAGTTGCAACCAACTCGTCCTTACCTTCAGGGGCTACATAGAATACATCAGGTACTTCTCCTGATACTTCATTCCCTTCAACATCTGTAGCTACCATGTCTCCGATTTTCTTTCCTATAGGTTTTCCATCCTCATTGAAAACTACTTCATCAGGCTTTTTCACTCCTATTTGGTTTCCATTCTCATCAAACAGTGGATCAGGTTGAGGAGGTAAAAATTTCTTCTCAAATTTTGCTCTTGCACTATCCAAATCAGGTCTTTCTCCTGTAACTTCATCTATTTCAATAGTATTTTCTATTAAATTAATTCCTGGAAGAGCTGTAGTAGGTGCTTCGTCTGATCCTTCTGCAGCATCTGCTATTGCATTAGGGTCAGTATCTTCCTTTGAGAGAGCTATCACTTCTACGTTTTCTAGAAAATCTATTGCAGTTCCAGATCCTTCAAGTCCTTCATCTTCTCCTTGAGGCGCAACAAGATCAGATATATCTAAAGTTGCTCCTTCTGCAAATTGTTCTTGGGTAGCTTTGACTGCTTCAGCCACACTTCCAGTATCTTTTATCACTTCAACAACTTCTGGTCCACCCAAAGCAGCAGTTTGAAGAGCATTTTGAAGTCCTTTGAGGTCGTCTGGAGGTGTAACGTCTTGAAATTCTTCAGGAACTGGTAAATCCAATTCGACTGCTTTAGCAATATCAGCTGCTAATATAGGATCATCTGCTACATCTGCTAAATCTTTTGTCTCTGTCACTTCGAATGTTACACCTGGCTGAATAACGACAGCCTGTAAAGTTTGCTTATCCTCTTCATCTTGACCCATTCTCATCATTGTTGCAGTTCCTTCTAGAAGATCTGCAGAATAATCTACTTTCAGATCTCCTTCATGATCAATGTCTATAGTTCTAGCAAGACTTCCGCCAGTACCTTGAATTGTTACAGCTCCATCAGCAGTTAGGAATGCCCAAGTGCTAGGAGGAGATGGGGCAGAAGTAACATCAAAATCTATATCTCCATCAACAAGTCTTACTTGCGCATGTCTTTCACCTCCATCTTCAGGACCTCCATTGATTATCTGAAAAAGTTCAATGTTAACTTCAGTGTTTGGCTCTAGGAGTACCATGCTTCCATCAGGAAAGTTCAATACCGCTGATGAAACATTTAAAGTTCTTACACTCCAACCTTGTTCTATAGGTTGTGCATCAAAACCAGCAATCCATTCGGAGTCTTGGTTTACTTTAAATTCTGCAGCTCCTTCTAAAATTGCTAAAGTAAGAGGAGGTTGTTCTATTGATTCAATTCCTTTTTCTTCTAACAGGTCTTCTATTACTACTAATTCTTTCTTTTGAACCTTCTTTACTTTTTCAGCTTTTTTAACTGTTTCTTTCTTTACTTCTTCCTTGGGAGGTGAAGTTTTTTGGGTTTGTTCTTTAGATTTTTCAGGAACTTTTTCTATTTTATTTTTTACTTGTTTTACTATTTTATCTGGGACTGGAATTGCAGATTCAGCGTCTCCACCACATGCGATCACAATAGTAAAAATTAATATTGAGATAAAAAGAGATTGTTTTTTTAGTATAAATTTCATTTTGTTACCTCTAGAAGAATTATTTTGATTATTTTGATTATATAACTTTTTTTAATTTTCTTAATTTATTTAACAAAATTTACATGTAGAACATATAATATTTTATGATAGAATCCGAATGTTCTACTATTAATGTCCCTGTAGCTCAATGGATAGAGCGACGGCCTTCTAAGCCGTAGGTTGGGGGTTCGAGTCCCTTCAGGGACGCCATACTGGACTTTAAAACAAATAATCTTGCAGATGGAAATTCAGCATCATTGATTTATTCTATGACACTTGAGTATTTGAGAGAAGGCTTATAAGGTTTAATATTTTTTTGCCGACTCTATATAACCTTGAGAGTGGTAATAGACATTGTGGAAGAATTAAAAAACCTTTAGAGTCGGCAAACCCCTAAGTTATTATTCTTTAAATATCCAGAGTTAGCGGTCTAAATAGGGCATAGCATTCATTTTTTATAACTTTTTATAAAAATTCCGTTAAGTATATAGAAGCTCATAGAACTCGATTATTAATAAAAGTAGGTAAATATATAGTTTGCAAGAAAAGAGAGCTATTAGAGAATTTATTTAATTTTTCAAATAATTGATTTTTTTAGATTTCAAATTAAACAAAAAGTGAACATTGTACTTAATTAATATATTTTTTATTTAGTTAATGTTGAAAAATATATGAAAATATTTCTTGTTATTAAGTATAAAAATGAACAAAAACAGTAATAATTTTGTATTTATATAAAAAAAATATAAAAAAAATACTAAAAAACTATTGACCTAGTAATAATTAATTGGTAATTTGGTATCTACTAAATATATAAAAACAATTTTTAATATAAGAATTCTTTCTTTATGGCTAAGAAATCAAAAAAAATGCTTCAAGTTGAGAAGAAATTCAGGCAACCTTTAGAAGAATTATTGCCAAGACTAATTAATATTAATGGTTTAACTGATACAGCTAATGAGTTAGGCCTTAGTAAGGCTACATTAGGTTATTGGTTACTTAAACTACAAATTAGAGTGGTTAGAGTTGCGTTAAAACCTGATGAAGAAATTCGTGTTACTACTAAACGTGATTAGAGTTTTTCTTGTTATTTAGTGTTAATGCTGCCGTATAGCCCGCTCCAAAGCCATTATCAATACTTACTACTGATACTCCAGGAGAACAACTGTTAATCATAGTTAGTAATGCTGAAATACCTTCAAAAGAACTACCATATCCTGTACTTGTTGGTACTGCTATTACTGGAACTGAGACTAAGCCTGAAATAACTGTTGGTAAAGCGCCATCCATTCCAGCTACTACAACTAAAAATTTGGCTTTTCTAATCTTAGATAAATTATTTGTAATTCTTTGTAACCCTGCAACTCCTATATCACAAATTTTTTCCGTTTTGCATCCCATAGCCTCAGCTGTAAATACAACTTCTTCTGCTACAGGAATATCTGATGTGCCAGCAGACACAACAAGTAAGCCATTTATGGATTTTTGTTTCTTTTTCCTACTATCTATCAAAATCATTTTAGCTTTTTCGTTATATTTTGCTGTAGGAAATTTTGTTAGTAGTGTAGAAGTATGTTTTTCTGAAGCTCTTGTAATTAAAACAATTTCTGAAAATTGATCTATTGATTCTGCTATTTTTAATACTTGTTCAGGTGATTTTCCTTCTGCATATATTACTTCAGGGAATGTTCTTCTCATATGTCTATTATGATCTAATACCGCAAAGCCCAAATCTTCAGTGCTAGAAAGAGATAAAATTTTAAGACCTTCTTCAATAGAAATTTTTCCTTCTTCAATATTTGTTAATATTTTTCTTATCTTTTCCGTTGCTCTTTCCTTATATATAGTAATAAATTATTATAAAAGTAATTCTAACTTAGATTAACTTAAAGTCATAAGAATTTTTTGATATTATTTATTAAAAACTATTAAGCATTTGGAACAAAAAATGAAATTTTCATGTTTACAGGATAATTTAAGTAAAGGTTTAGCTATAGTAAGTAGGGCAGTAGCAACTAGAGCTCCTTTACCGATCACTCAAAATATTTTATTAGAAGTAGATGATTCTAAAATTAAAATTACTGCTACCAACTTGGAAATTGCTATTAGCACATGGGTTCCAGGCAAGACTGAAAGTGAAGGTTCTTTAACTGTACCTGCAAGAATGTTTACTGATTTTATAAATTCACTACCTTCTGGAGATCAAGTTGATATCTCTGCTACTGAAGATAATCATGGTATTGAAATAAATTGCGGAAAATTTAAGGGAAGAATCAGTGGGACAGCAGCAGATGAATTTCCTCCAATTCCAGTAGTAGATGATGATAATACTTTTACAGTCTTGGGCTTAGATTTGAAAAAGTCTTTAGAAAGAGTAGTGGTTGCTGCAGCTACAGAAGATTCCCGGCCGGTTTTAACTGGTGTAAAAATGGATATTTCTGATGAAGAAATAACTTTAGCAACTGCTGATGGTTTCAGGTTAGCTGTAGATAAAGTTAAAATTAAAAATAATGGTAATGTATTGCCCAGTGATGTGATTATTCCTGCTAGAACAATGCAGGAACTTCAAAGACTTATTCCTGAGATAGAATCAGAAATAAAATTTTCTATTACTGAATCTTCTAATCAAGTTCTATTTTCTTTCGATACAATTCAGATTGTTTCACAGTTAGTACAAGGTCAATTTCCAGATTATTCTAAATTAATACCTGATTCTCATACTACTCAAACAATTATTAATAGAGAAGAATTTTTGCAAGCTGCCAGAGCAGCAAGTATTTTTGCTAGAGATGGAAGTGGGATTATTAAGCTAATTTTTGTTCCTTCAGGTTCAGGAGTTGTGAATATTTTTTCAAGTGCAGAAGAAATAGGTGATTTAGAGAATCAAATCCAGGCTAAAATAGAAGGAGAAGAAGCACGAATTGCTTTCAATAGTAAATTTTTGATAGATGTTTTAAATGTTATTAAGAGTTCTGACATAGTCTTTGAATGTTCTTCGCCTTCAAGCCCTGGTGTTTTTCAAGAGCATTCTGATAATTCAGATGATAATAATTCTTATACTCACGTAGTAATGCCTATGTTTGTTCAGTGGTAATAAATTTATATTGTTCTAAGTTGATTGAATACTGATTTAAGTTTATTTAACCCTAACTCTAAACCATTGCTTACATTCATGAATTTATAGTTTTCTTTTATCCATTTTTCACAGTATTTATAATCAGCAAATGTAGTTCCAACGAATTTACCTTTTTTAAGAGCTTTTTCACATACTTCCTTCATTATTTCTTCAATTTTTGGATGATGTATTTCTCCTGGTATACCTAGTGACACTGATAGGTCAAGTGGACCTACAAGTATTACATCATATCCATCTACTTCAAGTATTTCATCTAAGTTATTTAAAGCTTTTTGGCTTTCCATTTGAAGAATTAGGAGATTTTCATTATTAGAATTTTTGAGTATTTCATCTAATTGTAAACCTAGTTGAGTAGCAAACCAGGGTCCGACACCACGTTCACCTAGAGGAGAATATCTTGAATACTTTACTGCAGCTTCAGCTTCTTCTGCTGAATCTATTTGTGGGATCATCACTCCACCAGCACCTATATCAAAAGCATTTTTAATAAGAGATGGATCATTCCATCCTACTCTTATAATAGGGCAAACATTTTTCTTATGAGCTAATATTGTGATTGGCATTATTGAATCGAATGACCAAGGAGTATGCTCAAGGTCTATCCAAACCCAGTCAGGTTTACAATCATATATTTGAGTAGCAATATTAGTTTCTGCAGAGAACATACTTGCTCCAAGAACTGTTTCTCCATTTTTTAACATTTGTTTTACATTGTTTGAGAAGTACATAATTAGCCTTACTTGTTTCTTTCAAACTCTATAAAAATTAATTTTTATTTTCAATATTCAAGTTATATATATTCAGTTGAAATTAAGTTCAAATATAACGCTGAATAACATACTAATTTATACATAAAAAACGCTGTACAATAATTTTATATATTTCATATTATTTTTAGAATTCGGAGTAATTTTGATGCAAAATATATTGAATATTATTCATATTTTCTATCAAGATATATATATTAAAAAAATTTGAATTATTCAAAAATCAATACAAAATTATAAGTATTACGCAAATTAACCTTCAGAAATATATTGTATATAAATAAAAAACCTATATAATAACAGCAGTTACGGCACATGTATCAGCAAAACGCCGTATTAAACGCTATTATAGGAGCAAAACGCTATGAATGCTATTGGAAGTTATAAATATCCATCAATTCATTTGAATAGAGCTATAGAAATTGTAAAAGTGATTGCATATGACTTCGGAGGGTCTGTAAATCGCTCTACATTAGCTTCTAAACTTAATTTAAGTCCAACTGGTGGGCAATTTTCTAAAGTTGTGAATGGTTGTAAGGAATGGAATCTAATCCATGGTAGAACTCATATTTCACTTACTGAATATGGTTTGATTGTTTCAAATCCCCAAAATATTGATGAAAATCATTCTATAAAACTTAAAATAATAAGATCCATTAATATTTTCAATGATTTTATTAATAATTTTCCTGAAATTGATATTCGTGATCCCAATTTCCATATCTACCTTCAGCAAATTACTGGTGTATCTCGTTTAGAAATTGATTCTTCCTTCAAATTTTTGAAATCTTTATTTTCTGAAGTTATTAATATTCTGAATGAAAATAAATCTTATTTTAATACTGACAATATCAATCAAAATCAATCTTTATTATCTGATGTAAAAAATGACCAACAAAATATTGCTTCAAATGATATACAGATCATATTTAGAGACGTAAATGTTAAGATGCCAGATACTAATGAATCTATTGAGGCTATTATTGCTCTATTAAGAGCACATAAAAGTGGTTAGCATTAAAAGTATTCTTTTATCCTTAAAGCAACCTGTTTAGGTAATCCAGGGGTTAATTGAATAGATTTCAAGTCTGCTTCTTTGATGGCATTAATAGAACCAAACCTATTTATTAAAGCTTTTTTCCTTTTTGGGCCTAATCCTTCTATATCATCTAATTCTGATTTTAGAGATTTATCAGATCTTTTTGTTCTATGAAAATTTACAGCGAATCTATGTGCCTCATCTCTTATCTGTTGAATTAAAAATAATTGTGGAGAGTTATCTTCTAATTTTATTGGTTCGAAAATTCCTGGTAAGAATATGAGTTCATTTTTTTTTGCGATACTAGCTATATTTAGTTTATTAAATCCAGAGTATAATAATTCTTCTTGTACTGAGTTCAATTGACCTTTTCCACCATCAATTAATATTAAATCGGGAGTGTATTTTAATGGATTTAACTTATCTTGATTTATATGTTTTATTCTTCTCTTTATGACCTCTTTTAGTGCTGCATAATCATCATTTCCTTGAAAAGATTTTATATTAAACTTCCTATACAAAGATTTTTTGGGTTTACCATTTTCGAACACTACTAGACTTCCTACAACATTTGATCCTTGAATATGTGATATATCATAACATTCAATTATCTTTGGTAATTTAGGAAGATTAAATGATTCCTTTAATCCTGATAAACCCATTGAAATAAATGTTTTTTTTACTTCATTTTTTATTTTTTGTTGTTTTGCCCATTCTTCTTCATTATATAAAGCCATCTCAAGTAATTTCTTTTTTGATCCTTTTTGAGGATTGGAAATTATTACTTTTTTTTGATTTTTTGAAGATAACCACCTTGAAATCTTTTTGTGTGAATTTATCGGATTCAAAGTAATTATTTCATCGGGAATATATGGAGAATAAAGGTAATATTGTTCTATGAATCTACTTATTAACTCGGGTGTAGAGTTGTTTAAAGAATCAATTTTTTCTAAAAGGAAATGATCTCTTCCTATTAAATTCCCTTTTCTTATATGGAATATTCCTATCCAATTTTCTGTTTGAATATTAGTTAAAGTTATAATGTCAGTATTGTGATTTTTTTCAGAAACAACTTTTTGTTTTTGATATATATTCTTGATTGAATTAATTTTTTCTCTAAGTATTGTAGCTTTTTCAAAATCGAGATTATTTGATGAGTTCCACATTAATACATTTAAGTTTTTTACTACTTCATTAAAATCTCCTTCAAGAAATTTAATTACTTGTTGAATTATGTTTTGATATTCTTCCTTATTACTTTCACCACTACATGGAGCTATACATCTTTTAATGTAAAATTCAAGACAAGGACGAGGATCTTTTCCTGTGATTTCTTTAGTACAGCTTCTGTATGGAAATAACTTATTAATAATATTTAAAGTTTTCCTGACTGAATTCACATTAGCGTATGGTCCAAAGTATCTTGATCCATCTCTAACAATGTTTCTTGTTAAATAAACTTTTGGGAAATTTTCTTGAGTATTAATTTTAATGTAAGGATAAGACTTGTCATCTTTCAATCTAATATTAAACATGGGTTTATATTCTTTGATTAAAGTATTTTCAAGTAAAAGAGCTTCTTGTTCTGTTTCTGTGACTAAATATTCGAAGTCATCAATATATTTATTTAAGTTTTTTTCTTTTTGGTGTTTAAATTTTTTTTGGAGAAAGTAAGTTTTTAAACGATCTCTTAATCTAGTTGATTTTCCAATATAAATGATTTTTTGTTTAGATTTGAGAATATAAACACCAGGTTTTTTGGGTACATTTTCAATTCGTGAAGATATTAATTGAGGGCTTTTTGTGTTCATTCAATAAGAAATTTATCACAATATGAAACTAAGAATTATTAGAACTCCTATAAGAGTTGAAGTAATGATAGAAAATTTTACTGTTTCAGATTTCAAGTTTTTCCCTATATTGTTTCCAAAAATTTCTATATCTTGATTTTCAATATTAGATTGTAATACAGAGGTACTTAATATTTCGTCCGGATTAATTACTTTTGGGCCAGTTGAATCGGAAACAATACTATTTACAATATTGGGTTTTCTAGTTTTTTTATTTTTTTTTGTAGATTTGCTTTGATTTTGGGCAAATCTTTTTGATCCTTTTTTAGCCATATTATTTCTTATTTAATTCCTTAATCATGTCTACCACGATATCTGTTGATTTTTCAATGTTTATTTTAGAAGAATTTATTACACAATGATAGCTTGAAGGATCTAAAGGGGTTTTTTGAAAAGCATCATTAAAATATTTTAATTGAGCTTTATCTGCATGTTCGATTATTTCTTCAGCTGACTCTTTATTAACTTTTTCCTGTTCCATTGTATTTTTTATTCTGTCTTCTATATCAGCCACTACAAGAATTTTTAATGCATTGGGGTTATCTTTTAGAATTAAAGCTCCGCCTCTACTAATTATGACTACTTTTCCTAATTCTCCTAGATCTTTTATCACTTCATGAGTTGTATCTATAAATCTTTGATAATCAATTTTAGATCCTGCTGTGGTTAAATCATTATCCATAGAACTATAAGGTTTAGATAAAATATAATCTATGCCAGGGCCAAAATAAGGATCTCCTCCCATGCCTACAGCAACTGATTTTTCTAACATACTATTTATAGAATCTGCAAATTTAGTAGTTAAAGTTGGAATTTTCTTTTCTACTTGATTGAGGGCTTCTACAGTAGAACCTACTTTTTTTGCAATATTTGCTAAAATTAAACGATCTATAAAATCAAAATCTAATTTCTTTGCAACGGATCTACCTAAAATCTTTACTCCTGATCCTTGTCTTCCTTCTATAGTAACTATGTTCATTTTTACAATTATTTATTTTTTATGCTCTTGGATGAGCTCTATTATACTCTTTTTTCATCCAAGTTTTATCTATGTGTGTATAAATTTGTGTTGTGGCTATACTTGAATGTCCAAGCATTTCTTGAACATGTCTGATACTCGCTCCACCTTGTAAAATATGTGTAGCAAAAGTATGCCTAAATGTATGTGGAGTGTAATTATAATTCATTTTATTCTTTTGGAATATTATTTTTACAATCTGCCAAATGGTTTGCCTACTTATTCTTGAGCCTCTATTGTTTAAAAATAATGCTTGGTTTTGTTTTTTCTTTATATTAGATCTTTCTATGTTTATATAGTTATTTATAGAAGTTAAGGCTGAATAATTAATAGGTATTAACCTTTCTTTTTGTCCTTTTCCTATACATCGAATTATAGACTCAGCATTATCAATATCTGAAGTATTTAAGTTTACTAATTCTGAAATTCTTATACCACAACCATATAGTATTTCAATAATTGCAATATCTCTTTTTGCTGTAGGATGATTTTGTTTATTAAGGTAATCAAAAATAATATTTATTTCTTCAATTGATATAGTTTCAGGTAATTTGTTTTCACGTCCTTTGATTCTGATGTTTTTTGCTATATTGGTTTTTAGTTGTTCTTCCAAATAAAGATATTTGAAAAGTGATCTTATAGAAGCAATTTTTCTAGATATTGTAGATAAGGAATATTCTTTGTCTTTGCAGGTAGCTATATAATCGCTAATGGTTTCTTTATCTATACTGTTTATTGAGGTTATTTTCTTATTTATAGAAGAAAAAAATTGATTTAGATCATTTCGATATGCTTCTATAGTTTTTTCAGAATATCCTTTTTCAACTTTTAGATATCCAAGGAATTCATTTGTTGTAATAAGAAAATTATTTTTCATTAATATAATTTTTGTTGACTCAAAAAAATTAAATTACTAGAATCACTAATGAATTTATATGATAATTTTATATTACAGGTATTATGATTTCTATTCCTTTTAACCCAATAATGATTGAGATTGGCAATTTTGTTTTGAGTTGGCATGGATTTTGGAGTTTTGTTGGTGTTTTAGTAGCCATTTATCTAGTTGCAAAGTGGGCTAAAAAGGATGGGCTGAATCCTGATTTAGTCTATAACACTGCAGTATGGGGAGTTCTTGGAGGTATCTTAGGTGCTAGAATTGTTCACGTATTAGACCACCTTCCTTACTATATCGATAATCCTGGGAAAATATTGGCCGTATGGACAGGAGGTATAGGTTTATGGGGAGGAATAATTGGAGGAGTGTTAGGAGGTGCAATTTATGCTTATATTCAAAAATATCCTGTAGGGAAATTAATGGATTTAACAGCTCCAGCAATGTTGATAGCTCAGGCTATAGGTAGATTAGGGGATGTTTTCAATGGAGAGCACCTTAGTAGGGCTACAGATTTACCATGGGGATGGATATTTACTCATCCCGATAGTCCTGGAAGGAGGGGAGCTTTAGAACTTTTTGGAAATCCTGTTCAACCAGTCCATCCTTCAGTTGTTTATGAAATAATTTGGGATTTATCTGTTTGTTGGTTTATCTGGAGATATAGAAAAAGTTTGAAGCCAGATGGTAGCCTTTGGATGCTTTACATGGCTTTATACTCAGTAGGTAGATTTTTAATTCAATTTACAAGAATGGATTCAGTAAAATTTTGGGCTTTACAAGAAGCACATATAATAAGTTTGATTATTTTCACTATTTCTATTGTTTTTTTGACAATTTATACAAGACCTGTAAATTGGGTGAAAAAAAAGGATTTATCACAGGATCCTAAAAGTAAAGTAACTAGTAAAAGAAAAAGAAGAGTTTTAAGAGATTCTTAAGATGAAAATTTTCTGAATATTAGAGAACTATTATGCCCTCCAAAACCTAGCGAATTACTCATAACAGTATTTGTATCTGTTTTGATACTTTTATTGGGAACATAGTTTAAATCACATTCAGGATCTGATGTTTCAAAGTTAGATGTTGGAGGGATTTCTCCATTTATTAGTACCATTATAGAAAAAGCTGCCTCTAAAGATCCTGCTGCACCCAATAAATGACCTGTAGTGGATTTTGTTGAACTAATTGGAATGTTATAAGCATGATCTTCAAAAACTGATTTCATTGACATTGTTTCAAATTTGTCATTCATTGGAGTAGATGTACCATGAGCATTTATATAACCTATCTCTTCGGGTTTAATTTCTGCTTCTTCAATAGCTATTTTCATTGCCCTTGCTGCACCTTCTCCGCCCGGGGATGGCTGTGTTATATGAAAAGCGTCGCTAGTTGCACCATATCCAATGATTTCAGCAAGAATATTAGCTCCTCTTTTTTTTGCATGTTCTAAATCTTCTATTAACAGTACTCCAGCACCTTCTCCTAATACGAATCCGTCTCTGTTTAAATCAAATGGTCGAGATCCTCGGATAGGATCTTCATTATTCATAGAAAGAGCTTTACATGAGGCAAAACCTGATAATGCAATAGGGCATATAGCTGCCTCAGATCCTCCAGCTATTGCTAAATCCACTACACCTCTTTTAATCATTTCCGTAGCCTCTCCAATAGCATCAGCTCCTGTAGCACATGCGGAAACAGGGGAGAAATTTGGACCCTTAGCACCTAAATCCATTGAAACTCTTCCAGAAGCCATGTCTGGAAGCATCATAGGTATAAGGAATGGAGATACTCTATTAGGACCTTGATTCCTCATGACATCAAATTGCTCAGATAATGTCATAATCCCGCCAACTCCACTACCTAAGATTACGGCGAATTTTTCAGTATTAATAGAATCTATATCTAGATTCCCATGTTTTACAGCTTGCCTAGCAGCTACACATGCAAACTGGGAAAATCTATCAAATCTTTTTGATTCTTTTCTGCCTAGTAATTCTACTGGATCAAAACCTTTAACTTCAGCTGCAATTCTAACTGGTAGGTCTGTAGCATCAAATGATTCAATTACTGATATACCAGACTTTCCATTTAATGCAGAATCGAATGATTCTTCAATATTTAAACCAATAGGTGATATTGCACCTAAACCTGTTATTACGACTCGCTTTTCCATATATATATAAAATTTTTTGTATGTTAAAAAGTATATGAAATATTACATATAATAGAAGATAAAAGATATATTACAAAATAATTTAATTTTATAAATAAAAATTTTTATGGAAAATTCAATAATCAAAACCACAGATTCTCTTAAAAATCCAAAAGTTTTTATAGAAACTCATGGATGCAAATTGAATATGGCTGACAGTCAAATGTTGGCAAAAAAATTTGTGGAACAAGGTTATTCTGTAGTTTCTAGTGATGATGTAGTACCTAATGTTTTTGTTCTGAACAGTTGTACCGTAACTCATGTAGCTGATAGAAAAGCTAGAAATGCTTTAAGGAAAGCTAGGAAAAAATTTCCGGAAGCTTTAATTGTAGCTGCGGGATGTTATGTTGAAAGAGATGAAAATAGTGTAAATAATTTAGATGCAGTAGATATTTCTATAGGGAATACTTCTAAAGATTCAATTGTTGACAGAGTTAACGAATATCTCAAAATAGAAGTTTCTTGGGATGATCAAGTTGATTCATTCGAAAACTTAGACCTTTTAGGAAGATCTAGAGCATCTCTAAAAATCCAGGAAGGATGTAATCAGGTATGTTCTTATTGCATTATTCCAAAAGTTCGAGGTAGAGAAAAAAGTATACCAGTAGCTAATTTAATAGATTCAGCAAATGAACTTTATAATAGGGGAGTATCCGAGATAATTTTAACGGGAACTCAATTAGGAAATTATGGTTTTGATTTACATAATTTTTCCTTAACAAAAATGTTAGACGATTTCTTAAACAATACTTCTATACCGAGAATAAGGGTTAGCTCTTTGCAACCTCTGGAGATAAATGAAGATTTAATGAAAATTTGGGAGGAATCAAAAGGTAGATTATGTCCACATTTCCATTTGCCTCTTCAAAGTGGCAGTACAAGGATATTAAAAGAAATGAGAAGAAAGTATTCTAAAGATGATTTTCTTGATGTAGTTAAATTAATCAGATCTTCAAAAATTAAAACGAATATAACTACTGATGTAATAGTTGGTTTTCCTGGAGAGACACAAAATGATCATTTAAAAACTCTTGATGTGATGAAAGAGGTAGAATTTTTAGATGTTCATGTTTTTCCATTCTCCAAGAGACCTGGAACTTCAGCTTGGTATTTAAATGATCATGTAAACCCTTCTGTTAAAAAGAATAGAACTATTCAACTAAATTCTTATGCTTCTAAAATTAAGTATAAAGTCATGAAATCTTCTATAGGATCTGTTAGACCAGTGCTTTGGGAAGGAGAAGAAAGAAAAGTTGGTTTTACTGATAATTATTTAAGAGTTCGTAACTATCAAGGCTCAAATAACAAATTAGATTTTAGAATTAATAATACCAATGAAATTGAAAATTCTAGAGTAATAAAATTTGTAGATGGAGAGTTATATGTACAAAAAGAAAAAAAGTAACTAATTAGTAATAGCTACTTTTTTTCTTGAGTATATTATTTAACTAAACTAATAGGGTTCAACTCAACTGATCCTTTTCTTCTTTCCAAATAACCCGCAGTATGTTCGTAGCCTCTAGAGAATACTATTAAAGAACCTTCTTGTTCACATTTTTCCAAGAGTTCTTTTTTTTGATTTAAAGTTACTTCTGGAGATCTATCAAAAGCTGTAATAAATGGTAACGGAAGATGATTGTGAGTAGGAACTATATCACCCAAGAACACGACTCTTTCTCCACCAGCTTTTACTGTTACAATCATATGACCAATACTAGGACCATCTAAAACATGTCCATTGACTCCAGGGACTATTTCTACATCTCCATCTAAAAGTGTTAATTGTTCTCTTTCTTTCAATACTTCTAGATGCTTTACTCCTCCATTTCCAAATGAAGGTCTTACTCTTTCATTTGGTGAGAATGCTTGATCCCATGCTTTTCTCTGGACTAAGTATTGTGCTTTTGGAAAAGTTGGAATGATATTTCCTTCACGATCTAACTTAGTAGATCCTCCACACTTTTCAAAATGAAGATGAGTTAAAACCACATAGTCTATATCTTTGGGACTTAAGCTGTTTTTTCTTAAATTTCTTTGCAGTCTGCTAGTTGTATAACCATAAAATTCTCTGCTGATTTCTGGTTCTTTTGTTCCGATTCCAGTATCAACTAATATGTTTGCGTGAAGTGTTTTAATTAGCATACAGTTTAGACCTAAACGAACTCTGTTTTTTCTATCTGGTTTTGCATTTCTTTCCCATAACATTTTTGGAACTAAACCAAATACCGCTCCACCATCCAAAAGGAATGATCCATCACTGACTACACCAATTCCTACTTTATCGTTTTTCATAAGTACCCCCGATAAATAATAAATTAATTAAATAAAAATCAATAAAATACATTTACAAAATTTATATAAATTTTATACTTTTACAAGATTATGTCAACTTTGAACTAAAAAATTAACAATTACTCAATGAAATGATCTTGTATAATTAATAAAAATCGATTATTTATTTTTGGAGGATAAATGAAAATAGAAACGATCTTAGGTTCAATAAATGATCAAAAATTACCTCTCTTGGTAGTTAATTTGTTTAAGGGAGTTAAAAATCCAAGTGGTGCTACAGGACTTATTGATGATTCCACAGACGGGTTAATATCTAAATTGATTGACGAAGGGGAAATTACTGGGGGAAAAAATGAAATTACTCTTATTCACACTTTAGGAGATCAATTCAAAAATTTTCTTCCTAACAGAGTATTGGTCTTAGGTTTGGGAGCTAGGGATGATTTTGATTACAACGTGGTTAGAGAAATTTCAGCTACATTAGCAAGGAAAATAAAATCATTAAAAATTAAGAAATTTGGAACTATTATCCATGGAACAGGTATTGGAGAGTTGAATGTTTCTTCTAGTTGCGAAGCTATGATTGAAGGAACACTTTTAGGTTTATATAAGTTTGATAAATATAAATCTGATGTGAAGGATGGAAAAAATAATGATCTATTAGAAATGCAGATTATAGAAATAGACAATGAAAAAGTTAAAGTTGCAAAAGAATCTATAACTAATGCTAGGATTTTTGCTGAAGCTACTATAGGAACTAGGAATCTAGTAAATGAACCTCCTAATATTATGACTCCAAAGAAATTGGCAGATTTTGCTTTTGAATTATCTGAAAATAATAATGATTTAAGTTGTGAAATTTTCGAAAAATCAGATTTGGAAAAGATGAAAATGGGAGCTTTTCTTGGTGTAGCACAAGGTAGTAATAATGATCCATATGGTATTTATATGGTTTATGAAGGAAACAAGTCTGATGCTGCTGATAATATTTGGTTAATAGGTAAAGGGATCACATTTGATTCAGGAGGTTTATCATTAAAACCTTCTTTTGGTATGGAGACAATGAAAAGTGATATGTCAGGTGGTGCAGCTGTAATAAATGCTATAAATGCAATTTCAAAATTCAAGCCTAATATCAATGTTCATGCATTATGTCTTGCAACTGAAAATATGCCAGGAGGAAAAGCACAGAGGGTCGGTGATGTGGTGACAACAATGAGTGGAAAAACTGTAGAAATTATGAATACTGATGCAGAAGGAAGATTAACTCTTGCTGATGCTGTTGAATTCGCTAAACAAAACGGAGCAAAAAGAATTATTGATGTTGCAACTTTGACTGGTGCGATTGTAATATCTTTAGGTCATGGGAACATGGGTGCATTTAGTAATAATGAAAAATTAGTAAAAGGATTAATTAAGGCAGGTTTAAAAAGGGGAGAACCAATATGGCAGCTCCCGTTAGACGATCTTTCTAAGAAACAAAATAGATCTAACATTGCAGACATAAAGAATACAGGGGGAAGAGCTGCTGGTTCTATTACTGCAGCACATTTTATAAAAGAATTTGTAGGTGAAGTTCCTTGGGTTCATTTAGATATTGCGGGTACGGCAATGAAAAATTCTACTAATGGATGGATAATAGAAGGAGCAACTGGTTTACCAACAAGAACACTAATTCAGTTTGTATTGGATATTTCCAATAAAAGTTAAAATTTGTAATATTTTTGTCATACCTAGAATTAATTAATAAACTTATCTTTTAAGTTTGGTGTTTTTCTAACTTATGGTGGGCGTAGTGTAGTGGTTAACACGTCAGGTTGTGGCCCTGAAGATCGAGGGTTCAAATCCCTTCGCTCACCCCATTTCTTTAGATGCGCCCGTAGCTCAGTGGATAGAGCATCTGGCTTCGAACCAGAGGGTCGGGAGTTCGAATCTCTCCGGGCGTGCCATAATTGTGTATATTAAACCTCTAAATTAAAATATGTATTATTTATAATAATTTTGAAATTGGGAGTTAAAAAATGAAAAAAGTTCATAAAGTGATTGCGGATAAATATTATAGAACTTTTTCAAAAGACTTTCCTATCCTAAAAACTATTAACTCTGGTGATATTGTAATTACTCGAACTATTGATTCAGGTGGTCAGGATATTGATGGAAAACACCTCTCTGAGCCAGGAAATCCTCTTACCGGACCTTTTTATGTTGAAGGTTCTAGTCCGGGAGATACATTGCAAGTCGATTTATCAAAGATAAAAATGAACAGAAATTGGGGCTACACCTCATATCGATTGGGACTTTTTTCAATTACACCTGATTCTATAGAAAACACATATTCAAAAAATTATAAACAGGATGCTATCAGGAAAGGTAGAAATGATTTGATTTCTTGGGATATTGATTTAAAAACAAAAAAAGTACGATTTCAAGATAAAAATCCTGGTAATCACAACATGGAATTTCTTGCTGAACCTATGCTAGGTTGTATAGGAGTTGCTCCTCAAGGAAATTTCAATCCAACATCTGGTCCTTCTGGAGAATGGGGAGGCAATATTGACTATAATCAAATTGTTGAAGGATCGACTGTATATTTGCCTGTTTTTCAGGAAGGAGCATACCTTTATTTAGGAGATGGGCATGCTTTACAAGGAGATGGTGAACCTCTAGGCACAGGAATTGAAACATCTATGGATTTAGAATTTTCTGTGGAAGTTATTAAGAATAAAAAAATTAATATGCCTCGGCTAGAGACTTCAGATTTTATTAGTAGTATAGGATCACAGCCTGAATTTTCTAGTGACTTAAATCGAGGTTTACAGATTGCTACTTCTGAGATGATTACATGGTTGATTGAAGATTATAAGATGAAACCTTCGGCTGCACATCTTTTAATTGGGATGGTAGCTAAATATGAAGTTATTACAGTTGCTGGTTCAGTTGGGTTGAAAATCATGAAAAAATATTTACCTAAATAGAAATATTACTTAGATAATTGTGAGTATTTTCTGAGGGTTATTTGCAATCATGTTTTCAATATCTTGAGTTGAAATGCCATACTTCTTCATCCTTGGAACAATATTAATTAATATATGATCCCAGCCATGTCCTCCGAAAGCTTTTAATCTATGTTTTGTGCAAATATCATGACCTAAGAGAATTTTCTCTGAGTATCCAGAATCTACAAGTAGGCCAACTTGTTCAATTCTTTGATGATCATTAGGCATATAATAATATTTTTCAGCTACATCAGTTAGAGGATAATGAGAGGATTCATTACCGAATATATCAAAATTCATGTATACACCAGTGGAAGCTAATTCTAGTAAAATTTTAGGATCAAAAATTGTTCTTTCTATATGTCCGATAATAGTTCTGGATAAATCTCCATTATTTTTTTCTATGAAGTTAACTATTTCAGAGGGTGATGATTCTCTTCTACCTGGATGTATAAGTAGTGGTGCACCAGTTTCTTGTTGAGCAATTATACTTGCTAGTAACACTTTTTTTTCTGATTCATGCCATGGAAATGTACATCCTACTTCCCCTATAATGCCACTTTTTATTCCAGTATCTTCTACTCCTTCTTCTATATCATGAATGATTCTTTTTGATAATTGTTCAGGATTTTCTGTCAATATATAATCTGGGTGAGAAGGTTGTACGTAAAAACTACTTCCCATAATCACATTCACTCCAGATTTAATGCTAATGTTTTTTATTAATTCTGGTTGCCTGTTTATACCTATAGGCGTCACATCCACAATTGTGTTACCACCCGCTTCCTTTAATAATTTTATCTCTTCAATTGCTAGGTCAGGATCATCTAAAATCAGATTATCTTTATTATTATTCCAATTGTATGAAACCCAACCTACATTTTCTAAAGAAATTTTTTCGTTTCCGTTATAATCTTCAAGATTTGAAGGAGCAGAGTATACTAAACTAACATCTACAATAAGGTGTTCATGCGTGATAATTGTACCTGCTTGTTCTGGCGTAATATCTCCAGTAACAGTAGTTATTTTCCCTTTCATTTTTCTCTCTCAGTCTAGTAAAATTCTATCAATCCTAAATCAATATTAGCATCATAGTCTTTTCCATATGCAACTATTGCAAGAGTTCTTATATCTTTTGATTTAAATGAACCAGGTTGATAGAAGTTAGATTTAGAAAATTGATTAAAAGGAATTTCAACAATTTCCCACTTTTCATTCACTTTAAATTTAGTTTGATAATATTGCCAGGGTAATGGGGTCAAGTTTGTTCTTATATGAATGTAGTACTCTTGATTATTTCCTCGCACCATGATTCGAATTCCATTAAAATCAATACCTGGTAGATCTTTAATATTTGTTCTGAACTGAATGAATCCACCATTGTTTGCAGTACTTACATTTCCTTGCATTTTATAGAAATTCTGTTCTTTATCGAGGTTATATGTTAAATCTCCTCTTGATACTCCCCCCATTACTCTATCTGTAAAGAAAACTCATTGATTGTTTTGAGGGTTACTTAGGTCATCTATAATCATTTTTTCATTATCTTCTGATTTATCTAACAAAAAAAACATTGATATCAAACCAATGGTTAAAATGGATATGGTTAGTAAAAATATTTTTTTCATATTATTTACCAACAATTTTATCAAAGGATATATTTATAAAGTTACTTTTTAGTTAATTATTAAATTAGTTAATATCAATTTTCATACAATAGATTTTTCATTTTTAATTAAGTATGATTTATATCTGAGCAAAAAATTCTGAATGTTAGTAAAAAATGAATAATACTGAAAATAGTTCACAAAATTTACAGATTGCAATGCTTCTAGGCATGATTGGTTTAAGTTCATTTTTATTCGCTCTAATCACCGGAATTGGAGCATTTTTTGTATTAAGGGCAATATATATATATGAATTAGGTGATAATTCATTTACTGACTATATAGATACATGTAGTTTTGAAAATGTTTTTATAGTTGGTAAATATATTTGTTCGTTTTTAGGAATTTTTTAAAAAGGAAATTCAGTTTCTGGGTTTTCGATTGCATATTTTGCCAATGATATCCCTAAATTTTCTTGAATTTGTATTGTTAACCCACCGTCTACTACAAGAGAATGACCTGTAATAAAAGAAGCATCTTCTGAACATAAGAAACTTACTGCATTTGCTATATCTTCAGGAGTTCCAGTTCTTCTTACAGGGTACTGTTGGTCAAAGAATTTTAGACCAGAAGGATTCTCATTCCATTGTTCCTGAATATTTTCAGTGACGATATGTCCGGGGCAGATACAGTTTACTCGTACTCCTTCAGGACCAAAGTCACAAGCCATTTGTCTAGTCATTCCAATTACTGCTGATTTCCCAGCTTCATATACTAATGATTTTGGGGCAACCATAAAACCATGAACAGAGGAAATATTGATTATGGAACCTTTTGTTTCTATTAGGTGTTTGCCTGCAAATTTTGCACCAAGAAATAATGCTTTTGTTAATACGGAAATTCCTGAATCCCATGCTTTTTCAGTTACTTCCATAGCTGAACCTCCAGTAGAATCATCAGAAACACCAAATGCATTTTGGATTAAAAAATCAATTCTTCCCCATTCACTTATAGTGGTATTAACCATGTTTTCAATGTCTTTAGATTTTGAAACATCAGTATGAACTGTTTGAGCTATTCCGCCTAGAGATTCAATTGTATTTTTATTTTGTTTTGCTACTGAGTCATTGATATCAGCAATCATAACTTTGGATCCTTGTTGAGCAAATTTTCTAGCGATTCCTCCTCCAATTCCTTGTCCTCCACCAGTAACAATACATACTTTTCCTTCAAATTTTTTTATCACATTTTCTCCTATTTTTTGTAAATAGATTTCTTTTTTTTATCTTGTAGTTCAAAAATTGATCCGACTCCTTCAGGTCTTGGTTCTGGCCAGTAGAGTTGTATCTTTTCCATTCTAGGTTTGTTAGTACTTGATCCTCTAATCATGCTGTCTTCCCATTTCACCCAATCTACAGGAGTGCCTATAGGAAATGCATCAGCTGCAGAATAATTTTGTAATAATAATCTTCTAGGACGATTAGAAACATTGGGAGCAGACCCATGTAGAGCACGAACATGATGTAATGAGATAGATCCAGATTTTAATATGAAAGGTTCAGCATCTTCAATATTAAAAGAGTCATCTGAGACTGCACCTATGAAAAGTCCATTTTCATGATGACTTATTTCATTCCATTTATGAGATCCTGGTATAGCATGTAGGCAACCATTTTCAATTTCCATATCATCTAATGGAATCCCAACTTCTAAAATATCATCATTGGTATGTGGATAAAATCCCCAATCTGTGTGCCATTCTACTGAAGAACCTCCTCCTGGAGCTTTCATGTTTAATTTACTTCCATGACTTCGAATGTTTGGTCCAATTAAATCTTCAACGATATCCAAAATATTTTTATTCGTAAGTGCGTTCTCATAAACTTTATGTTGATGTTCTGGGCTCTTCAGTCTTCTTAATTTTGGATTTTCTGCTGTATATTCTGGTTCAAGAACAAAATCTTCATTATTTTCAGTAACAGATCTTGATTTTTCTACAAAAGTGTCAGTGACATCACTCAATTCCTTTATTTCTTCTTTTGAAAGAACATTATCAACAAGTATGTATCCTTTTTCATTATAGAAATTAACTTGTGATTGAGTTAAAACTTTCATATTTTCTCCTTATCAAAAATATTTTAAGATAATGATAAATTAAAAATAAATTTCCTACCATAAGTAATGCCAAAAAGATTTAGAGGAAAAATAACAGAGACTGAAAGAACCATTATCACTTGGATTTTAAGATATTTGAAATCTGTAGAAAACGAATCTTCTACAGGAATGTTTGGTCAGAATTGGGAACAAATGTTGATTCCATGGCTTCCAAGAGAGATATTTGGAATCAATGAAAAGAAAGAATTACAAAAATTCTCTAGAACTTTAAAATCTTTAGAAGATAAAGGATATATTGTAAGAAAAAGAGAAAGAAAAAGATCTCCCACTTCATATATTACTGTTACTAATGATGGATTATTGATAGCAAAAACTTGGGCTAGAATTTCTGATACAGGCGAAGATAGTGAATTCAAGTTTTATGAAGACTTAGAGTATGGTGTTGAGAGACAAGATACTGATATGAATGATCTTTGGGAACGTGAAGAAGATTCTAATTAATTATTTTTCTTCCTTCAATAAATCTAGAGTGTGCAAAATAGAGTTGATAATTGAAGGTAAAGTTTCCTCAATACTTTTGGGATTCCCTGGAAAATTAATTATTAGACAGTTGTTTCTTATTCCAGCAGTTTGTCTAGAAACAATAGATGTTTCAATTATTTCATAAGAAATTCGCCTTAATAATTCTCCAAATCCTGGGAGAATCTTATTGCAAACATTAGCTGTGGCTTCTGGAGTAACATCCCTATGTGAAGGTCCGGTACCACCAGTAGTTAAAATTAAATCACATGATAATTTGTCAGAAAATTTAATAATTGTATCTTCAATCAACTGTTGCTCATCAGGAATTATTTCTTCTTGAAACTTAACAGTTTTTTTTAGAAACTGAGTTAAAACATTTTTTATTGTTGGGATGCCTTTATCTGGATAGATACCTTTAGAAGCTCTATCTGAAATACTTATTATTCCTATCTTTATAAGTTTTTCTTTGTTATTCATAAATATTAATATTGTTTATGATAATTTTATTTAATTCTACAAACTCTTTTTTAGATAAACAAAATTCTTAGGAGGATAAATGAGTAAAGTTGATATAGAAACTGTGAAAAGGTTTCAAAAATATGATTCTGCTACTATTCAGAATGCAGCAATAAGAGTTAGAGGTTATGTAGATGAGAGTGAAGATTACACAGATCCTGAACTGAAATGTTTTAATGATGGAGGGGCAACTGTGATAGGTTATGCAGTTACTGCAGAAGTACAACCCTTAAATATTCCAGGAAAAATTTTAGATTGGAATGAATATTATGATGAATTAGCAAATTCTGATTTCCCTTTAATTAGTATTTTAAAAGATATAGATAATCCTTCAGGCAGAGGAGCAAGTTTTGGAGATGTTATGGCTTATCGTCATGTTGCATTAGGAGTATCGGGTGTTGTGATAGATGGTTCCCTAAGAGATTTAGAGGGTATTAAGGAAGCAAAGTGTCCGATTTGGGCTAAAGGAAGAGTTCCTGGACATGGTCCATTTAACTTAGTTAGTTTAGGAAAAACTATCGAAGTTTCTGGACTGAAAATTTCTCATGGAGATTTGTTAGTTTGTGATCAAGATGGGATAACTAATATTCCTTTAAATGATGCTGAAAAAATTAGCAGAGTTTGTGAAGATGTGAGAAAAGATGAATCTAATTCTAAGGATGTGTTCTCTTCAAAAGATTTTGACTATGAATCTTGGAGAAATAAAGATAAAGAATATTAGTTTAATTTTCTAAATTATTATTCATTTTTAAAATAATATGTTAAAAAACTCGAATAACTGAATCTTTTTCCTTTTTGATTCTTTCTCTAATTCTTTCCTGAGAAATATTATTTGATGGCCATGATTCAGTTTCTGTAATCGAAAGCCTGAATAATATTCTGCTTAAATTAGCTATATAATTTTTTAATTCAGGTATATTAACTTTGTCTGATGTATCTCCAGATTCATGATGAAATTCTGAAGAAGCATGTCTTTTATCAAACCTCCATCTCCAAAGATGACTAGCATCTATGCCTTGGGCTAGAAAAGGATAATGATCTGAAGTTGGGTCTAACTGAGACATTACATGTACTTTTAAATTTTCACTTAATTCATCAATTTTATTTTGAAGAAAATCTCTAAGATGAGGAAATCCCAATACTAATCCTTTTAATGGTCCAGTTGATAATTCATCTAAATTGATTACAAGTTTTGGCTTAACTTGGTCTTTATTATATTTTGTTTTTGCAAAATGATGAGAACCTTGCAGTCCTTGTTCCTCTGCTGAAAGAGTTAAAAAATATATAGTTAAATTTGGTTTAATATCAAAGAAATTGAACATCTTTGAAAGTACTCTAGCTGTTTCTATCACTCCTATAGTTCCAGAAGCATTATCATTTCCTCCTGGAGATCCATATACTGTATCATGGTGACCACAGAGAATTAGATGTTCTCCTTGATTATTTCTTCCTTTGATTTTTCCTAAAATATTTGAAGTTGATGCGTTATAAATTTCAGATTCAACCGAAAGTGAAACTAAGGATTCATTTTTAGCTGCTTTTTTTAACAAAACACTATGTTCTCTTGATGTAGTTACAACAGGTACAGAATGTTTTTGAGGGTTTAAATCACGAAAATCACTTACACTATGGTATTCCATTCGACGACCAATTTTTTTATCTATGATTATGATAGCTTTTACGCCTTTTTTCGCTAGCATTTTTATTCTTGTAGAATGATGAATAGGTTTAGAAAATGGTTCGAATCCATGATCCATTATTGCTATATTGTCATTCAGATTTGTAGAGTGATAATTTATTTCCCTTTCTGTACCGAATCCCACATCTATAATTTTTGATTTAACCTTAATTGAAGGGCATCGGTTAAATGGTTTTATGTCCAATGATGATCCATTTATTTCTAATGTGAAATTTTGAGGGTTCCAAGATTCAATTTCGAAATTATCATGTTCAACTTCAAGACCATATTCATCGAGTTTTTTAGATAAATAATTCCTAGCATATTTTTCTTCTTTTGAAGTAGCCCAACGGGGTCCTATTTCATCGCAGAGTTTATTTAAATGATCATGGATTTCTGAGTTAATCCATGATTCACCAACAATCCACCGGTCTATTTCTTTGATATTTGAAAAATCCATAAAGAATTATTCAAGTTCAAACTGAGTCATGTTTGCTCTTAGCCTTAACCACCTGAAATTAAGCCAAGACTTAAGTAATCTAGAAATTCCATAAAAGATTACTGCTAAACATTGTATTCCTACTAATAAAGTCATTATGAATAATGGTTGTGGAATTCCCATTATTAGCGAAGGTCCACCTGGTCCACCTGGAGGTCTTCCTGGAGGTCCAAATGTTGCATGATCTGGGAATCTTAACCAAGCTATCGCCCATATTAAAACGTATAGAGCTACAGCACCAATTAAAACACTTATTATCCCCCAAATTAGATTAGATATCGCTTCACTCTTAGATTTCTGTAAAGCATATTTTACTCCGTCTGAGAATATAGAAGTGGCTTCCTTTTCTGAAGCACCTCTTTTCTGAATTTCTTGAATTACTGCAGAATCAGGTGTATTTTGCTGCAACCTATCAGCAACATGATAAACAAGTAAGTCATTATTATTCAAAGGGTTTGTAGAACTCATTATTCACCTCAGTATATTTTAATTTTTCCATTTTATTGTACATCCTACTGGCTCAGTAAAAGAAGGACTTGGATTTTCTCCGTTAATTATATTTTTTATAGCTTCTTTAAGAAAGGATTTTTCTACTTCTGATTCATTTTCATAATTATCATCAATTGTTCCGTGATATTTTAGTGTTCCTAAAGCATCAAATACGAATGCTTCAGGGGTTCTTTCTGCTCCATAAAGAATAGCTATTTCTTGTGATTCATCATATAAGTAAGGGAAGTTAAATTTCTTTTCTTTTGAACGTTTTGCCATTTCTTTGAAGCTATCATCTGGAAATTGTTCTGCATCATTTGAACTGATCATCATTACTTGTATTTCTTTTGAAAATTCAGATTGCAGATTGACTATTCTATCTTCCCATGCTTGAGCATATGGACAGTGGTTACAACTGAATATTACAACTTTGATTTTCTGGATATTTTCAATGTTATGTTTAATACCATCGACTCCTGGAAGTTCAAAATTTAACTGAGTATCTCCTATTTTTATTTTTGCCATTTTTCCTCCTATATTTGTAAGTTATTTTTGTTGAATTACTAATTTTCTAATCATGTCTATTGGTGGAATAGGTGAAATTTTGCCATTTTGCTTTTTGAATGCTCTGCAATTAAGTGCGAAATATGAGTTCTTATCAGGAGGATCTATGTCAATTCCATTAATAAGAATAGTAGGGGATCCAGTGAATTTTAATTTAGTTGCTTCTTCTTTTGATTCTACTTTTTTTAACAATATTTCTTCTTCAATTTCTTCTTCGATTAATACTTTTTTGAGCCTATCCAAGGAAGGATTAAGAGAAGGGCAGTCATCACAGTAAAGTACAGTAATATTCATCTTTATCCTTGCATTATTCCTGCTCTAGCTGAGTCCTTTTTGTCTACATCTTGAAAAATTATTTCTACTGCTTCAGGTTTACATTCTACTATTTCTACTAAGGAATTAGTAATTGCTTTTGCAACTTTTTGTTTTTGTTCATAAGTTCTACCTTTGTACCAGGTTATATTAATTTTTGGCATTTTATCTCCTCTGATATTTGATTAAAATTATAAAAATTTTCCTTTTCCCATTTTTAGATCTGAAGCTGTTGGGCCTCTATGTTGATGAATATGAGAATGATTTCCCTTTAATCTTTTTGCCACTACATTAGGATCAACAGGCCAAGGCAAAACATTACTCATTTGGGCCCAACTTTCCCATTCTTTACTCATTTCTTTTACAAGATCTTTTTTCTTTGATGACAAATCTTTTAATTCTGTTCTATCCTCGATGATGTTATATAGTTCCCATTCTTTCCCATATTCCCTAACTAGTTTCCATTCTCCTTTTCTAATGCCTTGATTGCCTTCATGTTCCCAATACATGGGCTTTTCTCTTTTCCATTGACTTGTTTTTAGCAATTTTAAGAAACTTTCACCTTCTAATGGTTTTATGATGTTGCCATCAAATTCTGTAGGGTATTGTGCTTCTGCAGCATCAATACAAGTTGCAGGAATATCCATGATATGGACAGGTTGAGATTCTATTTTTGGATCTTTTATTTTGGAGGGCCAATGTGCTATCAATGGAGCACTAATTCCACCTTCATGTATCCATCTTTTGAACAGTCTGAATGGACTGTTGCTAACGTTTGTCCAAGGTGTTTCATAACTCATGAATGTAGTACCAGGACCAGGTTTTAAGCTAGGAATATTTCCCACTCTAACTTTTTCTCCGTTGATAGTGTTGGTCTCCCATTGGGATGTATAACTCCAATCTCCATCCTCACGCATTAACTCAGCGCATCCACCATTATCAGACATAAAAAATATTAACGTATCCTCTAGTTGATTATTTGTTTTTAGTGTATCAATTACTTTTCCAATTCCTTGATCCATACTGTCAATTTGAGCTGCGTATACTGCCATTTTAGAATCTTCCCAATCCTTATTTTTTGAATCTTTCCAGTCTCCTACATCTGAATCTCTAGGAGAAATATCCCACTTACTATCTACCAATCCTAGTCCTTTCATTTCTTCATGTCTTGCAGTTCTAAAATAGTCCCATCCCTTTAAGTATTTCCTTTCATATTTTGCTATATCATTTGGTTTTGCATGCAGAGGCCAATGAGGTGCTGTATATGAAAGATAGAGGAAAAATGGTGTTTCTTGATTCATTGATCCTTGAATCATTGAACACGCTTTTTCTGATATTGCATCTGTAAAATAATAATTTGGATCATCTATATCTATAAAATCATATCCATCCATTAAACTTTCTGGCCTAAAGAAACTAGATGCTGCATCCATTATTCCATAGAAATTGTCGAAACCTCTTTGCATAGGGTGGGGGTGTTTGTCGTCCCCCGAGGCCCAGAGATGTTTTTCTCTTGGGTCATAACTTCCAGCCAGATGCCATTTACCTGCTAGATATGTTTGATATCCTTTTTGCTTTAAGACTTCTGCTACTGTCACACAATTTTTATTTATATATCCTCTATATCCATCAGCGCCTAAATCTCCAGACAGTTGTCCTACTCCTGCTTGATGTCCAGTCAGTCCTGTCATTAATGATGCTCTTGAAGGGCTACATCTAGCTTGATTATAAAACTGAGTAAATTTTATTCCCTTAGATCCAAGACTATCGATATTAGGAGTTTTTATTTCAGAGCCATAACATCCAAGATCTGAATATCCTAAGTCATCAGCAAGAATAATAATGATATTTGGTTGATTAGCAATCGCCATTATATTTAAGAGTTAATTTATAGTGTTTCTTTTTTCCACGATCCGACAACATCTTTTGTGAATTGATTTAAGGCATTTGCTATATCAGCAAAAGTAATTATTCCTATTAATTCGTTCCCATCCATAATTGGCAATCTAGTGATTTTTCTTTCCGCCATTATTCTTGCAGCCTCTACAACATCCATTTTAGCCGTTCCAGTATGAATTGGACTTGTCATGTAATCAAAAACTAATGATTCTGCAGGATTTGAGCCTACAGCAATACATTTTGATGTTATGTCCCATGTGGTAATTATTCCTTCAACTTCATATTTCGTAACAACTACCAAAGATCCTACATTTAATTCTCTCATTCTAGCAGCAGCATTGATAATATTTTCTTTAGTTGAGATAGTAGCTACTTCTCGGGTCATCAGTTTGGAAATGTTCAATAAATTTTCCTTATAGATTATTAAAGTTCATTATCTATTCTCTGTAATTAACTGAATATTTTCAATGAATTTTTTTTAATGTATTTTAGATAGGTACATAAAAATTTTTCAATGGAGTATATTGAACAATTATTAATAATTAATGGAGTCTTATGAATATATTAATTACAGGCATTACAGGTAGAATTGGAGCTAATATTGCAAAATTTTTTCTTGATAAGGGTCATAATGTGACAGGTTTTGTTTGGGTTAAGGACAAGCAATCAGAAAAAATGAGCTTAATAGGAGCTAAAATAATCGAAGGAGATTTGTCTAATTTTGAAGACGTAGTTTCAGCTTTTAAAGATCAGGAAATCATTTTTCATCTTGGTGCAGCTTTCCAATCAGGAGGTCCATTTAGTCCAAATCAATATTTTGATATTAATGTGAAAGGAACATTTAATATCTTAGAATCAGCTTTAAGGTATAAAAATGAGATAAAACATTTGATAATTACTAGTTCTGATGCAACTGTTTTTAAGTATCCACCGAATGGAATTGAAAACCCTATTAAAGAAGACTCTCTTCCCCAAAATATTTCTGATTGGTATGGATATTCCAAAATTCTTACTGAGAATATTTCTAATAGGTTTTTCTCTGCTGAAAAGTTACCTATAACTATTATTAGGTTTGCTATGGTTTGGGGAGCCGGAGAAATTCTGAATTTTAATCAATTTTATACAAGTCATTTCATGGATCAATTTTCACAATATAAAGATTTGAAAAGTAAATCTATTTTTAGAAAATTGAATAATTTATTAAGAGAAAGTAAGGAATTAATTATAGTTTGTGATAAAAATGGAAGACCTTGGAAAAAACATGTAATGGATATAAGAGATATCATACAAGCTTTTGAAAAAATTATTGGTGTGAAAAAGACATTTGGAGAAACTTATCAAATCGCAGGTAAATCTCCTTTTACTTGGGATGAAGTTATTCCTTACATAGGTTTAAAAATTAACAAAAACCACTGTAGAGTTGAATTGCCAATTAATCCTACATTTTATGAGTTCGATTTATCTAAGGCTTTCAATGACTTTAATTATTTGCCAGAATGGGATGCGAAAATGATGATAAATGATGCAGTAAGATTTTCTGAGACTGAGAAAGGATCAATAATTCCTACAGTTTATGAAACTAATTGATTACTCTTTTTTTTAGAGTGTTTTTTGTAAATAGAATCACAATTAACAAAATTCCTATAATGCTAGGAAAAATCAGCATGTTTAATAGTGCAGTGTACACAAAGAAAATTGGTAAACTAAAACTAATTATCAAGCTAAATTTGTTAGTTTCATAATTTTTCCATGGCAAGCATCCTATTAGGGCACTCACTATTATCCATCCTAGGAAATTACTTACAGGTATTCCGAAATAATATCCATGATTGTTCCATTCCCAATAATTTAATGGACCTGACATTAAAGGATCTATAAGTAAATCATATGTGGTAGATATAATTGAAAACAGAATTGGGAAAAAGAATTTATTTAAATGAAGAGAATTTAAAATATCTAAAGAAAAAGTTGTAATTATTATCCATGATGAAATAAGTACTATTGGTACATCAAAAATTTTTATTCCTAGTGTTTCTGTATAAAAATATTCCCCATAAGGGAATCCTGTTTTAACTCCAATTATTTCTGAAATGAATCCTAAAATTCCTGCTAGTAGAAGAAAAATAATAGTTTTTGGATTTTTATTCAATAAACAAATTAATGAAGCAACTAATATGAAAACAGGTGGCGTCCATGAAGTGTTTTTAAATAGCTCAGGATTTAATATTTGGCTCAGCAAACCTCCGCCAAAAAGAATGAAAAATATTAGAGTTAGTAATGAATAAATTATTTTAAGGATCATTTCTTATTAATTCAGAAGTTATTTTTGCAGATTTTAATACAGTCGGTGTACCTCCTCCTGGGTGAACCGTGCCTCCAACAAAATAGAGGCCAGAAAATTGATTACTTTTATTTCTAGGTTTTATTAAGGCATTTTTATAACCATGAGAGTTTATTCCGTAAAGAGATCCGCCTAATGAGTTGTGATTTATTTCAAAATATTTTGGACTCAAAATTTTTTCCACAATTAGATTATTCTTATTAATAATTATTTTATGTTTTTTTAATTGGTTATATATTTTTGACTTAGCAATTTCAATTTCTTGATTATTCCATTCAATAAGACCTGCTGGAGCATTAGCCATTATGAATAAATTAGAACAATTCTTAGGTGCTACGGAATTATCGGAAACATGTGGAGCAGAAATATATATTGTTGGTTCTTCAGGAAACACTTTTTCTTTGAAGAGTTGATGAAATTCATACTTATAATTTTCTGAAAAGAAAATATTATGATGTGATAATTCATGATTTTGGTTATTTAAGCCAGCTAGTATAACAAATCCAGATAATGATAAATCATTTTTTTCATTTTTTTCATTATTGTCTAATAAATTTCTGGTTTGATTAACATCTCCATTAAAAACTACAATTTCGGCAAAAATATTTTTTTCTTTTGTTTCAACTCCAACTATCTTCTTGTTTTTATGGATAATTTTTATTATTTCGGTATTTTTCATAATGGTAATTTTTCTTTCCAACATTATTTTTTCTAGCTTTGATACAAGATTGTATATTCCGCCTTTTATATACCACCCACCAAATGCGAATTCTAAATAAGGAATTATTGAGAATATTCCAGGAGTTGAAAATGGAGATGAACCTACATAAGTTGGATACCGGTAGTAAATTTGTCTTAATTTGGCATCCTTAAAATAACGATCAATTACCTTATTATAAAATTTCAAAGATTTTATCAGTGGAATGGTTAAAAAATCTCCAAAAGAAATTTTAGGGAATTTTGAAAGTGGATAATTCAAGAAAGTTTTTTCAGAAATTGAGAAAATTTTTGATCCTAAATCAATAAATTTAAAAAACTTCTCTGGATCATCTTGACATTTTTTTTCGATTTCATCTGTCATTTTTGATAGTGAAGAGCTATATTCAAAGTTTGTACCATCTGGAAATTTATAATTACATATTGGGTCTAATTTTTTTAATGTTAAGTATTCATGAATATTTAACCCTATATCATGAAATAACTCCTTGAAGAACTGAGGTAAAGTAATTAGAGAAGGACCTAAATCAAAAATGAACCCTTTTTCTTCATGAATACCAATTTTCCCACCAAGTATTGAGTTTTTTTCACAAATAGTAACTTCATACCCAGCATAAGATAGTCTTAGTGCTGTAGCTATTCCTCCTAGGCCAGATCCAATAATTATTACTTTTTTCTTTTGATTATTACTCATTTGATTTCTTATAAGTTCTGTTTTTCCAAGTTATACCATTCCCAAATGAAAATTTTATCCAAGCTGAAAAACTTAATAATGTAAAGAATGTTTCTGGAATTGGATGAAGAAATATTGACCAAATAGGGTGTTTAAACTTTATCGATAAAAGTAATCTTATCAATAAAATTATTATACCTGAAATAAGAGTCAAGAATAATTTTTCATATAGAAATAGAGTAAGTGGAATTAATATCACAGGTAAATTGAAGATAAAAATATGTAAAATTTGAAAAAGGAAAAAATTTAGAGGATTTTTAAATGCTAAAAATGCATTTTTTTCAAATCCTTTCCATATTTCACTCAAAGACTCGTACATCCTTACTTGAATGATGTTCATTCCATTGATACATATTGATCCATATCCTGATTCTCTCCATTTTCTTGCAAGTAGTGTGTCTTCAAATATTTCCTCTTTTACTAATGAATGTCCTCCTATTTCGTTATAAATATCTTTATTTACTAAAATACATGCTCCATGGGCTAATCCTAAAGAACTTTTATTAGAAAATTTGTTAATTAATGTAGGATAAAAAGTGAACACAACAAAATTCAATAAAGGCATCATCAGTTTTTCAGAGAATGATTTCATTTGGATTTTGGGCCATGCTGAAATAAAAGTAAATCCATCTTGAGTTTTTTCCATTAAAGAAGGGATGGAATTAGGTAGCAATTCAGTATCAGCGTCAATAAACAATAACCATTTTGATTTTGCTAGTTTTGAAAGTTCATAACATGCATGATTTTTCCCGCTCCATCCTTGAGGTAAAATTTTTCCTCTAATTACTTTGATAATTGGATTTGAGTTGAATAATTCTTTTACAACATTAAATGTATTGTCTTCTGAATTGTCATCGTAAACTATTATTTCTTTTATTCTCTCTGATTGATTTAAACATTTTGAGATACATTTGATGATTTTAGATTCTTCATTCCTTGCAGGTATTAAGATAGAAATTTTTTCATCGCTATAGTTGGTTTCTGATTTAACAATATTCCAAGTCAAAAAGACTATAAAACAATTTACAAAGCTTATAGAACTAATAACAAGGATGAGAATTTGTATATAATCTATGACCATGTTAATTTTGCTTTGAGTTGAAAATAATTTTACTAATTTCACTTGGAGCTTCTTCTATAGGAAGATGCCCAACTTTTTTTAGTTCAATTATTGTGGGTTTTTCCCAAATTCTTTGATAATAAATTAGGCTTTTGAATACAGATTTAAATGTTTTATCTCCATGAATAATTGTTATGGGACAATTAATGTTTTCAAGAGCATTAGTATTCTCTAATCCTACAAGCATCTTAAGATAATTTAGAGAAACATCTGGATCAATATTTTTAAAAGATGAAGTTAAATTTGTCTCTTTTTGTTTTTTACTTGATAAAGACAAATTAGTAATTACTCTTCCAAGAGGGTTTTTAAATGTAGTTTTGTATGCATATTCTCCAAAAAATTTATTTGTGAAGATTTTAAAGTACCAAGGCGCATAAGAAAAAGGATCAATTAAATACATATGGGATACGTTAATTTTAGTGGATTTGGAAATTAATGCAGCCAGAAGAGCTCCACTACAATTACCTAAAATTTTCACAGGTTTATTTTCGGAAACTTTTAAGATTTTCTCTGTGATATGTTCAATTAGGTTTGGAAGATTCCATTCAGATAAAACAGATGATTTTCCGTAACCAGGGAGATCTAAATTAATCATTGAGTAATCTTTATGTACTAGATTTTTTAGAGGAAGAAATGTTTGATTAGAACCTCCCCATCCATGAATTCCAATTAGTATTTCCTTACCATTTCCATATTTTTCAACGTAAATCATTTTCTATCCTATCTGCAGTTAATTTTCCACTTATCGTAACCATTGGTAGTCCTGTTCCGGGACTCGTACTTGCTCCAGTAAAATATAGATTTGAAATTTTTGATTTATTTTTTTTTCTGAAAAGGCCAATGTTACTTAAGTTATGTGACAAACCAAAGGCGGAACCTTTAAATAAACCAAATTGAGATTTCCAATCTTGAGGAGTTAAAATTTTCTCATAACAGATATCCTCTAGGTCAAAATTTATGTTATGATTTCTAAATTTTTCTATTACTAAATTTTTAATTTCAGGTACTGATTTTTCCAGAGTAATATTTGAAGAATGATTTCCTACAATTGGTAAAGGAATTAATACAAATAGTGTTGAATGGTTTTTGGGAGCCAAATCAGGATCTGTAGTAGTTGAAGAACTGGTATAAAAAGGTAACCCTGGGGGAATAATTTTTTTGTAAAATAAATCATCAAAAGTTTTTTTATACTCTGTAGGAAGAAAAATCATATGGTGAGGAAAATTTATCTTCTTTTTTACTCCCCAATAAAAAGTTAGTACAGATGGAGTCATTGGCAATTTTTCATAACTTTGTTTTTGAGTGTTTTCTGGATTTGATATTAATTCTGTCATAGTAGTAGGCAAATCTAGATTAGAAACAATAAGATCAAAATTTAACTCTTTTCCTTCAGATGTTTTAATGCCTACAGCTTTTTTGTTATTTATAATGATTTCTGAAATATTTGTGTTCTTGAAGACTTGTACCCCTAATTTATTCAATATTTTTTCCAATGATTCTATGAGAGAATACATACCTCCTTTAGGCATCCACAATCCATACATAATTTCTCCATAAGGCAAGATAGAAAAGAATCCTGGAATATCATAAGGAGAACCACCTAAATACATAGAATAAGAACCGAATGCTTCAATTACATGATTGTTTGAAAAATATTTCGATAAGTCTTTATGCATGGAAGTTATTATACTTCCAGTTAAAATTTCTCTAATTCCTAAATTTCTGGCCCAGGATAGTGGGTTATCAAGGTTTTTATTAAGTAATTTTTTAAAAGCTATATCATATCTAGATTTATTTTTATTAAGAAATTTTTGAAGATTTCTATTATTTGTGCCTTCTAACCTTTGAATTTCATGATTTAAATCTGCATAATCACCTGAAATATTAAAATGTTCACCATTATCCCAAAGGAATTTAACTCCTGATTTTACTTCTAATAATTCAATATGATTTTCAAAATTTTCTCCTGCAGTTTTGAATAATTCTTTAAAAACCCAGGGATAATTTAATAAGGAAGGACCTAAGTCAAATTTGAAGCCTTCTTCTTCAATCACATTACATCTTCCTCCCAAAGAATTATTCTTCTCAAATATAGTTACTTCAAAACCTCTAGATGCTAAATGAATAGAAGCTGATAATCCTCCCATTCCTGCGCCAATAATTGCTATTTTTTTTTGAGACTTTAATTTATTTTTCATTTCTTCAAATAAGACATGGGTAATTTCCAATATTTACTAAATGGTAAAGCTGTAAGTTTTTCTATGACTGAAAGACTTTCCCTATGAGAAATTGATTTATTTGATATGAAAATTCTTTGATTTAATTTTCTGTATAAGTAAGTACATGATCTTATCGCTACATGACTGTCTTTTGAAAAATATTTCAAACCTGTCAAAGATTTTTCATAGTATTCATCTGCTATTTTTGCCATGATTCTTCTGGCTTCAATAATTTTTTCTTCATCTTTATAGGAGAAAAAATCCTCATAATTTAATCCAACTTTATTAAGAATGTCTGTAGGTATATAGCATCTACCTCTGCTTCGATCTTCATCTATATCTCTAATAAAATTTGTTAATTGAAGTGCTATCCCTAGGTTTCTAGAAGATTCAATTGCTAGAGGAAATGAATCTTTGTTTATAGAACCATAAACATAAGCTAGAAAATATCCTACAACTATAGCACTACCGTAAATATAATTATCTATAAGATCTTCGATATTTGAAAAAGATCGAGGGTTTGAGTCTCTAATCATGGCATCTATGAAAGATCTATAATAATCACTAGGTATGTTGTAATTTTTAATAAGTTGTGTAAATCCACAAATAGGGAATGGAACATGGTTTTCGACTGACTGCTTAATAGAATTTGAATTTAATCCTATTTCATATTTTTTAGACCAATCATCTAATAAAAGTTTCTTTTTTTGTTCATTTATATTAAATGAATCAACTATTTCATCTGGATACCTAACAGCACAATATATTAACTCAACATTGTCTCTTTTAGGTTTTGGTAATAATCTTGTAACAATAAAAAAACTAGTGCTGTGTGCTCTTAGAACTAATCTAGCTAAATTAACTAAATGTTCTTTCATCTTTAACTCATTTTCCATTTTTTTTAAATGAGATTTAGATTTATTTTCCATTTGTTCCCAGTCTTCGAAATTCCAGACTAAAGAAATATCTTTTGAATTTTTCATTTATTTTTTTTCTAAAATTATTTAATAATAATTGCTACTTTGATTTTATAAGTATTTTTATCTTTGAAAAACATATACTTAATAATAAACTATTAAATTATGAAAGTTGTTACATGGTTAGGTGAGTATGATTTTTCTTTGGATGAAATCCCTGATCCTGTTCCAAGAAAAGATGAAGTTGTAGTAAAAATAGATACTGCTGGGATTTGTGGTACCGAATTACATCTTATTCAAGGTCTATTTCCTGGAAGTCCTCCAAAAATATTGGGCCATGAATATAGTGGTCAAGTAATACAAGTGGGTGATCCATCTTTTGATTATTTATTAGGAAAAAATGTTGCTTGTCAGGCATTTTTAAAGTGTAAAAAATGTAGGGCTTGTAAAAATTCTGGTTCTTGTACGGGTAGAAAAAGTTTTGGGGGCTTTTCTCAAAAAATTGCTATGCCTTCTCAGTTAGTTCATATTTTACCTAAAGGTTTAAGTCTAGAAAATGCTTCATTAACTGAACCCGCTGCATGTTCACTTTCTGGTCTTAGAAAAGTTGGTATATCTCCAGGTAAGACTATTTTAATTATTGGAGCAGGAGTTATCGGTTTACTGACTGCAGGAATTTCTAAATTAATGGGAGCTGAAAAAATTATAGTTTCAGATCCTATAAAAATGAGGCGTGAAAAAGCTAAGCAAGTTGGAGCTGATTTCACACTTGATCCCAATAAAGATAATTTAAGCGAATTCATTAATGACCTAACTGATGGTTTGGGAGTTGATATTGCCTGTGAAGCTACAGGAATACCTAAGTTAGTAGAAGACATTTTCTACTTAATTAAAGAAAAAGGAGTGCTACAATTGGCAGGAGTAGGACCTGAAGGAACTAATGTGCCTATAGATTTGTTTAAGTTGCACAATAGAGAGATCTCAATCCAAGGGGCATTTGGAATGGGGGATTGTTTTATCGATGCTCTTGAAATTCTTAATAATTTGAATTTGGATGGATTTGTTAATAATTTTTTTTCGTTGTCAGAAGTAGAGAAAGCTTTTAAAAAAGCTGAAAAATACCAATCTATAAAAACATCAATAAAACCTAATATGTAATAACTGGAGAAAAAAATGTTAGAAAGATTTCACGTAGATAAAAAAATTGCTATTTCTGTTTCAAAACAAAAAATGGAAACTACAGTAGAACAAATTTTTTTAAAAATAGGCTTTAATAAAATTGATGCAAAACAAGCTGCAGATGTATTGGTCTATTCAGATATAAGGGGCATAGAAAGTCATGGAGTTAGCAATATGTTGAGGGCATATGTACAAAGTGCTAATGAAGGAGGGATAAATACTAATCCAAAATGGAAGATAACAAAAGACTTTAATGCAGTGTGCTCTATAGATAGTGATCGGGGTTTAGGTTTAGTAGTCGGTCCTCATGGTATGAAGGAGGCTATTAAAAGAGCTAAAAAATTTGGTATTGGTGCGGTAAATGTTTATAACAGCGGACATTTTGGTCCTGCTGCTTATTATGCTCATATGGCTGTAAAAGAAAATTTGGTAGGTTTGGCTACTACAACAGGCGGGATAGGTGTTGTGCCTACTTTCGGAACAACACAAATGATAGGACTGAACCCTTTAGGTTTTGGTGCTCCTACAGCAAAAAACCCACCTTTTATTTTTGATGCCTCAACTAGTTCAGTGGCTGGAAATAAAATTACATTAGCTAAACGTCTAAATGTAAAAGCTATGGGAGGCTGGATATCAGATTCAAATGGAGTGCCTATAATGGATGAAACTGAGATACCAGATGAATATAATATTTTGCCTTTAGGAGGAACTAGGGAAATTGGTTCTCATAAAGGATATGGATTAGCAGTAATGCTAGAGATAATGACCTCTATTTTATCAGCTACAGGGGGAGGTTTAAGACGGAGAAATGGTTCTACTCATCATTTTATAGCATATAATATTGATGCTTTTTCAAATCTTAAAGATTTTACAAAAGATTTAGATGATTATCTTGATGATCTAAAGCAAAATCCACCTGTTTCTGGACAAGAAAGAGTAGTGTATGCTGGTCAACTTGAACATGAAACTGAAATAGAGAGAGAACAAAATGGAATTCCTTATCATCCTGAAGTTATAGATTGGTTTAAGAGTATTACTAGCGAACTTAAAATTGATTGGTAATAGATAATAGGAGAAAAATGAAAGTATTTGTAACGGGTGGATCAGGAATTGTTGGTCACTATGTAATTGATGAACTTATTAGGAACAAACATGAAGTAGTTAATGCTGACAAAATAAGAATGGGAACTCTTTATCATAGTGGAACTACTGCTACAGCAAATGCGTATACAGCTATTAAGATGAGAGAGTCTTGGAAGAAAATCCCTACTTTTTTTGAAGTTGATGTTACGAATTACGGTCAAGTAATTTCTGCTATGGATGGATGTCAGGCAGTAATACACCTTGCAGCATGTCCTAGCGCAGAACACTACACAGAAGAATTTGTCTTCTTTACCAATACCACATCAATTTGGAATATTTGTAGAGCATCTGAGCAACTTGGAATCAAGAAGGTTGTTTTAGGTTCTTCTTATAATTCAATTGGAGCAATGGGGACAGCAGCTAGATGGAAGTCAAAAGAAGTTAAACCTCCAGATTACTTTCCAATAGATCAATATCAGGGAACAAGGAGTGAAGATCCTTATTCTGTTGCTAAATGGATAGGCGAGCAAGTAGGGGATGCATTTGAAAGAAGAAATCCCAAAATGAGTATAGCTAGTATGAGATTCAATGGAATGTGGGATGACACCACTTTTAAAAATCTCCATAGTAATCCTATTTCAGATCCTTGGGAGAGATGTCAGGGGTTCTGGACATATCTACACATTAAGGATGCTGCAACAGCATGCAGGATGGCTATAGAAAATAAGGGATGGATAGGACATGAGAAATTTTTTCTAAATGCTAAAGACACAATGATTACTTTAGATACAATGGAAGCTATTAAAACTGTATATCCTAATGTTCAAATTCGTGAAAAACTTCAAGGTCATGATGCTCCTATAAAAATAGATCTTGCTAAAGAAAAATTTGGGTGGACGCCAAAATATTCTTGGAGAGATAAAATTTTTAGTTAAATTAACTTAAATTGCAATTAATATTGCGCCTAATATGATTAATGAAGTTCCCAATATTTTGGGAAGAGTAAGATTTTCTTTCAGAATAAAATATCCTAGAAATATACCTAGTATTAAACTTATTTCTCTAAATGCTGAAATATAATTTAAATTTGTGAAACTGTAACAAAAGATTATTAACGAATATCCAAGATACGCAAATGCTGAAGCAAAAATTAAAGACTTCCAATTATTAATGAAAAATGATTTAGTTTTTTGGATTGGGAATTTATAAAGCATTGGAATTAAAACTCCAATGGATGCAGAATTCACAAAGAACACATATAAAAATGGATCTACTTCATAAGATCCTTGTTTATCAATTAATGAATAGCAAGCAATTGTTAATCCTGTTAATAAAGTTAGTAAGATACTTCTATCAATGATTTTTTTTGTTTTTCTAAGTGAAATGAAGATCTGGGATATTTCCAAAAATCCTACTCCTAATATTCCTAATATGATGATAGATGCTCCTAAAAAAGCTGTTAATGTAATGGATTCTTTTAAAATTAGAATAGATAAAATTTGAACTAATACTAAACCAAATCCTCTTGAAATAGGATAGACGATATTTAGATTAGTTCTGTTGTAGGATTGCCCCAAGAAAGTGAAATAACCTAGATGTAGAATCCAAGTTAAACCTATCAATAAAAATCCTAAAGTATTAGGAGTGTCAAATAGTAATTTGTAAATCGCTAGAGGGAAAACTAATATCGTTGTGCAAACTCCCATTAATGCGAGAAATAAAGCAGGATTAGTTGATTTTTTAATTAAAATATTCCAAGAAGCATGACATAATGCTGATATAAAAGTCAGAATTATAGCAGTAAAAGTCACCTGAAATCCTCTAAGTAATTTACCTTAAATTAATTTGTAGTTTTGTTTCACAACATTGATAATTAGATTAATTATATTTTAAAAAGGAGCAATAATGCATTATCAGAATGAAAGAAATTATGGTTGTCGAGTTTCTGATGACTGGAGTTTTCGTAATAATAAGGTTGCTGTAATTGAAAATGAGTTAATTAGGGTTGTTGTATTAGTTGATAAAGGAGCAGATATATATTCTTTTGTACATAAGCCTTCTGATACAGATTATATGTGGAGAAGTGTGTGGGGAGTAAGAGATACTACAAAATTCTTAGCAACTACTGGGGATTCTTCTTGGATGGATACATATGAGGGAGGATGGCAAAGTTGCGCTCCAACAGCAGGAAATTTAGGACAAGACTACCAAGGTGCACCAATGGGACAGCATTCTGAAATTAGTCATATGCCGTGGGATTCTCAAATAGTAAAAGATGATCCTGAAGAATGTTCAATAAAATTTTGGGTAAGAACTTATAGGACTCCTTTCTATATAGAAAAGACATTAACTGTGAAAAAAAATGATCCTGCTTTACAAATCGATTTTAAATTGACTAATGAATCTGCTGATAATTCTGATTGTGTATGGTTAGAACACATTGTATTCGGTGATCCATTTTTAAGTGAAGAATGTAGACTTGATCTTCCAAATTCTAAAATTTTGAACTTAAATGAAGGCACTGCTGGCAATAGACTTAAACCTAATGGAAAGGGTACTTGGCCTTTTACTGAGGGCCCAAATGGTGATGTTGATATGAGAGAAGTTCCTCCAAAGTCATCTAAACTCGAAGATTTAGCTGTATACCATGATTTGTCTGATGGTTGGTACGCAATTACTAATATGGAGAAAAAAGTTGGTATTGGAATGCTTTTCTCAAAAGAAATTTTCAAATATGTATGGAATTGGCAGGTTTTTGGAGGTGGTCAAGGATATCCTTGGTATGGAAGGCATTATAATCTTGGGCTTGAATTATGTACTAGCTTACCAGATGGAATGGCGTACCCAGGTTCAAAAGATAAAACTGCATTTAATTTAGGTACTGGAGAATCAATAGAAACTTCATTGAAAGCTATAGCTTTTGAAAGTGCAACAGGTGTTAAAGAAATAAAAAATAATGGCACAATTATAACTAACTAAAAGGAGTACCAATGAAGGCACTGGTATATTACGGAAATAAAGATATTAGACTTGAGCAAAACTGGCCTGATCCAAAACTCAAGAATGATGATGGTGCTATATTGAAAATAAACTTTACTGGTATTTGTGCAACTGATATTGAAGAATGGCAGTACGGTCCTCTTTGGATGCAGAGTGGAGAAAAAAATACATATAGTGGAAGAATGATTCCTTTGATTCCAGGTCATGAAATTACTGGTCAAATTATAGAGTTAGGAAAAAATGTAAAAGGATTAACCCTTGGAGATAGAGTTGTAGTAAATAATGTTATCCACTGCAACAAGTGTTTTTGGTGTCTCAATGGACAAGGAGGAGGATGTTCAGGAATGTGTGTTGCAGGTTTTATGGATGATGGAGGTCTTGCTGAATTTATGAGATGGCCTGCTAGTCACCTCATAAAAATTTCGGACAATGTTCCTTCTGAGAATGCTCCGTTTATGGAACCTACTATGGTTGCATGTCATGCTGTGAGAAAATCTGGTATTAAGCCTGGTGATAAAGTATCTGTTTTAGGCTGTGGTACAGTTGGACTTCTTACACTACAAGTTTTAAAAGCTTCTGGCGCAGAGGTGACTGCTATAGATGTTAGAGATGAAAGTTTAGAACTAGCAAAATCCATGGGAGCAAACTTCACATTTAATTCTTCTAAATCTAATATTGTTGAATCATTACTTAGTGTTACTGATGGAGTTGGTCATGATATTGTTTTCGAAACTGCCGGTGCAGCAGAAACACCAAGAATGGCGATTAATTACACTAGAAAAGGTGGTAAAACCATATTAGTTGGTATCTATTCTTCTGAACCAAAGATGGATTTTAATGAAATAGTTAATTTTGAAAGAGAAGTGATAGGATCTGTAGCTGCTTCTCCTGGAGATATGGAAACAGCTGTATATTTACTTAATGAAGGTAAAATTGACCCTTCTTCATTGATTTCAGCAGTAGTTCCTCTTGATAAAGTAATTCATGATGGATACGAAAGGATGAATAAATCAAGTAAAGATGTTTTTAGAGTTTTGGTGGGATCTTGAAAAATAATGATTTTAGAATTATAGATACCCATTGCCATGCTGGTCTCAATTGGTTTGAACCCGTAGAATCACTAATTTTCCAAATGGATAATAATGGAGTTGATGGTGCTATTTTGATTCAACATGGAGGAACTTTTGATAATGAATATCTTTTCGAAGTTTCACGAAAATTCCCTAATAGATTTAGACTTGTTTGTCTTGTAGATCCATCTGCAAAAGATCCTGTAAAAAAATTGGAAAATTTAGCTGAAAAAGGTGCTTCAGGTATTAGAATGTCACCAAATTCAAGATTTGATAATGTTGATGTTAATGACTTTTGGTCAATTTGTGGAAAAATGGGATTAGCAGTTAGCGTAATAGGAAGTTTAGAAGATTTTTCTTCAGAAAATTTCAAGAAAATTATTGATCAAAATCCTAAAACTAACATAGTTTTAGAACATTTGGCAGGATTTAGTAACTATAAAGTTCAGAAGGGTGAATTAATGTCATTTCATGAATTGATTATTCAGTATAAAAAAGTTTTGGAATATGGTTCAAGAGATAATGTCTATATGAAAATCCCTGGTCTAGGAGAATTAGAATCTAGACCAGGGATTTTGTCTCCTTCATTTAGTTTAATTGATTCTAGAGGGATAGTAGATATGACTCTAGAGTTATTTGGGTCTGAAAAATTAATGTGGGGTAGTGATTTTCCTCCTGTATCTAACAGGGAAGGTTATACAAATGCTTTGAATTGGATAAAAGAATCAAAAACTTTTTCAAAAAAAGAAAAACAAGACTTGTTTAGTAAAGTACCTCAAAAAGTATTTGGAATTTAAAAATATTTTATCTAAAATCACATCATTTTCTACTTAATAATATTATAATGGACTAAAATAGTCATAATTGGAAAATGGAAAAATTACCTCAACCTATTCAAATTTTAAAACAATTTTTAGATAGAGATCAAAATTCTGTTAATTTGGTTAAAGAATCATCTGATTTAGTACAAAATTTTTTAGATTCCTGTGGATATATTTCAATAGATACACCTATTGTTGAAAGAACAGATCTATTTATTAGAAAAGCTAGTGGAGATATATCTTCACAGTTATATACGTTTGAAGATCCTGAAGGAATATCTGTTAGTTTAAGACCAGATTTTACTGCTTCAGTAATAAGATCTTTAGGCAATAGCGGTTTGTTAAATGATGAAGATTCTATAAAAGTAAGATACTCAGGACCCGTATTTAGATTTTTTAGTGATGATTCTTCTTTAAGGCAATTTAACCAAGTAGGTGCGGAGTTTTTTGGTTCTAAGTCTAATAAAGCAGATTCAGAACTAATTGAATTAGCTAATGGATCAATAAGAGAATTAGGTTTAGATAGTTTAGAAATCAGAGTAGGGCACATTGGAGTTTTATCAGATTTATTAAGTCATTTTAATTTGCCTAGTAGGGCTAAATTATTTTTGATAAATGAGTTTAGTTTAGTTGGAAAATCATATGGTTTAGAACAAATCTTGAATAAAGCTAAGAACCAAAATTTACTAAATGGAAATTTTAATTTTCTTGATGAATTACAAATATCATCTAAGAAAACAAATGATTTAGAAAAATTAAATCAAGAATTAACAACTAAATTAGAAAATAAGATTGAAAATCCATTAGGATCAAGAAGTATTCAGGATATCAGAGAAAGAATTATAGAAAAAATTATCTCTAGAACATCATTTAAGGATTTTAGTGAAGCAACTCAATCATTACTTGGACTTATGGAATTGGATGGTTCTTTGGAAAATATAAAAAAATATTTTAAAAAGAGAAACATAAATTCAAGTGAAGTAGAAAAGTTAGAGGAAATTATAGATGGAGTCTCAGAAAAAGATAAAGTAGTAATAGATTTAAATGTTACTAGAAATTTGGCTTACTATACCGGGATGGTTTTTGATATTTTTTATAATAATTCTGATGATTCGTTAATAATTGGAGGAGGAGGAAGGTATGATGAATTACCTAAAAATTTGGGTTATCAATATAATTCTGGAGCATTAGGGTTTGCATTCAATATAGATTTAGTGTCAGAGATAATGGGCAAAGAGTGAGAAAATGAAAAATTATGAATAAATTGAGATTACTATTACCTTCAGAAGGAGCTCTATCAGAAGGAGCTTTGAATTTACTTGAAAAAAATAATATTTCAGTGATAAAAGAAAAATCTCGCAAATATATTGGTTATATAAAAGGGATGAATGTTGATGTTTTATTTCAAAGATCTTCTGATATTACTGAAGAGGTGGAGAGCGGAAATGGAGATTTGGGTATAGTGGGACTTGATAGATATTATGAGTATAGGAAAAATTCAGAATCCACAGGGGTTATAATTCAGAATCTAGGGTTTGGAGATGCAAAATTAGTACTAGCATGTCCAAATTCATGGTTAGACGTATCATATCTCTCAGATTTAAGTGATGTTGCAATTCAGTTGCGAAATAAAGGATTGGATTTGAGAATTGCTACTAAGTATCCAAAACTTGTCAGGAATTTTTTAAAACAAGCAGGAGTGAATTATTTTGTTTTAGTTTCTGCGAGTGGTGGATTTGAAGCTGCACCCATATTAGGATACGCAGATATGATAGCAGATATTACAGTTACTGGAACAACCATTCGAGATAATGATCTTAAGATTCTTAAAGATGGAATTGTTTTTGAATCCCAAGCTTCATTAATAGGTAAAAAAACATTAATCCCTGAAGGTTTAATTGCTTCACAAGATTTAAAGAAAATTATTAATGAAATTTTAAATTATAAATTTTAATAGATTCAAAAAATGAAAAAGATATTAGGTATTAACGAATTAAAAAGTGTCTTAGAAAATACACCAAGAGGCTCAGATAGTTCTAATGAAATGATTCAAGATGGAATATTGAAATTATTTGGTAAGAAAATGACTGTAAGTGAACTATGTTTGGAAATATTAGGTGATATAGAGAAAAACGGAGATTCATCATTAAGAAAATTATGCGAAAAACTTGATGGAAGTACGTTAGAGTATTTTGAAGTTTCTGAAGTAAAAATAAATGAATCATTGAAAAAAATTTCTCCAGAAATTATTAAATCTATGGAAGTTGCGGCAGATAGAATAAGAGATTTTCAATTAAACATTCTTCCTTCTTCATGGTTTGATAAAAATAAAGGTTTAGGAGAAATTGTTAGACCAATAGAAAAAGTTCTAGCATATATACCAGGAGGATCTGCACCTCTAGTATCTACAGTTCTTATGACTGCTGTTCCTGCAAAAATCGCAGGAGTAAAAGATTTAATTGTTACATCACCAGTAAAAGATAATATGGAAGAAAATCCATATATTCTAGCAGCTGCTAAAGTTTCTGGTGTTGACAAAGTTTTTAATATAGGAGGTGCACAAGCTATTGCTGCATTTGCTGTTGGTACTGAAAGTATTCCAAAAGTTGATTTAATTTGTGGTCCTGGGAATATATTTGTTACTGAAATGAAAAAGAAAGTATATGGAAGAGTTGGGATTGATGGATTGTTTGGTCCTACTGAGACTATGATAATAGCGGATGAAAAAGCTAATCCAGAGTTATGTGCTGCAGATTTAATTGCTCAGGCAGAGCATGACCAACTTGCGTTTCCAATATTAGTTACAAATTCTGTGGAACTTTCAAAAAATGTTGAAGAATCTTTAATTGAACAATTAACTGAGATTAAAAGAAATAATATTGCTTCCAAATCTTTACAAAATAGAGGAATGAATATTTTAGTTTCTGATATTGATGAAGCTATTGAGGTAGCCAATTTAATCGCTCCCGAACATCTAAGTTTATTAGTAGAAGAACCTGAAGCTTACATAGATAATTTGAATAATTCAGGAGGATTATTTTTAGGAGAAATATCTGGAGAAGTAATTGGAGATTATATAGCTGGACCTAGTCATGTGATGCCTACAGAAGGTTCTGCCAAATTTGCATCTTCTTTAAGTGTAAGGCAATTTTTAAAATTTATTCCACTGGTAAATATCAGAGAGGACGATTTGTCTGAATTATCTGATGACGTGATAAATTTGGCAAAATTAGAAGATTTAGATGGACATGCTGAAGCAATTAAATTAAGGAAGAAAATTATACTTGAAGAGTGATAAATGTTCGATTTAGAAAAATTTTATAATAAACATATCCAAGATATTGAACCTTATGTTCCTGTAGATCCTAACGAACAACTAGTTAAATCTTCAGGAGTTAAATCTGAAAATGTTATTCGTTTAAATGCTAATGAAAATCCTTATGGTCCCCCTGAGAGTATTCTGAATGATATAAAAGATTCTGATTTGAGTATTTATCCTGATTCATTTCAAAGAAGATTAAGATCTTCATTGAAATCTTATACAGGAATTGAAGAATCTGAATTAATAGCTGGTGCTGGCTCTGATGAATTAATAGATTTATTATTTAGGAGTTTTGTTAATGTTGGGGATTCTATTATAGATTGTGAACCTACTTTTGGAATGTATAGTTTTGGTGCAAGAATTATAGGAGCAAAAATATATTCGGTCCCTCGTACATCTACTTGGGATGTAGATGTAGAAGGTATCTTATCTAAGGTAACGTCTGATACTAAGATGATATTTTTAGCATCACCGAATAATCCCACAGGTAATTTATTGAATCAAGAAGAGTTATTTGAAATTTTAAAAACCAATATAATTGTCGTAGTTGATGAAACTTATTTTGAATTTGCTAATGTTTCTTTAGCAAAATACACAAGAAAATTTAGTAATTTAGTTATATTGAGATCATTTAGTAAATGGGCTGGAATAGCTGGTTTGAGGATTGGATATATGATTTCTAACCCAAAGATAATTGATAATATTATCAAGATAAAGCAACCATATAATATTAATGTAGCAGCTGAGGTAGCAGCGATAAATATTTTATCTAATCCTGAAGTTGCTTTTGAAAAAGTTAATTTAATCTTAAAAGATAAGCTAATATTTGAATCAGAGTTAAAGAAAATTAAAGGTTTAAGGCTGTTTCCATCCAAAGGAAATTTTGTATTGATTGAATTTTTAGATATTGCCTCTGATGAGGTATATAATGAATTAGCTTTTAACGGGATTTTTGTTAGGAAATTTTCAGATCCCAAATTGGATAAAATGTTAAGGTTTTCCATTGGTACTACAACTCAGATGGAATTATTGCTTTCAGTAATGAAGAAAATTTTAAAAAATTGAATAGGTGAAGAAATGGTAAAAACTAATAAAAGAACTGCAGAATTAAAAAGAGATACTAAAGAAAGTTCTATTTTTGTTAAGTTAAACTTAGATGGTAAAGGGGTTTCAAAAATTGATACTCAGAATGGAATGTTAACTCATATGTTAGAACAAATCGCGAAGCATGGTTCAATTGATTTAAGTGTAACTGCGAAGGGAGATATTGAAACAGGACCTCATCACTTGATTGAGGATACCGCAATTGTTCTTGGACGTTGTTTAGACATTGCCTTAGGGGAAAGGGTAGGAATAACTAGAATGTCGGATTGTAGGGTTGTCCTAGATGAGGCTTTATCTGAAGTGGTAATGGATTTAGGTGGTAGAGGATATCATGATATCAGTATTCTTCCTTCAAGCCAGATAGGAGAATTTCCGACAGATTTAGCAAGGCACTTTTTTGAAAGTTTGGCTGTAGAATCAAAAATGTCACTTCATATTTCTGTTGTAAAAGGTAAGAATGAACATCATATTATAGAGGCTACTTTTAAAGCATTCTCTAGAGCATTAAAGGCTGCATGTAAAAAAGATGATTCTTACACAGTTCCAAGTACAAAAGGTGTTATTGGTTAAATTCTGAAACTTTATATTCGAATTGTTCAATCACTGGATTTATCAGTAGTTGATTGCAGATTTCTTTAATTTCTTTATGGGCAGTTTTTAAATCTTTTGATTCTATTTTTATTTCAAAAAATTTTCCTGTGGAAAGATTTTTCACACTATCAAAACTTAATTTATCCAAAGCAGACAAAATATTGATGCTTTCAGGATCACTTATTCCTGATTTATATTTGACGTAAATAGTTGATTGAAAAATCATAAATTAATTTGGCCAATAGTTACCGGGAATACTTTGAGGAGCTCTATCTTTATAAGATGTTATAAATTCTTTTATCCTTTCGCTATCGAATTCATCTAGATACATTAAATGTCTCCAAGAAGTAATAGCTATCTTAGATGGCATTCCTGAGTATGGAGACATGACAAATTGAGATTTGTTTCCTGGAATAATATCTTTTAATTTTTTTACTAGAGTTTTACAACCATCAGGGCAATTATAATGAATTCCAATTCCACCTCTAATTAAATTATGAATTAAAACTTCATCTGCAATTTCTTTATCATAAATTCCCCATTTAATTGGAGCTCCTTCTTTAGCTAAATCTTCTACGTCAGGTTTTATATACCAATAAGGTCCTGATGTAGCAGGTTTTGTAGAATAAGGTACGTGAGATGAACCTACAGGAATTACTTGGCTCCCCATGTCTTCTAATGCAGGAGTGGGACCAGATGCATTAAATGGTTGTGGATCTCTCGATATACTTTTTTGAGTATTTCTCTGAGAAAAACTAGGTAATACCAGACTTAGAATTAAAAGAACAGCAATTAGAATTACTACAGAATATATGACGAATCGTTTTCTTTTTTTCTTTGATTGACTTCTTTCTCGTCTTTCAGCCCTTATTTGACCTTTCGACATCCCTCTTCGATGTTCTGGTTTTCTAGAATTATGTTTGGAGTTTTTTTCTTTATTCATATGTATATCTTAATTGGAAGTTAATATTTGAAAACTTTCTGAATATTTTTCTATTGTTTGATTAATAATTTTCTCTGGAAGGCTAGGGGCTGGGGGGTTTTTATCCCAATCCTGATCTGTTAACCAATTCCTAAGGTATTGTTTATCAAAAGGTTCTGGTGATTTTCCTAGTTTATAATCATTTGAAGCCCAGAATCTACTAGAGTCTGGTGTTAAGAGTTCGTCTATTAATATCAATTGATCGTTTAAAAACCCAAATTCCATTTTTGTGTCAGCTAAAATAATTCCCTTGGATAATGAATATTCATGTGCAAAAGAGAAAATATCAATACTTATTCGTTCAAGATTCTTTGTTAAATCTTCACCAATTAAATCATAGGTTTCTTTTGGAGATAATGGTTCATCATGTCCAATTTCGGCTTTTGTACTTGGTGTGAATAAAAATTCAGGAAACTTTTGAGCTTCGACTAAACCGGGCTCAATATTAATTTTATTTATCTGCTGAGTTTTTTTATATTCACTCCAAGCTGAACCAGTAATATATCCTCTTACTATACATTCTATATCAATCCTTTTAGCCTTTTTAACCACCATTGCTCTTTCTTTTATTTCATCATTTAATAAATGAGATATCTCGTTATCTTTTATTAGTTCAAAGGTTTCTGGTTCGGATGCTAAGCCAATAAAATGGTTTGGAATAATGTGCTTAGTAGTGTTGAACCAAAACTTAGACATTGATGCGAGTATTTTACCTTTTCCAGGTATAGGATCAGGTAGAACAACATCAAAAGCAGAAATTCTATCAGTGACAATCATTAACAATAAATTGTCTTTGAGTTCATATGTATCTCTTACTTTTCCTCTATGAGTTAGTCCTGGTAAATTTGTTTCATAAATTGAGTTCATTTTTTCCTTAAAAATTTAATCTAGAAAATATTTCATCTGTAAACCTTAAATAATATGAGTAATCGAACAAAGAAGAAAGTTCATTTTTTGTAAAGTTATCTTTAATTAACTTTTCTTTTTGAATTTCTTCTCTAAAGTTTTTTGAATTATCTACAGAATATAATGCTTGTTTTTGTATCGTTTTGTAAGCATCTTCTCTAGGAATCCCTTTTTCTACTAAAGCTAGCATAATTCTTTCTGAAAAAACTATTCCTCCTCCTTTGTTAAGATTTTCGTACATCTTTTTAGGAAAGACATTCATTTTGCTTATGATTTTTTCAAATGTATCAATAATATAATCTGTTGCTAAAAATGAGTCTGGAATAATTATTCTCTCTGAAGATGAATGCGATATATCTCTTTCATGCCATAATGGGATGTTTTCTAGAGCAGTAATAGAGTTGGATCTTACTATCCTAGCTAGACCACAAATTCTTTCGGAAAGTTCAGGGTTTCTCTTGTGTGGCATTGAAGAAGATCCTGTTGATACAAATCCCTTAGTCCCAAATGGTTCTTGGACCTCTCCTATTTCAGTTCTTTGTAAAGATCTGATTTCAGTAGCAAATTTCTCTATGCTAGAACAAATTAAGGATAATTTTTGTATACAATCTGCATGTCTATCTCTTTGGATAATTTGATTGGAAACTGGAGCAGGTTTTAGACCTAATAATTCACATACTTTTTCTTCTATTGAAGGAGGGATGCTAGCGTGGCTTCCAACTGGACCAGATATTTTCCCAACATTAACTACACTCATTAGTTGGTTAATTCTTTTTTCATGTCTATTTAATTCATCCCACCAGAGGGCTAACTTTAAGCCGAAGCTCATAGGTTCTGCATGGATTCCATGAGACCTTCCTATGCATGGAGTATTCTTAAATTCAATGGCTCTTTTTTTAATGGAATCTTTTAGTTTTTTAACATCTTCATCGATTATTTTTAAGCTATTTACAAGTTGTAAGCTTAATGCTGTATCTTTCACATCATTGGAAGTAAGACCATGGTGAATCCATCTTTTTTCATCTCCTAAACTTTCTCCTACAGCTCTTGTGAATGAAACTAAATCATGTTTGGTTTCAGAAAACCAATTTTCATAAGATTTTTTATTGAATTTTGCTTTTTTAATCTTTTCCATGTCACTGTTTGAAATTAGACCTCTTTCAGCCCAAGCTTGACATGTAGCAATTTCAATTATTAACCAAATATCAAATGTGGAATCTTCTTCCCAAATAGATTTCATTTTTTTTCTGCTGTATCTATCTATCATATTTGTCCTATGATAATGCTCTCTCAGATATGTCTTTTCTAAAGTACATATTTTTAAAATAGATATTATCTATATTTTGATATGCTTTATTTTTTGCAATGGTCATTGTTTCACCTATTCCAACTGAAACTAAAACTCTACCACCATTTGTAGTGATTTTTCCATCATTTTCTATTTTTGTCCCTGAATGAAATATTAATGAGTTGTTAACTGGGTTACTACTTAATTTAATTTCATGTCCAGTTTTATAACTTTCTGGATAACCACCAGAAGTAATTACTACTCCTACACAATTATCATTATTCCATTTAATTGGAGTTTTTTCATTGAGGGTATTTTTTGCAGTATTATAACAAATTTCTATGATGTCAGAACTTAGTTTTGGAAGAATTACTTGGGTCTCAGGATCTCCGAATCTACAGTTGAATTCTAATACCTTGGGACCATCACTTGTTAACATTATTCCGCCATAAAGCATTCCGTTGAATGGAGCATTTTCTTCAACTAGAGCATTAGCTGTAGGGATCATTATTTCTTCATGGATAGTGGTAGAAAGGTTTTCATTCCAAAATTCTGGAGGACTATAAGCTCCCATTCCACCTGTATTTAAACCTTTATCACCATCATGAGATCTTTTGTAATCACATGCTGAGATGTGTGAGGAAACAAATTTACCATTTACGAATGAAAATATGCTAACTTCTTTTCCAAATAACATTTCTTCAATAATAATTTTATTTCCTGCGTTTCCAAATTTCCTATCAATTAATATTTGTTTTAGGGCATTTATAGATTCTTCTTTATTATTTGTTAGTATTACTCCTTTTCCAGCTGCCAAACCGTCAGCTTTGATAACCCAGGATAATTTTTTTTGAGACAAAATAAATTTTTCTGCTGAAGTGAAATCATTGAATGAAAAGAATTTTGCAGTAGGAATATCATATTTTGTCATTAAATTTTTTGCCCAAACTTTTGAAGTTTCAATTTGAGCAGCTTTTTTAGAAGGACCAAAAATTAATTGTTTTTCTGATACAAATAGATCTACTATCCCGTCTTCTAATGGTGCTTCAGGGCCTACTAAAGTTAGATCAATTTTGTTAGATTTAACAAACTTTAAAATTTCTGTTTTTTGAGAAACATCTATGTCAATATTTTTTCCTAACTGATCTGTGCCTGCATTTCCCGGAGAGATAAAAAGATTAGTGAGTAGGGGACTATTTTTTACTTTCCAAGCTAGTGCATTTTCTCTGCCGCCATTACCAATTATTAATACGTTCATGAATTATTCCCACTCAATAGTTCCTGGAGGTTTACTAGTAATGTCATATACAACCCTGTTGATTTCAGGGACTTCGTTAACTATTCTTGTAGAAATATTCCCCAATAAATCATAAGGAAGTCTAGCCCAGTCAGCTGTCATGGCATCTTCACTTTTTACGCATCTTAAAGCAACAACATAACTATAAGTTCTTTGATCTCCCATTACACCTACAGTTTGAGTATTAGTTAATACTGCAAAACTTTGCCATAATTCATTATAAACATCGTTCTTTTTAATTTCGTTCATTACTATCCAGTCAACGTTTTTTAATATTCTGAGTTTTTCTGAAGTTACCTCTCCGATAATTCTAATTGCTAAACCTGGACCTGGAAAAGGTTGTCTATTAACTATTTCTTTATCTAATTTTAATTCTAATCCTGCTAGGCGAACTTCATCTTTAAACATGAATTTCAATGGTTCAATTAAACGCATTTTCATATTTTCAGGTAACCCTCCTACATTATGATGAGTTTTTATTTTATCGCTAGTTGATGTATCTGAAGTTTTTGATTCTATTACGTCGGGATATAGAGTGCCTTGTGCTAAGAATTCAACGTTTCCTAGTTTTGACGAATGTTTTTCAAATACAGATATAAATTCTCTTCCAATAATTTTTCTTTTTTCCTCTGGATCTGTGATGCCTTTAAGGGCTGTAAGAAAACTTTTAGATGCATTAATGAATTTCAAATTTAATCCGAACTTTCCTTCAAAAACCTTTCTTATTCTTTCAGGTTCTTCCTTTCTCATTAAACCATTATCTACAAAAATACATGTAAGCTGTTTTCCTATTGCTCTATCTAGTAATATCGCAACTACAGATGAATCTACTCCACCTGAAAGTGCACATATTACTTTTGAATCTCCTACTTGTTCACGAATGTTTTTAATTGAGTGTTCTACTACACTTTTAGGAATCCAATTTTTAGGGCATTCACAGATAGAAATAAAATTATCTATTATTAATTTACCTTGAGGGGTATGAGTAACTTCTGGATGAAATTGTATTCCTATGTAGTTTGAATCATTTGCTATTACTGCATTCTGACTATTTTCAGAGAAGGCATATGATTTAAATCCAGGAGGGAGATTGATTATTTTATCTCCGTGGCTCATCCATACGGGTATATTATTACTTAAATCTTTAAGAATATTATGTTTTTTTGAGACTGTGATTGCAGAATATCCGTACTCTCTTTTTGAGCTTTCAGAAACTTTTCCTCCTAATTGAAAACTTAATGCTTGCATTCCATAACATATACCTAATATTGGAAGTTTTAATCCGAAAATCCAATCTGGAATTTTGGGGCTATCTTTATCATAAATACTAGATGGACCTCCAGAAAGAATAATTCCTTTAATATCAATTGAAGAAATATCATTAAGTTTAGATGTAGAAGTTACTATTTCACAATAAGTGTTTAATTCTCTAATTCTTCTAGCTATTAATCTACTATATTGGGATCCAAAGTCTACTATTAGAATTCCTGGTTGAAATAAGTTGTCTTTATTTTGTTTTGTTTTACTTTCGTTTTTAGAAAATTTTTGCGCAATGCTTAAGTAAGTTCCAACTTCTAGGTCATCTGAGGTTGAGATTCTTTTTGATTGTTCAGGTTTTACCATTTTGTGTATAAATAAAATAAATTTATTATTGATGATATTGTTTAACTTGTATAATCAATTTAAGGTTACATAAATTGTTAGAAAAAGAGTATATTAATTATTCATTAAATCAACTGAGATCACACGGTGTAATAGTAACTCCTACAGATACTTATTATGGCATTTCTTGTGATGCCTTTGATTCTATTGCTATTGATAAAATTTTCAAGATAAAACGAAGACAAAAAAACCAACTTTTACCTGTTTTAATTTCTGAAAAAAGCGAATTGAATGAATTAGGAGTAAAAACCAACAAAATTATAGATCTTATGACAGATTATTATTGGCCAGGACCTCTAACAATTATTCTGAAAAGTGAAAGGCGATTTCCCAATACTATTCAGGACAATTTAGGTTTTGTTGGATTTAGAGTTCCAGATATTTCTTTTACTAGAAATTTAATCAAACAGTTAGGTAATCCTATTACAGGAACTAGTGCGAATATCTCAGGAAAGAAAGAAAGTAAAGATATTTCTGTTATAAAAAATTACTTTAAAGATGGAGAAATAGATTATTATGTTGATTTGAAATGTGGAGAAGCTAATAGTTCTTCTACTGTAATTAAGCTTATTGATAATAAATTCTCAATAATTAGACAAGGTGAAATAGCAAAAGAGGAAATAATAAAAAAAATACCAAGTTTGATTTTTTCTTATAATCAAATTTAAGGTGATATTCAATGATAGATGAAATAAATTTAGATAAATTTGAGAAATTTCTTAATGAATTTTTGAATAGAGAAATTGAGTTATATACAATTATAAAATATCAAATGGGCTTGGTCGATGAATTTGGACAGTCATTAGATAATTCTATTCCAGAAAGAAATTTTGCACTATTGACTTTAATGATTAGTAAAATCCTTTCTGGTGATTCTGATAAGGCCATTCCTTTAGCATCTGGAATAGAATTATTAGGAAATTCTTGGTATGTTCATGGTGATGTAGAGTCGGGGATTACTCATAGAAATGGAAAACCTACTGTCTGGTGGGTTTGGGGACCAGCTCAAGCTATAAATACAGGTGATGGTTTTCATGCATTAGCTAGATTAGTAATAGTTGATAATTCTATAGATTATGGGGATGAAAAAATTTTAATAGCATTAAATACATTTGATTTAGCGTTTCTTAATTTATCAGAAGGAGAAAATTTAGATATCAGCTATCAGGATAAACCAATTGTTTCTCTTGATGAATATTTAGAAATGGTGAAAAAAAGATCTGGTTCTATTGTAGGATGTGCTTTTCAGTTTGGTCTTTTATCAACTGATTTACCTGAATCTTCTAAAAAAGATCAATTAAGTATATTTGATAAAATTGGTTTGAATTTTGGAATTTTGCAGCAATTAAAAAATGATTGGACAACTATATTTGAATCCAAAACTCCTGATTCTCAACTGTTTCATAGATTTTCCTCAAAGAAGAAAAATATTTCTGTTTTATATGCTTTGGAAAATGAGAATCCATCAATCAAAAGACAAATAGGAGAAATATACCTTAAGAGAGTTTTGGAAGAAGAGGATAGGCAAAAAATTCAGAGTTTGTTGTTGAATACAGGTTTTCAAGATTTTTATGATGATTTAATCAAAAAAAATCAATCTGAATTGAATTTAGCTATAGATAGTTCATTTATGTCTTCAGATAAAAAACAAATTTTAAAAACATTTTGTAAACAACAATTTTCATCAATTTAGTAATGAATTTAAGGAATATTCAGCAAATAACAGAAGATTACAAAGGACAAAATGGAAAGACAGTATTGTTGAGATGTGATTTAAATATTACAGAAGAAGATAATACTAGAATATTGATTGTAAAGCCCACTATTGATTTTTTATTGAAACAGGATTTCATTTCAAAAATAATTATTTGTTCTCATTTTGGTCGACCTAAAGGTACACTTGAAGACTTTAATGATTTGTCTCTTGTCCACAATGTCCTACCTAAGTTAACAAAAATATTTGAAGTAGTTTTAAATGACTGGCCCAATAAAAATTCTAAAAACCACGCGAGATTTGAAAAAACATATTTTGAAGATTATTTGAGTAGATCATCTCAAAAGCCCATTATTTTGTTAGAAAATTTACGTTTTCATAAAGGAGAAGAATCAAATGACTTAGATTTTGCAAGTACTCTGGCTAATTTAGCAGATTTTTATGTAAATGATGCTTTTAGTGTATCTCATAGGGCTCATGCATCTGTTTCATCAATTTGTGATTTTTTACCTTCTTATGCAGGATTTTTACTACAAAAAGAAATGGAAGTAATAAAAAATTTAAATAATAATAAGAAAGGATTTACTACTTTAATAGTTGGAGGAGCAAAAATTGAAGATAAGATTGGAATAATAAGTAATTTGTTGGATAAAGTAGATAAAATATTAATTGGGGGAGGAATGATAAAATCATTTATAGAAAAAACTTTTATAAATAATGAAGTTACTAAAAAAATTATGAATAATTATGAGAAATTTTTGATTCCTGAAGATATTATTGAGGCGGAAGATTTTTCAATATATTCTAAGTCAAAAATTGTTGATGTTTCTGATATTTCTGATAATGGGATTATTATGGATATAGGTCCTTCAACAATAGAAAATTATACTTCTATAATTAATCAATCCGATTCTATTATATGGAATGGTAGTATGGGTGTATTTGAATGGCCAGCATTTGAAAAAGGTACAAAGGAGATAGCTTTATCTCTTGCAAACAACCACTCTGCTAAAAAATATGCAGGTGGAGGTTCCACTATAGAAGCAATAAATAAATTCCAATTGCAAAATGCTTTTACACATATTTCAAGTGGGGGTGGTGCATTTTTAGCTGCTTTAGAAGGAGAATATTTACCTGGTATTAAACCTCTTTTGGTGGGGGAAAATGAGAGATAAATTGTTAATTGCAAATTGGAAAATGAATTTTTCAGTAAAAAAATCTATAGAAAAATATGACCAAATAAAAAAACATCTTATCAAAAGTAACTTTTCTAATAATTCTTTAAAAGTAATTATTTGCTCTAACTATTTATCAACAAAATCTTTATATGATATTTCTATAGATAAGGCATTTCTTGGAGTCCAAGATATCACTCATTTGTCTCAATCAGAAGGACCTTTTACAGGAGAAATATCTGTAGATTTAGTTAAAGAATTTGTCGATTATTCTATAATTGGACATTCAGAAAGAAGAACTCTTCTTAATGAATCTAATTCTGATGTTTCAAAAAAATTATCATTATGTTCAGGGTCTAATATTCGTCCTATACTTTGTTTAGGTGAGAATCAACAAACTAGATTAAATTTTGAACACATTGATTTTGTTCGTAATCAATTAAGAGAATCTGTTAAAAATTTTAATAAATGGGATTCTATTATTCTTGCATATGAACCATTGTGGGCTATTGGTACTGGTGTCCCTTGTGAACCCAATGACGCAATAGAAATGATTAATGCTATTAGATCTGAATTAAAAATTATTTCTGGAACTGATGAAATTCCTATATTGTATGGAGGAAGTGTTTCTAGTAATAATATTAGTAATTTAATTGATTCTGGAGATATAGATGGAGCTTTAATTGGTTCTTCTAGTATGGATCCCAAAGAATTTTCTAAAATTATAGATATTTGTAGATCGATTTGGAAAGTGTAATTAAAATCCCAGTAATAATAGGTCCAACTGGAGTTGGAAAATCGTCTTTAGGATTTGAATTAGCAAAAAGAATATCTGGAGAGATAATCAATACAGATAGTAGTTTATTTTATAAGTATCTTAATATTGGGACCGACAAACCGTCAGAAACTAGAATGAAAGAAGTAAAACATCATCTTATTAATATTTTAAATCCTGACTCCAGATTTAATCTTGCCGAATTTCTTGAGTTGATTAATACAAAATTGAATTCTTTTGATGGGAAAAATATACCGATTTTAGTAGGGGGAAGTGGTCAATATATAATGGCATTATTGGAGAACTGGAGTGTTCCCAAAGTAGAGCCAGATGAAAAATTTAGAAAAAAATTAGAATTGTTGTCTCAACAAAAAGGAAAAGAATTTCTATATAAAAAACTTCAAAAAGAATTTCCTTCAATAGCAGAAAATATTGATAAGAATAATACTAGAAGAGTCATTAGGGGATTTGAAGTTGGTCGTTCAGGATTTCAGTTGAAAAATCATCAGAAAGAAAGAAATTTTACTAAATTTCAAGTTTATGGATTAACTATGGATAGAGAATTACTATATGAAAAAATTGATAACAGAATTGAAGCTATGTTTAAAAAAGGATGGGTAGAAGAAGTTCAAAATTTAATTTCTATTGGGCTGAATAATAAATCCCTATCATTTAAGAATATTGGCTATACTGATATCTATTTATTTATTAAAAAAGAAATTTCCTTCGAGGAAGTACTTATTAGAATTAAAAAATCCACTAGAAATTTAATTAGGCATCAATATAATTGGTTTAAATTATCTGATCCTCGAATAAAATGGATTGATATAAGTGGTAAAAATAATAATAATTATGCTTTAAACATTATTTTAGAAGATTTCAAATGAATTATATTAAGTTTTCAAAATTACAAGGTGCAGGGAATGACTATATTGCTATAGATGGTAGAAGTGTAAATTTAGACTTTGGTTTACTATCTAAAAATATGAGTAGAGCTCATTTTGGTGTTTTCAGTGATGGAATTGTTGTTGTAGAAGATTCAGAAATATCAGATATAAAAATGAGAGTTTTTAATCCTGATGGATCCGAGGCAGAAATGAGTGGGAATGGAATAAGACTTTTTTCGAAATTTGTTTTAGATAATGAAATTGTTAGATTTAATCCAGAAGGATTACAAATTGAGACATTGGGTGGCATAAGAACTGTATTTCCAAAGATTCAAAAAGGGAAAATGGTATCTGGAAAGGTTGCTATGGGTATCCCAAAATTTAAATGTTCAGAGATACCTGTAGAAAACTTTTCTAACGATAATAAAGTATTTGATTACTTATTAGATTTAGGAGATGATTCAATAGAAATTTCATGTGTAAATATAGGTAATCCACATGCAGTTCATATTACTGATATTCCTGTAGAAGAATTTGATTTAAATAGGATTGGTCCTATGGTTGAAAATCACAAAATTTTTCCAAATAGAATTAATTTTGAAATAGTTAATGTGATTTCCGAAAGTGTAATAAAAGCAAGGATTTTTGAGAGAGGGGCAGGGGAGACACTTTCCTCTGGAACAGGTTCTTCAGCTTCAGCAATTATTTCTATGACTCATAATTTGGTGAAAAATGATTTAAAAGTAGATGTTCCTGGAGGATCTTTATTTATCTCTTGGAATCAAGGAGAAGAAGTTTATCTTGAAGGTCCTACTGAAGAAGTATTTAGAGGAGAATGGCCTTTAGAATAGCTTGGCTTTAGAGGAGAATATTGATATATAGGAGAAAATATGAAGTTATCTAGTAGATTTGAAAACATAGAACCTTATTTGTTTGTAGGTATATCTAAAACTATTGCAGAGAAAAAAGCGAAAGGTATAGATGTAATATCTTTTGGTATTGGAGATCCAGATATTCCTACTCCTAAATACATTATTGATTCAATGAAGAAATTTTCTGATGATCCTCAAAATCATAGATATCCAGAGTCAGATGGTCTTCCAGAATTTAGGGAGGCTATAGTTGATTGGTATCAGAAAAGATTCGATGTTTCATTAGATAGTCAAAAAGAAGTAGTGAGTCTGATAGGAGCAAAAGAAGGCATAGGTCATGCTTCTTTATGTCTAATTGATCCTGGTGATATCTCTATTATTCCTGATCCAGGATATCCGGTCTATGCTGCAGGTTGTAATTTTGCTGGAGGGGAAGTATATAAAATCCCATTATTAGAAAAATCAGGATGGCTTCCTGACTTATCAAAAATACCTAAAGAAATAAAAGAAAGAGCAAAAATCTTATGGTTAAATTATCCAAACAATCCAACTGGTGGTATTGCTGATTTAGATTTTTTTAGAGAAGCTATTCAATTTGGTAAAGATAATGATATAGCTATAATGAATGATGCTTGTTATACAGAAGTAACTTTTGATGATTATGTTGCACCTTCTATTTTACAAGTACCAGGAGCAAAGGATATTGTAGTTGAGTTTCATTCTTTCTCTAAGACCTTTAATATGACTGGCTGGAGATTAGGGTTTGCAGCAGGTAATGAAGAATTAGTTCAATCATTACTTACAGTGAAATCAAACTTGGATTCTGGTGTGCCTCAAGCAATTCAATATATGGGAATTGAAGCTTTAAAAAAATCATCAAAATTCCTTCAAGAAAATAATGCGATTTATGAGAGAAGAAGGAATAAACTTGTAAAAGCTTTAAGAGAAATTGGATTAGAAGTGCCTCTTCCTAAAGCTGGTTTATATCTATGGTGTAAAATTCCTGACGGACATACTTCTGCACAATTTACAGAATTGTTATTAGAGAAATGTGATGTTGTAGTGACCCCTGGCACAGGTTATGGTTCCTTTGGAGAAGGTTTTGTAAGGTTATCTTTGACTACTCCTGATTATTTAGTTGATGAAGGAGTAGAAAGAATTTCTAAGTGGAATTCTGGTTGATTATGAAGTCATAAAGAACACATATGGCAATAAATACTATCAAAAAAATAGAAAGAGCAATTATCGTAGCTGTAAAAGTAAGAGGAAATGCGCTTAACGATGATTGGACCTTACAACAAAGATTAGAAGAATTAAATAATTTAACAATCTCTAGTGGTGCAGAAGTTGTGGATGAATTTGTTCAAACTATTAGTAAAAATTCTTCAACTTATATTGGAAAAGGAAAATTAAAAGAATTATCACAGATTATTAAAGCTAATTCTATTGATGTAGTGATTTTTGACGACGAGCTAGATCCTACTCAACAAAGAAATATAGAACAAATACTGAATGTAAAAGTTATTGATAGGACAGCATTAATATTAGATATTTTTGCTGCACGTGCAAAAACTAGAGAAGGTAAACTTCAAGTAAATTTAGCACAATCTGAGTATTTGCTACCTAGATTAGCTGGTCAATGGTCTCATTTAGAAAGATTGGGTGGAGGAATAGGAACAAGAGGTCCTGGTGAATCACAAATTGAAACAGATAGAAGATTGGTTAGGCAAAGAATTAATCAAATTCGTAAAGATTTAAAAAAAGTAAAAAATACTAGAACCTCTCTTAGAAATAGAAGATTGAATAAAGCTTTTAATGTATCTCTTGTTGGTTATACTAATGCAGGTAAAACTGCAATATTTAATTCTTTGACTACAAATCATTCAATAAATCCGTCTAATAGATTATTTGCCACTTTAGATACGAAAACAAAGAAATTTTATTTGCCTGCTATATTCAATGGTACTTTAAGCGATACTGTAGGTTTTGTGAATAAACTTCCTACTGTTCTTGTAGCAGCATTTAGGGCAACCTTAGAGGAATTATGTGATTCAGATTTATTATTACATGTAGTGGATATATCTCAACCAAATTTTATTTCACAAATAAAAGTAGTTAACGATGTGCTTTCAGAATTAGGAATAGATTTTAAGAAAAATATTTTAATTCTAAATAAAATTGATAAATTAACATCATCTTTATCTGAAGTTAGAGAATTAGTATTACAATTGATTGGTGATGATGTAGAAAATATCTTTACTTCAGCTTCAAAAAGTCTAGGAATAGATGATTTAAGAGATTTAATAAATAATCATGCTCAATTGTGGAAGCATAGGGCAGTGTAAATAGACTCTGACATATTATGTCGCACTATATATGTTATGTAAACTAATAAGTTAATTGTATTAAAAGAGGTTCAATATGAAGAATAAATCTAGAAATTTAATTTTTAAATACTTAATCACATTTTTATTTATATTAATTATTTCTTGTTCTACTGTAGAAAATGAAATTCCTGAACCTGCAATTGATACATCAGAAGTTAGATTAAATGAACCCCCAAAAAATTTATCTGAAGAATTAAGAATTATTTGGGATACTTATCAATATCTTTTGCAAGATCATGTTGATCAAAAAGATCTTGAATTAGATTCTTTAGCTGAAGGTGCTGTAATTGGAATATTTGAAAAACTTGATGATCAACATTCTGGATATATTTCCCCTGAACGTTTTGCTGTTCAACAATCAAGTTTTCAAGGTAAATTTGAAGGTATTGGTGCTACTGTACAACAAACTAAAGATGGAAAACGTGTAGTTATTATTGCACCTATAGATGGTTCTCCTGCTGAAGATGCAGGTATTAAAGGTGGCGATATTATTCTTGCTGTTGATGGAGAAGATACTGAAGGTTGGACCGTTATGGAAGCTGTCAACAAGATTAGAGGCAAAGGAGGTACTGCTGTTATTTTAACTATTCAAAGAATTGGTGAATCTAACCCAATAGACATCAAAATTATTAGAGGAGAAATTAAATTACCTAGTGTCAGATCTACACAACTCCAAGATGCTCCTTATGCACACATTCGTGTTTCCTCTTTTACTCGAGAAACACATAATGAATTAGTAAAAGTATTAAAAGATCTTGATAAAAAAAATAAAGGAATTATTCTTGATTTAAGACAAAACCCTGGTGGTTTAGTAACTTCAGTAGTTGATATAGCTGGTGAATTTTTAGATGAAGGCTCGATGGTGATGTATGAAATCAAAGGTAATGGACAAAGAAAGAATTGGTTAGTGAAATCAAAAGGAAATTTTAAAAAACTTCCTATGGTTGTATTGGTAAATGAATATAGTGCCAGCGGTAGTGAGGTTTTATCAGGAGCTTTACAAGATTATGATAGAGCAATTGTAATTGGTACTACCACATTTGGGAAAGGCAGCGTTGGTATTCAAAGAGGATTGAGTAATGGAGGTGGAATTTATTATACTGTGGCACGATGGTACACACCATTGGGCAGAATGATAGAAAATGTTGGATTAAAACCTGATGTAGTTCAGAAACAGCCTGGGAATGAAACTGATGATTTACAATTAAAAGCTGCAATTACTCAACTGAATTATCAATTAGACGGTGAGTCTTAATATAAGAGAGGATAAGAATTACTACTAATCGAAAAGTAAGATACAACTTTGATATTATAGAAACACTTGAGGCTGGGATAGTCTTAAAGGGAACTGAAGTTAGATCTTTAAGGAATGGAAGTGCAAATATATCTCAGGCATTCTGTAAGATAATTAAAGGTGAAATTTGGTTGATGAATTCTCAGATTTCACATTATAGATTTGCCGGAATTCCTTTACAACACAACACCACTAGAGATCGGAAACTTCTTTTGCATAGAAAAGAAATAAAAAGATGGAATCTTGATGTAGATAGGAAACGTTTATCTATTGTTCCAACTAAAATTTTCTTTTCTAAAAGATTAGCTAAAGTTGAAATAGCTTTAGTAAGAGGTAAAAGAAAGTATGATAGGAGACAATCAATAAAAAATAAGGAAGCTGAAATAGAGATGAGAAGATCTTTAAAAAAATCAAGGTTTTAAAATTATTAAAATTTTAGTTATACTTATGCTGATTTTGGGGACGCGTGGATTCGACAGAGAGAGCCTGTGGTTTGATTGCGGATCGAGATTCCATCAACCTCGTAAACGGTGGGAAACATAAACGACGAAAAACAAGTCGCTTTAGCTGCAGTTTAAGTAGCTAACATCTTCTATTGCTTACCCTTAGAGAGCATTAGAAAGATGCCGAAAGTCTGAGGTGCATTAAATGAATTTGGTGACATTTAGTAAAGTTTTATTCCAAAAACTTAAATCATGATTATTTGTCATTGAGTATGTGATTTAAGACAATTTTCGATGACTATGTTCGTAGAAGTTAAATTATGACTCTTTTTGGACGGGGAGTTCGACTCTCCCCCGTCTCCACCAAAATTAATTTGTTAATAATCTAATATAAAAATTTTGACTAATCCAATTAACTGAAAAATAGAATAATATAATTGTGATTATTGTTAGTAAGTAAAAAGTAGTATTAGATTTTGGGGTAGATGTTTTTTGTTCTATATAAGTTGGAATTTCTGAAGGAATAGTTAATATTTCTCTAGTAACTTTTGGAGATAATATCCAACCACATATTAAACCACTAAATAATCCTCCTGCATGAGCAAAATTATCTACTCCATCTATAGTGAATCCGAAAAGCAGATTAATGAAAATAAGTAAAATTATTCCAGTTAATGTTTGTCTTCCGTATTCTCCTAATGATTCTCTATTAGAGATTAAATATGAGGCATAAGATGCAATAATTCCAAAAAGTGCGCCACTAGCGCCCGCCCCTATAGCAAAACTAGAAAAATAACTAGCAATATTCCCCCATATTCCTGAAATAATATAAATTGTGAAATATGTTTTCCCTCCGAATAATGTTTCAGCATATCTTCCAAAAATAAATAAGCCAATTGAATTTGTTAATAGATGATAAAAACCTATGTGCAAAAATATTGGTGTCAATAAACGCCAGTATTCTCCTCCAGTAATAAGAATTCCTTCTTTAGCTCCAAATTTTATTAAAGTAACTGGATTCTCAGAACCTCCATTAATTTCCATTAAAACCCATAGAATTAGATTTAATAATAATAATGTCCATGTAACAGGATATTTTTTAAATTCTAATTGATAGTTATAAAAATTGAATTTTGGAAGGCTCATTTATTTTTTCTGTTCCAAAGTTCCTCAAAATCTTTAGTAGCATTCCAACCTAAAATGTTTTTTGCTTTTTGATTTGAAAATTTGTTATGAGGTAAATTTGAATTAATAAAATAACTTTCACTTCTTGAAGGTAAATTTTTCAGATCTATTTCAAGAGCTAATTTTATGGCTTCAGCTGCATCTGTCCAAGTGACACTGAATGGTGCTGGATCAGATCCTGAAGGTTGTGGAGTGTTTTCTGCAGCACGAATGTAATTTTCATCATAAAAAATATAAAAAAGTAATGTTTGTAAAAAAATAAAATCATTTTTTCTAGTAAATTGGTTACAAATTTCTTGTCCTAAAGATTTACTTAGAGCATATAGGTTTACTCCTGGTTGTGGTGGCATATCAGGATTGAGTTCAAAGTCAAAATCTTCATATGTAGGCCCTGCTATTTGAAAATGAGGTCCTGTGTTAATTATTCTTGAAATTTTATGAGTCTCTGCAGCTAACATCATATTGTAATTTCCTAATGTGTTTACATCGAATGCTAACTTTCTATCAGCTCTTAGAACAGATAAGTTGATTATTGCGTCTACTCCCTCAGATATTTTTAGAACATCTTTAGTATTTGAAATATCAATTTTATGGTAATTAATATTAGAGGGTATTTTTTCCAAGTCAGTTTCAATAATTTCATGATCCGACAAAGCTTTGGATACCCAGGGTCCTAACATACCATTTGCACCTAATATTAGAACTTTCATTTTTCCGAAACTCCTAATTTGGGATTATAAAAAGGTTCGTTTTTAGTTTCCCTTTTATCAATAGGAACTCCTAAAATCTCATTAGTTTTTTTTGTTAGAAATTTTTTTGATTTTACATCTGATTGTAGATGGAATATATCCCATTTTTTAGGATTTTTTAATGAAATTATTCTCTCAATAGATATTAAAACTTCTTTTATTTTGACAGAAGATATAATTCCCCCCCCCTTATCAGAGTCCATGTAGGCTATTGGATACCCTAGTCTTAGTACTGCAACATTAATTGGGAATGTTCTTGAAAATTCTTTAAAAATTATTTCTGTTAAATGTCCTGATAGAAAAGGTATTTCAGTTGAAGGAGTAGACTTCCATGTTTCTGTCACAGTGTTTGAATCATCATATGATTTAATTAATTCTAAAGAACTAATAAGTATGAAGTTTGTAATACCTGTTTCAATTGCTGCTGAAAGTAGATTATAGGATTTTTGAACATGATTATTTAAGTCATTAGGAGTTTTATTATCTTCTACTAAACCTTGATAAATTATGATGTCAGAATTTTTTATTATTTTATTTGTTTTTTTGCTAGAGTCCAAAGGAGTTAAAATTATTTCATTAAAGTCCTTTAAGGACTCTTTTTTTGACGGATCTTCGAAATATTGGATTTCATGTTTTTGTGACAAATGTTTTCCAATATTTTGAGATAATTTATCAATTCCGTTTGAAATAAGAATTTTCATTTCTTTCCTATCTGAAATTTTAAATTTCAGGTATACATAACTCTATTTTTGGTTGTTTTTCTATTATTTCTGATTCTTTAGCAAATTGAAATAATTTATTTAATGCATCTAAACCTTCTTGTCCCATATTTAATGTATCATTGTTAACATACATTCTTACAAATTTTCTTCCTTTATTTTTCTCTATTCCTCTTCCAAAACTAAGAGCGTAGTCTAATGCCTCTTCTTCATTTTCAAGCGCATATTTTATGCTTTTATAAAATACTGTAGTAATTTCTTTTCTATGTGCTGGAGAGAATTTTTTATGAACCAAATCCAATCCTAGTGGTATAGGAAGGGATGTTTCTTCAAACCATTTTTCTCCTAAATCTAGAATTTTATTTAATCCGAATTCTTGAAAAGTGACTTGACCCTCATGTAGTAATATTCCTGCATCGGTTTCTCCAGATTTGATACTATTAATAACTTCATCAAAATGCATGAAAACAGGGTTAATATTTTGGGTAATAAAAATTTTAAAAAGTAAATATGAAGTAGTAAATTCTCCAGGAATAGCAATCTTCAATCCTGATAATTTATTTTCATTAATTTTTTTATCTGAAACTAATATAGGACCATAATTTCTTCCTACAGAAGAACCGCATGACATAATTTGATAATTATCAGATACTTTTGGATAATGAGCAGCGGAAATTGCTGTTACCTCTAAGTTTCCTAATGTGGCTATATTGTTGAGTGACTCTATGTCATACATTACATGGCTGACTTTAAAATTTGTAGGAATTTTATTTTTAGCCAACCCAAAAAACATGAAGGCATCATCTGCATCTGGGCTATGACCGAAAGTGATATTTAAACCTTTAAGGCTTTTGATTTTATATTCATCCAACTTTTGTTTTCTCCTCTACTATTTCATATTCTGTAGTTCTCTGAGAAGCATCAAATCCAGCTTCATTAATTAAAGATTTTATTCCATCTATAGTTGTTCTATTATAAAATCCTGCGGCCAGCATTACATTTTCATCAAAAAGCGTACCTCCAAAATCATCTGCCCCATAATGTAAAGCCATCTGCCCGGTTGAGTATCCTTCTGAAAACCAGCTTGCCTGAATATGAGGAATGTTATCTAAGAAAATTCTAGAGAGTGCTATGATTCTTAAATATTGGTTTGCTCCTGCTTCCTTTAACACTTTTTTAGATAGTGGATTATGTTCTCTTTTATAAGACCAAGGAATGAAAGCTGTAAATGATCCCGGTTCATTTTTAGAATCATCTTGGATTTTTCTTATATGTGAAAGAGTCTCAATAATATGTTTGGGTTCTTCTATGTGACCATACATCATTGTAGCTGTTGTCATAAAACCTACTTCATGAGCTATATTATGAACATTAGTCCATAGGTCTATAGAATTTTTTGGTTTGAATCTGCTAATTTGAGATTTTATGGAATTTGAAAGTATTTCTGATCCTCCTCCAGGAATTGTTCTTTGACCTGATTTCTTTAATTCAATTAAAACTTGTTTTATGGATTTCTTTGATACTTCAGACATTTTCATTATTTCAGGTGCTGAAAAGTAATGTGGAGTAATTCCTGGATAAAGTCTTAGTGTTTCTGAAACCATATTTTTATAATATTCAAACGGAAGTTCATTATTTAGTCCTCCCTGCATCAAAACTGTAGTACAGCCTTTTTCTTTTGCTTTTTTGATCTTTTTCATCATTTCTTCAACAGAAAATGTATATGCAGACGGATCTTTAGGATCAGTTCTGTAAAATGAACAGAAACTACAAAAGGCATCACATATATTAGTGTAATTTAAGTTGGTGTCTATTACGAAAGTAACTGTTTTAGATGGATTAGTTTTTCTTCTAATATTGTTGGCTAATTCACCTAAATCATAGATACTTACTTTTTCAAGGAGATATAACCCTTCTTCAAAGTTTATTCTATTATTGTTAACAATTTTTTCTCTAATGGTATTTAACATAATTTTTAGAGGTAATTTTGAGTTTATTTTTTGATAGAAGGTTTTGAAATTCATTAATTGCATCTACATGTTTAGAATTATACTCATAATTAAAACTAGAAATATATTCTTTTATATTGTTGTTTGTTAAAAATTTTCTTTGATTATTAGTTATAATTTTTTCTATTGAAATTGATTTTTCGATAATACTTTTTGAAATATTTTCTTTTAGAATATTTTTTATTTTTGTATTTACTGAGGTTAATATAGCCCATCTAGCAAAAACAAATTGCAAACTAGTCATTTTGTACCAAATTTCTCCAAGGTCGTAAACGAAAGGCCATGAATTATTAAGGTATAATTGTTCTAGGGCTTTATCACCTATTAATAATTTTGCATTTGATGAATTTTCCTTTTCATCAGTAAAATTAATTTCTTCAACATCCCAAAACCTGTTTAATATTACTTCAAGTAATTTCACTGATGTTGAAGTGTCATTAGTAATAGAAATTCTCTTCCTATTTAGTTTCTGGTATGGAACTTTAGAAAATAGTAATACACTATTAGATTTTTTATCAGTAGAAACAACGAATGGTAAAAATTCAATAGATTTTTTACAATTTATTGAATCGACTAATGATAAAGGTCCACCATGAAGGTTTCCGTTATTTATTTCCTCTCCCATTTCTTTAGGAGCATAGTAAATTAAGTCAAAATTTTTTGGATCAATATTAAGATAAAATATTTCAGAATTTAAATATGGCATCCTGCCAATTTTAGGATTCATAGGTTTTGATCTCATTATAGAGGGCGTCTCTTTCAACGGGTATTTTGCCGGCTTCATTTATTAATGAAATCATTTTGCTTCTTGCTAAGCCTGCAGGAGAGGATGCACTTGCTGCATGCATAATTTTTTCTTCACCAATTGTGCCATCTAAATCATCTGCTCCGAAATTTAATCCTACAGAGGCAGTCGTTTCTCCAATGGTAACCCAATAAGATTTAATGTGTGGAATATTGTCTAACATCAATCTTGAAACTGCTATCATTTTTAAATCTTCCATAGGAGAAATTTTATTTTGACGTAAATGTGTTTCTCCTATTTGATATTGAAGAGGAATGAAGGCAAGAAATCCATCAGTCTCATCTTGTAAATCTCTTAGTTGGATAAGATGGTCTATTCTTTCTTCATATGTTTCTAAGTGTCCATAAAGGATAGTACAGTTAGATTTAATACCCATAGTATGTGCAGTCCTGTGAATTTCTAACCATCTAGAGCTATTAGATTTTCCTGGCAATAGCATTTTATGGATCCTTGGAGAAAATACTTCAGCACCACCTCCAGGCATTGATGCTAATCCTGCTTCTTTAAGTCTTGCTAATGATTCTTCTGGATCTATTTTCCATTTTCTCCAAAAATAATCGATTTCTGCCGCAGTAAAACCTTTAATTTGAATTTCAGGAAATTTTTCATGAATTTCTTTAACAATTTTCTCATAATATTCGAATTTCCAAGTAGGATGATGTCCGCCTACAATGTGAACTTCAGAAACTTCTTTATCAATTTTTCCAAGTATTTCATCAGGAGTCATTTCATAAGCATCAGGATCGCCTGTTTTTTTCGCAAAATCGCAAAAATTACAACTTAAAACACATATGTTAGTGGGATTAATATGTCTATTTAAAACAAAGTAGACTTTATCTCTAGATATTCTATGCTTAGCATAATTTGCCATTTTTCCTATGGAATAGAAATCTTTAGATTCTAATAAATAAACTCCATCATCAAAAGAAAGCCTTTCATTATTAATTATTTTTTCTGAAATCTTATTTAATTTAGTGTCAAGTGTAGATAAATCGATCATTTCCAATAACTTTCCCATTTTGATTCGACTTTATTAATTATTTTTTGATCCATTACTAGTGGTTTTTGATAACCTTTTTTCCATGTAGCATCTATAAACATAGTGCCATCGTAAAAAGGGCTGATTCCTTGTAGAGTAGTTTCTCTGAAGGTTATATCTGATGCTGGATCAAATCTGGTAAAAATTCCCCAAACAAGATCAATATCGTTGTGAATATCAACATCTTCAGATAAGCATACAATCATTTTTACACTTTCTAATAACTTATTTGATAGGAGTTTATTTATAACATTTTTTCCTATTCCTTTTGATGAAATTGCAAGAAGAGTGTTTCCAATAAATCTCCAGTCGATTATTTGATCAGAAAAATTTCGGATATCTTTAGGAATTGGAACTGGTTGAATAGGATGATTATTGTAACCAGTTGCATCAATGATCATTTTGCTACCTTTGTGCATTGATTCACCTGTGAAATCAAGAGTATCTATAGGAGTTTTGTTTAGAAGTAGAAAATCTGTTTTAGGGTCAAAATTTTTTCTAATTTCCTGAAGGATTTGAGATTTATTTTTTACGTCAACATCAGAATTTACCAATATAATAGTTTTACTTAATGATAATTGACCTTGTCCCAAAAGCCCTAAAGCAGTTTTAAATGGTTCTCTTGTATATCTGTTCTCAGTTGAAATTACTAATAGGTTATGGAATCCAGCTTCAAAATATGCCCATGTTGATCTAATTTCTGGATGAATAAGTTTGATAAGTGGACCTAAAATACTCTGTGTGCAATCTCCCATAAATTTATCTTCTTGAGGCGGTTTTCCCACTACTGTTGCAGGATAAATAGGATTATTTTTGTGTTGAATTGCATTTATATGGAATACAGGAAACTCTGAAGCCTCTGAATAATGACCAAAATGATCTCCGAAAGGACCTTCAAGTTTTCTTTCATTTGGATTTAAATAACCTTCTAAAATAAATTCAGATTCAGCTGGGGCTTTTAAATCTATTGTTTTGCATTTGAGTAATTTAGTTCTACTTCCTCTTAAAAATCCACAAAATTGAATTTCACTTAAACCTTCTGGAAGAGGCATTATTGCACTTAGAATTAAAGCAGGATCTCCTCCAATAGCAACTGCTAATTCTAAAGGTTTTCTCATTTGTTCAGCTTGATAATGATGAAATCCTCCGCCTTTTTCAATTTGCATATGCATTCCAGTAGTTTCAGAGTCATACATATGCATTCTATATATTCCAATATTATAAGTATCATTTTGTGGGTGTTGAGTGACTACTAAAGGGAGAGTAATGAATTTCCCTCCATCTTCAGGCCAACAATGAAGTAATGGAAGATCTGAAAGATTAGGATTTGATAAGAAATTTCCAGAAACTTCTGATTTTCTTTGAGTTTTAGGGAATGTAGATAAAAGCTTGGGGATCATTTTTCTGTTAGACCATAATGATTTCACACTAGGAGGATTTAAAGAATCAACAAAATTGATAATATTTTCTCCTATCTTAGAAGGGTCTTCACCCAAAGCAAGTTCAATTCTTTTAGCAGAAGCAAGAGTATTTATTGCTAAAGGAAACTTTGATCCTTTAACGTTTTCAAATAGAATTGCCGGTTTTCCTTCTAATTGAGCTTTAATTGAAATCTCAGTAATTTCTAGATAAGGATCTACTTCAGTTTTTATTCTATGTAATTCTCCCTCTTTTTCTAGTATATGTATAAAAGATTGAAAATTATTTGGAACCATTCTTTAGTTTTCTCCTTTCCAGGGTTTAATTATTGGAGATTCGATTTCTAAATGTTGTAATACTCTTGAGGCAACCATATCTACAAGATCATCTACAGAATTAGGAATATGATAAAAACCTGGAGAAGCTGGCATAACTATACCACCTGCTTCAGTTAATTTAACCATATTTTTTAAATGAATAATGCTTAATGGAGTTTCTCTAGGGACTATAATTAATTTTCTTCTTTCTTTTAGAACTACATCTGCTGCCCTTTCTATTAAACCTCTTGATATTCCATTTGCAATACTTCCTAATGTACCTGTTGAACATGGGATAATAACCATTCCATCAGTTTTGAATGAACCACTAGCTATGGAAGCACCTACATCATTTTGATGATGGATATGAATCTGGTTTTCATACTTGTGTCCCAATTTATCTAATAAAACTTTTAAATCTTTTTTGGTATTCCCAGAAAGATTAATGGAGGTTTCAAGAGACAAAACTCTTCTTCCTGGTTCTGAAGTTACCAAAAACAATTCATCTCCATTTGCGAGTATTGATTCGCAAACTTTTATTGCATACAGTCCTCCACTTCCCCCTGAAATTGCTACTATAAATTTTCCCATTTTTCTCATATAACTAAAGTTTCAGATATTGTGAAAATACTAAAAAATATGGATATTAATCCATTCATAGTAAAGAACGACATATTTAACTTGGAAATATCGTTTACCTTAACTAAACTATGTTCCCAAATAAAAAGTATCGTAACAATACCAAAACCTATCCAATATATTAATTGTAATCCTAAAAATAATCCCATAAGTAACAAAAATATTAATGTTATAGAATGAGACAATCTAGATATTAATATACTTTTTGATAAACCAAATTTTACAGGAATTGATTTAAGGTTGTTAGATTGATCATATTTTAAGTCTAAAATGCCATATAATATATCGAATCCTGAAACCCAAAATAATCCTCCAAACCCCATTAACAATATTTCAATTGAAAATGTTCCGGTTATAGCAATACTTACTGCAGGTGGAACGATTAAGTAAACTAAGCCAAGAAAAAAATGACATAACCAAGTGAATCTTTTTGTGTATGGATAAATTATCATGACTGCAACTACAATTGGAGAGAGAATCCAACAAATGGGATGGAAACTGAATAGAGTTCCTAAGAATATAATGATACTAACTACTGAAATCAATAAAGCTTCTTTTATACTTACTAAACCTAATGGTAATTCTCTGTTTTTAGTTCTTGGGTTTTGTTGATCTATTTGTTTATCAATAATTCTGTTGATGGTCATTGCAAATACTCTAATAGAAATCATAGAAATAATAATATTTATTAGTATTAAATAAGAATATTCTGTATTTTTTACCACAATAAAATAAGAAGTTATTCCAAATGGTAATGCAAAAATTGAATGTTCAAATTTTACCAAGTTACTATAATTTTTAATTTTTGAGATTGCTCTACTTTTAATTCTCATGACAAAATAATTTTATAATATTTAACTTCTGTGGAACTGGTTTTTTATAGTATTTATAGGTAATCTCATGATTACAGGTCTTCCATGTGGATCATGAATTTCTTTACAATTACTAAGTTTGTTTATTAATTCTTCACATTCTTGAACAGTTAATTTTGTTCTTGCTTTCACAGAAGATTTACAGGCGAGTTCTGCTGAAATCCAATATTGCCAATCAGTAATTTTTTTTATATCTATATCTTCTATAATCTCTACAAGTTTTCCCTGTATGTCTCTAGATTCTGAAATAACAGCAGGAATTGATCTGATAATTATTGATGAATCATCTAATTCTTCAAAATCTAATCCAAATTTTTTGAATAATAATCTCTGTGAAATTAATTGATTAAATTTAGTTACATTAATATCTAGAATTATTGGTTCTAACAGACGTTGGCCAATATTATTATTATTCATATCTTCTAAAATAGATTCAAAATTAATTCTTTCATGAGCTCCATGTTGATCAATTATTAGTACTCCAGATTTATGGGTACATATGATAAAAGTATTATCAAGAGTGCCAATCACTTTAGATTCTTTTAAAGATATTTTTTCTTCAGTTAGGTTAAATTTTTCATTTAACTCTTTGTTATCTTCAGAATCATCATTTTTATCAATAAAAGATATAGATGTTTCTATATTTGAATCTTGAAAATCCGAATTAAACTTGTTAAAGCTTTGGGAATATGAGTTATTTTTTTTGTAATTAATTTCAGGGATAGATGATTGATGTGTCAATGTAGTTCTTATAACATCTAGTATAGTTCGAAAAATCTCACGTTCATCTCTGAATTTAATTTCTGTTTTTGCTGGATGTACATTTACATCTATTAATTCAGGGTCTATTTTTATATTAATAAATGTAAATGGGAATCTTCTAGGCTCTATGAGACCGCTATAAGCAGTTTCTACGGCATAAACTAATGAAGAATTTTTTATAATTCTTTGGTTTACAGAAAATTTAATATTTGATCTATTTCCTCTTGCTATAGAAGTATTACTTGTAATACCTGAAATCATTTTATCAAGTTCTAACCTCAACATTGAATCAGTAATTTCATTTCCATGAATTGAAGAATATGCTTCTAGAATATCTCCTGTACCAGGTGTTGAAATTTTTGTTGATCCATCAGAAATTAGAACAAATTTAACATCCGGATAAACAATTGCATAGTCAGATATTAACGTTTTAATTTTAGTAGATTCTTGTGATGATGTTCCTAAGAATTTTAACCTTGCAGGAACATTTTCGAATAAGTTAGTTACTTTGATATTTGTTCCTTTAGATATTGCAGCTACTTTATGTTTTGTTTTTTCTCCATTGAATAATTCTATTTCAAATCCAGAAGATTCAATTCTTTTTGAGGTCATATTTATTTTAGATACAGCTGATATGCTAGGAAGGGCCTCTCCCCTGAAACCTAACGTTGTTAATTGAAATAAATCATTTATCGAATTTATTTTACTAGTGGCAAATCTTTGAAAAATTAATTCCAGATCATTAGGGTGAATTCCTTCCCCATCATCTATAACTGAGATTGTATTTATTCCCCCATTCTCAATAGATATGTTTACAACTGAGCAGTTTGCATCTAGTGAATTTTCAATTAGTTCTTTTACTACTGATAAGGGACTTTCTATTACTTCACCTGCAGCTATTTTTGAAGCAGTGTTTTCACCAAGAAGTTTTACTCTTGTGTTTTGAAGATTTTTAGAGTTTCGATTATTTTTAACCATAAATTCATTATCTTATTTTTCTAAGCTCTTTTGAAGATATTAAAACTAAAACACTTGAAATAAAGAATATTAAAGAAAAAATTATTAGACTTTTTTCTGCTCCAAAGACATCAATTGATTTTCCTATAGGTAATGCTCCCAATGGAATAAATGCGTAATTCATCATATAAAGCCCCATAATTCTAGACCTAAAATTTTCATCTACATATTCAAGGGTTAAAGATTGGGATAAAGTCATTCTGATATTCTCAAAAATACCAAATAAGATCCATATAATTATACCTGCTATAAAATATGGAAAAAATCCTAATAAGAAAACGCATGCACTTAATCCGAAAATCCCAGAAAGAAAAGTGAAACCTCTGAATTTACTTTTACTTAAGCTTGCTATAAATAATGATGCTAATACTGCACCTATAGAACTTATAGATAGAAGTAAACCTATCTCATTTGATGAAGATTCATATAATCTTCTTGCTATGATAGGAAGTTGTAATCTCACAGGGAGTGCAAATAATGATACTAAAATGCTTGAAAGAAAAATTCCTAAAATCATTTTATTGTGGAATAGATAAGCAATAGATTCTTTAGTAGAACCTAATAGACCTTGATTATTTTGATTTTCTTTTAGTTGTTTCGTGGATGGAATTTGAGATGTGAATATAAAAGAAATTACATAAAGAATAGATATTATTAAAAATACATAGCTTGGGCCTAATGATCCATAAAGTAAACCTATACCAGCCCCAGAAAAAATAGAAATAGTAGCCATTGATGCCGCTATTAATGCAACTCCATTTCCTATTAAAATTTTGGGTACTAGTTTGGGTATTAAAGATTGTCTAGAGGGCATTTGAAGTGAAAATAATGCTCCTTGAAATAATGAGGCAATAAATAAGTGAATCCAATGAATTACTTCAAAAGCAATTAATAAACCGATACTAGCAGAAACTAAAGTAAAACATATTAAACAAAATTGAATTATAGATCTATTATCAAACTTATCCCCTACCCATCCTCCTATAATTGCAAAAACTAAAAGAGAAGGAGCAAATCCCATTGCAACAACTCCTGATAAGAAAGCACTATTAGTAACGTCATCAACTACCATTGTTCTTGCTGTCATTCCCATTTGAACAGCACCCATTTGCAATATTGTTCCAAACCATAACCATCTGAAACTACTTATTGATAGTGAAGCTAGATATGGTACTTTTTTAATGGTTGATTCAGAAGTAGAAGTACTAGTTGTAGAAAAATCTTTCAATTTATTCCTATTAAAATTAAATGACATTTTATATGATTAATATAATTGATAAGATTTTTTATAAATTTTAGATGATTTGGAGATATTATCATTTATAAGTCAATAATAAGACCCTTGATTTTTAAACTTGATCCTGAGATATCCCATAACTTAGCAGAAACTGCTTTAAAATTTTCCTTTCCAATGAATCCGTTTTTGAAATTAATTGAAATAAAAGACGATTCTTTATCATCATCCCTTGGGAAAATAGAAGTTCCCAATCCCATAGGAGTAGCTGCTGGATTAGATAAAAATTATAAAACTTCAATTAATTATTTAAATTTTGGTTTTGGCTTTGCAGTAACAGGGACTATTCTAGCTCATCAAAATCTTGGTAACCCCAAACCTAGATTACTAAGATATTTAGACAATAACTCTATTGTTAATTCCTTAGGATTTCCTAGTGAAGGTTTAGATAAAATAAAAATGAAATTCTCTAAATCAAATATTGAGAAGAAAAGGATTTTTGCTTCTATTTCTGGATTGAATATTGATGATATATATAGATGTTTTAAAGAATTATCTCCCTTAGTAGTTGGAATAGAGTTAAATATAAGTAGTCCCAATACTCAAGGATTGAGAGATTTTCATAATTTAAAGAATTTAGAAAAATTACTAAAAGTGTTAAATAATGACAAAAATAACCCTTTAATAGTTAAGTTGCCTCCATGTGCAGAAAATCAAAACAGTTTATTAGAAATGGTAAAATGTGTTCATTACTCTGGTTCTGATGGTGTAGTGATTTCTAATTCTCATCCTATTAAAAATTCTAATTTAAAGATTGGATTTGGAGGTTTAAGTGGGAACCCTATCTATCAACATACTCTTAAAATGGTTCGTGAAGTAAGACAAATTGTAGACAAAGAATTTACTGTTATAGGATGTGGGGGTGTTTCTACTACAAGTGATGTTTGGGAATTAATCGCTTCCGGTGCCAATGCTGTTCAAATTTACTCAGGTATAGTTTTTGAAGGACCATTTATTGCTAATAAGATTAATAAAGAATTAAAAAATATTTTTTCATCTAATAAGATCTCTTCAGTTAACGAATTATTTTGTAGTGAAATACCTTTTCCTAAAGCTCTATAGTGTTTATTTCATTGAAAAATGGCATTGATTCTTGAACACCTTTTCGAGATACGGATATTGAGGCAGATTTATTCCCCAACTTTATAGATTCTTTTAATGATAATCCCTTTTTTATTCCAGCTGCTAGAGCTCCGTTAAAACAATCACCTGCTCCTACTGAATTTGCTATATTAACTTTGTATCCTTCTAAGTGAATTTTATCTTGATTACTTATTAACACACACCCCTGTTCTCCTAATGTGATTACTACAAAATTAGGTCCTAGAGAAAGAATTTTTTCTCCTGCTAAAAATGCATTTTCCAAAGAATCTATTGTTATTTTAGAAAGGTTTTCTGCTTCTATTTGGTTAGGGGTTAAAATATCAACATTTTTATAGTAATTTTTAATCTTGATATCCATATATGGAGCTGGATCTAATATAGTTAATGCTCCTTTTTTATTTGATATTTTCATAGCTTCATGTACCGTGTTAATAGGAATTTCATGTTGAAGAAGCAGTATTGAATTTTTAGTTAAAGTTTCTTCTAGATAACTGAGTTCTTTATTACTACATTTATAATTTGCTCCTTCTAATAGGAGGATATAATTTTCATTGATTTCATCTAGAAATATCACCGCTGTGCCTGTTGAAGTACCTGAAATAGATCTAATACCTTTAGTTAATATTCCTTCCTTTTTAAAAGTTTCTAAGTTCTTTAGTGAGAAAAGATCATCTCCCACAGCTCCAATCATTTCTATTTTTGAATTTTTGCTTAATAATCTAGATGCGGCTATAGCTTGATTAGATCCTTTTCCTCCCCCTGAATAAGAAATTTCATTAGCATAGATTGTTTCTCCAGGTTTAGGTAATCTTTTTCCTTTAACACTGATATCTGTATTAATTGAGCCTAGTACAATTATTTTATCTCTTTTAAACATTATTAATTTAATAAAAATTTTTCTAAAAATTTCTCTACGCCATGATTATCAGGAGAATCTATTGACATGTCAGAGTTTTCTAATAAAGCTTTAGGACTATTGTCTATTGATATTCCAATTCCAGAATTCTTAATAATTTCAATATCAGCATTTCCGTTACCAAAAGTTATTACATCTGAAAACTTGATTTTTAATTTTTTTAGTAAAGAATCTAAAGCAAAAAATTTAGTCCCATTGAGATTAGATATTTCACAGAAATGAGGTAATGATCTTATTATCGATAAAGAGTTATCCACTAACTCATGAAGCTTAATTTCAAGTTTATCGATGTCATCAGGATTTCCTACCATTAAAATCATTGTAGGGTTATCTTTTAAAATTTTAGAAAAATCTTTATCTAATACATAGGGAATATTTTGCCTACATATGTAACCCCTAGACCATTCACTAAGTTTTTTTATATACAGTGTTTCCCCATAGTATAGAGCTAATTCATATTTTCTTTGATCTAAATTTTTAATTAAATTTTTAGAGACATGATTATCAATTTTTGTTTCTCGGATAATTGTCTTATTTATAGGATCAATTATTAAGGAACCACCAAGGCAAATTATTGGAATGTTGACTCCAAGAATTTTAGCGTAGTCTAATGCAGGTTTTGCAGATCTTCCAGTAGCTATAGTGAATAATATATTTTGCTTTTTTAATTTTGAACATATATCAATCATTTTATTTGAAATTTTTGAGTTTTTGTCTAGGATTGTTCCATCAAGATCAAAGACTAGTAATTTACAATTGGCTATATTTTGATTAAAAAACATCTTGTCCTTGCAATTTCTAGGTTCATATAATAAAACCGTATAGTTGATTAAGCTATATTTAAAAGTATAAAAGGAAATTTCATCAATGGTAAATGAAGAAATCGTTTATGTTAGAATTCCTGCTCCTCTGAGGAATTTAACAGGAGAAAATAATAAGATTGAAATAAATCTTTCTAATATTGATGAAAGACAAGTAAAAACCCTTCTAGATTACGTAGATAAAGAATTTCCAGGTTTTAAAGCGAAATTATTTAATCCTACAGGTGAATTAAAGCAATTTGTAAATATATTTATTAATGGTGAAGATGCTAGGTATATTAAAGGAATTAATACTGAAGTAGTATCAGGAGATGAAATAAGTATAGTTCCAGCTGTAGCTGGAGGATCATCTAGATATTTTTAGAGCTTCTCTCAATATTTTTTCATCTACATTGCTATTAATATAGGGTTCTGAAATCTTTTTTAATAAAACCCATCTAACTTTTCCATCTCTAACTTTTTTATCGAATTTAATAGAGTTTATAATTTCTTCTTCATCGATATTGGGTAATGAAATTGGAAGATCATAAAGTTTCATTATTTCTGAATGAAGTTTAGTCAGATGATTATCTGTAATTCCCATCATTTCTGAAATTTTTGCTGCTACACACATACCTATGCTTACTGCTTCACCATGTAGGAATTGGGAATATTTAGAGATAGATTCTATAGCATGACCTATTGTGTGACCGTAGTTGAGAAAAATTCTTTGATCTCCTTTTTCAAATTCATCATTTGATACTATCTCACTCTTAATTTTCACACTTTCTCTAATAACATCTGTAGATATTGGGTTCTTAAGATTTTTGATATCATTTGATTCGCTTAGGAAAATGTTTAAAAGTTTTTCGTCAAATAGAAAAGCGTGTTTTATAGCCTCCGCCCATCCAGATCTTAATTCTCTTTTAGGTAAGGTAGATAGAGATTCTGTGTCAGATAAAACTAAAATAGGTTGATGGAATGCTCCTACTAAGTTTTTTCCTATGTTTAGATTTATAGCTGTTTTCCCTCCTATTGATGCATCTACCATTGCTGCAAGAGTAGTAGGGATATGTACAACATTGATACCTCTAAGCCAAGTAGATGCTGAAAAACCAATTAGATCACCTGTTACTCCTCCTCCAACAGCTACAATAGTGTCATTTCTTTCAATTTTTTGTTTTCCATACCATTCATAAAGTTTTTTTAATGTAGATAAATTTTTTGTTGTTTCATTAAGTTCAATAGTTAAAATATTTGTTTTGTAATTAGATTCTTCTAGAATATGATGAATTTTAAGTATAAATTCAGGGAAAATTGAATTATCAGTGATTAAAAAAATTTTTCCTTTTACATTTAATTTTTTTAATTCATCTGCTAAATTTTCAATAGATTTATCACCCACCAAAACCTTGTAATTTCTTTGAGATGTTTTAACTATTGATGCGAGGTTTTTATTATTCAGAGTCATTTTCTACTGTAATAGTTTTGAAAGAGTTGTTGCTATTTCATTAGGAGAATTTTTATTTGTATCTATTTTAAATTCGGCTTTATTATATAAATGTTGTCTTTTTTCTAACATTTCAGCTATATTTTCAACTTTTGGTGTTTCTCCTAATAGAGGTCTATGTTCAGCATATTTAGAGTTTAATCTTTTTGATATTTGTTTAGGAGAAGCTCTTAGCCAAATAATTTTCCCAGTATTTTTCATAATTTCAATATTTGAATAATTTTCTACAATTCCTCCTCCTGTAGCAATAATACAATTTATTTTCTTAGAATATTTCTTTAGGATATTATTTTCTATTTTCCTGAAATATTTTTCTCCTTTATATTTAAATATATTACTAATTGATGTTTTTTCATTTTTTATAATTTCTTTGTCTAAATCTATGAAAGTTAAACTAAGTCTTTGGGATAAAATTTTGCCACAGGTACTTTTACCCGTTCCCGATAATCCTACTAGATATAGATTATAATCAAAGCCAGTACTAATTTTCATTTTGATTAATCCCAAACTCTTTATGAGATTTTTGATAACTTGAAAAATTAGAGATCATCTCTTCAATGTGGTCGCCACCAAATTTCTCAATTGCTACTTCAGATAAACATAGAGCCAACATTGCTTCTCCTATAACACAAGCCGGTGGAACTTGGCATATATCACTTCTATTATATTGAGCCTCAACAATTTCTCCAGAATTAATATCTACCGAAGGAAGGGGGTTTGTCATAGTTGCTATTGGTTTTATTGCTACATTAACAATAATAGGCTCTCCATTAGTTACTCCTCCTTCAAGACCTCCAGCATGATTTGATATGTGCTTGAAGTTTCTAATATCGGATTTATCAGGAATTATAACATCATGAACATCTCTTCCTGGCTTTCTGGTGTTTAGAAATCCAGAACCTATTTCAACACCTTTGACTGCATTTATACTCATCATTGCTTGTGCAATCTTTCCGTCCAATTTTCTATTCCATTGAGAAAAACTTCCAAGCCCTACAGGGATATTAAAAGCAATAACTTGAAATGTTCCTCCAACAGTGGTTCTATTTTTTTTTGCTTTAAGTATTGAATCAATAAATGTTTTTTCAAGATCTTTTGAATCTGTTCTGACTTCTGATTTTTCAATTAACTTCCAATCAATTGATTCAAATTCTGTTGAATCTTTATGTTCTATATGGCTAGGATTTATAGTATCCCAAGGTATTGAATCTCCAATGGATATAACCCTACTTTTAATTTCTACTCCTAGCTCTTTCAGCATAGATTTACAAAGTGCTCCTGCGGCAACTCGAGCTGTAGTCTCTCGTGCACTAGCCCTTTCTAATACATTTCTTAAGTCATGTTGTTTATATTTCAATGCACCTGCGAAATCAGCATGACCTGGAACTATCTTCGTAAATTCCTTTTTGTCGACTGACTCATCTACTGGATAAGGCGACATTGCTTTAGTCCAATTTTCGTAATCTTTATTTTCAATCCACAAGCTTATTGGTGCTCCTATACTTATGCCATGTCTAACACCCGATCTAATAACTGCATGATCCTTTTCTATCTTCATTCTTCCTCCTCTTCCAAAACCTTTTTGCCTTCTTTCTAAATCAACTTTGATGTTATCTTCGTCAATTTTTAAGCCTGCTGGCAAACCTTCTAATATTACAGACAGTCCTGGTCCGTGAGATTCTCCTGCAGTTAAAAATCTAAACATATGATTGACTCCTTAAGAGAGTATTATTAATTTTCATATTACATATATGATTATAGTTTAACCATTTCTCATAGATACTAATAATTTATAAAGATTCTGAATTAGTTACATCCAACATTAGTTTTTCAGGTGGCTCTATGCCAGTAGATAATTTGAAACCTTCAATTCCTTGGAAAACTAGCATTGATAATCCTGATGCTGAGATACCTTTCTTGTCTCTGATTTTTTTTAAAAAAGGAGTTTCTTTAGGGGAATAAACTAAATCGTATCCAATAGTTCCAGGTTGTATTTCGTATGAACTTATTAAATCATTATCAGGATCAGGTCCTCCTGACATACCTAAAGAAGTAGTATTTACTATAAGATTAGATTCCATTAAATGATAATTTATTCTAGAATCTTCAATATTTAATGCGATAGTTTCAAAATTTTTAGATTTTAAATTTAAGGCTATTTCATCTGCTTTGGATTTAGTTCTATTAATGATAATTAGTTTTGATAACCCTTTTAATTTCAAACCATGAGATACAGCTTTACAAGAACCCCCTGCCCCAAAAATTGTTGCTGTTTTTCCAAAAGGGGAAAAACCTGTTTCATGATTTAGTGATTTTAAAAACCCTAAATAGTCAGTATTGAAGCCCTTTAAAATTCCATTCTGGTTGATAACCCAATTAACCGCTCCTATTTTCAGCGCTTCTTGATCACATTCATCAATAAGATTTATTACAGACTCTTTATGAGGAATAGTTACACAGACTGAATTAATATTTTCTTTTTTCATTGATTTAATAAAATCAGATAGCTTATTGGGAGTAACAGGTATTGCTTTGAATTCTCCTTCAATTTTCAGATGATCTAATGCTGTTTGCTGAAAAACAGGAGATAACGTGTGACCTAAGGGATATCCAATAACGCCAAGTTTCATAAACATTACTATATTCCTGTCCTTCTGGAATCTAAGAAAGTTTGGAGCATTATAGAAGCAGCTATTGAATCTATTTTTGAAGTAGCTTTTTTAGAATCTCTTACTTCATTTTTAGCTTGTTTTGTAGTTAGTCTTTCGTCAAATTTTATTATTGGTTTAGATGTTTGTTTTTTAAGTTCGGCTTCAAATTTTGATATGAATTTAGCCTGAAACCCATGATTTCCACTCAATGTTAAAGGTAATCCTAGTACTATAAGATCAATATTTTTATCTTCTACCATTTTAGATATTGTAAGTGAATCATTTTTTATTCCCCTAGAAAAAATAGGTTCTTGAGGCAAACTTATTAATTGATTAGGATCACTTACAGAAATCCCTATTCTTTTCTCTCCATAATCTATTCCTAAGACAGTCATTTTAATTTTCTGAAAGAATGGTTTTGACTATTTTGCGAAATAATTTAATGGCTTCTGGTAATTTTTCAGGTTTTATTCCTCCAGCTTGAGCTAATTCAGGACGTCCACCTCCACCTCCTTGGATAATTGGAGAAATTTCCTGAATTAATTGTTTAGCATTTAATTTATCTGAAATGTCTTTGGTAATCATTATAATTATTGATGCTTTACCTTGTATTTCAGAAGCTAGACAAATTGCGCCACTATCTACTTGGCTTCTAATATTATCACCCATCTGTCTTAATAGTTCTTGATTGGGCACATCTAATAAAGTTGCAACAATTGTTGTCTTTCCAATTGTTTCTGAATTTTTAGTAAATTCTTGGGTATTTATAGAATAAATTTTACTTTGCAAATTATTTAATTCTTTTTTAAAATTTTCTACTTCTTTTGTTATTCCATCAATTTTGGTTTCTAATTCAGATGTTGGAACATTAAGATTTGATGAAATCTTGTTCAGGATAGAGAAGTTTTTTGTGACTAAATTCTCTGCATTTACTCCAGTTACTGCTTCAATTCTTCTTACTCCTGAAGCTATACTGGATTCTGAAATAATGTAAAATGCTCCAATTTCTCCTGTGAAACTACAATGTGTACCTCCGCAAAGTTCGTAACTAAATTTAGATCCATTTGAAATTTCTACTGTTCTTACTTCATGATCATATTTATCTCCAAAGAATGCTAAGGCTCCAGATTCGATTGCTTCGTTATAACTTGTAATATGTTTATGAACAGGTAAATTTAGACGGATTTTTCCATTTACTAGGTTTTGCACTTCTTCTATTTCTTTTTGAGTTAATTTTTTAAGATGAGTAAAATCAAATCTGAGTCTTTCAGGGGCAACTAAAGAACCTTGTTGTCTAACATGTTTCCCTAATATTTCCCTTAATGCAGCGTGTAAAATATGAGTTCCAGTATGGTTTCTCTTAGACTTCTCTCTTTGAGAAATATCTACTTTTGCTGTTACTGTATCTCCTACTTTTATAGAACCTTGTGAGACTTTTCCTTGGTGAACAATTATTCCTGAAGAAGGACTTTGAGTATCAGAAATTTCTATAATAGATGAATTTTCTGAAGAAAATTTTCCTTGATCTCCTACTTGCCCTCCACCTTCAGGATAAAAAGGAGTTTGGTCTAAAATAATTTCTATTTCATTACCTTCTATTACTTCCTCAGTAGGTTTTCCATTATCAATAATTCCCAATACCATTGATTCAGTAGTTAAAAATTGATGACCTTGAAAAATTGTTTCACTTATACCCATTTCTTCAAATAGTCTTTGAGAAGACAAATCATCTTTGAATTGAGATGATAACTTGGCTCTTTTTTTTAGCTTATCCATAATATTATTAAATTCATCTGTATCTACTTTTATGTTAACTTCACTAGCTATTTCAGATGTTACTTCTAGAGGAAAACCAAGAGTATCGTATAAATAAGCTACTTCGTATCCTGATATTGTATTACCCCAGTTAGTTTTTCTAATATTTTGTATTACTTTTTTTAATTGAGGTTCTTTTCGATCTGATATATGCATCTCCAAATCTATTGCTTTAGACAAAAGATTTGAAATGATAGATTCTGGGCCTATTTTAGAATTTTCAAATTCCTTGATAAAATCTTTAGAATTAATTTTATTTCTAGAAATCATTTTTTCTAATTTTATGTCAAGTTTTTTGAATTCTTGTTGAATAAGTTTTCTATTTTCTAATAAAATTTTTAATATACTATTTCCTTGATGTAATGTTGAAGAAAATTTTGTTTCTTCAACTTCTAGAACCTTTAAAATGAAAGGCTTGTTATCTGTTAATTCTGGATAATGCACACCCATTTTTTTCATTACTTCTTCAGCAATGATTCCCATGAAAGGAGTTTTCATGTTTAGTGTCATTCCATATCTCATTGCCCTTCTAATAATTCTTCTTAAGATATAACCTCTTCCAGTATTTTCTGGAATTACCCCGTCACCTATGAGAAATGTTGCAGATCTTACATGTTCTGCAATTATAATGATTGCTTTGTCAGAAATTTTAGATTTTTTCCATTTGATTCCAGATAATTCTTCAATTTTTTTTATTATTTCTCTGAAAAGATCTGTGTCATAACAATTATCAACTTCTTGTAAGACAGATGTTAATCTTTCTAATCCTAATCCAGTATCTATGTTTTTTTGAGGCAACTCTTTTTTTACCCCATCTAATTGATGATAAAATTGAGTGAATACTAAGTTATATAGTTCTAAAAATTCTTCTGATACATTTGGACCCCAAGATTTATCTTGAGCTGCAGATTTATAATCTTTTGGCAGTAATTCTCCAGTGTAATAATGTAATTCACTACATGGACCACATGGTCCTTCTAGTCCTGCTGGTCCCCACCAATTATCATTGAAAGAGAATATTTTATGATTTGGAATCCCTAAAGATAACCAAATTTCTCTAGCTTCTTTATCTTCAGAGTGTACAGTAACAAAAATCCTATCTTCATCTAACTCAAATTCATTTGTTAATAGTTCTAATCCCCATTTGCATGCCTCTTTTTTAAAGTAATCTCCAAAGGAAAAATTTCCTAACATTTCAAACAAGGTCAAATGAGTCTTATCCCCTACTTCATCAATATCAGTAGATCTAAAACATTTTTGAGAAGTAACAATTCTTGGTTTTGGAGGTTTAGCTTCTCCTGAAAAATATGATTTAAATTGAGCCATGCCTGAGTTTGTAAGAAGAAGGGTAGGATCATTAGCTGGAATTAAAGAAGAACTAGGATGTAGTAGATGTTTTTTTTTAACAAAAAAATTCAGAAATGAATCTCTTATTTGTTCTGATGATAGATTTCTTTTACTTGTCATATATCTATTAAACAGTAAAAATAGTTAATTCTTCAACTAATTATTTCCACGTTCCCATAAAGTTGCGTAGGATTCGTTGTTTCCGGTAATTATTCCATAAAGATCATTTTTTATGAGAGTTTTTTGTGTATATTTTTCAGAATTAATTAGTTCGTATATTTTCCCCACAGAATCTTTAATTTGATTGGGTTTTAATTGATCATCAAATAAATTAGTTAACACTTTCTGCAATTCTTCCTGTGAAATATCTAGTATTCGTCCTGAAAAAAATAATACAGCTATATTATTAATATCATTAATTACATTATTAGATGTTTTAATAATATCTAAAATAGAAGATAAAGTTTGAGTTCTAATTAGATTTTCTATATTTTGAGGGAGACCTATTAAGTTCAAAAAAGGAAATTCATCATCTTTTAACATTTTTTTGAATTCTTCTTCTATAAATGAGAAGAAATTTTCATCTAGAATATCATTGGAATTAAATATTTTTATAGGATTTTCATTGTTAGGTTCCCTTAAATCTATTACTGCAAATTCTTTTAAATGAGGAAATATACATAGAGCTAAATTAGTTGATTCTGAATTATTTACAGTATCTTCGTGATTGAACATTTTACTCCTAATTTTATATTTAATTCAAGATTTTAACTTTATTATTAATTTTAATCGATGGATTCAATGTAATTTAATGGAAATTTTTAAGCAAAAATAAAAAACAAGTATAAACTAGATGCATAAATATACAAACTAAATGTATTTCAGATGGATGAAAGGTCTTATAGAAGTGGGCATCCTCCTTATTGTAGTTGTGTGAAATGCTCTAAAAATCGTAATTCTAGGAAGAAAACTTTTAAAATATTTAATAGTTGTTCTGAAATAATTATGTTTTCGTTAATTTTATTTTTATTTGTTACAAGTTTCTTAATTTTCTAATTTAAATTATTTAGGATAAAAAGCATTTTGGGGTATTAAGTTATTCTCAATTAAATCAATCCAGAAATTTTGAGGGATATCTAAGTTACAATTTTCTATGTTATTTAACAATTCTTTAATGTTTTCTGGCCCTGGAATCGTTGAAATAACAGCAGGATAACTCATAACATATTGAAGAGCAGCAGCTTTTAGTGGTATTTTATATTTTTCAGAAATTTTACTAAGTTTTTTTGCTCTAATGAGGATGTCTTTAGGAACATTTTCATAATTAAAAAGGCTATTTCCTCCCAAATTATCATCTGCTAAAATTCCAGAATTGAATGGTCCTCCTAAAATAATTTTTACATTTTTTTCTAAACATTTTGGTAAGAATGTTTCAAACGACGAATGATCTAATAACGTGAATCTGCCAGCTAATAGAACTACGTCTAAATCAAACTCATCAATAAATCTTGATGGCATCTCCCATTGATTCATACCACAACCTATTGCTTTAACTATTCCTTCATCTCTTAATTTCAACATTGTAGGAAAAGAAGTTTCTAAAGCTTCTTTTTCAAGATTTTCTACATCAGCATCATGTAGTAGTAAAATATCAATATAGTTTAGTTTTAGCCTTTGAAGAGATTCATCCAAAGACCTTTTGATTCCATCTTCAGAAAAATCAAATCTTATATTTTCATCTCCGGTATACCCAATCCCAGGTAAGAATTTTGGTTTTGTAGAATCATTTTTTTCTTTTTCAGATAAGATAATTCTTCCACATTTCGTAGATATTATAAAATCATCTCTTTGTTTATTGCTTAAAATTTTAGAATATCTTTTTTCCCCATTCCCCGTACCATAGAGAGGAGCAGTATCAAAGTATCGTATTCCTCTTGTATAAGCCTGTTCTATAATTTCTAGAGCTTCTTCTTCTTTTACTCCTCCGTACGAACCTAAGGATATTCCACTTACAGGAGCTCCTCCAAAACCTAATTTAGGTAAATATATTTCTGTAGAATTTAGTTGTTGCTTTTCAAATGGATCTATCAATTTTTATTAATTGTTATTTAGAATCAAAAATTTTTCTATAAGTTTAACTCTCGAATAATTGCATCTCCTACTTCTGAAGTGGAATTATTTCCTCCGAGATCATTAGTTCTTATTTCATTTTTCGATAATACTTTTTTCACACTTTTTTCTATTTCTAAAGAAAGTTCTTTTTCTCCTAAATGTTCCAACATTAATGAAGATGTTAATATTTGAGCCATAGGATTTGCTAATCCTTTTCCAGCAATATCGGGTGCACTACCATGAGTAGGTTCAAACATCGATGGAATTGTTTTATCAGGGTTAATATTTGCACTTGAAGCTAAGCCTAAACTTCCAGTGATCATTGCGCCTATATCAGTTAGGATATCACCAAAAAGATTACTTGCTACTACTACATCAAAACTTTCTGGTTGTCGTATGAAATCCATACATGCTGCGTCTATTAGTAGAGAGTCAGTTTCAACAATGGGATATTTCATAGAGACTTCTTCAAAAACACGATCCCACAATGTCATACCATATCCTTGAGCATTACTTTTAGTAATAGAAGTTACTTTTTTGTTTCGTTTTAGTGCTAACTGAAATGCATATTCAATAATTCTTTGACATCCTTTTCTTGTGAAGACTGCTGTTTGGACAGCTACTTCATCTGATGTGTTTTTATATTGAAATCCTCCTACGTTTGCATATTCTCCTTCAGTATTTTCTCTAACAACAATAATATCGATGCTTCCAGGAATTTTATTAGCTAAAGGTGAATTTACTCCCTCATAAAGAAATGAAGGACGATGACAAATATATTGATCATAATATCTTCTTATAGGTAAAAGGAGACCATTTAAAGTTATATGATCTTGTATCTCTGGATGACCTACAGCACCAAGGAAAATAGCATTAAAATCTTTTAATTCTTTTTCTCCGTTTTCAGGCATCATTTCTCCATGAGAAAAATAATACTCAGAACCCCATGGAAAATCTTGGAAATTAAATTTTATATTTGTTTTATTTTGCACATGATTTAGAACTTTTAAAGATTCATTTACTACTTCAATTCCTATTCCATCACCTTTAATCACAGCAATATTATATTCTTTCGACATTTTCCTAGTCCTTAGAGGATAATTTTTTAATGGTTAGTGCGGTAGCAGCTATATCTGGTTCTACAAGACCCATGTTATTAGTATGATTAGCTACTTGAGCACTTGCTTGAGTTACTGGTAGTTCTAACCCTAACTGTAATCTTAGTTCTTCTATGATATTCAGATCTTTTATTAAGTTTCTTAGTGGTGCTGCAGAATTTTCAAAGTTTTTTTCCACTGTTATTGGTCCATTCCTCTCAATCATTTGGCTTTTCCCCCAACTTGTACTAAGAATATCAATAGCTGAGTTAAGATCTACTCCAGCTTTTTCTGCTAGTACAAATGCTTCTGCAGCAGCTACTGTGTTTGCACTTACAAGAAGTTGGTTAACAAGTTTCATAGCTGTCCCAGCTCCACTTTTCCCCATATGTGAAATTTTTTCTCCCATCATTTGAAAAACGGAATTACTTTTTTCGAAAGCTATTTGATCACCACCTACCATTATTGTTAAGGTTCCATCAGCAGCTCCTGTCGGTCCTCCACTAATCGGTGCATCTAGGAAAGGAATATTTTTATTAGATGCTATATTGGAGCAATCTTGAGAAGTTTTCATGTCTACTGTGCTGTGATCAACTAATATTTGATTCGAATTAGAATGATTTATTATTCCTTTTTCACCTAAAAATAAATCTCTAGAAGTTTCAACATTTGGTAAACAAGTTAGTATGATATCTGAAGAATTTGTGATCTCTTCTAGTGAATAACAACCATTTGCCCCCTCTTCAACCAATGAGTCAATTTTCGATTTTGTTCTGGTGAAAACACTTAGAGTATCATTGGGATGTAAATTTTTAAGTATATTCCTTACCATCCCTGTTCCCATGTTCCCTAAACCTATAAATCCTATTTTCATTGATCAATCCTTGTTTATTATTTAATAATATTGAATGCATTATAACAACTGTTTATTAGTAAAAAATAGTTTAATATTATTAAATAATATTTTAATAAAATTGATAGACTTTTATGAAAACAAAATTTTCCTTAGAAATTATTCCAAAACAAGTTGAAAAGATTAAAGATATTCCAAAAGATTTAGTAGATGATGTTTACGTTACTTATATCCCTGGATCTTCTCCTAATGATGTTATAAATGCTTCTGAAACAATTTTAAATTATGGTTTTAATCCTGTCCCACACTGCCCTGCTAGAACCATTCCTGATGAAGAAATTTTAATTAATTATATAGATGGTCTTGTTAAAAAAGGTGTTAAGAAAATATTAATTATAGGTGGTAGTGTATCTACACCAAAAGGTAAATTTTCTAGTTCAATAGATTTACTTAATACCGGATTGTTTCAACAATCAAAAATAAAATCTGTAAATATAGCTGGTCATCCTGAAGGGAACCCTGATGATGAAAACCATTTTGAAAATATGATTAATAAGTCCAAATGGTTAGGTGAAAACAACTTTCAAACTAATATAATTACTCAATGGTGTTTATCGCCGGATATAACAAATTCGTGGATTTCAAAAACGAAAAATCAAATTGAAAAAATAGGAGTAAAATCTGAAATACATTTAGGAATTGCTGGTCCAGCTAAATTAACTACTATTTTAAAATATGCAAAAATTTGTGGAGTTTCTGCTACTACTTCAGTTTTTATGAAACAAGGATTAGATATCAGGAAAATTATTAATCATAATCCTGATAATATTCTAAAAAAATTAACAGGTTATGATAAATTACATATTTATCCTTTTGGTGGAATTAATGAATTCTTCAAATGGTATAAGAATTCTAATTTTCAATTAAGTGAGGTTTTTTAATGTCAATTCCTTTAGATAGTTTTGAAAAATTTATTATTGTTGGTGAAAATATTCATGCTACAAGAGTTTTAAGGTTAAATGGAAAAAGAATAGAAGAGAATAATAAAGGAGAAAAAGGAGTAATATTTTCTGACTCCAATGGTCAAAAAATGTTATTAGAAATCCCTGAGCATTTTTATGAAACACAACCTTTTCAACAGGGAAATGTGAAACATCTTATGGTTGCAATATGGAAAGGTATTCACGGTTCATCTAAAGAACAAGAACAAGCAATCAGTTATATAAAATATCAAGTTGATAGACAAATAAATGCTGGGTCTAATTTTTTAGATCTAAATGTTGATGAGGTGTCTTATAATTTAGATGAACAAATAATTTCTATGAAATGGCTAGTAAATGTAGTAGAAAAACTATCTACAATTCCACCCAGTATAGATTCATCTAACTCACAAATTATTGAAGCAGGTCTACAAGAATATTCAGGAAAACAAGGTTCTCCAATGATTAACTCTGTGGCACTAGAAAGATTAGAAACTATCAACTTAGTCAAACAGTTTGATACTCATGTAATTATTACAGCTGCTAGTAAAGACGGAATGCCTGACAACGATATTGAAAGAGTAGAGAATGTTACAGAACTAATGAAAAAAGTTGATGAACTTTCTATTAGTTATGAAAGAGTTCATGTAGATCCTCTTGTGTTTCCTATTTCTGTATCTCCATCATATGGTCCTCACTTTCTTGATGCAGTAAAAACAATCAGGCAAAAATTTGGAGATGAAATTCATATTTCAGGGGGTCTAAGTAATGTTTCATTTGGTTTACCAAAGAGAAAATTAGTAAATGATGTTTTTATTCATCTTTGTCTTCAAAATGGTATTGATAGTGGAATTATTGATCCTGTACAGACCAATATTAGAAATGTATTTAAAATAGATACATCTACTAAAGGCTTTAAGGTTACTAGTGAAATGCTTTTAGGCAAAGATGATTTTTGTATGAATTATTTAGATGCTTACAGGGCTGGGGACCTCTAATTTATCAAATGAAAATAAGTATTAGAATTATGTACTGGAAAGAAATTCCTCTTCAAGTTGAATGTATTCAAGGATCTAAAAGAATCTCATTACCATTAAATCCAAGATTTCTGGAAGGAGTAGATTCTATAGCTATGTATGATGGCAGTTATGGATCTGATGCTTATCTTGATGGATTCCAATGGATAGAAAGTAATTCTACTGAAGGTAATCTAGAAGCAGTCCTAAAAGTGAAATTGAAAGAGATCAATGAAGGTATGCCAGGAAATTTTGTTTCAAAAATCAGAGATTTGATAAAAGAAAACAAAAGAAATCAATCTCCTGGAGCTATAGATCATTGGTGGACTAAAAATGACTGAATTAAAATTTTTAGACATTATCAATTCGGGTAAAACTCTTCTTTCAGATGGCGCTACTGGTAGTTATTTACAAACTAAAGGACTAGAGCCAGGAGGATGTCCTGAATATATGTGTCATTCTTCTCCAGAAATTATTAAAGGAATGGCAAAGAATTATTTTGAAAGTGGATCAGATTTTGTTTTGACTAATTCTTTTGGAGGCAATCCATTTATGTTAAAAAAATATGGATATAAAGATATGACCAAAATATTAAATATCAAAGCTGCAAAACTAGCAAAAAGTCAAGCAAAAAATAATCAGTTTGTTATAGGTTCAATTGGCCCTACTGGTGAATTCTTACAACCTTTAGGAGATGTTTCTGAAGAAGAAATGGCTCAAGGTTTTCATGAGCAAATTTCTGGCCTCTTGGAAGGAGGAGTTGATGGAATTATTTTTGAAACTATGACTGCTATTGAAGAAATAACCTTAGGAATTAAAACTGCTAAACAGATTACGGATAAAGCAGTGATAGGTAGTATGGTTTTTGATAAAGGCCCTAGAGGACTATTTACAATGATGGGGATCACTCCTGAAAAAGCTGTAAAAGATTTGATTAATTCTGGAGCTGATGTAGTAGCTTCGAATTGTGGTAATGGATCAGAGATTATGACTGAAGTAGCTTATGAATTAAGGAGATTTTCTGAAAATCCAATTATGATTCAATCTAATGCTGGCATTCCTGAAATTATCAATGGAAAAATAGTATATAACGAAAAACCAGAATTTATGTCTAATAATTATAAGAAAATGTTAGATTTAGGTGTAAACATCGTAGGTGGATGTTGTGGAACTGATAAACATCATATTAAAGACTTTAGAAAAGTAATAGATTCTTATAACAAAAAAACTTAGTATATAAGAAATATATTTTGTAAAATTTTAATATGAGACCTCATGAAGTAATAGAAAAATATGGAAATTGTTTAGAACTTATATCCATGGATCCTTTTTTCCATGAAATTACAGTGGGTTTATTCATTAAAGATTCAACTTTGACTGTTTATTCATATAGTAATAAAGAAGGTGTAGATGAAAGGTTGACTCAAATAAGAGATAGAATTGTGTTGTTTGGTGGAGCTAAGCCCATAAAAAATTCTCACAATCAAGCTACATACGATTGTGGGATGAAAAATGGTTGTTGTACCTCTCCTCTTAGATTTGTTTTAAAAAGAGCTGTAATGAAAAATGATGCTTATGATCCAGATTCTAAGATTACTGTAAAGGATTTAAGATCTGAAATGCAACTATACCTTACGCCTAGAGAAGTAGAAGGTAAAACTGTTTATTCTGTTTCAGGTGAAGGAGAAGCAAAAAAACCTGAGATTCGTTTTAGAGCAGTTGTTAATGGACTTGTCAGATATGGAGGATGTGTAAAAGTAAATCATACAGAATTATCATTGCAATGTTTTAGAAGAAATGATGCAATTATGAAAATTTTACTTCCTATAGCTAGAAATATCAGTGCTACAGAAGATTCTCTTGCAGCTGAAGATATGGCTGGTCAAATGACCACTCAAACATTGGGATTTTCGTCAACATAAAATAATTGTAATTAATGATATGAAAAAAAAAGAAAGAGTAATTAATGCTTTAAATGGACAACCAGTTGATAGACCCCCAGTATCAAATCCAACAAATGTAGCTACTGTGGAACTAATGGATTTAGTCGATGCTCCATTTCCTGATGCGTGTAGAAATCCTGAATTAAATGCAAAATTAGCTATTACTGGTTATACAGAATTGGGTTTTGACTCTATTGCTCCATATTTTTCTATTATTCAAGAATCATCAGCTTTAGGTTGTGAAATGCAATGGGAACAAAAAGATAATTGGCCCACTGTAAGAATGGGGAATCCTATATGGAAAAGCGCAGAAGATATAAAAATTCCCGTTGATTTTTTGGAACATCAGGATAATTTAACTATTACAAGATCAATTGAAATATTAAAAAAAGAAGTTGGCGACGAAGTAGCTATAGTGGGTAAAACCATGGGTCCATGGACACTTGCGTATCATGTTTTTGGAGTAGAACCTTTTTTACTTTTATCCATAGATGATCCTCAAAAAACATTGGAATGTTTACATAAATTAAAAGAAATCACAGTTTTATTTGGTCAAGCTCAAATTGATTCTGGTGCTGATGTATTAGTTGTTCCTGATCATGCTACTGGAGACTTAGTAAGTGGTGAATATTACAAAAGATTTCTTTTAGAAATTCATCAAGAATTAGTTGAGAGGCTTCCTGTTCCATTAATTTTACATATTTGTGGAAAAACCGTTGACAGGATGCCTTATATAGCACAGAATGGGATGGCTGCTTTTCACTTTGATTCTAAGAATGATCCACAAGAAGCAATGGATGCTGTCCAAGGTGGAATTAATTTAGTAGGTAACATTAATAATCCTGAAACTCTTTATTCTAAAGGTATTAATGATGTTAAAGAAGAAGTTTTTAGAGCATTAGATGCAGGAGTTCAATTGATAGCTCCTGAATGTGCTATTCCATTAAAAACTAAAATTGAAAATTTATTAGCAATACCAGAAGCTGTACAAGAATGGGTTTCTCGAAAATAATTATCTATTTCATTAAATTTAATTTCGATATAAAATTTCTTTTCAAAACAACTAGGAGTCTTTATGGCAATTATTCACGAAGGATTATCAGAAGAATTTAAATACGTTACTAAAGAGACTGAACAAGAACATATTGGTTCAATGTTTTCTAGTTCTGATTTGTTAATGCAAGAAATAGCATTTAATTTGATTAAAGGTAAAAATATTGAAGTTTATGATTTAGTTAAAAAAGCATTAGATGAAGGCTATGAGGCAAATACTGTTCTTGATGATGGATTAATAGCAGGAATGGCAATCGTAGGTGTTAAATTTAGAGATAATTTTATATTTGTTCCTGAAGTTTTAATTTCCGCTCGTGCTATGAAAGCTGGTATGGAGCATATAGATCCTATTCTTTCTGCTTCAGGAGCTGAACCTGTTGGAACAGTGATAATGGGTACTGTGAAAGGTGACCTCCATGATATTGGGAAAAATTTGTGCATTATGATGTTGAGAGGTGGAGGATTTACTGTTCATGATTTAGGAGTAGATACTAAACCAGATGAATTTATTGATGCAGTTCTCGAACATGAAGCTACTGTTGTAGGTATGTCAGCATTATTAACTACAACTATGCCGAATATGGGAGTAACTATTGAAGCTTTCGAAGATGCAGGATTAAGAGAAGAAGTTAAAATAATGGTTGGAGGCGCTCCAGTTACAAAAAATTTTGCAGATGAAATGGGAGCGGATGGTTATGGTTCTAATGCAGTTGAATGTGTTCAAATAGCTAAAGAAATTCTAGCTGTTAAAGGATAAATTGTGAAGACTAATGGAAAACATTTAGGGAAAAAAATTGATGTAGAGAAGGCAAAGAAAAGTCTTGAGAATTTATTTTCAATTTATAAAGAAATTTCTTTTAATGCTGATGAAATAAGTAAAAAACGTTGTCCATATAAAAATGCTCAATCAAGATGTACTGCTAATTTTAATTGCAAGAATCAACATTACACACAAAAAAAAGAAGAATTACCTGTGTGCACTGGCTCAGATCTGTTAGATTATAGATCAGCGTGGGAAATTTAATACAATTTTCTTTTTTATAAAATGGTTCCAATATTTTTCGAAAAATTTCAAATTGAATCTGAAAAAAACAAATCTCTCTTTGATTATGCGGATTTTTTAAATGTAAGAGTTCCTACTTCTTGTGGTCGTACTGGAGAATGCCATGAATGTATTGTTGAAGTGATTGAAGGGTTTGATGGGCTTTCTGAAAAGAGTGAATCAGAAAAATTTTTAAAGGAAAATTATCGTCTTGCTTGTCAATCAATTGTCGAAGATCCAAATAAGAATATTCGGTTTAATGTTCTAAGAAGACAACCAAAAATTTTAGATAAAGGATTGAAACGAAATTTTCAATTAGATCCTTTTACTATAAAAAAAGGAGATTCAATTATTTACAATGATTCAGAAATAATTGATGATTTCCGAGGGCATATTTTTGGTCTTTCCATTGATATTGGAACAACTACTATAGTTATGAATTTAGTTAACATGCAAAATGGTACTATTTTAGGTACCTCTTCATTTGAAAACCCTCAACGTTTTGGTGGTAGTGATGTGATGAATAGAATTTCTTATGAAACTGGAATTTTTAAAGGCGAACTTCAATCGGTACTTATTTCAGGGATTAACTTTGAAATCGGTGAATTATGTAAACAATTTAATATTAGACGAAGATGGATTTATGAGATTGTTATTGTTGGTAACTCAACTATGAGAGATATATGTTTTGGTCTTGATGTTTTTTCTATTGGTCAAAAACCATATAAATCTTTTACTGAATTAGAAAAAGAAAAAGGGAAACGTGATTCTACAGTGATTTATACTACAGCAAAAAAAATGGGTATAAGAATTAATCCGAATGCTAATGTTTATGGTGCTCCATTAATTGGTTCACATGTGGGTTCAGATGTTACTGCTGATCTTTTAACTATAGGAATTGATAATGAAGAAAAAAATGTAGTATTAGTTGATGTTGGAACAAACACCGAAATAGTAGTTGGTAATAAGACTAAATTAATGGCTGCATCTTGTCCTGCTGGGCCTGCTTTTGAAGGTGGTGAAGTTACATATGCTATGCCAGGATATGATGGTGCTATAGAAAGATTTTCACTTGAAGGTGATCAACCAAAAATGAAAATTATTGGGAATTCTAAGCCAGAGGGAATATGTGGTTCTGGTTTAATTGATATTCTATCTGAACTTAAGTCAAATGGTATTATGAATGAACTTGGAGTTTTTGAAAAAAACGCACAGAATTATGTTGTTTCAAAAGAACAAGAAATAAGTTTATCGAGAGCAGATGTTAGTGCTCTTGCTCAAGCTAAAGCTGCTAATTCTTGTGGACAAGCTATTGTAATTAGAAAATACCCTGCTGATTTGAATAGTTTTTCAAAAATTTATCTTAGCGGAGGTTTTGCTAATTATATAGATGTTGAAAATGCTAAGAAAATTGGATTTATAGTTGATCTTCCAAATGCAGAAGTCATCAAAATTGGTAATGGTTCTTTAGAGGGTGCTACTTTGATGTTATTATCAAGAAAACTTAGAAATTCAATAGAAAAATTGGTAAAAACTATCGAACATGTAGAATTAGAAACAACTGATGATTTTTTTAATTTTTTTGTTGAAGGCTGTCAATTTAAACCTATACAAAATGAACTTATGGAGTCTGAATAATGAAAATTTTGATAACAGATTATGTTTGGCCGAATGTTGATATTGAGAGAAAGATTATTGAAGATTATGGTCATGAATTAATTGTAGCTCCAAACTCCGAAACATCTACTTTAAAAAATCTAATTAAAGATGTAGATGCAATTTTATTTTGCTTTGCTGATATTAATAGGGAAATATTAGAATCTGCAGAAAAATGTAAAGTTGCTTGTCGTTATGGAATAGGACTAGACAATATAGATATTAAAAAAGCTACTGAACTAGGAATAATGGTTACTAATATTCCAGATTATTGTTTAGATGAGGTTTCAGATCACGTTTTAGCAATGCTATTAAACCTGAATAGGTCTATGATGCCACACGATAAAAAAGTTAAAGAAGGTTTGTGGCATGAAGTTAATAAAGTGGAAAGAGTAAGAAGACTGAATAAATCTACTTTGGGCATTATTGGATACGGAAGAATTGGAAAAAAAGTTGCTAAAAAGGCAAATGTATTTGGTATACAAATTATTGCTTTTGATCCATTATTGAAACATGACGATGAAGAAAATAGTGTGAAATCAGTAAGTTTAGATTATTTATTCAAAAATTCAGATTTCATCACACTACATATTCCATTAATAGAAGAAACTAAACATTTAATTTCTTTTGATCAGCTTCAAATAATGAAAGATGACGTGATAATTATTAATGCAGCTAGAGGTGGTTTGATTGATGAAGAAGCTCTAATTAAAGGTATAAGTACAGGAAAGATTTTAGGCGTTGGCTTAGACGTTATGGAAGATCCTCACCCTAAAGCTTCAAATGAGTTATTTAAATTTGATAATGTAATTGTAACTCCCCATACTGCATATTTCTCACAAGAATCTAACGAAGAACTACAAGAAAGAGTTGTAGGAGAAGCTTTAACAGTTTTACAGGGAAATGCTCCAGAAAATTTAATTAATAAAGATATTATTGGTAACAATAGATCTAATATCAATTAAAAATAATAAATTTATCCTAATAGCTCTTTTCCATGAGCTATATTAGAGGCATCTAAAGGGTTGAAGATTATAATGACATCTTCTTCTCTTGCACCAGCTTTTTCTACTAATGTTTTTGTAATATCTTTTACAATTTCTTCTTTTTGATCTCTACTTCTGCCCTCTTTCCAAGTAATGTTTACTACTGGCATTTTTCTCCTTGTGTAATGATTATATTTTTATAATATAAAATTTTATATTAGTAATCTAATTAAAAAATATTTGATATTCATCAGATTTTTTTATACAGCTTGCATCTGAATTTTGATGATTATTAACTTTCTTTGAAACTGGAATTATTTCAAGTTCCACATCATTGAAATTTAAATCCAAATTATCAATTTCATTTAACCATTTATTTTCCATGTTTTGAGATATAATTACAGGCATTCTCGAGTGAATAATCTCCACTTTTTGATCTGAAGGCTTAGTTAGAATTAAATACCTAGATACATTACTTTCAGAATCTTTATAATAAATTCCTGCTAGTGAGATTGAATTTTCGTTTTTTGGGAAAATATAAAATGGAATTTTTCCCGTAGGATATGATTTCCACTCATAATATCCATTTATTGGAACTAGGCATCTTTTATAAAGTCCTAAATTCTTACTAATTGTTTCTACTCTCTTATTTACAATGAGTTTATTTTGTTTTGAGACTCCCCATTCAAAACCCAAAATCCAATTTTCTTGAAATTTCGAAATTATTACTGGGTTTATCGTACCTGGACTTCTATTATAGTCAGGGAAAATTGATATTTGATTAACAGCTTGGAATCTATTTTTTAATAGTTCTGTTTGATGTAAATTATATCTTCCACACATATTATTTATGATTATGCTTATAGCCTATTAACACGAGAATATAAACAATAATATCTGAAAAAATATCTTTTCTTTGCCAGTGATTATACTTGCATACTAAACATTTATTGTTTTTCATAAAATTTCTATAGGATCTCCTGGTTTTACAGTTCCAGTAGATTCTACTTTAGCTAATAAACCTCTTTTTCCTAATATGCTCTCCATAAGTAAGGGGTGAATTTTGTTTAGTGTTACGCATGGAGTGTTATGATTTGTTATTTCTATAATAACTTCTTTACCAATTTTTAACCTTGATCCTGGTTCTATGCTAGTTAGGTCTCCCATATTATCAACTAAAAAATTTTCGCCTAAATCTCCAGGAGATATCTCTACTTGAAGCTTTTCAGACAATTCATTAATTATATTTTGAGATACTAATGATAGTTGTCTATCAGAATTGATTTTTTTTGCATGCTTATTGGTTTCACCTGAATGGAAATCACCTTTTATTCCATACTTTCCTACTTCAACAATTTCTTGCGGATATTTAGGTATACCTCCTAATTCACTTGAACAAACAGAAATTATTTTTGGATAAGCCATTATGAGAATTAATTAATTTATTTTTTTAAATTTTATCTTTCCTGAAGAAGCAATTCCGCCAGCTACAATAAGTTTCATTGCTTGGTCTGCTTTTAAATCAAGGAAGTTAACTTTCTCAATCGGTACTAGAACTACCCAACCAGTACTAGGTACAGGTGTTGATGGCATATAAACTATTCCATGAGTTCCTTTTTCATCGAATTCTATAGTTCTTGTTAGAAAACCCATCGTCCATACACCGCTTCTTGGATATTCAATTGTTACTGGAGTAGTAAAACCAGTGGCTTTCCCACCTTGAAATGAACTGGCTACTTCACGTGTTGTATTGTAAATTGCTCCGAATAGTGGTGTTTTTAGTATTAGGGATTCAATCCATTGAATTATTTTTGTAACAATAGCAAATCTACTTATTGTACCTAGCAAGAAAGTTAAAAGTACTAATACTATGAATCCAACTCCTAGTATTTTTCTTCCAAATATTTGAGTGAAAATTGGTGCGAAAAATCCATCTAATGTTTCAAAAGCGAAAGATAGAAGATAAAGAGTCACAAGCAATGGTATTAAAATGATAACTCCTGCTATCATTCTTACTCTGATTTTATCTAATAATTTATAAAGTAGTTTCTTTTTTTTCTCTAAATTTTGTTCACTCATACATTATTATTATAGTATTCTTTTGATTATATTTCTTAATTTTTTTTGAGTAATTAAATTAGTGGAATTTAATTTAGTTGTTATAGCGTTATCTAAAGAATTTTGACATCCGATTTCACAATCATCTAATAGATTTTCATCATTAGATAAGTTTGTGATAATAGAATGAATTTTCGAAATATTATTATTGAAATTTTTTATAACAATTTTTGCATTTACAGGTTGTTCTTCATCTTTCCAACAATCAAAGTCAGTTATCAATGATAAATTTGAATAACAAATTTCTGCTTCACGTGCTAATTTTGATTCTGGCATACAAGTCATTCCTACTATATCCGCACCCCAATCTTTAAACATTAATGACTCTGATTTAGTAGAGAAATGAGGTCCTTCTATTACTATATAAGTAGAATTATTGATTACATTAACATTTATATTTTCTGATGATTTGAAAATTCGATTTTTTAACTCAGAACATATTGGTTTAGCTAAAGAAACATGTCCTACAATATCATCTTCAAAAAATGTACTGTCTCTTTTTTTCGTGTTATCAATAAATTGATCAGGTAATACTAGGTTTCCAGGAATTAAATTTTCTTTTAGTGAACCTACTGCACTTATAGAAATTATTTTATTAACTCCTGTAACTTTTAAGGCTTCAATATTAGCTTTGTAATTAATATTTCCAGGCGAGTATTGATGATTTCTTCCGTGTCTAGGTAAAAATGCAATAGGCATGTTATTCAAAGTACCTAGTAATAATTTGTCTGAAGGTTTTCCAAAATTAGATTCCATATGTATCCAATCAGAATTTTTCAATTCTGGTAGATCATATATTCCGCTTCCACCAATAATGCCTAGTCTTGATTGTTTTTCCATTTTCAATAATAAGATTATTATATTTATATTAAGAAGAATAACATTATTTAAAAAACATGGATCTTAAAAAAATAATTAGAGAAATTCCAAATTATCCTGAAAAAGGAATATTATTTAGAGATATTTCTACTATCCTTTCAAATCCTGAGGCTTTTAGTTTTACTATAGAAAAACTAGGCGAAATGGTTACTAAAAGAAAACCAGATTACCTAGCTGCTATTGAAGCCAGAGGATTTATTTTTGCTGCTCCCCTCTCACAAATTTTTAAAATTCCATTAATTATGATTAGGAAGAAAGGCAAATTACCTCCTCCTATTATAAAAATCGACTATTCTCTAGAATATGGTAAAGATACTTTGGAAGTATCTTCTTCTGTTATCCCTAAATCAAAAAATATTTTGATTATCGATGATATTATTGCTACTGGTGGTACGGTAAATGCTTCTATTGATTTAATAAATAAAACTGGAAATGATGTTATAGGAGTGATTTGTCTTATGAACTTAAATTTGTATAAAAAACCTTTTTCGGTACCTATAGAATCAATTATTGATTACTGATTTTTTCTGAATTATCAGAGTAGAAATCATCTATTAGTCTTTCGAATTCTTTAAGTAAGAAAGCTAAGTTATTTTGAGCTCTTTGAAGTCTAATATCTTGAGAGTTTTGTTCTTTTAAATAATTATCTATTTCATTTTTTGTTTCTTTAATTATTTCTCTCATTTTATGGTTTTTATACTGAGTTTTTTATAGTTATATAAAATTATATATACTAGATAAAAGAAAATATACTTCAACAATTAATAATCTTCTCTTTATAAATCAAATAATATGGATAATTTAAAAAAAATTGAAACTTTTCTGGAGAAACCCAGAATTGCAGTTGTTTCGACAATTAAAAAAGATGGAACTTCTCAACTTTCTCCAAATTGGTATATTTATTTTGATGGTGCAATTTATATTTCCACTACTAAAAAAAGAGCAAAATATTGGAATGTTTCACGAGATAATAGAGTTTCTTTATGTATTTACTCTGAACCATTAGCAAGTGATTATGTTGTCATAGAAGGTAAATGTGATATTTTGCCTAAAGAAAAGATTTTTCCAATTACTGAAGAAATTGTAAAACTTTATGTCCCTGATAATTTAGTTCAAGATAGAGTTTCTCAAATCAAGAAAGAGGATAGAGTATTGTTGAAAATCACTCCTGATAAATATCTTTCAAGATTTTGGGGGAGTGTTATTTAATTAATCTCCTAAAGTTAACCCAAAACTGTCTTGATAAATTTTTGCGTCTATTCTTGCATCTATTATTGTTGTTGTATCTTCCTGAAATGATTCAATCATGGCATTTCTAAAACTTTCTGGAGTATTAGTTGTCTTTCCTTTTAGACCACATGACTTTGCAGCACTTGCAAAATCAACCATAGTTAAATCTAATCCATAATCAGGGTATTTTCGAAATCCTTGTCTGTATTTCATAGTTCCTAAAGCTGCATCATTAATGATTACTATAGGCCATTTAAGGTTACATCTTTTTATAGTTTCGAATTCTCCCAACCTCATTAATGAACTTCCATCTGCTCCTATTCCTATTGATGGAATTGAGTTATTGGTAGCCAAACATCCACCAATAAATGAAGGGATCATTAAACCCATTGTTCTTCCACCAGAAGTACCAAAAAATTTTGAAGGTTGATCAAATTTCCATGTATTTTCTAACAAAGTTATAAAAGCACCTGTTTCGCTATAAACCAATCCTTCTTCAGGTAATAGTTCCTTACAGATTTCTATTATGTCTTGTGTAGCAAAGATTGCATTAGAAGGTCTTTTAAATCTAGATTCAAGGTTCTTAGAAATATTTAATAATTCTGGGATTTTCCATCCTGTGTTCTCTATAATTCTTGTTAATTTTTTTAGTGTGGATTTTATGTTACCTGCTTCGGTGAAAATAGGATCTGAAGACATTGTTTTAAAATTTGAGTCTGAAACTATTTCTATAGTTTGAAGTGTATTTTGAGGCCATGGAGTATGTGTCATCATTTGATCAACTCCAATCAAAATTATTAAATCTGAATTTAGCATCAAGTCTCCTGCTTTAGTATTTTGACTTGGAAATCCAGTAGTTACAGCTACCCATCTTTCATGATTTTCTGGAAATACTCCTCTAGATTTCATTGTGGATATTACACCAGCGCCACATTTTTCTGCGAATTTTATTGATTCTTCAATTGCATTATCTGCTCTAACATCATTTCCAATTATTACAACAGGTTTTTTTGACTTATTAACGATTTCAGAAATTTTTATTATTTCAGATTTTTTGGTTTCTGGAGATTTTTTAGGTTTAGATGCTGTGTTTAATTGATTTTTCACATCTACTAGTCCCATATTAGATGGAAAATCTATTAATACTGGTCCTTGTTTATTTTCCATTGATGTAGAAAAAGCATCTCTAATGGTTTCTCCTGGATTATCATTTGAAATAGTTAACATTTTTTTTGTTACCGATTTCATCATTCCATAATGGTCTGCATGCTGAACCATTTCATTTTCATATGAATAATTTGGAGTAGTTTCACAAACTGCTACAACCGGCATTCTTTCAAAGTAAGCATTTGCAATTCCTCCAGTAAGATTTGCAGCCCCTACACCTTTTACAGCTAAAGATAGTCCTGAAGAATTCTTTAACAAACCATAAGTTCCTGCTGCTATGGCAGCAGTTGATTCATGTGCTACGTTTACGAAATGTAAATCTATTTCCCTCCCACTATCCATTAAATCTAAAGGTACTCCACTTCCTGGGATCCCAAAAAAATGATCAATTGAATTTTCCTTTGCTATTTCCATAAAAAGTTTGCTGATTTTCATTTGTCTCCTATTTAATCTATCTATTGGTTATGATACCTAAAATTTTAAAATTATAACTAATCACTTTTAGTAATTTAATGGTTCTCCGTCTAGAGCCCTCCATATGTAAAAAGTACCTACTGAACACCATGGATCCCAAAGATTTTTTATTGTATTTAGTTGATTTGAGTTTTCATAGAATTTTTTTAATCCATTTATGAGACCTAAATCATTAGAAGGAAAAATATTTGGGTTTAAGCAGTAGAACATTAAAAATATGTTAGCCGTCCATGGCCCAATCCCCTTTAAGTCAGTAAGAATCTTGAATGTTTTTTCAGCCTCTATTTTCTTTAACTTAACCAAATCAATTTTTTCTGAGTCAACTTTTTCTGACAATGTATTAATGTAAGAAATTTTTTGTTTTGATAATCCTATTTTTCTAAATTCATAATCTGATGTTTTTATAATTTTTTCAGGAATTAATGAAGAAAGTGATTCAAATCTTTCATAAATTGATTTTGCAGCTGAAGTAGAAATTTGTTGACTAATTATTGATCTACATAATGTTTTGAATGGATTTTTTGATTCTATTAGATAATCTTTATTATATTTTTTGATAATTAATTTTATTACTTTATCTTTTTCAGATAATTCTTCACAAGCTTGATTCCAAAAAATTGGCTTTGACATGATGATATTCCTTAAAGACAATAGTTATTAATATTTTTAATTTATCAGTAAGGTGGAATAATGAAAAATCAGGTTTTGGACTCTTATCACAATATTAAAAGAATTGTTTGCTCTGATTTAAATTCATCAGAAAAACTTGTTCTCATTTCTATAGCAACAAACTGTGAATTTGATATGAAATCAAGAAATTATATTTCTGAGACACCTTTGCCTACTTTAGTTCGTAATTCAACGCTAGATGAAAAAGAATATAATATTATATTAAACAATATGATTGAATCTGGAATTATCTTAACTAAGGATAAAGGTAAATTAGAGTTTAATTTTCATTCTTCGCTTACTAAATCCCAACACAAATATAATTCTCCAAATTTACAAAGATAATATTAGTTAAGAATTTTTATCAGCGTCTGAATAACACTCCCATCTATCTCTTACTGACCAATCACATTTTGTGCTTGCTGTATCGAAAATCATAAAAACAATTAATATAAATGCAAAAATTAATGGAAGGATAAAAATTAAATCTTTCAGAGTTATTTTAAGATTTTTAATATTTTCTTTAATTGTCATAAAGATTCCTAATTATTGTTAAGAAAAAATTTCTCTAAATATATTAAATTAAAATCAGCAAATTTAACATTAATATTGAGTTTTTCTAGATGTTGATCCACTGTTTTTTGTCCTTGAGGTACTTTATTATTGTTTAAGAAAGTTTTTATTTTTTCAGAGCATTCAACATCTGTGATTGCTCTTATTCCAGTTAGTAACCTTGGTATTGAATTTTCAGGAAATTTATCATTTATTTTATCCCAATTATTTTCTATGAAATCCCATGAAACTGAAAAATGTTTTTTGTTTCTTAATGTTTGACCCAAAAGATATGGAGCATTTTGAGTTCTCACTTTTTCAGATAATGATAATTCTAATGTGTTTATAAAATTATCTATATTTTGAAATGAAGATAATGCAAAAAGAAATCTCATTTCATCTTGAGGAGTGGATGAATTTAAATATAATTTAAGAAATTCATTATATAAGTTAGAATCCCCATTATTTGAGAGTACTGATATAGTAGCTGCTAATGAATTTGCTTCCACATCTTTAGGGTTTTTTCTATAAGTTTTAAATAATTCGGCACAATAATTGATTGTTTTTTCATCACCACATATGTTTCCTAATCCACGTATTAATGCTGCCTTAAATTCTTTAATTTTATTGGTGTCATTATTATTGTTTTTAAAACCATATTTTTTTAATAAATGAGAAAAATAATCTTTAGAAAAACTTTTAAAATTATTTGAATGATTTTCATCTATGAATCTATCAATAAATGATAAGCAACTAATTATTAAATTTAATACTTCTGGATCATTTTCTTCTTCAAAGAATTGCAGATCCTCTAAAAAAGTATCTACTGTCTTATTACAACTAAGAATATCACTCCAATAATCATCCAACAGACAAAATCTTTCAATATTACTTAATTTATTTTTTTCTGGATTTAAGTTTTTAAAAATTTTTGTTAATAGATCATTTGAATATTGAACTCTGTAGAAACCATCACCTCCAACATTAACTAGGTGGGAAATATCAGGTGAATTATTTAACTCAATAATTTTGTTGTTATCTTGCATCAAAGTTTTATAAATAGATTCATCCGACTCAGAAAATGATTTGATTACTATAGGAATTTTCCATATTTGATTTTTATTTGATGTATTTTCGTATTTAAATATGCTTTGTTCTAATTTAAGGGAATCTTTTTCTTCCGAAACCTTTATTTGAGGAAATCCAGGTTGAAAAATCCAACTTTCCATTGTTTTTTCAACAGGTTCATTCGTTGATTTTTCTAAACTTTCCCATAGATCTTTTGTGTCTGTATTAGAGTATTTATGTAATCTAAGATATTTCATGACTCCATCTTGAAATGATTCTTCTCCTAAATATTGTTCAAGCATTCTTAGGACCGATCCCCCTTTTTCATATGTTAAAAGATCAAACATTCCTGATGCATCATCAGGAGAAATTACTTCATATTCTATCGGCCTAGTTTCTTCTAATGAATCTACATCAAAGGCTGCAGATCTTTCAAAGCCAAATTGAACCCATCTCTCCCAATCTGGATTGAATTTATCTACTGCTTTAGTAGCCATAAATGTAGCGAATGCTTCATTTAACCAAATCCCATTCCACCATTTCATAGTTACTAAATCACCGAACCACATATGTGCAATTTCATGAGCAATAACATCTGCTATTCTGGTAAGTTCACTTTCTGTAGCTCTACTCTCGTCTACTAACAATAATGATTCTCTGAATGTTATACATCCGAAATTTTCCATTGCACCTGAAGCAAAATCTGGAACTGCTATTAAATCAAGTTTTGATCCCGGATAATTAATTCCATAATAATTATTAAAATAATCAAGGAAAAACTTTGCACAATTTAACGCATATTTTGATAGATGTTTTTTCCCCTTTACAGAAACAATCTTTATAGGAACCTTATTTACTACAGCTGTTTCGGACTCTTCAAATGGTCCAATTATAAATGCGACTAAATAGGTAGACATTTTTATTGTCTCTTTAAAAATAATAGTTTTTTTACCATCAGAATTTGTTACTTCACTTTCAATGGGAGAATTTGATATTGCCATTAGATTTTGATCTAACTTAAGTGAGATTGAGAATACTGCTTTAAATTCCGGTTCGTCAAAACATGGGAAAGCTCTTCTAGCATCTGTACTTTCAAATTGAGTAGTACCTATCTTATGCTCAACATCTTTATTATCTTTGTAACTTGAGAGATAAAATCCTCTGAGAGAATTATCAAGGTTACCTGAAAATTTTATTTCTAAGTTATAGGATCCTGGATCTATCTGAGATTTAAAATGAATAGTTATTGTTTCATGTTTTTTGTCTTCTTCAATTTTAGAGGAATTTAATTCAATATTGCCTGTTAATTTCGCACTTTCAATTACTAACCCAATCGAATTAATTTTTATAAACTCTGTTTTCTCTAATACAGATATGGAAATTTTTTCATTTCCTGAAAAAGATTCATTTGTTAAATCTGGTTCAATAAAAATTGAATAATGACTTGGAAAAATTGATTTTTCCAATCTAAATTCGTTGTTCATTCTTACTCCTTATAGACCTTTTATCCCTTCTATTCCCATTTGTATAGATATAGCTATCATTGCAAATGATAATAGTTTCATCATAAGTCTTCCTTTTAATTTCTTTGAAATTATAACGCCAAATTGAGATCCTATTATTGCTCCTATGGCTAATGGTAAAACTGGTTGAATTTCAACATTTCCATTGTATAAATGAGCTAAAGATCCAAATACAGTATATATAGACATTGTAGCTACAGATGTTGCAGTAGCTACTTTTACAGGGAAATTAAAAAAATATATTAGTGATGGTGTACGTAATGGCCCTCCTCCTATGCCAAAAAAACTAGATATAAATCCAAAAATCGTATTCAAAGCTGTAGCTAGTGGTTCAATAAAATTATATCTGTACTTCTCCCCACTCGTTGGTGTAATTTTTCTATAAACTCTCCAGAATCCTTTGTTTTTTTGATGTTCTCTATCAACTGTTGATGATTTTTCAGATTTTGATGGGCTCCAAAACACATATAATCCAGTTAGTAAAAGCATTATCGCAAATAGAATATTAAAAATAGCACTATCTATTTTTTCTAATCCAATTACAGCTAATATTGCTCCAGGTATTGCTGCTAATCCAAAAAGAATTGCGCTCCTAATATCAACGATTTTTAATCTCAAATATGATATTGCACCTGAAATTGATGCTACAGAAACACATACTAAACTAGTTCCTACTGCTGTTTTATTATCCCAGCCAAATAATAGTATTAATACTGGCCCAATTATGAAGCCTCCTCCTGCACCTACTAAAACTCCATATGATGTTGCAATAATTCCTAATAATAGAAAAGCAATTAATTGAAAAAGAGTGATTTCCATAAATTATTAACTCCAAGTTCTATCATGTGAATCTAATTTATCCCATTCATCAGTAGGCTCGAAAGCTCCTGTTGGATATATATCCATTGATTTTCCTTTTCCTGCAAAACCACTAGCATTAGTGTTTAAATGTTTTTCAACAGCATCCTCATTTAGAGTTACTCCCAAACCTGGACTTTCTGGAACTTTAACAAAGCCATTATTTATTATTTTATCGGTCTCACCATTAACGAGATCATCCCACCATGGGTTGTCAACTGAGTGCATTTCCAGGGCTATAAATCCTTCTGTTGCCGCTGCACAATGTACATTAGCCATAGCGACTACAGGGGAACCTGCTTGATGTAATGCCATTGGAATTCCCTTTTCTTGGGCATAATCTCCAATTCTCTTTGTCTCTAAAATCCCACCCGATGTAGCTAAATCTGGATGAATGATAGAAACTGCATCATTATCTATTAAAGGTTTGAACCCATCAAGGGAATATATATCTTCTCCTGTACATACTGGAGTATCAACTGAATTTTTCAATTGCTTCCATTGTTGGGTATACTGCCAAGGAATCATATCTTCATACCATGCAAGTGAATACTTATCTAACTCTTTACCTAATCTAATACAACTTTCAAGTCCTATATGCCCAAAATGATCAGTGGCAATAGGGATTTCATAACCCACAATATCTCTTACAGTTTTAACATATTCTGAAATTTCTTTTATACCTTTTTCAGTTAATTGAATACCTGTAAATGGGTGCATGACATTTTGTGACTCATTAATCATACTTTTTTGTGATCCTCCAGTGGATCCTTCTTGAATTTGAGTTTCATGATAATCATTCGGGAAAATTATTCCACCATCAATTTCGTCTGCAATCCATATTCCGATATCCATTTTTAAGTACGAAAATCCTCTATTCATTCTTTCTTTAAGAGCATGACCCATTTTGATAGGATCTTTTTTTGATGGGGTATCTGAATATACTCTTATTTGATCTCGATATTTTCCCCCTGCAATCATATATGCAGGTATTCCATAAGCTTTTCCCGCTAAATCCATTAGAGCCATCTCTACACCACATACTCCTCCACCTAATCGACCATGACCTCCGAATTGTTTTATTTTTTTAAATAATCTTTCAACATCACAAGGATTCTCTCCAAGAAGTCTGCTTTTTAACATTAATGCATATCTTGCACTAGCACCATCTCTAACTTCACCTAATCCAACGAGGCCTTGATTCGTGAGGATTTTTATAATTGGCCATCTCCAATTATCATGACCTACAACAGCAATTCTCATATCTGTGATTTTCAAATTTGATGGATTAGAGTTTTTATTATAGTTAGACATATATACTCTCCAATTATTAAAAATATTAAAGAATGATAACACAATGAATCTACAAAGAATTTCAACATTTTTTTTTATGATTAAAAATATCTGTTGCTTACTGAGAAGGAAAAAAATACACTGAATTTATTCGTTAAAAACTAGGTATTTTTTATGGACTCTAAAAATTCAAAAATCCCTTTAGCACAAATTGGAACAAAACATGGTCATGCTCAAGGAGTTTTGGAAGTAATGATTGAGAATAATGATGTTGATGTAAAAGGAGTTTTTGAGCCTGATAAAAACAGAGTTGAAAAGTTAAAAAAACTTAATGAATACCCATGGAATAAAGTTCTCTTTTTTGAAAATCAAGATCAAATTTTATTAGATCCAACTATTAAAGCTGTAGCTTCTGAAGGGCGTAATATAGAAAGTTTGCCTCAAACTTATGAAATTCTTAAATCTGGAAAACACGTCTTCTATGATAAACCAGCAGGAGATAATTTTGATGATTTTCTTTCATGTATAAAAATTGCTAAACAAAAAAAATTGTTTCTTCAAATGGGTTATATGTTTAGAAACCATGATGGTTTTACTAAGATTGCTCAAATTATTTCTCAAGGAAAAATTGGGAAGATATTCCAAATTCGAGCTAATATGTCTACTAACCTTTTACCTGACGGCTTACACGGAGAAATACAAATTTCTAAACATCAAGGTGGAATATTATTTGATCTAGGAGGTCATATGATTGATCAAATAGTTTATTTATTAGGTCGTCCAAACAAAATATATTCATTTTTAAGAAGAGATATTTCATTAATAGAAAATTATTCTGATAATACTTTAGCAGTGTTTGAATTTGATAAATCTATAGCTACTATTGAAATCAATTCAAGAACTATTAATCATATGAAAACTAGAAGATTTGAAGTATATGGTGATAAAGGAACTCTTATATTAGAACCATTTGAACCTGCACAATTTTTACAAATTAGTTTGAAGAGCTCTAATGAATCATTGCCTATTGATGAAGAATATTATTCTGATTCTATAACTCTTTCTGATAAACCTAGATATGTTGAAAGTTTTGATTCTTTTATAAAGTCAATAAAAGGATTAAAAAAACCTGATAGAACTTTAGAACATGAAGTTCTAGTTCAAGAAACATTATTGCGAGCAACAAATAGTATTATAAATTAATTATAATGGCTATATTTTCAATAATTTTCAAATCATCAAATTCTCCTTTAAATAAACTTTCTAAAACTGAAAGAAAAATAGTTAGAGCTTGGTGTATGTATGATTGGGCTAATTCAGGTTTTTATACTAGTGTAGTTGTTGCAATTATGCCTGTTTATTTTGTTTCACTTTACAAAGAAGAAATGGGTTCTGGAGCTGTATTTTGGGGTTTTCAGTTTTCTGCATCAGTTGTTTGGGCTCTTACTGGTGCATTAGCTACTTTTATAGTTGCATTAAGTAGTCCTATTTTTGGTATCATTGCCGATAGATCTGGACTTAAGAAAAAACTTTTGACTATTTTATGTGCTACTGGATCTTTTTGTACTTTATTACTTTTTTTATCTGCATATACATCTACTCCTTGGTTATTTAGTTTAGCCTTTTATTTTCTTGCTGCTATAGGTTTTGCTGGTTCTAATGTTTTTTATAATTCCCTACTTCCCCATATAGCCCCTGAAGATTTATTAGATGATGTTAGTAGTAGAGGTTATGCTTATGGATATTTGGGTGGCGGACTTCTTTTACTTGTTCATGTTGTATTCCTTATATTTTTTGATTATTCGGATCTTGCTATTAGATCATGTATTGCATCCACAGGACTTTGGGCATTTGGTTGGGCAATATGGACTATCTTAGTAGTTCCTGAACCAAAACTTCAATCTCAAAAACCTGGTGAATTTAAATTTTTTCGTTCTGTCTCAGAAGCATTCAAACAATTAAGAAAGACTGCTGGAGAATTTAAACAATTTAAAACACTTTTGATTTTTTTATTAGCATTTATAATTTTTAATGACGCAATTCAAACTGCTCTTGGTGTTGCTGGTGCTTTTGGTCTTGATGTACTTAGAATTTCAGCTGAAACTAATATTCTTACAATTTTGATAGTTCAATTTGTAGCTACTCCAGGGGCTATCTTTTTTGCATATCTTGCTAAAAAAATTGGTACTAAAAGAGCATTAATTACTGCAGTTTTAGGTTGGGGTCTTATTACAATATTAGCTGTTGGTTTTGCTCCTTTAAATTTATCTGAACATACACAGTATGATTATCAATTAAACTATGACAATACTAATGATAATTATCAACTTTCAACTAAACCTACTCTTTCTGATACAAATAAAAATGAGATTGAATGGGCGAACCAAAATTCTGATTTTATAAATAATGATATTCTTTCAGTTGATCAAGTTAGTTTATTTATCCAAAATTTTGACTTACAGGGATGTCGTTTTAGTGGATCTGTATCAGGAGGTAGTTTAGATAAACTATCATCTGTATGTGATACACATCCTTCTAAACTGAATGAAAATTTTATTGATTTATGGCCTAGATTTTTAAGAATGATTCTTTGGGCTCCATTAGGTTTTAATCAAGACATGCAGTTTATTTTATTAGGAATTGGTGTAGGTATTGTAATGGGTGGTTCTCAAGCTTTAGGTCGAAGTATGTTTGCTTATATGGTCCCTAAGTCAAGAAGTGGTGAATTTTTTGGTTTCTTCTCTTTCTCTTGGAGAGCAGTTTCAGTAATTGGTCCTGTAACATATGCATTACTAGCGGGATTCTTTACTCCAAGAACAGGGATAGTTTCACTGGGGATTCAAATTTTTATAGGAGTCATAATATTAAAGTTTGTAAATATAGAAGATGGAAGAAAAGTAGCATTAAAACATGATCAAGATTCATACAAAATTTAAGTAATATTTGTAGCTTCTTCAGGCCAGTCAACTGTCATAGCCTCTGCTCCTGAAACGATCATTTTATTTACATCGCTAAGTTTTTTAGCTCCCCATGCACAAAGAGTAATATTGTTTTCTTTTAGAGAATTTTTAAGTTCAATATTTTCCCAAAAGGTTGAATTAACATTAGGAATATACATATCAATTTTATTATCTAAAAGAAATTCAGTAAGACTAATTTCTTTTTCATCTTTTTCTCTTAACCATCCTACATTAATTGTTGGCTCTAATTTCTTTGCTGATATTACTTGATTAATATTGAAAGATGTTAGGCTAAATCCAGGAATAGAATATGGAGTTTTATTATAACTATCCATCCAAAAATTCTTCTGTAAAGAATTAAGGGTAATTTGAGATAAATTTGTCTCATTGGATTTAAGTTCTATCTGCAAGTGTGAATTTCCATGAAATATTTTCAATACCTGATCAAGAGAAGGAATTCTTTCTTCTAAAAAATTTTCTCCGAACCATATGCCTGCATCCAATAATTTTAGTTCATTCCATCTATAATTTTTTAATAATCCAACTCCATTGGTTGTTCTTTCCAAACTTTCATCATGGAATATTACAGGTATATCATCTTTGCTTAATTGAACATCAAACTCGATAATATTGAATCCTTGAATAAGTGATTTTTTGAAACTAGCTAAAGTATTTTCAGGAGCTTTTGATGATATTCCTCTATGTGCAATAAATTTCATATAATTATTTTACTTTCTTATTCATTTAAATGTTAATATTTTAAAAAACAATTATTCTGAGGTTGAATTGATAAATTATTCTATAAATGAAGAAAATATAAAATCTGATTCTTCTATTTTATTATTTGCATTTGCTGGATGGCCAGATGCTGGTCAAGCAGCAACTAATGCTTTAAAAACATTATCCGAAAATCTAAATGCTAATAAAATAGCAGAAATTGAAAGTGAAGATTTTTATAATTTTTCAAGAGAAAGACCAATGGTTTACACTGAAGATGATAAAAGACTTCTCAAATGGCCTCAAAATGAATTTTTATTTATACCAAAGATTATTAACAACCATGATCTTGTAATCCTGAATGGAATTGAACCCCATCTAAAATGGAATACATTTTCTGATTTAGTAATAAATCTTTCAAAAAAATTAAATGTTGAATTAGTAATTACACTTGGAGCTCTTTTGGATGCTATTCCTCATACGCGACTTCCAAAATTAACTCTTACTTCAACACAAACAATACCTGAAAAATTTACACAAAAAAAATTTGAGAGGGCCTCTTATGAAGGCCCCACAGGAATCACATCAATATTATTAGATAAGTTTACTAAAATTAACATATCATGTTTAAGTATTTGGGCTCATTCTCCCCATTACCTCCAGGCATCACCTAACCCGATATTATCTTTAGCTTTGTTAAACAAACTTGATTCAGAAATTGGGATAAAATCAAACTTAACTAAACTTAATTCTAAAGCTGCTAAATTTAAAGCTAGATTGGACAATGCTATTCTTCAAGATAATGAATTAAAAAATTATGTTTCAAATCTTGAAGAAAGGTATGACTCTTCCCTTCCTACATTTCGTAATCCTGAAGAAGATAAAAGATTATTTAATGATTTAGAAGAGTTTTTAAAAGATGCTAGAACAGGTGATGAAGAAAATGAGTAAGATAACAAAAATAATAGAACGATTAAACCAAAACGAACCTAATTCTATTGGTTTTGGCTCAAATAATAATATTAAAAAAAATCAGCATATGATTCTTATTTCATATCTCGATATAGAGAGAGATTATGATATGAAAATATTAAAACATTCTGATGCTATTGTCATAAAGAATTGGACTAAAAAACATTCTTTGAATTCTTTGAAAAAATCTGGAATGATTATTGGATTAGAAGTTTATGACAATATGAATTCAGATATAAAACTGTTAGAAAAAGAGAATTTTGATTTCATTGTTTTTGCTTCTGATAATGTTAATGCTAATTTATTATTGTCTGAGAAGTTTTCATCTGCTTACTTTATATCGTCTGTAATAAGTGATGATAAAGGCGCATCGATTGAAGAAATTGGATTTGATTTTTTGATACTTAAAAATGATTCTATTTCTTTTCCATTAAAAATTTCTGATTTATTGAAATTAGAAGAAATGGTTCTGAAAAATTCAGGAATCCTTGTAATGTATTCAAATTCTTTACCCACATACTCTGATTTAGAATTAATGAGAAAAGCTAATATATCTGGAATAGCTGTAGATGGAAATGGGATTTCAAAAAAACAAATAGAATATTTACGAAATGAAATCCAAAAGCTCGAACCTTTGAAAATGAATAATAATTCTTCTGACTCTCCTTTTTTGCCAAATTTTTCTAATAATCAAGATTTTGATGAATATGATGAGTGAGAATCAACTAAAACAAATTAGAAAAATCACAATTATAGGATTAGGTGAAACTGGTAAATTGATTTCTGCTAATCTTTTTTCATCTCCTTCAAAAACCTATCAATTAATTGGATATGATGCTAATTCTGATACCCATTCTAAAATGAAAAAATCTCAAATTTTAGACACTACTGAATGGAACTTAAAAACTGCCACCCAAGATGCTGATGTTATTTTTATTTGTGTTCCTAAAATTGAAATTAATGAATTACTAAAAAATTTAAATGAGTTTGTGAAAGATCATTGCATTATCATTGATACTAGTATTTTTAAGAAGGAAATTTTAGATTATGCCGATTCAACATTTAAACAAAATGTTTCTTTTATTGGAGGAAGTATAATCTTTAATAACGAAGTAAAAAATGAAACAACAAAAAATTATTTCGTTTTAATACCTTCTTCTAAAGCTACCTCTGAAAGCATGGATATCACTGTTAATCTTATTAAATCTATTGGTTTATCTCCATTGTTTTTTGATATTGATGAATATGATAATTTTATGTTTGCTCTTTATGGACTTCCTAATTTAATTTCTACTGCTTACAGAAATTTAATGATGGATTCACCATCTTGGCGTGAAATTAAAAAATTATATGGTTCAAATTTTCTTAAATTAGCAGAAATATCATTAACGGAACCTGAAGATGCTAATTACATCCCCTTTTTAAAAGAGAAATTACCATCTGATTGGATTAATAGATTTAATGAAAATTTAGCTTACTTTACTGAATCAAAAAATGATTCTAATAAAAAAATAATTAAAAACTCTGAAATCTCAAGAGATAAGTTTTTTAAATTGAAAGAAGGAATTAATCCAAATACTGATTTTTCAGTAAAACCTAACGATTTAAACCATGGAATGCTTGAATTATTTCTTGGTTCTAAGCTTACTGGATATTTTACAAATCGAGGTAGAATCGAGAATAATAAATCTCAAGATAAAGAATAAAAATGAAACATTCGGTATCTCCACCAAATTCAATTAAAGGAGAATTGATTGCTCCATCAGATAAATCAATCTCTCACAGATCTGCTATATTCAATGCTATTTCTGAAGGTATTAGTTACATACAAAATTATTCTGATGGTGATGATTGCATTAGTACTTTGAAATTATTACAGAAACTTGGAATAAATATTACTGTATTAGATGAAAATGAATCAGGGTTATCTTTGAAAATAGAAGGAATTGGAAAAGAACTTTTTTCTAATACAAATTTAGAATTAGATTCTGGGAATAGTGGAACTACAATGAGATTAATGTCTGGTGTTTTATCATCCAGATCTCAGGCATATGTGCTTACTGGCGATAACTCATTATGTTCTAGACCAATGAATAGAGTTATTAAGCCTTTAAATCTTATGGGAGCTTCTATTAATGCTAATAATGGTTATCCTCCTCTTAATTTTCCTTCTGAAAGACAAATCATTAATGGAATTCAATATTCTATGCCTATATCTAGTGCACAAGTTAAAAGTGCTATTATTCTTTCTGGATTAGATGCTCTAGGAAATACTACTATTACTCAACCTTCATTATCACGTGACCATACTGAGAGAATGTTGATATCTATGGGTGCTAATATAAAATCTAGAAATAATATTATTGATATTCAACCATCTTCTCTTTCTTCTATAGATCTAAATATTCCTGGTGATATAAGTTCTGCCTCATATTGGATCATTGCAGCATTAATTCATAAAAATGCTAGTCTCCTTATTAAAAATGTAGGAGTTAATCCAACTAGAATAGGAATTCTCAATGTATTAAAAAGAATGAATGGAAACTTTTCATTAATAAATAAAAGAATTATTGGGAATGAACCAGTAGCTGATATTTCTGTCTTTTCAAGTAAATTGAAAGGGACTATTATTCAAGGTAATGAAATTCCCCTACTCATTGATGAGATACCTATTATTTGCATAGCAGCATCTTTAGCTGAAGGTGAAACTCTTGTGAAAGATGCTTCAGAATTGAGAGTAAAAGAATCTGATAGACTTAAATCAATATCTAATGTTTTAACTAAATTAAAAGTAAAACATAGTAATAATGAAGATGGTATTCTTATTTATGGATCCAATAAATTGGTTGGAGGAGATCATGAGACTTTTGGAGATCATAGAATTGCTATGTCTATTGGAATAGCGGGATTAGTTGCAGAAAATACTGTAAACATAAATGGATCAGAGGTTGCGTCTGTTTCTTATAAAAATTTTTGGTCAGATTTAAATAAAATTTCAGAATAATGATTCCACTAAAACTTCAATCCAAAATATTTGTTATTTCTGGTCCTTCTGGAGTAGGAAAAGATACTATTCTAGAAAAAATGGATAAAAATGGATTACCTTATCATTTTGTTATTACAGCTACTACTAGAAAACCAAGATCTGGAGAAAAAGAAGGTGTTAACCATTTTTTCCTCACAGAATCTAAATTTCTTAAAATGAAAGACCAAAACCAATTGATTGAGTGGGCATTTGTTTATGGTAATTATTACGGTGTTCCTAAAACTCAAGTTGAAAAACCAGTTTTATCTGGCAAAAATGTATTAATAAGAGTAGATATTCAAGGTGCTGAAAGATTAAGAAATTTATATCCTAGAGCTACTTTGATATTAATTAAGCCCTCTTCAGTTGATGATTTGAGAGAACGTTTAATTGAAAGAGGTGCTAATAGTGAAATTGATATATCTAAAAGATTAAAATCTGCCATTTCTGAAATGGAATCTAGTTCTATTTTTGATCATGAAATATTTAATGTAAAAAATAAATTAAATGAAGCTATATCTCAACTTGAAGATATAATTAATAAGACTGAATAATATCAATCTTCTTTCGGGATAATGGTACTATAATTAACTATGAAAATAATTATTGCTCCGCAAAGTTTTAAAGGAAGCTTAACAGCATTAGAAGTTTCCCGGATAATAGCTCAATCTGTAATTAATAATTTCCCAGATTCAGAAATAATTACAATTCCTATTGCAGATGGTGGTGATGGAACACTACAAACCCTAGTTGATGCTACTAACGGAATTATAAACACTTTAAATGTTCATGATCCCTTACAAAGACCTATTAATGCTCAATGGGGTTCATTAGGAAATAAAAATACTGCAGTAATAGAAATGGCACGTGCATCTGGTCTTGCCATATTAAATCATAATGAATTAAATCCTCTTGCAACAACAACATTCGGTACAGGAGAATTGATAAAAGAAGCTATAGATACTAATCATAAAAAAATAATTATTGGTATAGGTGGAAGTGCAACAAATGATGCAGGTGTAGGGATGGCTTCAGCTTTAGGATATAAATTCATTAAAAAAAATGGAGATTTAATTTCACTGGGAGCATCAGAAATAGGTTTGATTACAAACATTTTAATTCCTGATAATCTTACTAATTTTTCTAATCATAATATCCTAGTTGCTTGTGATGTTAACAATCCTTTATGTGGAAAAAATGGCGCATCTTATATTTATGGTCCTCAAAAAGGAGCAAATGATGAACAAGTAAAATTCCTTGATGAATCCCTGTATTCTTTTTCTAAAGTAATTGAAAAAGATTTAAATGTTGATGTTTTAAACATTCCTGGTTCTGGCGCTGCAGGTGGCTTAGGTGCTGGATTAATGGCATTCACAGGAGCAACATTAAAATCTGGTATTTCAATTGTGTTTGACACTTTAAAAGTGGAAGAAAAAATTCAAAATGCTGATTTAATTATTACTGGAGAAGGCCAATTTGATAAATCTACAATTTTTGATAAAGCTCCAATTGGTATAGCTAAATTAGGCTTAAAATATGATATTCCTACAGTGGGATTATCTGGTTCTATTGGTGAAGGTTTTCATTTGATTCATGAAAACGGTATATCTGCTATATCATCTATAATGAATAAACCTATGGATATTCAAACTGCCATAGATAATTCATCCGAACTCCTTCTCCAAGCTTCTGATCAACTTTTGAAGGCTATTAAAATTGGAATTAAATTGGAAAATAAAAAAGGATCTTAATGACCCAATATAAATTTGATGTCACTATTATCGGAGCAGGAATTATTGGTCTAGGAACTGCTATATCCATACTCAAAAAACATCCAAAAATTAAATTAGCTATTTTAGAAAAAGATCAACAAGTAGCGGCTCATCAAACTGGCCATAATAGTGGTGTGATACATTCAGGTATTTATTATAAACCAGGTTCCCTTAAAGCAAAATTTTGTGTTGAAGGAAGAGCATCTATGGCGAAGTTTTGTGTTGAAAATAATTTGCAATATGAAAAGTGTGGAAAAATAATTGTCGCATACAATCAGGAAGAAATTCCAAGACTAGAAGTTTTAATGAAAAGAGGAAATGCTAATCTTGTTCAAGGTCTTGAATTAATTGGTCCTGAGAGAATCCGTGAAATTGAACCAAATGCAGTAGGATTGAAAGCTCTTTATGCTCCTAATACTGCGATAGTAAATTATTCTGAGGTATCTGAACTTTTTGCTAAAAATATTAAAAATAATGGAGCTGAAATTTTACTTAATTCTAAATTTTTGGGTTCTGAAACTTTTAACAATTCTACAATTATAAATACTTCTAATGGAGATATAGAAACGAAATGTGTTATCAATTGTGCTGGATTATATTCAGATAGAGTTGCTAAAAGTATGGGTATTAAACCTAAATTACGGATCATACCTTTCAGGGGAGAATATTATTCTTTAATCCCCGAGAAATCTGATTTAATTAACGGTTTAATTTATCCTGTTCCTGATCCTCAGTTTCCTTTTTTAGGTGTACATCTAACTAAAAATGTTAAAGGTTTTATTGAAGCAGGTCCAAATGCTGTTTTGGCATTTTCACGCGAGGGTTACAGAAAAATTGATTTTCATCCCTATGACATCATTAATACTATTACCTACCCAGGATTTGTTAAATTTTCCATAAAAAATCTCAAAACAGGAATTATGGAAATTAATCGTTCTTTTAGAAAAAATATATTTCTTAAAGATCTACAAAAAATGGTTCCTAGTTTGAAGAGTTCCGATTTAATAAAAGGTGGTTCTGGGGTAAGAGCACAAGCAATTGCTTCAGATGGTTCAATGATCGATGATTTTGCTATTGAAATGGGAAATAGAAGTATTCATGTTCTTAATGCACCATCTCCAGGTGCTACTTCATCATTAATCATTGGAGATTATATTGCAGACTTAGCTGATGATTTTATCAACGATATTCCACCTAAAGATTTCGAATATTCTAAATCCCTTGATACTGATCAAACTGATTCTCAAAATTTCAATATTGCTATGCTTATAGGAATGGTTGGGTTTGCTTCATTGTTGTTTGCATTAATTACTGCAATTGGAGCATTCTTTGTTTTGCGGGCTATATATATATATGAATGGGGAGATAATTCGTTTACTCATTATATTGATACCTGTAGCTTTGAAGGTATTTATTTTATAGGAAAATATATTTGTTCTTTTTTGGGTTTTTTGGGTTTCTAGAATTATAGTTATTTTAGACTTTTTACCGTTTTATCTAATTCTGCTAATTTTAACAACATTTCAAAAGGATAAATTCCAGATGTTGAGCATGGGTCAGCATTAGACCACAGGAATTGTAATGCATATTTTCCTACTAATGAATATTCAAGGATAGTTATATCTCCTGGGACTGTAGAAATATCAAGAATTGGTCTTCCAGTCATTTCCTCTACGCAATGTGCGCATGGGCATTGAAGTCTAAGGTATAGATAAGGGAAAATATGTGATTTCCCATTACTCCATTCGATTAGAAGTCCATCATTAAGTAAATCTATATTATTAGGAGTAATCATAAATAAAGTCTATATTTTGTTTTATTAAAAAATATATTTGTTAAAATTCTAAAAACTAACTTTATCATTAATTTGAATCTATGAAAAAAAAATATAATGCTGCAATTATTGGATGTGGTGCTATAGGAAGAGCTCACATGGAAGGTTACAATCTTCTAGATAATGTTAATGTCACTGCTGTTGTAGATCCTTATGATCCAGCCAGAGAAAATTATCAAGATGAATATTATATTCCCTATGGATTCAAAAATATTTCAGAATTACAAAATATCGATATCGATATTGTAAGTATTTGTACTTGGCACCTAAAACATCATGAAAATACAATTGAAGTGGCTAAGATTGGGGCTAAAGGAATTATATGTGAAAAACCTATGACAATTGGTTCTGGGAATGCCTCAGAAATGATCAAAGTTACTGATAAAAATAACTGTAAGCTTGTCATTAGTCATCAACGTCGATTTACTCCAGGATGGGTTAAAGCACGTGAAATAATTAAAAATGGAGAAATAGGTTCCGTTTCTTTAATTGATATTAGAGTTGAACAAGGACTTTTGAATTGGGCTACACATACTATTGATGGTGCATTATTTTGTCTGAATGATCCAAAACCCATCTGGGTAATGGGTTCTGTAGAAAGAAACACCGATAGATATGAAAGAGATGTAAGAATTGAAGATTCTTCTATAGGTTTAGTACAATTAGATAATTCTTCTCAACTTTTTATTCAATCAGATTTATCTGATCAAGAATTTACTGGTTTCAACAATGATGCTGGTTATTTTTCTGTAATTGGAACTAAAGGTATGTTGAATGTTAGTGAAAATAAAGTTTCATTATTTTCAAGTAAAACTAATGGATGGGAAACAGTCCCTTTAGACGAAGAGGAAAAAAATATAAAACCCATTGGTGGTAAGACGAATGCAGATCAGATAAATGAATTAATTAATTGGATAGAAGGTGGGCCTGAACATAGAGGTTCTGCAAAAAAAGCAAAGACTACATTAGATATTATGATGTCAATGTATGAATCTGCTCGAATTAATCAAAAAGTTTCCTTCCCTGTTACTCAAACTAAATATCCAATAGATTTAATGGTTGAAGAAGGCAAACTAAAAGTTAAAAATCAAGGGAAATATGATATTAGAGGATATTTAAAAAGAAATAATATTGATGAAAAAAAATTCAAATCATTAAGAAAAAAAGGTGTTGATCATCATCAAATAATGCATGATTTAAATACTAATGATCAAAATCATGAATAATCCTGAAATAGTAGTTATTGGAGCTGGAGTTTTTGGTCTTTCTACATCTTATAACTTATCTCTCAATGGATATGAAGTTCTTTTAATTGATAAATCATTTCCTGCTTCAGAGGCTTCTGGGAAAGCAATGGGAAGATTAGATCCAATTTTAGGTGGTGTTGGTTCTACTTTAGAAAAAGCAAACTCTCTAGGAAGACCTGATGATCAAAAAGAATTATCAGAAGAATCATTCAAATTACATTTAAATAACCATAAAGATCTAATTAAATCTTCTATGATAGATTATGATTTTCAATCTATTCCTACATTGCAAATAATTCATTCTGAAAACGAATTAACTCAATTGATTGATTTAATCCCCGAATGGAATCAAAAAGGTTTTAACTCAAAAATCATTACTGATCAAAATGAATTTATTGATTCTAGGATTAGTAATAATCATATTGGTTTAGTTTTAATTAATGGCGTTGTATTTCTTGATTCTTTTAAATTTTGTCAATCCCTTTTTAAAACTTGTGAAATTTCTGGAGTGAAATTTGAAAATTTTGATGTAACAACTTTCTCCAATACAAAAAATGGAATTGAAATAAGAAACAAAGATCATATAATTCGACCGAAAAAAGTTGTCATTTCTACAGGTCCATGGACTAATTTTCTTACTGAACAAATTGGTGTTTCTATTGATATAAAACCTCTTAAAGGAGAAATGTTAAAAGTTGAGCCATTTAACGAACCCTTAGAATTTCATTTACATGGAAAAGTTTCAATTTGCCAAAAATTAGATAATTTACTTTGGATTGGAGCCACAAAATCAAATTACACTTTTAATTCTAAAAAAACAAAAACAGCACAAGATGAACTAATTCATCTCGCATCGGAAATTATCCCTGAAATTATTAATAACAAAATAGTTGATCATTCTGTATGCTTTAGACCTATGACTCCAGATGCTATGCCTGCTATAGGTCCCATAGATGCAGGTAAAAATATTTGGATTGCATCTGGTGGTGGAGGATGGGGAATTCTTCATAGTTTTAATATTGGACAAGAAATTACCAGGATGATCAAAAAAAATACAGATATAAGTCGTTTTTCTGGAATAAATGTTAAAAGACTAATATATAATTAATAACCATGAATATATTAATTACTGGTGGTTCTGGAATGGTTGGAACATTTATAACACCTTATCTAACAAAGAAACATAACGTTACCGTTTTTGATATAGCTCCCCCAAAACATGACAATGTTAAATTTATTCAGGGTTCTATGCTTGAGCCTAATGATATAGAGAAAGCATTAGATGGAATTGATGCTTTTGTTAACGTTACAATGAAAAGCCCACAAGGTGGTTCTGAAACCACTCAAGATATCACACAAATTAAAGAAAACTATGAATTGAACAATTTGGGTTTACATTTATTTTTATATAAAGCTCAAGAAGCAGGAGTAATGAAAGGAGTACATACTAGTACTATGAGTGTTCATTACAGAGAACGAACCTACTATCAAGCAGAAGAACATACTCAACTAGATACCCCCTCTGTTTATGGTTTAACAAAAGGTTTTGGTGAATTGATTTGTCAATATTTTGCTACATGGTTTGATATGAATATTGTTGCATTAAGAATTACTGGTCCTCGACCTCGAGATAGATGGTTAATAGAAAGAGAAAACTCTAATCATAAATATGCTGCTGAAGCCCCCGGAGGAAGTTTATTTTGGTTAACTGATGAAGAGGATTTAGCTAATGCATATTTGGGTGGATTAGAAGCAGTAAAAAATGGACATGGTAGATTTGATTCTATATTCATTGCTGCTGATCCTGATCATGAGGAACATAATTTATCAAAAGCAAAAAGAATATTAAACTGGGAACCAAAAACTCATTTGAAGTTCCCCAAAAAAAGACATAAATAACATTTATATTGATAATTATTCTCTAACTAAATTAATATATAAATATTATAAAATTTAGGAGGTATATGAATATATTAATTACTGGTGGCTCTGGAATGGTTGGAACATTTATAACACCTTATCTAACAAAGAAACATAACGTTACCGTTTTTGATATAGCTCCCCCAAAACATGACAATGTTAAATTTATTCAGGGTTCTATGCTTGAGCCTAATG